>Ga0209060_10002864_pt1 | contig 15311 bp, 11 predicted proteins | sample Coa_R1_8_FD_187155 | JGI IMG/M metagenome (GOLD analysis project Ga0209060, IMG submission 187155) | Surface soil microbial communities from Centralia Pennsylvania, which are recovering from an underground coalmine fire - Coalmine... | ecosystem: Environmental > Terrestrial > Soil >...
CGGGTCGTATCCCATCAGGCCCGCCGCATGGGTGAGCAGGTGGCGCACGAGAATGCCGCTCTTGCCGCCCGCGGCGAATTCCGGCCAATAGCGTGCGACCGGCGCGTCGAAATCGAGCAGCCCGCGCTCGGACAGCATGTTTGCGGCGAGCGCGACCGCTCCCTTGGTGCAGGACATGAGGACGGTGAGGCTTTCTCCGTCGAAGTCCCGATCGTGTTCGCGATCGCGAGTCGTCCAGAGATCGACCACGCGTTCGCCGTGCCGGTAGATGCAGAGTTGCGCCCCGCCGCGGTCGATGGACTGCCCTTCGGCGAAGGCGAGGCGCACGGATTCGAACCCGGCCGCGACCATGCCTGCGATGTTCGCCGCACCCGTCATGGTCTCGCCCCCTCACGGCTCCTGCACAGCTGCCGTCCGCCTAACATATTGATGTGACGGCAACTGGTCTTGTGTTAACCATTTTGCGCTGGCGGACGGGGGAACTTTCAGCAAATCCGCGCGTTCGCCGCTCGATAAAGGTTAACGGGGGTATACGCCCATGCATGAAGTCGTCACCTTTCTCCACGAACTCCTCAATTTCATTGTCGATGGTCTCCGCGCCGGCTTTGCGCACATCAATGCGGCGCTCGGGCTGCTGATTGCGGCATTCTTTGCGTACTCGCTCAGCGACCTGAAGAGGATCTGGGTCACTGCACTCGGCGCAACCCTGGTTCACCTGGTCGCGCTCGTGATGCTTCCGGTGCTCGCGAACAATGCGAGCTTTCGGTTGCCTTCGAACCTTCTCACCATGTCGTATGTCGACATGGCGGTGTCGCTCTGGTTTGGCTATCTCGTCGTGATTGCGCTTTTCTATTTCGTCAAGAAACAGTTCCTGAGCTCGCCACGCGCGGCAAAAGCGCACTGAAGTCGCGGACGGCTGGTCATCCCGGCTGCGTGATAACGCAAGCCGGGACCCATTTAAGCGTGCTGCCGCGCGCGGATTGAAGGATTTGCGCTCGCTGTCGCTCGCTTGACGGTCCCGGCTGTCGTTTCGGGACAACGACACGCGCATTTCAGGTTCCCGGCATTGACGGGATTTTCGGCGCGCCTAAGTCGTTTTAGAGCGCGATCCGGAAAAGTGTGAAGCGGTTTTCCGACAGATCGCGCGAGAACCCGGATTTTCGAGACGGAGCGCGCATGACTGTTTCCACGACCGCCCAGGCTCCGCGCCTGGCCGGGCCAGTTCCACCGGAGAAACTGCTTTCCCTTCCGAAACTCGTTCGCGTCGCGCGTGAAAACGGCCTCGCAGCCATCCCGCGCTTTGCCTACGAGCAACCGGTCTCGACCATGCGGCTTGGGTTTCGCCGCGTCGTGCTCCTCGCCGATCCCGAAGCGGTCAAGCAGGTCCTGCTCGACAAGGTTTCGAATTTTCCCAAGGCGGAACACGAGCGCCGCGCGCTCGGCGGTGCGCTGGGGGAGGGTCTTCTGGTCATCGATGGCGAGAAATGGCGCTCCCATCGCAAACTGATGGCGCCGTCCTTCGATCACAAGAGCATCGTCTCCTATGTTCCAGGGATGGTGGAGAGCATCGAGAGCTATATCGGGAACTGGAGCTCGCTTGGGTTCGGAGCGAGCCTCGACATGAACGAGGAGATGCGAAAGCTCACACTCAAGATCATCTCGCGCGCCATGTTCTCGACCGACAGCGACGGCATTTCCGATCTGATGGGAAACACGCTGAAGCGCGTCGCGGATTCTCTTGAATTCAGCTTGCCCGATATCCTGCCCGTTATCGGGAAGTGGCGCATGCGGCGGAGGCTCGCGCGCATCGACCGGATCTTTTCTGACCTCAACCACGCCATCTACGCTTTGATCCGATCGCGCGCCGGCAACCCGGAGCAGTCCCGCCCGGATTTGCTGGACCGGCTGGTTGCAGCGCGCGACGGCGAGAGCGGCGTACGGCTCAGCGAGCGCGAGGTTCGCGACGAGGTCGTGATCATCTTTGTCGCCGGTCACGAGACGACGGCGGTCGCCATGACATTCGTCTGGTATCTTCTGTCGCAACATCCCGATGTCGAGGCCCGGCTGCATGCCGAACTCGATTCGGTTCTGGGCGGGCGGGTGCCCTGTTTCGAAGACCTGGCCGATCTCAAATACACGCGCATGGTGATCGAAGAGGCTATGCGCCTCTATCCGCCTGCGCCGGGGCTCTCCGATCGCGAACCGGTTGCGAACGAAACCGTCGCCGGCTTCGACATCACGACAAAAGATACCGTCCTGATCGTGCCCTGGGTTCTGCACCGGCACCGGCTGCTCTGGGACGATCCGGAACGCTTCGATCCGGAGCGGTTTTCTCCCGAGCGCTCGAAGGGTCGTCCGCGCTTCGCGTATCTTCCTTTCGGCGGCGGCCCCCGCATCTGCATCGGTGCGTCCTTGGCGATGACCGAGGCGCAACTCATTCTGGCGCAGATCGCCCAGCGCTTCCGCTTCAGGCTCGCGCCGGACCAGGAGGTCCGGTTGCAGCATCGCGTGACGTTGCGCCCGAAGGGCGGAATGCAGATGATTCTCGAGCCACGCGAGAACGCCGTGCGCGAGTCCCTCGTCGCAGCGCAGTAGAACCGCGCGCCGTCCGAATAGCGCCCCCTCCGTCCGCCGGGCGTGCGCGCTCTTGCGGGCGGAGGGGGTTTTCCTCGAAGTCTGCTTGGCCTACCGCCCCTTCGCCCCACCTGTCGGCGCAGCAGGAACGGTCAAGGGCTCCTTGGCCTGATCGTCGTGCATCATCATCGACCAGTGATGATCGCCCATCAGCGGCTTCCCGGTCAGCACATGAACGATCCCCAAAACCAGCGCGAGCACGGCGGCGATCAGGAGAATCCATCCGAGTATGTTTCCGAGGAGCCGGACAAAGCCATCGGCCTTGCTGGCCGCGAACAGGACGAAAAACGCAAGCACGGCAATCACGAGCGTGTGCAGCACCGCTGCCACGGCAAAGAAATGCATGACATCCTCCCCAGCCTCGCGGGGTTACTCCCGCGGCCGGTACAGTAGAGGGAAATCCCTGTTCTTGGAATCGTGTGGCTCGGGGCTCGCGGCAGGATCTCGCCTCACGAGTCTGCGATCTTCCTTAACGGGAAGCATCGACAAGCCGCCTTGCCCCGACGTTCAGATACCGTATGACAGGACCATGAACCTCGATCTTTCAGCCGAAGACCGCGCCTTCCGCGACGAGGTGCGCAGATTTCTCGAGACCGCGCTCACGCCCGGGCTTCGCGAGGCCGGGCGAAAGACGACGAGCGTTTTCAGCGACAAGCGCGTGAACCTCGCCTGGCAGAAGATTCTCCACGCGCGCGGCTGGGCCGCGCCAGCCTGGCCGAAGGAGTATGGCGGCACCGGCTGGAACGAGATGCAGCGCTACATCTTCGCCCGCGAATGCGCGCGTGCCGGTGCGCCATCGCTTGCGCCCATGGGTCTTCGCATGGTGGCGCCTGTGATCATGCGCTACGGCACGGATGCGCAGAAGGCGCATTACCTGCCGCGGATTCTCTCGGGCGAGGATTATTGGTGCCAAGGCTATTCGGAGCCGGGCTCCGGCTCGGACCTCGCCTCGCTCAAGCTGCGCGCCGGGTCCGACGGCGACGACTACGTTCTTAACGGCTCCAAGATCTGGACCACGCATGCGCATCTGGCGACGCACATCTTCCTGCTCGCGCGCACGCGCCTCGAGGGAAAGCCGCAAGCCGGAATCACTTTTCTGCTCGCCGACATGCAGTCGCCGGGGATCACCGTCAGGCCGATCGTCACCCTCGCGCTGGAGCACGAGGTGAACGAGGTATTTTTCGAAAATGTGCGCGTGCCGAAGGCGAACCGTGTGGGTGCGGAAAACGACGGCTGGACGGTTGCGAAATACCTGCTCGAGTTCGAACGCGGCGGCGGCTCGGCGGCGGGGCTGAAAGTGGCGTTGGCGCGCCTTCGCGGGATCGCCTGCTCGGAACGTGCCGACGACGGTCAGGCGCTTGTCGAGAACGCGCATTTTCGCACCCGTCTCGCGGAGGCGGAAATCCTCGTCGATGCGATCGAGATGACCGAGCATCGGGTCATGAGTGCGCTCGCAACGGGCAAGAATCCGGGCCCGGTCTCATCGCTCCTGAAAGTGCAGGGCACCGAGGCCATGCAGCGGCTCGATGAACTCGCGATCGAAACCGTCGGTTACTTTGGCGCTGTTCATCAGCCCGAGGCGCGCGCGCCCGGTACGAATGTCAAACCGGTCGGACCCGAACACAGCGTGACCGCCATGCCGCGCTACCTCAATAACCGCGCCGCCTCGATCTATGGCGGCTCGAACGAGATCCAGCGCAATATCATCGCGAGCCTCGTCCTGGGTCTTTGAAGGCCTCTCGCGCTGCTCCTTCAATTTCACCTTGGCCCGCTTCAAGCGGGTCACCCAGCCTTCAATCCGCGAACGTTGCCGCGCGCTTCTGCATGTTCGCCATCACCGCCTCGACCTGGTTCTTCGAGCCGATGAGCGCGACCTGCTCCTTGGTCTCGGCAAGCAGGATCGCCTTCTGATCCGCCTCTGCAGCGAGATTGAAAAGCCGCTTTCCGGCCCGGATCGCATCGGGATTTTTGCTCGCGATTTCGGCCGCGAGTGTGCGCGCATCGCCGAGCGGATCGTTGCTGACCCGCGTGGCCACGCCGAGCGCCTGCGCTTCTTCGCCGGTGAAGATGCGGCCGGTGAAGGTGAGTTCGCGCGCGATGTCGTCGCGCACGATTCCGCGCAGCAGCACGAGACCCGCCATGTCCGGGACCAGACCCCATTTGATCTCGAGTACGGCGAGGCGCGTGTCCGGTGCCACGATGCGGATGTCGGCGCCGAGCGCGAGCTGGAAGCCGCCTCCGAAGGCGACGCCGTGTACGGCTGCGATGACGGGCACCGGAATCTCGCGCCAGACCATCACGGCCTGCTGTGCGCGATTGGCGCCGCCGGGCGTGCGGCCGGTGGCCACGAGCCGGTCGGTATCGCCGGAAGCGCGCCGCTCGCCGGAGGCCATCTTTCCGAAATTTCCCATGTCGAGCCCGGCACAGAAGGCGCGGCCCTCGCCGGATAGCACCACCGCGCGTACGCCCTTCATCGTCTTCAGCTTCTCGCCGGTTTCGACGAGGGCGGAGAACATCGCATCGTCGAGCGCGTTCATCTTGTCCGCGCGCACCATGCGCACGTCGGCAACGCCGTTTGCGAGCTCCAGTTGGATGCGCTCTTCCATGATGATCTCCCGGGATTGCTTGCCGTCCAATTCATAGCTCGGGGCGGGGGCGGTGGCCATGGCGGGATATTCCTTCGCCGGAGCGCCGCTAAAGAACGAAGGTCAGCGTGTCTCCGCCGGTGATCAGAAGCTCATGTCCGGAGGCGGCGAATGCCTTAAGCACCGGCGCGCTGGTCCTCTCGCCCGGAAAGCGCCAGTCATGCGGTTCGACCATGACGACCGGCATTTTGGCTATCCAGCCGGTATTGGCTGAAAAGAGGTCGCGCTCGAATCCCTCGATATCGATCTTCGCTATGAACGGACGCGCCTTTTCACCCGCAGAATGCAGAGCATCATCGACTGTGACGATCCGAACGCCGCCCGAAGATGAGCGCACGGTCCGCGTGCCGAGGCTTTCGGCCGCCGGCAACACCTCGACATGGCCGGGGGTGGAACCAATTGCCGCTTCGATCACCTGTGCACGCGGAACGGCGATGAGATTCTTGCGGCAGACGGCAGCGCTTCCGGGATCGGGCTCGATGGCGACAATGGCCGCTTCCGGAAATGCGCGCGCGAACCAGCGTGACGCCGCGCCGACATTCGCGCCGGCATCGACAATCACCGGCAGATCGCCAGAAGAAAGGATTCGTCGATAGGCATCCACAACGCGTGCCTGCTGCGGGAAAGGCCCAAGATCGTAAGGCCGGCGCCGAACGAAGATGTTCTCGAACACGTCGGCGTCGGTATCGCGCGGCCGGATGTGAATGGTTCCGATCGACGTGCGAACCGCCATCATCGACATGCCGAGCAAACGACCGGCACGCACCTTCCAGGCGAGCGGGACAACGCCACTCAAGCGCTTCGGCCGAAGGTCACGCTCGTGTTCGGGTAAGTGTGCGTCCATTCCGATTCCCGGTTCGAGGGCAAATTCAGCTGTCGCAAAATCGACTCGGCACCATAGCAAAACCGTCGTGGAAGACTGGCAAATAAGAGAACGGGTGGGTTGGGACGATCGCGCGAGCTTCTCGCACGGAAAAAATCTTTTGCGCACCCGATGATTGGGTAGGGGCGGCTGGCGTACGTGCGCCGGCCAAATTTGGGGGTCGAGGGGCTCTCGTCACAGCGTCTTCGCCGGCAAGGCGGAGGCGGGATTTCGTCAGGGCGGCAGGCCTCGTCTGCCGCGAAGGGGAGACACATGCCTGTTTTTCTGCGCAAAACCTTTCTGTTGAGCACCGCGTTCATTGCTGCCGCGGCCATTGTGACCCCCGTCCAATCGGATGACAGCGTCGCGCAGGAAACGAATGGCGGCGCAGCCAATGCCTGGGGCAACGGCGTGGAAACCGTCGTCGTAACCGGCGCGCGCTTCAATCCCAACAACGCGCCGGCCAAGGCGTCGCTCGATACCACCGAGCCGCAGACGATCATCAACAAGAACTACATCCAGGACTCGATCACGCCGACGGCGGACTACGTCACGATTCTCGGGATCGCGCCGTCGCTGACCGGCATGTCGATCAACGGCCCCGGTCTTTCGGACGGCAGCGTCAAGAACACGCTGCGCGGCCAGCCCGATGGCAATTTCAACATGACGTTCGACGGTATTCCCTTCGGCGACACCAACGGGCCGACGCATCATTCCGAATCCTACTTCCCGTCTTCCACCATCGGCGGCATCGACGTCGACCGCGGCCCCGGCAACGCCGGCAATCTCGGTGCAGCCAGTTACGGCGGCACCATCAGCATATTTTCGGAAGGCCTGACCGACGATTTCCATGGCCGGCAGACATTCACCTACGGCAGCTGGAACACCTACAACATCAACACCAACGTGCAGAGCGGTGCGCAGGAACTCATTCCGGGGCTCGGCAATACGCGCGCGCTTGCGAATTTCCAGTATACCGGCAGCGAGGGATACCTCACCCTTCAGAACACGATCCACGACAATGAGCTCATCAAGATCGAACAGGATCTGGGTCCGGACTGGAGCGTCACCTTCCTCGCGAACCGCAACGAGCTCATTCAGCACTTGTCGGACAACAATGGCGCAACGGCGGCCCAGGTCGCGGTCTTCGGAAAAAAATATGCGCTCGAGGAGATGCGCAAGGACATTCCCGACTATTTCCAATTCAACGGCCAGCACAAGCAGACGGACATCGACTATCTGAAGGTGGCCGGTACAGCAGCGGGCTTCATTATCGATGATCAGGCCTATACCTACGCTTACGTGAACAAGACCACGACGGCGAACAACATCATCCAGGTCTTGGAAGATGTGCAGGATCAGCTGGAGCCGGGAGCTCTGCCCAAGGACATCAATCCCGCCTCGGGCGCCGTAGGCACGAAAGTGGGAGGCGTTTCGCATCCCCAGGACGTCGAGGCCTACACCAAGCAAAATGCGTATCGGGTCTGGGGAAACATCTTCCGCGCCAGCCGTCACGTGGATTTCGATGACGTGTCGCTCGAGTTCAGAGCCGGGTTCTGGGCCGAAGGGCAGGCGACGCAGCGCGAGCGCGTCTACTACGACGCGACGCTATGTCAGGCTGTCAATTGCATTCCGTTCAAAGGCGGCGCCATTCAGTTCGCCGACACCAATAACAAGAGCGCCAATGGCAACAAGCCGCCGGTGCTCGCGGGCGTTCCGCTTGGCGTCGGCTATTTCGAGCACACCGGCTGGACACAGTACGAGCCCTTTCTTGAAGTGGAGATCAAGCCGCTCGAGGATCTGACGATTACGCCGGGCATCAAATATGTCTGGTGGAAGCACGACATCACACCGAACTCGGTGGTGAAGGGCAAGCCACCAGTTTTCTATCACACCGAGAGCAATCAGGACAGCTTCACCACCCAGCGGATGCTCTATTTCGCGACCGCGAACTACAAGATCGAGCCGAACTGGAGTGCTTACTTCCAGTACGCGACGGGTATCTATGTCCCCGACATCTCGGCCTTCGAGTTCTCCAAACCGATCTTCTCGTTCCCGAAGGCGCAGACGACGACGAACTATCAGTTCGGTTCGGTCTACTATGCGGACAATCTCACCGCGGACGCCGACATCTATTACATCGACAGCGCCAACACGATCCAGTTCATCACCGGGAACGGGGCAAACGGATGCACCAGCGGCGACTCATGCGCGCTCAATGCCGGATATGTCGTGTACAAGGGCATCGAGGGTGAGGCGACCTACACCTTCGATGACCAGCAGTTTGACGGCTTGCTCTCAGGGCTTGCCGTTTTCGCAAACGGTTCGCTCAACTCCGCCAAGGGCCACACCAATCCCACGAATCTCAAGAACCCGGGACCAGCCCTTCAGTTGCAGCAGGCGCCTTACTGGACCGCGGCAGGCGGTCTTATTTACAAGAGCGGCGGCTGGAAGCTCTCGTTGATCGACAAGGTGGTCGGCCAGCAATACGAGGACTCACCAGGCTCGCGTGCCTTTGTGAATGGACAGGCTTTCTACAGATTGCCCGCCTACAATCTTCTCGATTTCACCGGTTACTACGATGTTTCGCAGTATTACGGAATCGATTGGGAAATCGGCGGCGGCGTCTACAACATCCTGAATGCCCGCAACGTCCTGTCGATGAACATCAACGATGGCGCGCCGGTCGGCAGCGCGGCCGAGAACGTCAACGATCCGGCCCGGATCGCCAACAGCACCGACCAGTACTTCTTCATGCCGCAGCGGAGCTACCAGATCACCATCAAGGCGCATTTCTGAAACATCGGAGGGGATGGCGCGCGGCGCGCGGACGGGCATCGGTCCGTCCGCGTCCGCCGTGGGTGCGCGCGGCCGTCACTCCGCCGCGACGACCGTTTCCTTCTTCTTGCGCAGGATGAAATCGCCGGGATCCGGCGCGAGCGTCGCCTTCCAGTAGTCGATCAGCGGAAACGGCCAGTTTTGCGAGACACGGCCTTTCTGGTTCTTGTACCAGCTCGTCACCTGCGGCACGCCCCAGGCCATCCGCGCATTCTGCGCATCGACCTTCTCGTTGAAGGCGTCGTGCACGTCCTTCTTCACTTCGATTTCCGAACTTCCCGTCTTCAGGAGAAGCTCGATCGCGCCCAGGATGTACCGCGTCTCGCATTCCGAGAAGAAGATGATGCTGCCATTCACCACGATGTTGGTGTTGGGACCATACATCACGAACAGGTTCGGAAAGTTCGGGATGGTCATGCCGAGATAGGCGCGCGCGTCGCCCGCCCATTGCTCGTGCAGATCGACGCCGCCGCGGCCCTTGAATGTCATCGGCTCGAGGAAGTTGCTGGCATAAAAGCCCGTGCCGTAGATCAGGACATCGACCTTACGGACGGCGCCGTCCGCGGTCACGACGGCATCTTCCGTGATTTCACGGATTGGCTGCGTGACCACCTTGACGTTCGGACGCTGGAGAGCGGCGAGCCAGACGCCATTGTCGCGCACACTGCGTTTGCCACCCACCGGATAATCAGGGATCGCCGCTTTCGCGAGCGCATCGTCATTGGCGATCTGCGCCGTCGTGTACTGAACGAGAATGTCGCGCAGGCCCTGGTTGGTGGCGCTGATCGCGGTAGAGGGCCCGTTCCAGCCGGGATCGGCCTGCACGAACGGATAGAGCCCGTCTGTCAGCATCCAGAACAGCCAGAAGCGGTACCATTTCGCGTAGAAGGGCACGTGCTTCAGCAGCCACTTTTTCCCTTCGGCGACGTCCTCGTGATAGTTCGGCGTTGCTCCGAGCCAGGGCGGCGTCCGCTGGAAAACCAGGAGCTCCTTCGCCTCTGGCGCGATCTCAGGCACGAACTGGAAAGCGCTCGCACCCGTTCCGATCACCGCGATGCGCTTGCCCTTGAGTTCTGCGTCGTGGTTCCAGCGCGCGGAATGGAAGGCCACACCCTTGAACTTCTCGATGCCCTTGATGTCGGGAAGTTTCGGCCGGTTGAGCTGGCCGACCGCAGTGACGACCGCGTTGGCTTCCACCGATTCTTCGCGGCCGTCCTTCGTGCGCAGCTTCGCGCGCCAGAGCGAGCGGACCTCGTCGAAGCGGGCTTCGACCATCTCGGTCTCGAAGCGGACGAATTTTTTGAGGCCGTATTTCTCGGCCACGCGGCGGAAATAGGAGATGAGGACCGGCTGCGTTGAGAAATGCTGCGGCCAGTCATGGAACGGCTCGAACGAATAGGAATACATGTGATTGGGATTGTCGACGCGGCAGCCGGGATAGGTGTTCTCGAGCCAGGTGCCGCCGACATCGGCGTTCTTCTCGACAACGGAGAATGAGATTCCGGCCTGCTTCAGGCGAATGGCCGCGAGCATGCCCGACATGCCTGCGCCGACGATCAGCACGTGGAAGTTTTTGCGCTGCGTATCGCTGATCGAGGGCGCAAACCGTGGCTCCTTGGGATCGCCACCTTCGAGCGCGATCTCTTCGACGAGGAAGGGAATGTAACCTTCGGGGATGTCGGCGCCGGAGACGAAATTCATCAGCGCGCGGACGGTCGCCTTGTCCGGTGCGGGCGGAAGCGTGTGACCGCGGTCGCGATAGGCCTTAATGGCTTCGAGCGCGAGCGCCTTGGTTCGTGCGCGCTGCTCGTCGGTCAGCCCGCCCTGGCCGTCGCCGAAGAAGTCGTAGACCGGCTTGATGTCGCCTTTGACGAGGCTCGCGTCGCCGGTCACGTGCACAAGGGCCGCGATGAGCGAGGGCAGGTGCGCCTGCTCGATGGCTTTTGCGATCTGGCTGTCGTCTTCGGAAATTGGCAGCAGGTTGTTGTCCGTCATTGCAATCCTCCGATAGCGCTCCCGAAGTCTAATCGTCCCGTGCCTTGCGCGCGAGCGGACCTAACCCTGAAACGCAGGGCTATTCCCCAAAGGAAAGCTCGGTTTCCGAATAGCTCTCTCCGCCTTCCATGCGCGCGGCCCAGGCAAACACCATCGCCGGCAACACCATGAGCCCCGCCGCGAAGAAGGGCGTATTCACGCCGAGATGCGAGAAGAGAAGTCCCGCCGCGAGAGGGCCCAGGACGCGCGCGAGCGCGCCGGTCGCGTTGTTGAGACCGAGGAATTGGCCCTGGTGATGCCAGTCCACGTGGCGGGATATGAGGGCGGACACGTTCGGCCATGCTACGGATTGGCCGAGCGCTGCAAAGCACAGAAGAACGATGATTGCGTTTCCGCTCGGCGCGAAGGGCTGGACGCCCATGCAGACGGCCGAGATAGCCATGCCGACAGCGAGCATCTCGGCCTGGCCGAATCGCCGTGACAACCGCCGCACGAGGAAGATCTGGCAGAGCGACGCGATCACGCCCGTTGCCGCGAACGCAAAGCCGATCTGGTGCGGTCCCCAGCCGAAACGCGCCTGCGTCCAGAGACCGAATACGGACTCGATGCCCATGAACGCCGAACCGCCGAGAAACGTCACCAGCATCAGCCGCCCGATGGTCGGGTGCGAGATGGCCTCGGAGAACGCGGCGAACCGGCTTGGTTGCCGGATGTAATGCGGTCGGCGCGCCCGGCTTTCCTTCAGGAACAGGAACAGCCCGGTTGCGCAAAGGCCCGAAAGGCCGCTTGCCACGAGGAGTGGAATACGAAACCCGGCGTGACCCGCGGCCGGATTGGCGAGCATGCCGCCGACGGCGGGACCGACGATGAAACCTAGATTGTAAGCCGCACTCAGATACGACATCCGTCCCGTTCGCTCGTCGGGCGGGGTTACGTCCGCGATGTAGCCTTGCACTACGGAACCGTTGCCGCTCGCGAGCCCGCCGAGGAAGCGGATGAAGAAGGCGGCATAGACGTTAGGCGCGAAGGCGAGCGCGAGATAGCAGAGGCAATTGCCGGAAACCGTGCTGACGAGGATCGGCTTGCGCCCGATCCGGTCGGACAGTTTTCCCCAGAAAGGTTCGCCAAAAAAAGAACCGACCGAATAGGCCGAGAAGACGAGCGCGATCTGCCAGGCCGGTGCGGCGAAGCTCTTGGCGTAAAACGGCAGCAGCGGGACGACGATGCCGAAGCCGAGCAGGTTGATGAAGAGAACGCCGAGCAAGGTCGGCAGCGCACCGGCCGACTGACTCTTCATTTCGGGATTGCTTGCGTCCATCGTCCCGATTCTTGTGACCCGCGCCGAATCCCGGCGGCGCCGTTCCGGCGCTCGCTTTTCGAAGGATTGGGGTTAAGGAACGCCTTATCGGCCGCCCTCTGCGCCTTCGCAAGCGCGGAAAGGGTCGCAGGGCACGGCGCCCCAGGGCGGCACTGAGATCACGTCGAGCCCGGTAAAGTTTGGCGAGGGGCACCAGCCTTTGCTTTCGTCGCACGGCGCGCGCGGCGTTTCTGTTCCTCTGCTTTGATGATCAGGCCGCCTTTCGCGTTCGGATCGAGACGCAGTTTCGCGAGCTTCACCGCGGCCGCGATCAGCGCCTCGACCTCCGAGCTGTTGAAATCGGCAACCGTGCGCAGCTCGACGTAGCGCACCATCTTACCTTGACCTCGCAGAAGCCTGGTCAGGTCTGACTTCGAAAGTTGAGCGCCTTGCCCAAATCCCAGTTTCACCGAGCTCGGGTGCAAAGAAATCGAGCACACACCCTCAAATCCGCGTTCAGTAGGTGAATAGGAGATCACGAGTGCGTTCTGTCTCTCGTACAGGTAAACGATCTCGAAAAGGCCGGGCAGTCTGGCCCGTAACTTCGCGCGCAACGCCTTGCCGAGTTTGACCGTCTCTGGCTCGTATCTCGCAAAGTAGCCGTCGAGCTGCTTTTCGGCGTTCGTCATGGGCTAGTCACTCTTGCGGAACGATCAGGCAGCGTACGTGCCGATTGCAATGAGGTCTATGTGGGCTGGCCGGGCTGCCGCGCGTTTCCAAATTCGCTCCTCGGCGCGTCATATTAGCGATCGCGCGCGAACCGTTGCGCCTTCGAAGGCTGCTCGCGTCGCAGGAACCCGGCGACCTCTGCTTGGTGCGAAGTCAGCGCGGCCATTCGGGTTTGTTTGAACCCGGCGGCATGGACGGTCTCCTCCAGAACGCGGGCGTCCGCGCGAACTGCGCTGCATGCCGCAATGCGCGCAGCGTCCCGAAACCCGATTCATAGGTTTCGAGACGATCGTCAAAATTTGGACGGTCGGCGCGAACGCCATCCGGAATGCGCCCGAGGCTGCGGAGCCATTGCGCGGTCCGTGCGAGAGAAACGCGCACGTGCCAGCTTCCGCCTTCGCGGGCCTGGCGGAGAAGCGCCGCTTCGGCGCCAAAGACCATCAGGAAGCCGGACGCGAAATCGAGAATCTGCATGGGAAGGGCGCGCGGCTCGCGCGCGCCGAAGGCCTCGCCTTCCGCCGCGTTGAAACCTGTCGCCGTCTGCACCAGCGAATCGAAGCCGCGCTTTTGAGTCCAGGGTCCCGCTTCGCCATACGCGCTGAGCGACACATAAATGATGCCCGGCCGGATGGCGGCCAGATGCTTGGGGCCAAATCCCAGCTGCTCCAGGCTTCCCGGCCGATAGCCCTGCACAAAGATGTGCGTTTCGCGGCAAAGGGCCTTGAGGGTTGCAACACCTTCGGGCGTCTTCAGATCGATGTGCACCGAGAGCTTGCCGCGGCTCGTGTCGGCGATGGCATCGATATTGGGAAGCTTTGGCGAATTCACCAGCATGACATCGGCGCCATAGGCCGCGAGCGTCCGGCCTGCGACGGGTCCGGCCAGGATGCGCGTCAAATCGAGAACACGAAGGCCTTCGAGTGGCCGCCGGTTCGGGTTGAGCGCGGGGAGGCTTGTGCTTGCCTCGACAATTTTCTCGACGTGGATCAATGGTGTCGTGGCGACCGCCGTGCTTTGCGGATGATGGTCCCACTCTTCAAATGTCCGCAGCGCCGCCACGACGAGGCCCGCCCTGTCGGCGGCTCGTTCAAACTCCTCCGCACTCCATTGGCGCAAGGCACGCACGACGTCGTCGCGGCTTGCCGTGCCGTCAGTGGGAAGATCCAGAAGCCGGAGCGCTCCGTCGCGGTGATGATCGAAATTCGCGTGAATGCGGACAAAGCCTGGCCGCGAGCTATCCGCGCCGCAGGGATAGAGGCCCGACAATTCCTTCCAGGCCTCTGGCGCCTTCCCGTCGATCGAAAAAAAACCGAGGCACTCGAGTGCAGCGTCGCGCATGTCCACGCGAATGGCCTGTCGCTCGCGGGCGCGCAGATGCCAGACTTCCGCCGCTGCGAGTGCGGCCGCGGCGATGCTGACTTGCGCCGCTGTACCGACCGGGAAGGAGGAGGGCAGCACCGGCTCATGGCCGGTGAGTTCGGCAGACCTGAGGGACGCCTCGTCCAGCTGCGCGTCGAGCCAGACTTGCTGCAACGCGTCTTTTGCTTTTGACACTCTGGTCATGGGCTCTCCAGGAAGATCATGGTCCGGGAATTGGGCTCGAGCATGGTTTTTGCGGTCCCAATGCCCAAATAGATTGAAGAGTCGAAAGCAAGGCGCGATCTGCCGTCAGGCAAAAGGGCGGCGCGGTGCTCGCCGGAAGTCTCAAGGATATTTGCTCAAATTCTCAGGTCGAGGTCGTCGATCTCTTTTATCTGGATCTGATCGAGTGGGCCTGCCGCTTCGGCCTGAAGCGTCTGACGTAACTCTGCGCGGTTCTTCACGCCGAGCACAACGGTATCGACACCCGGAATCGAAAGCGCGTAGCGGTGCGCCAGGATCGCCGGGTCGACGCCCCAGCGCTGGCAGAGCGCGCGGAACGGCGCTGCGCGTTCATAATCCTTCGCATCCGGCTGGTTGGCGGAAAGGGCGCGGTCGATGGCATTGGTCAGGGCGCCGGCCTGCACCGCGCGGATACCCATGACGCCAACACCCTTTGCCTTGGCAGCGGCAATGATCCGGCGCGGATCGGCGCGCTCCTTGAACCGACGCAGTCCGCCGGCGGAATCCATGAGATTGGTGACGATTTGCGCCGCGGTGGGACGGGGCGGATCGGAAAAAGCCCTGATGATGGTGTCGGGCACGCCGACACCGGTAATGCCCCAGGCACCGATCTTCCCCTTCGCCTTGAGACGCTCGAATGCCGGCACGAGCTCGGACTCGTAGAGCGACCATCTGGTCGAGAATTGATCGCGCCGCGCGTCGCCGTGCG
>Ga0209060_10002867_pt1 | contig 15308 bp, 10 predicted proteins | sample Coa_R1_8_FD_187155 | JGI IMG/M metagenome (GOLD analysis project Ga0209060, IMG submission 187155) | Surface soil microbial communities from Centralia Pennsylvania, which are recovering from an underground coalmine fire - Coalmine... | ecosystem: Environmental > Terrestrial > Soil >...
AACATCTCGGTCAGTCATTTGTGACCAGACCGGGACAGCAGCCATGAGTAACAAGCCGACGCCGATCAGTTTTGCAGTCACGCGCATCACGGTACGACCACCGTGTCACGCGGTTGCAATTTCACGTTCTGCTCGGGATGAATACCCTTGATTACGCCCTTGTAGTTGAAGGCAAGCCGGACTTGGCTTCCGTCTTCTTTTTGGCGCAGGACATAAATAGACTTTTGCTTGGCGAAATCGCGAAACCCTCCGGCGAGAGCGATAGCATCCAGAACCGTGGGCGAGTTTGCCAGCGGAAACGAGCCCGGACGCATGACCTGACCGAGCACGTTGAACTTCTGGCTGTTGATCTGCTGCACCATCACCGTGACTTCGGGCTCGGCGATGTAGTTCTTGAGCTTGCCGGCAATCTCCACCTCGAGCTTCGCTGGCGTTTGACCAGCGGCCTGTACTTCTCCGACGAGTGGTAACGAAATTCGCCCATCGGAGCGAACGGGGATTGCCCGCGAGATATCCGGCTCCTTCCACACATTGATGGCCAGCACGTCGTCTACACCGATCACAAATGCGTCGTCGTGCGGCTTCGATACCGCAGTAGCGGTCGTAGCTCCCAAAACCTTAGCATCAACAGAACTAGTCTGGCCTTCTACGAATGTGGCCACGAATACGATCGTACTCACGAGAACCAAGGTTAGACGCGAGAACATTTCGAAATGTTTGATCATGGCAACTCCTCGGCGAAATCAGCTCGCACAAGCGCCGTTCAACTTACTTTGCCCTTCATCCCAACCGTTGTCAGTTCTCCGCGCGAAAGCGGCGATAAGACTGAGTCGGAAGAATGCAGCCGGTACTGCTCAATCTTGTAAAGAAGATTGCGATAGCTCATCTGCAGCAGGCGTGCTGCGGCTTTTCGGTTCCAGCCAGTTTTTTCCAGCGCCAGCGAGATGGCGTTTTTCTCGGTCTCCGACTTAATGCTATGAATCAAGGCTTTCAAAGAATGGCTTTCGCCATCGTACCGATCGAGCGCTTCCGCGTGCGCTTGGTCCGTTCCATCATTAGCCCCACCGCTCAAGGGCTTGTTTGCGTGTGACTCAGGGTTCAGCTCTCTCAGTACGATCTTGCTTTCACCCGCCACGAGATAGCGCTTTACAAAGGCCTCGAGTTCTTCGACGTTCCCTGGCCAGGAATATTTCTCGCAAGCTTCGATCACCTGGGGCGTGAATTCGCGCGGCGGTAATCCATAGTGTTTGGACAGAGAGTGCATGAACTGGTGCAAGAGGAAGCGAAGCTCTCCGTTGCGCTGTCGAAGGGAAGGAACGTGAACCGTGTAAGCACTCAGCCGATAGTACAAATCTTCCCGCAACGCTTTCTCCGCAAGCACGTGGTCAAGGTTAGCGCTGGTGGTTGCCAGGATGCGTACGCCAGATACCGTTCCGCTGTTGCTGTCTGAGGCTTGCGGCAAAAGGTCGAGGAGTCTGCCCTGCAAACGTAGTGGTAATTCGGTGATTTCCTCGATAACGATCGTGCCCTGACGATCCGTCGAACCATTACCAAAGATCTCTTGCTCCAGGGCGACTCCAGATGAGGCCGCACAGTTCACCTTGCGAAACTTGAAACCGGAGCGAACAGATAGCTGGTGAATAAGCCGGGCGACCGTTATTTTGCCGCTTCCTTTTTCTCCTACGATCAGAACGGGGACATCAGCCTGGGAGAGTAGCTCCACCTGATCTCGGACCTTTTGCATCGGCGAACTGCCGATAAATAAAAAGCGATCATCGCCCAGGGCGGTGATGTATTCGCCGGGTCGATCCGCGCTCTTGCCATCGCTCGAACCAGCAATGCACTGTTCGAGCGCCGCGTCCAGTTTCTTCTGAGTAAAGGGACGCACGAGAACTTCCGCGGCGCCAATGCGCAGGGCATCTTTGCGTTTGTCCACATCTTCTTGATCACAGAGAAGAAGCATCGGCACTTCTGGACGCAGCCGACGCAGCCAGCGTAGAACGTGCAGGCTATCGCGCTCGCCGTGCGGCATGTCTAACACCAGCAAGTCCGGCGCCGCGCCCGATTGCACGCGTTCCAGAGCCTCCCAAGCGCTCGGAGCAGTTTCCAGTTCCCAACCATTCTGCTCCGCGATCGACCACAAGGGTCGCAAAGCGCTGAGGTCGCGACTTACGGCCAGCATGCGCACAGCTTGCAAGGTGGATTTCATGGGGAGAGTAATGGAACAGCAACTTCTATGCGGCTTCGACTTCGTAGCCTTCGACGCGAACCGCGAGGGATCGCTGAATCGCATCAATACTGATCACCAGAGTGCGGTCGCCGTCGCGCGAAACCAGGACGCCTTCCATGCCGTCCAGGGCCCCGCTCCGGATGCGAACGCGCTGGCCAATTTTGAGAAAAGGATGCAATTGCCAGGGCAGCCGCTTCTGGATGACCATTCGTACTGCCTCTATTTGTTCATCGGGAATCGGAGTGCCTTCCCCCTGGGCGCCCACCAGACCGTGCACGCCTTCGACGCGCAAAATGCGGAGCCGCTCGGAAGCGCTCGCCGCGATCCTAGCGAAGACATAACAACCGAACAAAGGGGTCTCGACGACTTTCTTGCGATCACTCCAGCGGTGAACTTCCTTGATCAGCGGCAGAAAGGCTGGGACACGACGCTCTTCGAGTCTGCGCATCACCATCTTTTCGTGCCGTGCTTGCGTTTGTAGTGCGTACCAGTTTTCCGACACTTCGGATGAAAACGGTGAATGCGTCAGTTGCCAATTTTGGGCCAAACTGGCCATAGCTTCGCCCTCTAGGTCACATCTCTCGGGTGACCCTGATTTACTGCAATGAAAGAGGCAGATTGGACCTGAGATCTGCTATCGCAGGTCCCCGGGTGGGCTCAGGGAACGAAGCACGAACTTGAGGTGAAGGAGTGGCGCTTGTGCCAGGCCTCCCGGCGCTCGACGTCGCCACCGCACACTGACATCGAATGTCTTTTAGTCCCAAGCACATAGGTATGTTCGTCCCTTGAGTCACAATCAGACTCGTTGTGTCTTCAAGCGCAATTTACCTGGGGAAGGGGCCGAGGAAGAGATCAGAGGGGAGAACCACAACGAACGTGTCAGATCTCAATTCCTAGAATGAAAGCTACTTTCGGTCGCGGTCCTTACCGGATCGATTCCGAACAACTACTCATCACTGCTTGCCAGTTGCAGGAACTTGCAGCCTGTGTTCAATTCTTGCAACGTCCACATTCTTATCGGATCCGCTGAGTGCGTCTGTGCGAGTAATCACGGTTCGATGTGATGTAGATCATTTGCGACTTATGGCACAACCGTGCAATTGACAGCTAGGGAAACTCTGAACAAGCACGTCCTTTAGTACAAGTCGAACCTCAAGCTCCTATAATCGTCGGATGGCGTCTCATGGCGCCGATTCCGCTGGCCGGATGCACGCGGGGGTTGCACCGATCTGGCACACCTGTGTCCTCATCGTGCTCTTCGCTGCCGTTGACATTGCCGAGATGGCAGCTCCCGTACAGCTTCCCCACCTCGGGCGTTTCCATTCTATCTGGGGGCCATCGCTTTCGAATGGCTCGTGTTCGCCTATGTCTGGTGGGGAATCAAGCTGAGGCGATATCCGCTTGCTACGCTAATCAGCCGTGGACGCGCTGCAAGGTATGGACGTGACGCAGTGGTCGGTGTCGTCATCTGGTTTCTTTGGTACGTCGTCGAAAGTTTAGCTGCGCTCGGACTTTCCGCTGTTGGCGTAACGAATGCTGGCGTGCACACTCGCGTTATGAAGGGTTCCTTTAATAAGCACTCTATCTATTAAAGGATATGGCATTATATCTTAATAAGCAGGGCCTGCCGGACGGCTGTCCGCAACGGTAGTAAATGAAATCTTTCATTTGGCGGCCCGCGCCTAATTGGCGAATCGTTTTGCCGTAATATGCATATCCGCACCTAGCGCAGCAGGTGAGTCCTTGTAGGAGATAGCCGGGCCTTGGTGAGATCCTCTGGCGCCTGCGAATGGTGGCGAAGGTCTATCGCCCTTCCACGAAGTCACGTCAAAATGTCCGCCCGGGGCAACGCGATAGACGCTGATTTCCCGGAAGATAAAAGGCTGGCCCTCTTTGCAAACCTCAGGCGGCCGCGTCGGCCTCAGAAAATACGCGCCCTTGCCTGTCCCACCACCGTTCGCTTGCCATCTGCCTCGACCGGTACGGCCGATTTTTCGCCAATCGCAACTTCGTGCGGACACTTCGACCATCCGTCTCAAATATTGCGGGGCGAGGAAGCCCAGAGTTCGGCCCATGCGATCGCGCTTGGCGAAGAGGGAGTCGGTCAGCAGATTCTCCAAATGCGGATGTTGAGAAATCCGCGAACCAGGGTTATGCGTTCGGTGTAAGGATTGAGCAGAACAGCGGGGGAGCCGAGGGCTCTGCCGTCAGGCGAGTCTCCGAGAGCGCCGTAGAGAAATTCGCCCAGCACCGCGAGGCCGGCGGATGTCGGACCCATCCAGAAGCAGCGAAAGCCGAGTACGCGAATTTGCAATAGCTGGCTCGCCGCTAGAGACTACCTTCGCTCACGGACGAGCTTCAAATACCAAGTTGAAAGGCGTCTCAGCCGCCCGGCGAAAACGCGTAAAGCCAGCGGCCGTCACGACCTTACGGATGCGTTCTTCACCAGCCTGCGCACCGAGAGCCGCTCCTACCTCCTGCGCAAGAGAGGCGGGGGTGCAGATCATGGTTGATGCCGAGTAGTAGATTCGGCCCACGGGATTGTGATTTGCTTCCGTCCGGTCGTTGGCGAATGGCTCGACAATAATCCATGTGCCGTCCGGTTTCAAGGTGGAAAGGACGTGCCCCGCAGCCCCCGTGGGATCGCCCATATCGTGCAGGCAATCGAAAAATGTCACCAGATCGTAGCCACCGTTCGCCGGATAGCTCTTCGAACTAGCTACCTCAAATGTGATCTGATCGAGCAGCCCATCCCGCCCTGCGATGTGGCGTGCATATTCAATCGAGCCACTGTGGTAGTCGAAGCCATAAAAACGAGACTTCGCAAATGCCCTAGCCATCAGGAAGGTGGAGGCCCCATGCCCGCACCCCACGTCCGCTACGCTTGCCCCGGCTTTGAGCTTATCGACCACCCCGTCCAGCGATGGGAGCCACGAACTCAGTAGATTGTTTTCGTAATTCGGTCGGAAGAAGCGTTCAGTGCCAAAGAATAAGTTAGCATCGTGTTCGTGCCAACCAACTCCTTCCCCCGTTCGAAAAGCCTGCGTGATCTTGGGTTCGTCCTTAAAGCAAGAAGAGATGATGCGGAATGCACCCGGCAAATCCTGCACGGTCAAAGCGAAAGCCTGTTCAGGAGGTAACTGGTAGCGGTCTGTGCTCGGATCGTACAGCACGTATCCGCTAGCAGCATTGGCATTGAGCCACTCGCGCACGTACCGTTCGGCAGTCTTGGTCTTTTCTGCCAATCCCGCTGATGAAATCCAATTCTCGGTCGCCATCGCCTTGTATAGACCTAGCTTATCGCCGATGACAACCAGCGCGGCGTGCATAGCAGCGCCCATGTCAGCGACCGCACGTCCCATGAACTCGTTGAGCTTCGTATCATTAATTTCAGCTTTCGCCAAAGTAGCCATACGCACCCCCAGACGGAATCTGCGAATTTTATGCCCGAAATGTTGTTTAGTTCAAGCTGCGCAGGGCTTGTACGGTAAGCCGTCGTTTCTTGCCTGCCGAGGCTCACACACTGCCAGAAAGACCATGACCACAAAATGTTATCCGGCGACGATAACGACAGTGAATTCAATGCCTCTGCAACTCTATCCCTCTATGCAGGTTGCGAAGGGTCACTCCTGCGATAACTTCATCGCAAGCGCGGATAGTTTAGGGACACCAGAGTCCGGCCCCGGCAGTTTTGCCTCCGCAGCCCAGCAAGACGAGATCACACTTATCGTCATTGACGCGTTTTAGAGAAAATGTGTATCACCAGAGAAATGGTACAAGCCGAAAGCGCGTGTGGAGGCAGTATTCGGTATATCCGGGTAGGTCGTGGCGAAGAACCTTCTCTTCGTTGACGAGGCGTAGAACGATCAACGGGATGAGTAGAATGAAAGCAGGCAAGGTGACGTACGATCCGAGCGCCAAAGGCGTGAACAGCCACATTGCACATGCGCCCAAATACATTGGATGGCGAACGATGCGATACGGGCCGCTGGAAATCACTTCCTGACCGGGCTCGACCTGAATCGTCCGCGCAGCGAAACGGTTGACCTTCGCAACCCAGAGTGTCGTCGCGAACCCGCCGAAAACGACGGCTTGTGAAAAGATCGTGATCCACAACGGCTGGTGCGACCAAGCAAATCGGTGATCGAGACCGGGAAGCACAAAAGCGACCAGCCAAGCGATGTAGATGAACGCCATGATGCGCTTCTGTTCGCGCACTTTTTCCTTCAATTGCATCCTTCGCTCGACCAACTGGGGATCGTGCTTGTAGAAGTACGCAAAAGCGAAAAGACCGGGGATGAATGAAATCGCTATATAGACCCAGCCCTGCCAGAACTTCAAAGACCCAGCGGGAATGAACAGCAAAGCTCCGAACACACCTAATGCTAGTAAGAAACGAAGCGCCAGTTTGAACTTGAGACTCAAATGTCCCTACTCTGTTGCTCGGCGTGCTCGGAGTGTCCCGCGCTACTTGCGTTTCATCTATCCGGCTCAGGCCAGACGTACGTAAGCACGACCCCTGCGGTTACCGTCAGGAAAAAGACGGCCAGCAGTGGATGTGTCGGCCATATAGCACGCGTGAGGCCCAGCATCCATGCTCCGGTCCCCATTACGCTTGCCGCCAATGAAACCTTCAAGGTTTTCACAGAGCGATTCCCTGAAACCTACTCATTTTTTCACGCGAGCCATCGTTCGTCTGCCCCTAACTAGCCGCGATTGTTTCCCTACATTTCGGTTCCCTGGGGAGGGTCACCGCTCAACTCGGATTCATCCTGCGGGTGTCTTTGTAGTAGTTCCACAAGGAACCGATGATTGGGATGAGGACCATGTCGCATAGCAGCCACGAGAACGACAGCGACAGCCAACAGCAGGAGTGGAGGAATTGCGAACATCTCTGCTCGCCTCTGCTGCGATGCTAAGCCCCGAATGTTACGCGAACATTAAAATCAGCCTGAAGGCGGCATCCCAGATCTGCACCTTCCCTGGGGATGATTCAATCGTGCAACCGATTGTCGACGAGCGGTGCGCCAGGAGAGCGTACGCAAGCAAAAAATCTGGCGTTCTCTGCGCGAAAGCAATTTCTCCGAGTCGGTGCCGGTCCAAGAGAATTCGGAGCAGAGAACGCCAGTATCAGGCGCGCAACTTTGCGCGGTCCTAGTCGCCCGTTCCGCAGGTGCAAACGCCGTGTCCGCTCCCGAGAATGCCGATGAACGCGCACTGAGCCTGCAGATTCGCCAGCTCAGTCGCACCCAGCCTGGAGTCCGAAGATTCGGTCTCGGTGATGGGATACGAACCGCCCACAGGGTTCTGAATGTGGGTAACCCATACCCGCAGATTGGAAGTAGGCGTAACGTTCGAAGTCGGATCGCAGGGTGAGTTATTCACCGCCGCAGACACGACCTTGATGACCCCATTATTCGAAACCACTCCGGTCAGCGGGTTGGAGGTAAGATCGTACCTTACCGACAGCGTCCGCAATCCATTGTGGGTTTCCACGCAGCCACAGCACTCGGAAAGCTGCTGATCAGCGTCAAACACATACACCATGGCGCACAGGTTGCCATAGGTGAGACCCGGGTTATCGATTCTCACCGTGGCATCGGGAGCCACAGATATTGCCGCCTTGGTGGTTGCCCCTATTACCGGGCCCAGATTGTTTGAGAAATAGTTGACTTTGTAGACGTCGGTTTGCGCCATTGCCGCGGAGGTGAATCCCACAACGAGCAGAGCAAGAACCAATACCGACAGGATTTTAGATGCTTGTTTCATCTGTGAAATTCTCCTATCCGCGTGCCGCTTGAAGGGGAGGGCAAGCACGAAAATGGCGACGCGGATGCGTATACGTTGGACGTTTATTGCGGGATTTACTACTACCTACGTGGCCTAACCCTCATCTCTAGATCGAGAAGCTACGCCAATTGAATTAGTTCACTACTTCAAACGGAGTGTCCCACTTCAACGTGATGGGACGCACAGAGAGGAGTTCCCTAAGAGCCGTAGGCTCATTTTTTGCTCTCTTCGTGAGAACCCAACGTCAAGGCTTGTGAGACGTAATGAGCTGGCTACGCAAACTTGAACTCCTCGTGCTTAGCTCCTTGAAGCTGACGATCGCGATTCGAATGGCAGGCCGTCTTCACGGGTCTTGGGGATGAGCAATGATACGCACGGTGGAACTTGAGCGCACTGGCCTGTTCTCGTCAGTTGACTACTGCAGCTTGGCGTACTCGGCTTTGGCTTCTTTCAGAATAGGGATATCGGCGTCCGCGTCTTGCCAGAGCCCCAAGAAATCCTGATAGGCAACGCGGGCTTTGGCAGTATCTCCGCTGATTGCGTAGGCGCGGCCGAGACCGAGATGCGCCAGCGCACTTACCGGAAAGTTCGCGATCAGATATTTGTGGTCCGTGATCTTTTGGAACTCAGTCGCGGCTGAGTTGCCATCGTGCATCTGGAGATAGGCTTCCCCCCTTACGTAGATGGGAAGCAATGGAGCGTTTAAGCAAAAACTGCTGGCGGCGGTACCGAATTCGTAGCGTGATGCTGGTTTGAGGAGTTCGACAGCTTTGGCCGGATTCTTTCGCTCGAGTTCCACAGACGCGCGAACGACAGGCAACCAGTAACTGATGATAAAAGTGTCACTGGGGAATTTTTTCTCGAGTTCGCTTGCGAGCTTTTCAGCCCCTGCCGTATCGCCAGCAAACGCAGCTGCGATGGCCGAAAGAAATTGGGTATCGTGCGTCGTGGCAAGTTGGAGTGCTGCGCCGGACTGTTTACGTGCCTGCTCCCGATTCCCGAGCAGGGCTTCGCGCAATGCGGACGCCGCTTGCCAGTTTGCGGCAGTCTCTTTCTGGTCGTTGCGAACATCAAAGTCGATAGCGCGGCGCGAGAGTTCGCGCGCTTTCGTCAGTTGCCCCTGGTAAGCGTTGGTATCGGAAACCATCGCGTCAACAAAATCCTCGACGCCCGGCTTTCCCGCAGCCCAGGCTGTCTGACGATCCATTTCGGCCCGGTCCCCTTCAAGAAACGCGAGCCAGTAGCGGTTGAGTCGCAGTATGGCGTTTTCCGTCAGGTTGCGTCGTGCTGCTTCCTGGTAAAGCGTCTTTCCCTCATCCAGTCGATTCAGGGAGAGATACATGCCCAACAGATTGGCGTATCCGGTACTGTCATCGGGAGAGAGCTGAATAACTTTGAGAGTTTCAGCCACGGCCTTTTCGTATTGACCCGAGGCACTATATAAGAATCCGAGATCGAGGCTGGCCCGCGCATCACGAGGATAGGCCTGAACCCAGAGTTCCATTTGTTCGCGCGCCTTTTCCACATCACCGATTCCATTCAGATAGTAGAAAGCGGAAATGTGATATCGCTCCCGCTCGCTTACCCGGTCGCGAAGCTCATACGCTCTTTGCAGATATTGGCCGGAGAGGCCGACCTCACCCAAGTTCGAGTACTCGATGCCTAAATCCGCAGTCGCCAAGGCGAAATTTGGATCGAGTTCAACGGCGCGCTTGAAAAAAGGAACAGCTGCAGCACCGCCCTTGGATGAACGAGCCCTGTCGCCCTCGGAAAACGCTTTCAAGGCTTCGAGGGACGAAGTGGTCGCCTGATCGAGCGGGGTATCGAACTTTTGAATGCTGGTCAGCGACTCGCCGAGCTTCTCACGCATCGAAGATCCAACCTTGCCGAGTGCGTCGAGAACATGGTTCTTGTCGGTAGCTTCGCTTTCCGCACTTGCCAGTATGTCACCCGTTGCACAATTTACGGCTTTGAGAACCAATTCATAGTGGTCGCCGATCTGTGCAATGGAGCCGACCAGCATTGCAGTCGTAGCTGTCCGTTGACATACCTCGCGCGTGACATCTTTCGTCAAGCGGTCCCCCGGCGAGCGGCCCATCAGACGCAAGGTTTCGTTTACCTTCTCATCAGAAAGGATATTCAGAAAGGGCGACTGGCCAAGCTGGACAGAAAGCGCCTGTTTGAGCGTGTCGTCGAAGGTTCCGTCGCCCGTACCATTGGCAAAATCTGCGAGGACGATGGTGTCTCTCTCCGTTAAGTGAGAGCGGCTTCGCGACCGAAGATAGAGTCCACCAGCAATGAGCGCAAGCGCGACTACGCCAGCGGGCAACAAGACCTTCCAGGATTTCGCGAAACTTTGCGGCCGGCCTTCCACAACTTTCACCGAGCCTGAGGAGCGAGCCGCCGCAGGGCTGCTCGTGGCGGAGGAGGGCACCTGGAGTTCGCTGGCCTGCGGCTGAGTTCCGGAACTGGCAACGCCCACCCCGGCCGTGTCCTTATCGCGCTTCAGTCGCTGCAGTTCTGCACGAATATCAGAGGCGTGCTGATAGCGCAGGTTGCGATCTTTCTCCAATGCGCGATTGATGATGTCTTCGAACTTAGAAGGGAGATTGGGATTCAGCCTTACGGGAGTAATGGGACTGCGGTTCAGAATGGCCTCAAAAATTTCCGCCGTGCTATCGCCCCGGAAAGGGACTTGTCCAGTCGCCATCTCGTACAACACGACGCCGAATGAAAACAAGTCCGTGCGCGCGTCCAGTTCCTTCGCTTTCGCCTGCTCTGGCGACATATAGGCGACTGTTCCAACTGCCGCACCAGGACTGGTCAGGTTGGGATCACCGGTGCCGGTTGCAGTCGCATCGCCGGATTCTTTTGCCGAAGCTCCCGTGACTTTAGCCAGACCAAAGTCGAGGATTTTGGGATGTCCGCGATCGGTCACAAAAATATTGGCCGGCTTGATGTCGCGGTGAACGATCCCTTTGGAGTGAGCCGCGTCGAGCGCATCTGCGATCTCAATGGCAAGCGACAACAGTAGGTCGGTTTCCAGAGGACGCCCGGAGATGCGGTGCTTCAGGGTCGCGCCCTCGAGAAACTCCATGGCGATGAACGATCGGCCATCATGCTTGCCAATTTCATAAATGGTGCAGATGTTCGGGTGATTGAGGGCTGATGCCGCCCGCGCTTCGCGACGGAAGCGCTCCAATGCTTGCGGGTCCTGCGCCACGTCTTCGGGCAGGAATTTCAGGGCGACGAAGCGCCCAAGCTCCGTGTCCTCGGCCTTATAGACGACACCCATCCCACCCCCGCCGACTTGCTCTAGGACACGGTAATGCGAGATGGTTTGTCCAATCATGGGAGCGTCGAAATCTTAGGCGGATTCCCAAGGCAAGTCAATGAGAGCGAAAGACTTGACGTTGTTATCCAGGGCTAGTTGGCGAAACATCCCCATAGCGCTCAAATTCCCAGCCGCCGGGAACATGAGCGCTATGGCATGATGTGCTGTACTCAGGCTTCGGGTGCGCTACTCCGCACATCGGTCGCCGTCTCCTCACCGAATCGCGTGATCGTCGTCACAGACTGGGTTGCAGCCAGGCGGATACACGGGACGGTTCGAGCGGAAGCCAATCTTTCTCCAGTCTGATGTAGCCAGCCGAAAGAAGCACAGAGGACCTTCATGATGACGTTCCAAATCTCCAGGCGATTAAGCTTTGCATGCAATCGGGGCCAAATTTGTCGAAGCCTGCAGCCCTTCGATGTGTGGAAGTGGGCTGGCGCTGTTTTGTTCCTCTGCTCGACTACTGTCTCGCTGGGGCAATCCTTCGCCGCTCTAGTCAATCTGACCGGGCCTAATGGAAATGACCCGTGGTCTCTGGTGCAAGGCACCGACGGCAACCTGTATGGAACAACCGATGTGGGTGGAGCCAACCAGGCCAGTGAGTGTGGCAGCGAGGGCTGCGGCATTGTGTTCAAGATCTCCCCTGCGGGCATGATGACAACTGTGTACAACTTCTGCGCCCAATCGGGATGTCCGGATGGCTCTTACCCTCGCTCCGGACTGGTTCTAGGCAGCGACGGAAACTTTTACGGAACCACCGCCGGCGGCGGAGTTGGACAGGATTCCCACTGCCTTGCCTACGGCAACACCGGTTGCGGCACAGTTTTTAGAGTCACGCCGGAAGGTGTGTTGACAACGCTGTACAGTTTTTGCCAACGGGCTCTATGCGCCGACGGGGTTTTCCCGAATGGAAGTTTAGTTCAGGCCTCGGACGGCAACTTCTACGGCACAACCTGGGGCGCCAGGTACGGCGGGACTGGCACGTTCTTCCGAATCACGCCCACGGGCGGCGTGCTCACGACGCTTTACACCTTTTGCGCTCAGGCGCACTGCCTTGATGGAGGAGGTCCGAGTGGGGTGATTCAAGCCTGGGACGGTAACTTCTACGGGACAACCACGGCGGGCGGCACCAGCATTGGGGGCACGATCTTTGAAATTACGCCACTGGGCAGGCTCACGACGCTCTACAACTTCGTGTGTATCACCAATATTACTGACTGTCCTGCCGGCAGCTACCCCAGCGGCTTAGTTCAAGGAATGGACGGAAATTTCTACGGAACAACGGAAATGGCCGGTTCTGCCTACTCGGGTACCGTATTTAAAGTCACGTCCCGTGGCGGGTTAACAACCCTATACAATTTTTGCACGCAGTCGAATTGCTCCGACGGTAACGATCCCCGCTACCTCATACGAGGTCTCAACGGGACCTTTTACGGGACAACAAACGCCGGGGGAACAGCTACCTGCCTTCCACCAATTGGCTGCGGCACGGTTTTCAGACTGACCGCAGATGGCAAGTTGACTACACTACATCGTTTTTGCGTTCAACCGGAGAACTGCGATGAGGGCACAATGCCAGCTGGGCTGGTTCTGGCTACAGACGGCAATTTCTATGGGGCGGCAGCAGAAGGCGGGATCGCAAACAGGGGCACGATCTTTCGCATTTCCACGGGCCTTAGCCCGTTCGTGAGGTTCGTGCGAGACTCAGGCAAGGTCGGGGCGACCGCGCAAATTCTCGGACAGGGATTCACGGGAACAACGCATGCTTCTTTCAACGGAACTGCTGCAGCCTTCGCCGTCCACTCGGACACGTATCTGACGGCTACCGTTCCGGCCGGGGCCGAATGGGGATTTGTCACCGTCACGACGCCCAACGGCATCAGGAAGAGCGACGAGGCGTTCCGGGTGACGCCACAGATTTTCAACCTGTCTACCAGCAGCGGGTCTGTCGGAAACACTGTGGTGATCACCGGTATGACCCTTGCCCGTACGTACGCGATCACGTTTGGAAACGTGAAGGCGACGAACTACACCGTGGATTCCGACACGCAGGTTACCGTGACGGTCCCGTCGGGCGCACAGAACGGAAAGATCGCTGTGTTGACTCCGGGCGGGACCGCTTACAGTCCCGACTGCTTCGACGTGACACATTGATTCCGTTATTACGTGCGAGAGCGAGAAACGGGACCCGCCCCTTATGGAACGGCTCCAACGTTTGTTAATCCTTGGCAAAAAATCCCCATAGCTCTCATCTTCCGACCAGTTTCAAACGCGCCAGATGTAAACCGAATCGAAAGAAGTCGAAATTTGAGTGAGACGGCCTGATAGCGGCAGTTGACCAGCCCGATATGGAGAGACTCTGGGGATCTTCAGCGCATGCCCCACAGCTTCGGTTAGTCCGCTTCCGCTTCTGACAGAGTAGGAATCTCTGCGGCGGGATTGCGCGTTGCCCTTTTCTTTATCGCCAGGAAGTAGACCGGATAGCTGGCCGCGACCAGTACCAGGGTAAACAGAGTGTGCGTCAGGTCGCCGATGATTGAGGCGATCAAAAAGCCCCCCGAAACTAAAACGACTCCCAAGACTGTCCAGGGATAGCCCCACACTTTGAAAGGACGCGGAAGCTCAGGCCGATGCGTTCGAAGCCGGAGCAGGGCGGTGAATCCAGAGATGTAGACGACCACGAACAGAAAAGAAGCAATAGCGATCAAGGCGTCGAAGCTACCGCTGAGAACGAGAGCGATAACAATAAGCGCGCCGACGAAAAGGGCGCCGACCGGAGTGCCTCCGGAATTGACCGAGGTCATCATCTGCGGAAGCAAACCGTCACGGCCCATGGCAAACAGGATTCGTGGCGTGATGAGGAGTAGCGCGTTGATGGTGCTAACGACTGTGATGAGGGAAATAATAAGGATCAATTGGCCGCCGTGACTGCCGAAGACCAAGGTGGCTGCCTCGACGGCAGGCACCTGGGAAGCCGATAACTGAGCCATCGGCAGAACGTGGAGCAAAGCTATATTCACCAGCAGGAAGATCGCGATACAGGCTAGGATTCCGCCGATCGCGGAACGCGGCAAGTTGCGCGCGGGATCCTTATCCTCTTCCATGAAGTAGATCGCGGAGTACCACCCGTCGTAGGTGACAATGACGGACTGAAGCGCAATCACCAGGGCTAAGAGAATGCTCCCTTTGGAAGCTGCGAGGGCGCTCGCGGGCAAGGCGATTTGTTTCGTCGAGACGAGGAAGCAGGACACGACGAATGCGACGAGCGCAAGGGCCTTGATGAGGCTGGTAAGCTCCTGCGCTCGACTGCCGGCGCGCAGGCCGAGCCAGTTGAGCAACGTGAGAACGACGACACACGCGACTGCGGCCAGTTTGGTGTGCGGCGCGAGACCAGGTTGAAGTCCAGCAGCAAATTCGCCAAAGGCGACGGCGAGATAGGCGACGGCCACGATTTGCATCATCCAATCGCAGCACCCTACCAGGAAGCCGGCGTACTCGCCAAAGGCCTCGTCGGAGTAGACGTACCATCCTCCCTCGCGGGGCAGCATGGTGGAGAGTTCGGTCACAGACAAAGTCCCGAAAAAAGCGTACACGCCGCCGAATGCCCAAATTGCAAGGATCAGCCATGGACTTCGCAATTGGGCCGCAACTTCGCCAGGGGTGCGGAGGATGCCGGAGCCGACTGTGCCTCCGATACTGACAGCAATGCCAAAGCCCACGCCGACAATGCGGAGTAAGTGACCCTTGGAGGGCCGAAGCGGGGGCTTAGTTTTAGGAGCCATCCTCGCGCGGCATTATACCTCGTGGGCCGTCTCAGCTAGTTCTCCATAGATAGGATGAGAAGGTCGATCCCCGATCAGGGATGGCGATGAGCTACTCTGATCAGCGCACTCTGCGGTGCAATCACAATGATGAGGAGATCGACCTTGAAGAAGGATAACAATTCTGGAAAGA
>Ga0209060_10002869_pt1 | contig 15307 bp, 11 predicted proteins | sample Coa_R1_8_FD_187155 | JGI IMG/M metagenome (GOLD analysis project Ga0209060, IMG submission 187155) | Surface soil microbial communities from Centralia Pennsylvania, which are recovering from an underground coalmine fire - Coalmine... | ecosystem: Environmental > Terrestrial > Soil >...
CCCCGGGGGGTGATGTTGAGCTCGGTCTGGTTGTCGATCCAGGCGTAGGAAGTGTCCCCGGGGTACTGGACCGCCCACTGGATCGTGGAGTTCGATGGACGACCGCTCACGGCGGCCGTGTACGTCACGTTGCCGGTGACGTACCCCGAGCTCTGGGTGCCCGCCACGTGGAGCGGGTCCGGGCCCGCGGGGCCGTAGATCGCGAGGCCCGCCCCGGAGGTGACCTCCAGGTAGTTCCCCGGGGAACACTGCCAGTACGCGGTCGTGTTGATCGTGTAGTTCCCGGGGAGCGCGTACCGGTGGGTGAGGTCGAGGGTCGTCGATCCCGTTGCGTTCGCCTGGTCGACGGTCCCAAGGACCTGGGTGAGGTCCCCGAAGAGGACCGTGTAGTTGTACTCCCCGACGCTGCCGTTCAAGGTGATCGCGAAGGTCACGTTGAGGGGGGCCGGGCCGACCCAGCCCTGGGTGGAGTTCCAGGTCGCCTGGATCGCGAACGATGGGTTGTCGCTCAGGGTGCACGAGGCGGACCCGGTGGGGGAGGGGGCCCCGGGGGCCGCTCCGCGGACCCCGGCGGGAACTCCCGCCACGACAGCCCCGAACAGGAGGACGATCAGCACGACGGAGAGGGACCTCGCCGACATCGACCGTTGGTGGCGCGGAAGTCCCTCTTAAACCGCGGTCGCCGGTACGACCGTGCCACGCCGGTACGACGCCCCCGCGCCCGGTACGCTCTCCGCACGCCTATGCGGCGGCGTCCGACGACGCGTCCCCGGTCGGCCCGGTGACCTCGGCCGCGGGGCGGGCCAGCGCGCGGGCGGCCGACTCCCCCCGGGGCGTCAGGGCGTAGCACCGCACCCGCCGGGGCGCCCCCGGCACGTGCTCGAGGGACGCCGAGACAGCCCCCGCCCGCTCGAGCCGCTGGAGGGCCCGCCCCACCGTGGTCGCGGCCAGGTGAAGCTCGGTGGCGATCCCCTCCCGGGTCAGTTCGTGCCGGCCCACCGGACCGCCGGCGCGCCGGCCGGTCCAGTAGAGGTGGCTCAGCACCCGTTCGTAGTTCACCTGGACGTCGGGTGGGGGCAGGGAGCGCGGGCGGACCGGGGACGAAGGGCCCCCCTGGGGTCGCTCCCCCGTGGCGCCGGGCGGAACCGCCGGGGCGCCGCCCCCGCGCGAGCGGCGGGAGGCCCCCCACGCGAAGGCGATGCACGCCGCGATCCCGAGGGCCGCTGCGGCCCCGGCGAGCGCGTCCTCCGGGGTCACCGTGAAGGAGCTGCCCCCCGCCGCCACCGGGGGGTCCACGTAGATCCCGGTGCTGGCCCGGACCTCGGCCCCGGAACTGTCCGTGACGGTGACGTTCACGGTGTAGACGCCCGGGGTGGTGTACGTGTAGTTGAACTGGAGCCCGCTGCCGTTCTGACCGTCCCCAAGGCCCCAGGCCACGGACGAGTAGGTCTGGGTACCCCCCGACACGAACGCCCCGAACTCCACCGTGAGGGGCGCGGGGCCGGTGTCCCGGCTCGTGCTGATCTGGACCTCGAGAGCCGACGGACCGACGTTCACGACCTGGTTCGCCTCGAGGACGCCGGTCGAGGTGGCGGCGGTGACCTCGACGAGGTACTGCCCGGGGAGGAGAAACTGGTGGACCGGGTCGGAGGAGCCCACGGCCGAGACCTGGTACGAGGTCCCGTCGCCGAAGCTCCAGTTGAACACCGCCGCCGTGGTGCTCGGGGTCAGGGTGGCGAGCAGGCTCACCTGGAGCGGCGCAGGCCCGCTCGGGGGCGCCAGGGTCAGGGCCAGGACCGGGCCGCTCGTGGTCCCGCTCGCCCCGGCCGATGGGATCGGGGCCGCCAGGGCGACGAGGGCGACGGCCAGCAGGACGGGGAGACCTCCCCGAACGTACCGGCGGCCCACCCGATCGACCCCCGTCGCTCCGCTACGGTCGGGGCCTACTTGGGGGTTGTTCCGCGGGAGGCCCGGCGTCGAGCGACGACAGCCACGCCTCGGTCCTCCGGCGCTCGGCGGCCGTCCGGGCCACGTAGACGATCACCGCGAGGGAGGCGAGGATCACTGCCAGCGATCCGGCGACGATCCCCAATGACGCGCCCCCGAGCAGCGAGGTGCCCGAGGAGTTCGGGAGGGTGACCAGCAGCGGACCGACCGTGCTCGAACGGACCGTGCCGTGCGCGTCCGTCACCATGAGCGTGGCGGTGTAGGTCCCGCTGGCGAGGTAGGAGTGGACGAGCGTGCCGCCCGGGAGGCTCGAGCCGTACGAACCGTCCCCGAACGCCCATTGGACCGAGTAGGGCGCGGTGCCCCCCTGGACCGTGGCCACGAAGTCGTACGAGCCGGGGAGCCCGGACGACGACGGATGTCCCGAGGCCTGCACCTGGAGCGGGGCCGCGCTCGGCGGCGCGGCCACGTCGAACTCCACCGACGCGGTCGCGGTGGCCCCGTTCGAGTCCGTGACGGTGGCGACCGCCGTGTAGTTCCCGGAGGCGTTGAGGGCCAGCGGGACCGTCGTCACGGAGCCGTTCCAGGCCGTCAGCGACGCGGTCGGCGGGCAGGGGCCGGTGCCGTTGGGGCGGGCGAACGGACCCTCGACGCAGACGGAGAGGTTGTACGGTCCGGTGCCCCCCGCGGCCTCGACGCCCAGGGACGCGGCCAGCGGAGCGGTCCCGTTGGGCGGTGACCCCGTGGCCGTGACGACCAGCGACGGCGGGCCCCCGGACCCCGAAGGGACCACGGAGAGCCAGAGCCCGGCCACCGCGACGATGACCGTGGAGTTCGGGGGGGTCGGCAACCCCACCGCGGCGGAGGCGAAGTAGACCCCGGCCCCGAGCCCGGTAACCGGGATCTGGAGGGGCGCACCGGACCAGTTCGTCACGTTCTGCTGGAACGCCGAGCAGCTGCTCTGGTTCCCTCCGGAGCCGTTGGCCCGCGGGCCGACGCAGAGGTAGAGCGTGTAGAGGCCGCTGGCGTTCGACGGGAGGGTCGGATAGGCGGCCACGGTGAGGGTCGTGTTGAACGGCGCCGTCCCGTTGGTCGGGTTCGCCGAGAACGTCAGGTTGACTCCGGTGCCTCCGCTCTGGTTCGACGAGTCGAGGAGGACGAGGGTGGAGTTCCACCCGAGCGTCGGGCCGGCGGGGGCGACGAAGCTCGCCGTCGCGGGGAACCCGAGCACGAGGTTGTGAGCGGTCGGGGCCGGAGTGAACGTCTCGGTCACCAGGGGGCCCACCGTGGGGCCGCTCACGGTGAACAGCGAGAAGTTCCCCTGGGACCAGAAGCTGCTGAAGTTCCAGGTGACGTTCCCCGCCCCCTGGTAGGGGGTCCCGTTGAGGTTCGTCACGTTCGCGGAGAACGTGATCGAGATCGGGCCCGGCCCGAACTCTCCGGTGACGTTCGACTCGGTGACGTCGACGTTCACGACAGGGCTGACCGTGACCACGGGAAGGAGGGCTTCGCCATACACGAGGGTGCTCCCGGGGTAGAGGACCTGCACCTCGCCGACGTACTGCCCCGGGGTGTCCAGGGTCAGGTTCAGCTCGGTGGTGTTGGTCCGAACGATGTACCCGAGGCCCCAGGAGAGGAACCACACGATCGTCGCGTTCGCGGGCGCATCGGTGACATTGGCGGTGTACTGGACCGCCAGCGGGACCGGACCGCTGGTCGCGTTCACCGACGCGGAGACGGGGGAGTAGCCGGCGGGACCCGCGATCGACAGGGGGATCCCCGCCAGGGCCATGGCACCCCCCGACGACCCGCAGGTGAAGTTCGCGTAGGCCAGAGGATCGTAGATCGCCGGGAGCACGTACGTGTGCGATACATTGGCGTAGACGGAACCGCTGGAGTTCCCAGGGAAGCTCGCGACCAGGCGGCCCGCGGTGGAGTACCCGTCACCGAAGGAGATGTTGTAGCTCCAGTTGAACGAGCCGCCGAACAGCTCCAGGGAGAAGTTCACCAGCGCCGGGGCGTATCCCGCCGGGAGGGGGGAGGCCGAGGCGTTGGAGATCGTCTGCCCACCGATCACCACGCTGAGGCTCCCGCTGAATCCCGACCCGGACCCGTTACAGGGGGCCGGCGGGGGAGGCGGGGGCCCGATCGGCGGAGGAGCGGACGCGGAGGGGGTGGGCAGGGCACCCCCCGATGAAGGAGCGGGCGGGGTCCGGCCCGCGCCCGCGACCCCCGGCGCGAACGCCGCCAGGACGACTATCAGGACGGCGATTCCGACGAACGGGCCCACGTGCACCATGAGGGACCCTTCGTCGGGGTCGCCCTATAAAGGTCGGGCGGCGGTACGACGCCGGCGAGCGTACCGGTCGCTCGCGAGCGGCGTACGGCCCTAGCACGGGCGTCCGAGGACCCGAACGACCGAAGGTCGGGAAGGGGTTGGGAGCCGGGCCGTGGGACGCCCTACGGTCCCGCCGCCTTCCAGGTGACCGAGAAGCTGGTCCCGTCCGTGGAGATCGCGGACGTGGCGGCCTTCGTCAGGCTGGAGTTGTGCACCCCGATCATGTTGATCGAGACCGAGGTGGAGAACGAGCCGAGGTTCCCCGTGGTGCCCCCGATGGTGGCGTCGTTGGTCCCGCTCACCGAGGTGTTGTCGTACCCGAAGTTGATCGTCCCGAAGTTGGCGAGGGGCAGGATCCCTCCGGAGTAAGGAGCCTCGGCGATCCACTCGGCGCTGGTCCGCTGGGCGGACCGGACACCGGCGGTCTTGGAGAACGACTTCCCCGTGGTGACGTCCTTCAGGGTGACCGTGAACTTGGCGGTGCTGGTGGAGTAGGTGACCTGGGCGGAGATCACATCGCCGGCGTGGACCGTGACGGTGCTGATCACGCGCGAGGGGTTCGGGTAGAACTCGAACCACGCGTAGTACGATGGGCTCCCGGCGGAGCAGTCGGAGTCCGTCCCGGTCTGCTCTACGGTCGAGGAGGTGTATCCGTCGATCCCGACCCAGAAGGCGGCGTACTGGGTGCCGGTGCCGCTGCAGGTCGCCTTCGGCTGGGTCCACGACCCGACGACGCTGGTGACGCTCCCCTTGCTCCCGGTGACCGCGTAGCCGGCCCAGTTCGTGGAGGAGCTGCTGCTCATCCGGATCGGGCCGCCGTGGTTCGCGAAGAACGGTGCGGCGTGCGAGGCGACGGGGCCGGCGGCGACGGCGGCCGGTACCCCGAGCATCATGGCGATGATGCCCAGGCTCAGTGCGGTGGTGCTCCACTTCATGTTCAGGGACCCTCAGGTCCGGGCGGAACGACCTCCCTCGGGTCTATAATCCAATTGCCTCGTTCCCACGGTGCCGGGGAGCGCGACATTCCCCAGGGCGTCGAGGACGGCCCCCCGGACCTGCCACCCGCGGCGGGCGGCCGCGAGGGACCGGGACTGGCGGGCCGAAGGGGCGGCCGCGGCGAACTCCCAGGGTCCTGGGTAGACGACGTCCCAGAGGACGAGGCCGTCGGGCGCGGCCAGGGGGAGACCGAGCCGGCGACGCCCCGCCGCAGCGTCCGATAGGTCGGACTGGGACAGCTCCCCGGCGTCGAACCGGCGAAGCGCCGCGACGATCTTCCGGACCATCCCCCAGACGAAGGAGCGGGCCTCCACGTCGATCCATAGGAGGTCGCCGTGGGGGCTCACGTCGATCCTGTCGACGGGGCGGGTCACGGGGACCGCGGCCGGGAAGCCCCGGCCGAAGGACCGGACGTCGAGGGGGGCGGTCAGGATACCCGCGGCTTCCTGCATCCGTTCCAACCGGTGGCCTGCCGCGGGCTCGAAGTATCGGTACAGTCGCCGCTCCGCCTGCCGGGGGCGGAACGTGGGTGGGACCGACCGGGCCTGGCGGAAGTAGACGTCCGGGGCGATCCCGTTCAGCGCCCGGAGGAGGGGCGCCCCGGCGAGGTCGGAGGAGATCGCGAGGGCGTTCCCGAAGGCATGCACGCCCCGGTCCGTGCGGCTGGCGACGTCGGGACGGCCCGCCTCGGGCCCGGGGGCGATGCCGGCTCGCACGGCCCCGGAACGGATCGTCCCTTCGACCGTCCGGAGCCCCGGCTGCCGGGCCCACCCGGCGAAGCCGGCCCCATCGTACCCGAAACGGACCAACCAGCGGGTCGTGGCCGGCCGAGCGTGCCGGCCGCTATGAGCCCTTGGCCGCGGTCTTTCGGCGGCGGGCCGCGGGCGCCTCGCCGACGGCGGGGGGGACCGGGGCAGGGAGGGGGACGGGAGGCGCGGCCCCGGGGGCCGCCTCCGGTCGCTCCAGCAGCCGCCGGAACGTCTCGAAATGTCTAAGGAACGGGTCCGCCCGTCGCCGGTCCTCCAGCTCGCCGAGGGCGATGTCGAGCTGGGCCTTCGACTTGGGGTCGCCGCCACGGGCCCGGACGAGGTAGACGCAGAGCACCTGGTAATGGGGGAGGACGAAGGCGTCGGTCCGCGGGGTGCTCATGTCCCCCTTCCGGGGGCGGTAGATCCGATCCACGGGGACGGCCTCCGCGAGGGCCCGGCGGTGGCTGAACCCGACGTACTTCCCGGGGCCCAGGACGCGGGTGACCTCCCGGACGCTTCCGTTGAAGGCGTTGGTCAGCCGGTCGCACTCGTGCCAGCACCAGAGGCCGAACCCGTAGTCGCCCTCCAGGTACTCGTCGAACGCCCGGCCGAACAGTCCCCGCTCCTGCTCCTCGGCGGACCCGCCGATCCCCGCCAGCTCGGCCCGCCAGTCGGAGATCAGCGCGTCGACCCGCATGGTCGGGGAGAACGAACGCATCGTCGGGACCCGCGCCGGCTCGGCCATCGCGTCGGGGAGTGGCGCCCGTTCATAGCCCCTGCGAGGTCCGGCCGTCGGCCCTCCGGAACGCCCGTCGGCCGCCGAGGTACGTCGCCTCGACCACCGGCCGGCCCCGCTCGATGGCCTCGGGCCACCGGCGCACCCCCAGGACCACCAGGTCCGCGGACGTTCCCGGGGCCAGGGTCCCTCCCCCGGCCTCTCCCACGAGCGCGGCCCCGCCGCGGGTGTACATCGAAAGGGCCTCGTGGGGCTCGAGCCGTTCCGGAGCGCTCGCGCCGCTCCGGGGGGCCGTCGCGGCGGCGAGGCCCCGCCAGGGGTCCCGGGACTCGATCGGGGCATCGCTGGACCCCCCGAGGACGACCCCCCGCTCCAGGAGGGTGCGGAACGGGTAGGCCCATCGGGCCCGGTGCGTTCCGAGCCACCCCGGGACCCCCCGGTCGCTCGTCACAAAGGACGGCTGGACGGCGCACCCGAGGCGGGCCGCGGCGAGCCGGTCGATGAGCGCAGGGGGTGCCACCGACGCGTGCTCGACCCGGACGGGGGCGTGCTCCGGGACCTCTTCGACGGCGTCCAAGACCCCTCGGAGGGCCCGGTCGCCGATCGCGTGGACCGCCGTGGTGGCCCCGCTCTCCGAGGCGGCCCGCAGGATCCTCGGGAGCTCCGCGGGGCCGACCACCGGGGTCCCGGACGTCGACGGTTCGTCGTTGTACGGCTCCGAGAGCCAGGCCGTTCGCGCCCCCAACGACCCGTCGGCCATCACCTTCCACCCCGCGATCCGCAGGGCCGGCGAGTCGAGCTCGGCCCGCAGCGAGGCGAGCTCCCCCCAGTGGCCGTTCCGGAGGTACGCCGTGGCACGCACGACCGCCGGGTCCCCGTCCGTCGCGGCGCGGAGGGCCCGAAGCTCCCCCGGCTCCGCGCTCATGACCCCGATGTGAGAGACCCCGAACGAGGCCTCCTCGGCGAGCCACTCCCGGACCTCGCCCGGATCAAGGGGATACCATCGGTCCTCCAGCTCGGCGAGGGGCGCCAGGGCCGCGTCGAACAGGCGGCCGTCCAGGGCCCCCCCGGACCGCCCGAACGATCCGCCCGGGGGATCCGGGGTCGCATCGTCCAGCCCCGCGGCCTCCAAGGCCGCGGTGTTCAGCGTTGCCACGTGACCGCACCGGCGAAAGAGGACGACCGGCCGGTCGGTCGGCAACCGGTCCAGGTCCGCCCGGGTCGGCATCCGGGCCTCCTCGAGGACCCCCTGGTCCCAGCCTCCGCCGAGGACCGGGCCGGGATGCGCCCGCAGATGCTCTTCGAGCGCCACACGGATCGCACGGATGCTCCTGGCACCCGAGAGGTCGACCGACGTCCGGGTCCGGATCGACGCGGCGACGTGCAGGTGGGCATCGATGAGCCCCGGGATCACGCACCGGCCGCGGAGGTCGACCCGCTCGGCGCCGGTGGGGACCGATCGCAGGACCTCCTCCGCGGGGCCGATGGCCACGACCCGGCCCTCCTCGGCATAGAGCGCTTCCGCGATCGATGGTCCGAGGACGGTGCCGTTCTGCCAGACCCGGGGCTCCGGACCCGGCATGCCTGATGCCCCGACCGGACCGGCGGTCCGAGCGCCCCTAGACGTCGAGGTACCGGTAGAACTCGTACGGGTGCGGCCGGAGGTTCACCTGCAGCTGCTCCTCCCGCTTGAGCTCGTGCCAGATGTCGAGGACCGAGGATCCGAACACCTCGCGGAGGAAGGTGTCGTCGGAGGAGAGCGCCTCGAGGGCCTCGCCGAGGGAGCCGGGGAGCTCCCGGATGCCGAGCTCCTTGCGGCGCGACGGCGAGAGCTTGTAGATGTCGTGGTCCACGGGGGGCGGCGGCTCGATCTTCCGCCGGATCCCGTCGAGCCCGGCGAGGGCGAGGGCGGCCTCGGTGAGGTAGATGTTCGCCGCGGAGTCCGGCGTCCGGTACTCGACCCGCTTCGCATCCGGGCGGCCCCGGTGGTAGAAGGGGATGCGGACGTTCGCAGAGCGGTTCGCCCGGCTCCAGGCGATGAACACGGGCGCCTCGTACCCGGGCACGAGACGCCGGTAGGAGTTCGTGGTCGGGTTCGTGATCGCGCACAGCGCCCTCGCGTGGTCGAGCAGACCGCCGACGTAGTACCGGCAGGTCTGGCTCACCTCGGCGTACGGGTCGGAGGCGTCGAAGAAGGCGTTGTGGCCGCCGGACCAGAGGGACTGGTTCATGTGCATCCCGATCCCGTTGTCGCCGAAGACGGGCTTCGGCATGAACGAGGCGACCTTCCCGTGGCGGGCGGCGACGTTCTTGATGACGTAGTGGACGTCCTGGACGTGGTCCGCCGCGGGGATCAGGTCGTCGAACCGGATGTTGATCTCCCCCTGGCCGGCCGTCGCCACCTCGTGGTGGTGGGCGTCCATGGTGATGTGGAAGCTGTCCGCTAGGATGTTGCACATCTCCGACCGCATCCCCTCGAGGACATCGGACGGGGCGCTCCGGTGGTACCCCTCCTTGAACCGGATCGAGCCGTGTCCGTCGGCGGAGTTCCAGGGGGCCTCGGCGCTGTCGATGAGGTAGCCGGCCCCTCCCCAGGCGTCCCGGACGGCGTCGGCGGACGGGACCAGCTTCACCGAGTCGAAGACGAAGAACTCCACCTCGGGACCCCAGTACGAACGGTCGTACCCGGCCCGGGCGAGCACGTCGACGGTCCGACGGGCGATCCCGCGGGGATCGTGGCCGTACGGCTCCTTGCTCGCGCCCACCAGGATGTCGCAGATGAACCGCGCGGTCCCCCCGTGTTCCTCCGTCCACGGCATCACCCCGAAGGTGTCGGGGTCGGGGAGGAGGATCATGTCGGACTCGAAGATCTCCCGGAACCCACGGACCGAGGAGCCGTCCAGCTTCGGGACCCCGGAGACGAACGAATCGACGTCGAGGGTCGCCGCCGGCACGTGGATGTGGTTGAACCCGCCGACGAGGTCCGTGTAGAACAGCTCGACCCAGCGGAGCCCCTCCGACCGGATCCGGGCCAGCGCCTCGGCCCCCCGGGTCTCCTGCTCCGCCACGCTCCCCCGTCCGCCTGCCACCGCCACTCGAGGTCCCCCCGCTCTCCCACCCCCTGGGGGTACTTCAATCCTCTTCGAGAACAATTGGACGAACGTCCATGTTCTGAATCATCTCCTTTATTTCTGTCCCGTTGTTTATCGATGCATGCCACGAAAGTCCAGCCTCCTCGACGACCTCGACCGGTCGATCCTCCAGGAGCTCAACGTCGATGCGCGCCGGAGCCACCGGGAGCTCGCGCACCGGCTCAAGGTGTCCCCCACCACCGTGAGCGCCCGGATCGCGCGGCTCGAGCGCGACGGCGTGATCAAGGGGTACGTTCCGCTCCTCGACGACGAGCAGCTCGGCTGGGACCTGGCGGCCACCATCGGGATCCGGATCTCGAAGGGGAAGCTCCGGGAGGTGGAGGAGCGGCTCGCCCGGGACCCCCGGGCGTACGCGATCTACGATGTGACGGGGGATTTCGACGCCCTCTTGATCGGCCGGTTCCGGGACCGGCGGGACCTGGACCGGTTCGTCAAGCGCGCCCTGCAGGACCCGTTCGTCGAGCGCTCCAACACCCAGGTGGTGCTGAACCGGGTCAAGGAGGACCCCCGGGTCCCCGTGACGCTGCGGGCGGCCGAGCGGGACGGGACGATCTAGGGCCTCGGCAACGCCTAAGAGGCCGCCCCCCTAGGCCGGACCGAGGCGTCCATGGACTGGGGTCTCTCGAACCGGATCGCTCGGATGTTCCCGACGGGGGACCGCAACACCGTGATGCTCGCCGTCGACCACGGCTACTTCATGGGGCCGACCCGGCGACTGGAGGACGCCCGGGCCACCATCGCGCCCCTCATCCCCCACGCGGATGCCCTGGCGTTGACCCGGGGGATCCTTCGGACCTCCGTGCCCCCGACGGCCCACGTCCCCATCGTCCTCCGGGTCTCCGGAGGGGTCACGGTCCTCAAGGAGGACCTTAGCGACGAGACCCTGACCACTCCGATGACGGAGGCGATCCGGCTCAACTGCGCGGCCGTGGCCCTCTCCGTCTTCGTCGGCTCCCCCCACGAGCACGCTTCTCTCGCCAATCTCGGCCAGCTCGTCACCGATGGCGAGGAGGCGGGGATGCCGGTGATGGCGATCACGGCGGTCGGGAAGGAGCTCGAGAAGCGCGATGCCCGCTACCTCGCGCTGGCGTGCCGGGTCTCCGCGGAGCTCGGGGCCCACCTGGTCAAGACCTACTACTGCGAGGACTTCGGGAAGGTCGTGGAAGGCTGCCCGGTGCCGCTGGTGGTCGCCGGAGGCCCGAAGCTGGACAGCGACCGGGCCGCGCTCGAGCTCGCGTTCCAAGCGATCTCGGCGGGCGCCCACGGGATCGATATGGGCCGCAACATCTGGCAATCGGACCACCCGGTGCCGATGCTGAAGGCCTTGCGTGCGATCGTCCACGAGAAGGCGACGGTCAACGAAGCGATGGATGTCCTGGCCGCCGCGAAGTCCCACCCACCGGAACGCGCCTAGGGCGCATCGACGGGTCGCCGACGCCCCCGGGAATCCTCATTAGTCCCGTCGGTTCGGACGCCACGGCGCGGGGATTGCCAAGCTTGGCCAAAGGCGCCAGATTCAGGGTCTGGTCTCGTAGGAGTTCGTGGGTTCAAATCCCTCTCCCCGCATCTAACCATTTCATGTACTTTGACGATGGCCTGGAACGTGATTGGGGCTGCAGCGGTTTGGATTCTCTCCCTGGCATCGGAACCGGTAAGCGCTTCCCCCCGGGGAGTCGACCACTCCCGGGCACCTCTAGCGACCGCGTCCCCGGCCCGGAAACCAGCGATCGTAGGCACGATGATCCACGATTTCCAGCACGACTACGTCCCGCTCAGATCCTTGATGCACGATCGTGTAGAGGAGCCTCCAAAAGCCAGGCAGGTCCTCGACGAAGAGGTTGGAGGCCCCATAGTGATCCCGGAAGAACCGCGGGACTGACGCCCTGCGAACGACCTCTCCGTGTAGGCAATCCGCGAGAAGGATCGCTCGTAGGTCGCGGACCCGGCGGGCAACCGAATGGGACTCTTTCGACGCCGAACTGTCAAGGGAACGGAGCGCTGAGGCCGCTGATGGGGAGAGTACTATCTCCCGGGCGCCCGTCAGCGTCAGAGCCGTTCGCCCGTGAGAAGAATCTCACGGAGCTGGGGAGACGCGGGGGGGACCCAGAGGATTCCCTTGCTTCCCTCCACGATGTTCCCATCGGCGGCTAGGAACGCGAGGGCCGCGTTCAGGCTCTGCCGGGAGGTTGAGTGCCCCCAGTCGGCGAGCTGATCCAGGAGACCGTTCCGACTTACAGGTCCGTCGGAGCGCTGCAAAGCACTCCGGATGTACTCAATTGTTTCGAGCGTTGGGTTCGCTCGCGGACGTGAGAATGCCGGGCGAGGGGCGCGGGCGGAGAGGGCCATGGGTGTATTCATGCGCCACCTCCATATATACACATACCCCAGATCGAACGCTGATCAGCCATGCACTTGGGGATCGGGCCGGCGGTCGCCGTAGGGACCCACTCCCAGGAGACCGCGAGAATCCGCCGAAAGACCGGGCTCATCGGGGGAGCTGCCGGGGGCTCTCCCTGTTCGCCACTTTCCACGATATTTGAACCGCCGGGCGGTTCAGATCCCTCTCCCCGCATCTAACCATTTCATATACGGTGAGACCACGACGGAATGTGCTGGAACTCGCCCCGGACCGATTTCGGCGATTCCCCATTTCCCTGCGGGGTGAGAGTTCGAACTCTGAGGAGTTGGCTAGGGTCCCCTGCGGCCAAGATCAGGCTCGCCACCTATTCCAGGGCTGGACCAATGGCTTACCAGTCAGAGGGTTTAGCCAGGCCTCCCGAGCAGGTACCGACACGTGGGGGGCGTCAATCGCGACTTCACACTCCATGCACCGCAGGGTCGCGCCGGCGCGACCGCAAGAGCGCATTAGGGCAAGCAGGTATCGACTGGCGCGCTTCCTAGGTGCGATCTTGACGCGGCGCCCTTTGGCGGGTTGCGCCGGAGACGCATAGGGACACCGACGCCAAGAACTAGTATCGGGACCACCCCGCCAGTGCGAACCGGAGCGTTGAGCTAAAGAACCCGCACTACAGACTCGTTGGATCGTGGCGGAAAGACGAGGAAGACTGGGTCCAGCGGGCGCCATCCTCGTCGTAGCAATTATTCTATTGGGATCTTCATTGCTCACGCCTGCGTCAGCAGCGCCGGTCAGGGCTGGACCTGTGGCTGCCGCTGCGGGCCTTAGGCCGGACTCTCGAACGACCGGTTCTGTTGGTGGTTCAGGCTTTGCATATGTCCTCGACTATTCGAGCGCCAACGTGACGGTTGTCAACGCAACCTCCCTACACGTTGTGACCCACGTCTACCTAGGCCTCCCACTTCCGAGCCCACGGGGAGACTGCTTCAGCCCTGTCACTGACGAAGTGTACGTCGCAGACTTTGGATCCTACACTCACGGACTAATTTCCATTATCAACGCCTCGACGAACCATCTGACGAGGGTGATTCGGGACCGGGGAATGAGCCCGTGGAGTTGTGTTTTCGATCCAGTGACCGGCGACGTGTTCGTTGCCAACTACGGATCCGCTTCTGTCACCGAGATTGGTCGGAATGACTCGATAGTCAGGGTATTGAGCGTGGCTGCGCTTCCAGACGCCCTGGCCGTCGATCCATTCACCGGCCGCCTCTTCGTACTTTGCGCCGGTTCGAGTTCCGCCACAAACTCCCCATCGTATCTGCTTTCGATTGCGGTGACGAATGGCACCCGATTGGCTACGATCCGAATCGGGCTCTCGGTATATCCCTCCGCCCTCGCGTTCGATGCCCATAGTCAGCAGCTGTACGTGGGAAACGACGGGACGTCTTGGTGGTACAACGCTTCGACCTACTCCCTTGTGAAGATCTCTAAGATAGGGCCGGGAGGCGGGTTCCCCGTCCAAGCCATCGATAGTCCTTGGAGTTCAAACGTGACCGTTGCTGGTGGCATCCCCTTGGTCTTCAATATGACGCTTGATCGATTGGGTCGAACAATCTCACTCCCGTACGCCTATGGGTGCGGAGTCGACCCCAACTCGCACAACCTGTTCCTGACAGGAGGTGGCAGCCTCTGGGAGTTCTCCCCCACGACTCATCGCATAGGGCAAGTCTCCTTCGGTACCTTCCTCACGGGCGTAGCTGTAGCCTATTAGGGCGACGCCGAACTTGGGTCCACAGCCCATTCACCACTCTAGATTCTCGTCCTCGCTCGAGTGGCGCGCTGTGGGAGCACCGCGTGCGCGGGAAGCCTGAGGGTGGCCGGTGCGTAAGTGTCAACGAGGAGTTCTGGGTTGCGACCTCATTATGGAGGTGGGGTTTCAGATGGTGGCTCTCACGGTGAGGACGAGTTGGGAGCGTGCCTGCTCCCTGCACAAGAACTCCGCCGGTCGCCGCGCACGAACGCAACCCGCTCAGTCCAGTTCAATCCAGACCCATGTGGCTGGCACGGTCGTATTCCAGTACACACTGTCGCCCGGTAGAAGGATAAAGACCGGCGGATCGTACGTAGTACTGCCGGACGTGTAGGTAGGGTTCCTGGCGGTGCCGGAAGGGCCTGTGATGCGCAGACCGCTGCCACCGTATTGAATGACTAGCTGCCTACTCGTCGTAGAATTCGAGACCTGGTTTCCAGATCCGATACCGGGGGGCAGTGCCGGTTGTGCCGGCAACATGTCGATGGATCGGGGATGGAGCAGCCCCGTACCACCAACTGAGAACTGCGTACCATGGATGTTCAAGTTGGGGTTGGCGGGATCATAGCATATCACCCCTGTGCCACCCGTGGAATTCACGACGATGCTTGTTGCCGCCAAGCTCGAGAGGTCCGACGATCGGTCGATGATCAGTTGGCCACTCTTGTTGACGGTGACCGTTCCTGCGTGGCCGTTCGACTTGATGTTTCGGAAGGTCATGTTTGTGCCTGCACCCTGGACCGTTACGTTACCTAGGGTCCAGGTCGAGTCAGACCAGACAACGCTTCCGGCAGTGACATTGAAGATAGTCGGAGTCGACGCGCCTCCCTTTTGGGCAAACTCGCCACCGACGAACTGGGCGTTCCCGGCGACGTTGAACACCGTGGTAGGTCCGTTGCGGCAATACGGATTGAGCCAGTAGTGTCCGCCGCCGTTGATCCAGTCGACCGCTAGCACACCATCCTTCGCCTCGACTGTAACATCGATCCAAAGAGAGTCGTTCGACTTGTCGAGGGCAGCCCCCGAGGGGGAGAAATACGACGAGGGGTATCCGATTCTGATTCCCGGAATCCCCTCGAAGTAAGAAGAATAGACGGAGTTGTCCTCTGTATCCAGGACGAGACCGTCGGTTGCCAAGGCAGGTCCCATTGAGTTGTACGCGTAGCAGTTCAGCAAGCGAACGTTGCGGCAGCCGGACCGCCGGAACATCGCTCCTTGAGGAT
>Ga0209060_10002871_pt1 | contig 15300 bp, 10 predicted proteins | sample Coa_R1_8_FD_187155 | JGI IMG/M metagenome (GOLD analysis project Ga0209060, IMG submission 187155) | Surface soil microbial communities from Centralia Pennsylvania, which are recovering from an underground coalmine fire - Coalmine... | ecosystem: Environmental > Terrestrial > Soil >...
GACCGCCGCGCGCGATCTCGCAGCGCTTCTCCGCGAGATGCAGCGCCTCAATCCATTCACCTACGCGAACGATCCTGAGCTCTCCTCCCGCATTCAGGCGGCGATGCTCGGCGATATCCAGCAGGTCGAGATGGAACTGCGCCGGAAGGTGGACGACGCCAACGGCGGCAACATCCGCAGTCCCGGCAAAGAGCCGGTTCCGCAGGGCTACGAAGACCAGGTGGCGGACTACTTCCGCAAGCTGATGAAGTCGAAGTAGCCGTAAGCCCGGCTTGCCTCAATCGCGCTTGCCGGGCGAGAGAGCGAGCGCCAGCATCAGCAGGCAAAGCGGCAGCATGATGTAATTGCCAATCGCGCCGGGAGGCGTATGCGCGAACTTCACCGGCTTCAAATGCCCCACGAGCAGGCGCAACAGCGTCTCCAAAATTAAGAGCAGATACATGGCCGGCACCAGCGACCGGTAGCGCCACACGACCGCCAGCTGAATCAAAGCGTAGATGAGCTGGGCGCTTCCCCACAACGCAAAAGCGAAGACGATGCCGGTGGCGCCGGCCACGGACAAGTCCATGCCGGCGATACTGCCCGCCCCGCCATCGGGCGAGAAGATGTGGATCAGGCTTCTCACCGTGCTGATCACTGCCAGCAGCGCGAAGATGTAAACCGGCAGCCTTGAGCCGCGAACCGTGTTGTCGGCCGGCTCGGGTAAGAAGACACCAAGACGAAGCATGGTGTCAATTGTAAGCCCCGAGGCCGGCGTTATTTTTCGGCTACGCGGGCGCCCCGCAGCGTGTTCGCCAGGCCGTAGTTCGCTTCGTGACAGGCGTATTCGTAGATCTGGCCGTCGATCTTTTTAATCGGCACTTCCCCTGACCACGGCCGCACCCACATTCCCGGGTCTTCCACCGTGAACTGATACAGAAGCGTCTCGTCGTCGACGCGGGTGATGCGTTCGATCACATGCAGGTTCTCGGCCCCCGGAAACGGCGTCTGGTCGGTGAAATTGGTGGTGTCGACCACCAGCGTGTTCCCCTCCCAGCGGCCGACCGAGTCGCCCAGCCACTGGTGAATCTTCTTGGGAAGATGCGGCCGTCCGTCGGTGGGAATAATACGCGCGTCGTGAATTTCTTCGGTCTCAATGGCGACGTAGCCGGGACCTTGCACGATCTGCAGATTGCTGTTGTAGCGCGTAGGCAGCAGCGGAGGTCCCACGTTCGCGCGGGCGATGCAGCGCGCCTCCAGAGGCCGGCTCTCCGGCCCGTCGAACTCGTGGCCCTTCTCTTTGGCCGCGAGCACGGCGAGTCGCTGGCGGGCTTCCGGGGTCAAGGGCGGAATCCTTCCCTCCGGCCCCACGATCAATGAGGTGCGCAGGTTCCACGCCACCCGCGTTTGCAGCCAGTCGAGCCCGAACTGCGCGTGATCGTAATGCACAGTCTCGGCGGGCGCCCCTTCCACGCCGGAATGGTTAGCGGGCGGCTCGCCCTCGGCATCGTCCAGCGCCAGCCGCTCGCGCTGCTTCTTCTGCACGTCCGCCAGTTCCGCTTCCGTATAAAATTCTTTGCCGGCGAGCACCTTGGGACGCTGAAGCGGAGTGACGCTGTTGTTGGTCCAGACACCCTGCAGGTCGGGCCGGCCGTCGGGCGTGCGCGGCGGAGTCCACGGTTTCGGGGTCTGGGCGCCGGCACCCAAAACTGTCAGCGCCAGAGCCGCCATAGCGAGAAGCACGCGGTTTTTCATTCGACACCTCGCGGGTGAAACCAAGGTACCGGCGGAAATCGCCGGCGTCAAGGCTCCCCGGCCGCCCTATTTCGGCGTGAGACGCAAGAGTTCGCTGCCGGACAAAAGATAAATCTCGCCGTACGGTCCCTGGCGGATGTCCCGCACCCGCTGATGGCGGTCGGCGAGCAGATGTTCCTCGGCGACGATCTTGTCGCCATTCAACACCAGGCGCACGAGTGCCTGCGCCCCCATTCCCCCGACGAACAAGCTGCCTTTCCATTCCGGAAAGCGGTCGCCGGTGTAGAACAGCATGCCGGAAGGCGCGATATCGGGGTACCAGAAATAGACCGGCTCTTCCACGCCCGGCATCGAGGTCTTGCCGTTGCCGACGGGAACATTCTTCCGGCCATCGGTGCGCTGAAAATCGTATTGCGTGCCGTAAGAGACGTCCGGCCAGCCGTAGTTCCTGCCGGCGCGAATGATATCGATCTCGTCGCCGCCCTGCGGACCGTGATCGGTCACCCAGAGTTCGCCGGTGGAGGGGTTAATGGCGGCGCCTTCGGGATCGCGCAAGCCGTGCGCGAAAGTTTCGGGAGCCACGGTCGCGCGGCTCAGCCACGGATTGTCCTTGGGGATAGAACCATCGCGGTTGATGCGCAGGACGCGGCCGGAGAAGTTGCGGCCGATGTCGGGATTGTCGGTGAAGTCGTGTTCAACGCCATCGTACTTTGAATCGTAGAAGCGGAAGCGGTCGGCGCCGGTGATGTAAATGATGGCGCCCCCGGGCGCAAAGACGATGCGGCGTTCGGCGCTTTCGGCCAGAGTCGTGACGTTTTCGAGCTTCGTTTCATCCTCGCTCAGGCGCGCGCGGGCCATACGCTCGGTTCCGATGTCGGTCAGGCGGCGCTCGGCGAGCGGCTTGGTCCAAACTTTCTGATAGAAGAATTCCACCGGCCAGATGGCGGGTTCTTCACCGCGCGGCGGCGCGAAATAAGTAAAGTAGACGAAACGATTGCGGCCAAAGTCGGGATCGAGGACAACATCGTGTAAGCCTTGTGCCGCGACTACCTTCACTCCCGGCACCCCCGCGAGGGGCGCCGAAACGACTCCATCGGGGCGCACGATGCGCATGAGCCCGAGGCTTTCGGTGACAAGAAAATTGCCGTCGGGCAACAACGCCACCGACCACGGACCGGTGAGCCGGTTCGTGATGCTTTCGAGTTTTGGAGGCGCGGAAGGCTTCGACGGTTGCGGTGCATCGGTCTGGCCGGCGAAGGCGGGCTTCGGTTTGCGCGGCGCGTCGCCGGCAAAGCGGCCCTGCGCCGAAGCCAGTACGGAAAGAGCGAGCGCAAGAAGAGGAAGAGGAGAGCGCATGGATCGCATTATATAGCGTCGCTGGCGAATCACTTGCGAGAAACGCGGCTGACGCGTTTTTGTTGTTTGACGGTTGCCTGTGCTGCAAGCTGGATGGGCGCAGCCATTGCCGGCGCCTCGGCCGGCTGAAGCGCCGGCGCCCAACAGGCGAGCAAAAGCCCGGTTATGAGTCCGCCGAGCGCCATCCAAAGCTTCCACATGCCGGGCGCGTAGCGCAGCCGCAGCTTGTGGCGGCCGGCAGCCACGGGAATTCCGATAAATCCGGGCGAGAGCATAGCGGTCTGCTGCGGCCGTGAATCCAGCTCAGCGACCCACTTCGGGTGCCATGTCATCTTGAATAGAATCACAGCCGGACGCGTCATCTCCACGTCGGCTTCGTAGATCGCGCCTTGATGCCGCTGACTGAGGATTTCCCCCGCGGGCGTTTCAAAGACCGGACTGCCCAGGGGTTCATCGGGCGCGATCCGGCGCAGGCCGCGCGGCGCCTCGCCGCCAAAATCCAGCCAGAGGTGTGCCTTCTTTTCCGGCCAGTCGCTTTTTAGCCAGCGATCATTGATCTGATAGAAACTGTCTTTGTCGGCCGCGACCGAGGCCGGCACGGTGACCACGTCGAAATAGCCCGTGGCCGGCGCATCAAATATGCGATAGCGCCCGAACGACTCGCGCGGAGCCAGGAACCCGGGCAGAGCCGGCGCGCGATCGGCGGGCGCCACGACGCTGCGGATGTTAAACAGCCGGTACTCGGCGGGACGTGACTCATCGAAGCTCTGTTCGATCTCCGACGTCAGCGGCAGCAAACTATAGCTTGCCGACGTCTGCGGCACCAGGCTCATGTTGAGAAACGCGAAGAACGGAATTCCGGCTATGTTGAATTTTGGTCCCCAGGTGGTGCCCAGACCGGCGTAGACGCGTCCGTCCGCCTGCTGGACTTTGCTGATGACCGCTTCGACCGCGTTCTGCTCGGCGGCATAGGCCTGAACCATCCGGCTGCCGCGGGTCTCGTTTTGCGCCAGGTACTGCGTGCGCTCCCTCACCGTCATCGCGAGACAAAGAAGAAGGAGCACCATCGCCGCGGCGACGTGCACCCGGCGCGCCAGTTCGCGGCACACCACAACCAGGCCGAGAGCAGCGAGCAGAACCAGGAAGACCTGCACCGCCCCGATGGCACGATGGAGGTGCAAATCGCGCGTCGCGCCGACTAAGAGAACCAGCGGACCCCAGGTGGCACGGCCGAAAAATACCAGAATCCACAGGATGGCGCCGGCCAGGACGAACCGGCTCGAAGGCGCCAGCCGTTTCGAATCGTAAGCGGTCCAGATGATCCAGGCGACTCCTGCCAGTGCCAGCAGCGATAATACCGGCGGCCGGCCGTGGTCAAGCAGTTCTCCGGTGAACAGCAGCCTCATTACCGGCCCGGCGCCGAACGAATCCCAGCGCCATTGGCCTTCCCAACGGCTGTGATTCAGAATGGGTCCATCGATCAGCACCGGCAAAATCTGAAACAGCGAAACCACCAGGGAGACGCCGCCGATCGCGATGAGCCGCCGCAGACGCGTCGCGAGCCGCGCCCGCTCATCCGGGAGCAGCGCGGCCAGCGAGATGGTCACGGCGGCGATCCAGCCGTAAATAAAGTGGCAGACGCACGTCAGCCCGGTTAGCAGGCCCGCGACCGCCCACCGGCGCCCGTCGCGAACCGCGCGGTAGCCGGCTCCGATTGCCAATAGCATGAGGATTGCCGCCACCGACTGCGGGAACAGCCCGCGGCCCGAAGACACATAGCTGCTATAGTCGAGCCCATACAACGCGTCGGTCGAGAGAAGCGGCGCCATTACGGATGCCGCGGCCGCGGTAATGGGCTCGAAATCGAGCATCCGGGCGGCGGCGAAAAATCCGACCGGGAGCAGGACCACGGCGAGATACCGGATCCACAGAAACACTGTCATCAGCGAGACGGATTTGCCGAATACGAAGTACGTCAGCGCCACCAGGGCATGCGCCAGAGGCTGATAGGTGCGCACGGTGGGCGCGCCGAAGCTGGCCTCCGGGCTCCAGAAATCCAGCGGATTGTCCCCGTTCCCGGCTGCGCGGACCATTTCCTGCAGCAGAGTCCAATGCGCGATATTGTCGCTTCCGTTGACCGCGCCGACCGACAGTTCCGCCGATAACCCGATGGCGTTCAGGGCCACCACACAGACCAGGATGCAGAGCGCCAGTTTGCGTTGATGGGCCGGGGTCATCTACCTTTCATTATCACTGCCGGACGAATTTGGTCACGCCGCGCAGGTTGGCTTCGGCGGAGTAGATGTTGCCCGCTGCGTCGACGGCGATGCCTTCGCCCATCGCGCCGTCGGGGGAATTCGGCGCCATGTGAGGCGGGATGAAGATGGTGACCTTCCCGTCTTTCAGACTGCCGATGCGGATGCCGCGTTGCCAGCCGGGATGCACTTTTTCGGTGGACTCGGAATCGGTGGTGTAGATGACGTCATTCTTATCGATCGTCAGGCCGCTGGTGCGGCCGAAGTTGTCGTATTCGCGGATGAATTTCCCGGATTTCGTAAGGAGCTGGATCCGGTGGTTGTGGCGATCGGCCACCACCAGCCGGTCTTGCGAATCGAACGCGAGCCCGTGGGGAGTACGGAACTCGCCGGGGCCGGTTCCGGTTTGCCCGATGGCGCGGAGAAATTTTCCGGCTTTATCGAACACCGAGATGCGGCCGACCAGGTTGGGGTCGGTCACGTCGGTGTGGCTCTCGGCGACGTAGACATCACCGTTGGAGGCGTCGGTGACCACGGCGGTCGGATCGGTGAGAGCGTCGGGAGGATTACCGCGCACGCCGGGCTTGCCTAAGGTAAGCAAGACCTTGCCTTGGGGGCTGAATTTGACCACCACGCTTCCTTTTTTCTCTTCGCCGGGATATTTTTTCAGGTCATCGGCGCTCGGGGCACGGGAGTCGGTGACCCACACATTGCCGTCGCGGTCGACGTGGATGCCGTGGGGCCAGACGAACATGCCGCCGCCGAAGCTGCGGATCTCCTTCCCGGACTCATCAAAGAGGTGAACCGGATGGGCCTTGGTGCCGAGGCAGCCGGGGGTGGTGCCGGGCGAGCAGCGATCGGTAGCCCAGATGGACTTGCCATCACGATCGACGGCGACGCCGTTGGAACCGCCCCACGGGCGTTTTTCCAGAGTGAGAGTCGCCCAATCGCGAATGACTTTATACGGATTGGCGCCGCTGTTCACGGGCGGGACTTTGTCGGTTTGGGGAGTGCCGCCGCGCTGCTGGGCCGGTATGGCGACGATGAGCGCAGCGAAAATCCATGCGGAGAAACTAAATCTCGTCAGACCGAACATATGCCTGCTCCTTATTTCCAGCTTTGAATCGCCTTGTTGTGCATGGAATCGGGAGTGATTTCGACCAGCTCGATTCGGCCCATGTAAGGGTCGGTGATGTTGGCGAGGATGGATTTGGTGTCGCTATGGATCGGATCGGAGACGGTGAGGCCGTTTCGCCGGAAGCGCGCGACCGCTTGAGCCGTGTTTTCGACCACGAGGCCGTAATGAGAAAAGCCGGCCGGGCGCTGCGCGGTGACCGGATTGAGCTCGAGGAAGGTATTCTTGCTGATCTGCAGGTAGACGATCCGCGGCTGGCCTTTCTCGTCGTTGACGCGGAAGGCCTCCCGGTAGCCCATCTTTTGCGTGTAGTAGGAAACAGACTCGTTGATGTTCGGCACACTGATGCCTACGTGATTCATCATGACGACGCCATCGCTGGAGTTCTGGGCAGTTCCGGTCTGAAAAAGCAGCCCGGCCAAGAGCCCGGCGGCGAACAGGATCGCACCACGCATAAAGCCTCCTTCCACGAATTCTTTCGTGGGACCACCCATTCTGCAACAACCCGAGGGGCAAAACAAGCAAGGGGACGGCTCCGGCTGCGTCTATGGCTCCGGCCTGTTTTCGGGCGTTCCCAGCGGTTTGCGGAACCGTCGTTCGGTGCGCTACTCCACTCCGAAGGCGAGGACTACGTTGCCTTGGGAGCCGGCCTGGATGCCGGTGTAGCCGGAGGAGACGTAGAGCATGCCGCCGGAAATTACCGGGCCCGCACAGCCGAAAGAGCCGCCGTTCGCGATGACGCCGTTCACGGTTTCGAAGTCTTTCTTCGCATCGAAGCTCCAGATGACGGCGCCGGTGCTTGTATCCACGGCGCGGAGAATGGCGTCCCAGCCGCCTGTGAAAACGACGCCGGGAATCGAAGTGGCCGGACCCGCCTGGCCGCGTCGATCGGCCTGAATCGGGGCGTTCCAGTCGACCTTGCCGGTAGTGAGTTCGAGCGCTTTCAGCCCTCCGCCGGGTTGCTGCAGCGGATAGTACACACGCTGCCCGTCCGCGGCGCCGCCCCATACCACCAAGCCGGCCGCGGAGGGCGCCTGCTTCTCCCAAAGCTGGGTGCGCCACACCAGCTTTCCGTTGGCGTCCGGGTCGAGCGCGATGGCGACGCCGCCTTTTCCCGCGGCCAGCAGAATGTCCTTGCCGTTTACGGTTTGCAGAATCGCCGACGACCCGCCGAAGTCGTAATCCGGTCCCAGCCGGGCGGGGCAGTTGGTCTCGGCGGAATTCGACGCCTGGCAGCCGCTCATAAACGAATCGCCTTCGAATTCCTGGTGATGCCAGACCATCTTGCCGTCTTCCATGCGCAGGGCCAGGATCGAATCGCTGGTGTCCGCCGCAATGCGTCCGAAGCTGTTGCCGGTGCCGACGTAGATGAGTTTTCTTTTGGCGTCCACGGTGGGGGTGTTCCACACCGAAGCGCCGGCCGGCCCCCAGACCTGCTTGCCGTGCGAGTTTTCGCCGAGCTGCCGCAGGGGCTCGGGAATGCTCTGTGCGCGCCACAACACTTTGCCCGTGTTGGCGTCGAGCGCAACCACCGCGCCGCGCGACTTGCAGCATTCGTAATCCAGGTTGGCGCCGGTAAGGGTTTCGGTGCCGGAGAGAGGGACGAACAGGCGGCCCTCGTAATAGGCGGCGGTCGCGCTCAGATTATTGAGGCCGTCTTTCACCACCGCCTTCCAGAGCAGGTGTCCATCGTGCGCGTCGATGGCGTAAGCGGTGGTGGACCGCGTCACGAAGAAGATGGCATAGCGGGTGCCGGGGTAACCCTGGATGGGAGCGACGATAGGCGCGAAGCGGCCGAACTGATCGGAGCGATACGCCCAATAGACGCAGCCCGACTGCGCGTTCATGGAATAGACGACGCCATCGTCGCTGCCGACGAAAACGCGGCCGAAAGCGACAGCTGGTTGCGAATACATGTTGGCGGCGCCCGGCACGCCGAAGGCCCATTTTAGTTTGAGCCTCGGCACATCGGCGGCGCGCAGTCCGGCTGCGCTCTGGAAGCGCGCGTTGCCGAGGCCGCCCCATCCGGACCACGCATCCGTCCCGATCTCACCGAACGGCGGGTTCGACGCGCACTGATTCTTCATCCTGGAAACATCGCCGGCAGCCGGATCCTGCCAGGGCCGCTGCCCGATGTATTCGGCCACGAGGCGCCGGTCGCGGCTGCCCATTCCGGCGGCGAGGTCTTTCATCTTGCCGGTCATCAGGCTGTCGAAAACGCGCTCGGTGCCCTGGCTGCGGAGCGCGGCCAGACCCGGTGCCGCGCTGCCGTCCTTGTGGCAGCTCGCGCACTTCTGCTCGAACAGGATTTGGCCGGGCGAGGGCCGTTGCGGCAGGGCTCGGCCGGCGAAGCAGGAAAGCGCCAGCGCGATGCCGAGCGCGCGCGTGATCCCGAAGAAGGATTTCAGGCTCAGTTTCATCCGCGCAACCGTGGTGAGGGACAAATGCGGGTGCATCCAATTCTACTGGGGCCGGCGGAACAGGCCGCCGTAAACGGCTTTCGCGAGGATGTGGCCCTGAATCGCTTTGATCACGTTGGCGCGGGTTTCGAAGGCATCCGCCGACGGCGTGACATCGAGCTTGGTGTCGAGCGCGTAGAGCTCGAACATGTAGTGGTGGAACGGGCCATTAGCTCCGGCGCCCGGACCGCGGTACATCGGGCCCGTGGCGCTGATCTGATAACTGCCGTCGGGCCGCTGCGATCCCTTTGGCACACCTTCGGGCAATCCGGTGTCGGTAGCGGGAATATTCCAGACGACCCAATGCACCTGATCGTCGGTTGTCTTGTTGCGAGCGAGATCCATGTCGTGCATGTTGAGTAAAAAGCTTTGGGTGCCGGCGGGCGCGTTGGCCCAGTGCAATTCCGGTGAGGTGCCCTCGCCGACGGCGACGCCGGGAGCGGCCTGGCTGAATTTGACGGGAATCTGACCGCCGTCGGGAAATCCGGGGATGGTCAAGGTCATTGCCGGCCCGGCCGGCTGACCGCCGCCTCGTGCATTTTGAGCAAATAACGGGAAAGCCAGAACAAGCGCGATGGGCGCCATAGAACACAGTCGCATGGGTTTTATCCTAGCGCGGAATGGAGCGAGGCGGGAGCCGCGGAGGTTGGAGGAAATCGCGGAGCGCCGGCAATCGGGAAGTTATCTTTGGTTGACGGTACCGCAATTCCGGCCCTGCTTTGGGGAGGCTACGTAAAATGATGGCAGGGGGAATGGTGGGCATCCCATTATTCGTCGGCCGGTTGATCGGGGTGGGCATCATGGCGGTGCTGTACGGCACACTAGCCGCGCCGCTGATCATCGGGCTCCTGATCGCGACTCGCCGGCTGCGCTACCGCGGATGGCTGGCCGGGCTGGCACTTGTGATCAGCCTGTGCTTCCTTGACCTGAGCGGAAACTTTGCCTACAACCTGATGCATTGGACGAAGAGCCGCGCCTCCGCCATCGATGTGGCCCTCACGCTCGGGCTTGCCGCCGCCAGCCCACTTTTGCTGATAGGCCTGATTCTCAAGCGCTCCCGGCGGAAAGCTCTTTGGATCTCGGCGATGCTGCCGCTCCTTGGTCTGACGGTGCTGGGAATCCGGCGCGATTATCAAGAAAGGATCCAGCGTGATCTTGTGGAGTATCAGAAGGGCATGGCGGCCCTGCTGCCGTCTACCGGAACACTCTTCACGCGCTGCGAAGTCAAGCACCTTGTGAGCGGCGGTGTTCCAGTCGATGAAGTCTATGTCCAGGGACACGTGCCGCAAGGCGTCGGCGTGACTCTGCTGACCGATCCGTTTTCCGGCAATTTCCGGCCGCGCTATTGCACGGGAATCGCGGGAAATTACCGGCCGGCGAACCCCGACCCTGCGGTCCTGGGCAATGTGACCGAAATCGGGAGCCTACAGGGGTATGACCGGACAGCCATCTACACCGTGGCCGTCATCGAGCGCACCATCACACGATACGAGGCGGTTCCTGTTCAAGCCTTTCCCAGCCATCCTCGCCTCTCCGATCCGGTGGTTCGGACGAGTTTCCAAAGATTGCACTACAATCCGGCCGATTTCGACGTTGCCCAGGCGCAGGGCAGCCGCGCCACTGGCGCGCGCGGAGAGAATCTTTTCGTTTCTGCTCTTAAACCGCTCCACACACCGCTCAATGCATTCCCTTGCGCGAATCCCGCCCTGCTGCTGAGCGTGCAATCGGCGGAACGGGTGCAGGCAGTTCTTCCCTATTGCGCGTTGGGTTGGAACGTGTTCGAACTCAATGAAGAACTCTACTTCACCGCGACCACGCAAGAGCCGACTCCGCCAGGGGAACTTGTAATGGGTCCTGACTGGACGCCGTGGCTCTTCCGCGTCGAACCGTCGGCCCTGCGCCAGATTTGGCCGACACCTTAAGGCGAGAGTCGCCCCCTGCGGCCGGATCGCCGCAGAGATTAAGGGCAATTCCCGAAAAGCGCGTCATCCGGGAGCAATCCGGAGAGTGCTTCGCTGGATGAAATTTCCCATCGCACATCAGGGAATTTACCGCGCGTAATGGTATATACTGTCCCCACGCAGTTTTAATCTCAGCACGTCGGAGAGGGACAGGTGTCTCGCAATCGATCATTACTCGCAGTGTTGGCTGTGGGTTGTGTCTTCGCAACCCAGCTTCTCATGGCTCAGAACATTGCCGGCTCCATCAGCGGCGTCGTTCAGGACGCACAAGGCGCGGTGGTTCCCGGCGCGAGAGTTACGCTCGTCAACGAGGAACAAGGCGACGCTTCCGCGCGCACCGTAAACACCGGCCCCGAAGGCGCATTCGTCTTTTCGCCTGTGCTCGCGGGCAAGTACACCCTCAACGTCGAATCGATGGGGTTCAAGAAGTACTCCCAGTCCGGCATCACTCTGGACGTAAGCCAGCGGCTGGGGTTGCCGCCAATCGCTTTGGAAGTTGGCCTCACCGGAGAATCGGTCACAGTCGAGGCCAATGCGGTCCAACTGGAGACGTTAAGCGCCGAACGGGCCGGGGTCGTCAATGGAAAGCAGGTCGTGGATATCGCCATTAACGGCCGGAACTACACCAGTCTGCTGAAAACGATCCCCGGAGTTGCCGCCGATAGCGGCACCGGCGATGTCAATGTGAACGGCGGCCGCACCATGCAGAACAATTTCACCCTCGACGGCCAGAACGTCACCGACATCGGGGTGAACCAGCAGTTTGCCTATCGCATCAGCATGGACGCCATCGCGGAATTCAAAGTCTCCACCAACTCGCAGACTGCCGAGTTCGGCCGCAACGACGGGGCCCAAATCCAGGTGATCACCAAAAGCGGCACCCGCGACTTCCACGGAGATGGCTACTGGTTCAAACGCGGCGAGTTCATGAACGCCAACACCTTCATCAACAACTTCGGCGGCATTCAGCGGCCGATCTACCGCTACATGGATGCCGGATTCACGCTAGGCGGGCCGATCTACATTCCAAAAGTGTTCAATCGCGATCGCCAAAAGCTGTTCGGCTTCATGTCGCAAGAATGGAATCACAACATTATCCCGGGTACACTCCACCAGATCACCGTCCCCACCGCGGCACAACGAACGGGCGATTTCTCTAATACGCGCGATGCGGCCGGTGTTCTGCAGACCATCTATGACCCGCTCGGCCGCTCCGCCGCTAACCCGCAAGGAACACCGTTCACCGGCAACAAGATCGACCCCTCACGATTCAGTCAGTATGGACCATCCATTTTGAATTGGCTGCCTCTACCCAATACCTTCGGCCAGCCAAGCTATAACTATCAATCCCAGGTCCCCAGTGTCCAGCCTTCTTACGATCAGATCTATCGCGTCGACTACGACCCCAACGCCAATTGGCGGTTCTTCGTCCGCGGACTGGATAGCAAGCAGACACAGAACGTCCCTTACGGGCGAGCGGATACCAGCAACAATCTCGGCTTGACCCCGTTCTACGCCCCCACTTACGGCTGGTCCATTACCACCAATGTGGCGACCATTATCACCCCGACGCTTACTAACGAGTTTCAGTTTGGCTACACCGTAAACGGCATCCCCGGTGATCCGCCCGTGGCGGGCAGCCCCTATTACCGGTCCGTTTCCCACATCGATATCCCCTTGCTTTATCCGCAGGCGAACACTTCCGGAGTCATTCCCAACTTCAATTTCGGGGGAGTGCCGTTCGGCGCTTCCACGGTGAATGGCTCGCAGATGACCAGTTTTGCGGGAACGCCCTATAATAACCGCAATCCGGTTTGGAACTACATCGACAACGTCACCAAGGTGAAAGGCACCCACACCCTTAAGGCCGGTTTTTATTACGAATACGCCATAAAAACCGAGAACGCCTTCAAGCCCTACAACGGCACCATCGATTTTTCACGCGATTCCAACAACCCCGGTGACACGAACTGGGCCTTTTCCAATGCATTGTTGGGCAATTTCTTGAGTTATCAGCAGATCAATCAAGACCCGCTGCCGAGTTATCGCTACAGCAATTTCGAATTTTACGGCCAGGACACGTGGCGGGTGAACGAGCGGCTTACGCTGAACTACGGTCTGCGCGTGAACTTCATCACGCCTTTCAAAGACAATCTCGGGCTGATGTCGAATTTCGATTATTCGAAGTTCGATCCGGCGCAGAGCGTCGTTTTCTACCAGCCCTATGGCGCGTTCTCCGGTCCCAACCGGCAGGCCATCAATCCGCTCACTGGGCAGACGTTGCCCGCTGTCTACATCGGCGGGATTGTGCCGGGAGTTGGCAACATTAACAACGGCATGGTCGTGGAAGGCCAGGGTGGGACGCCGCACGGGCTGATTCCATCCCGCGGTGCCCATTGGGGACCGCGATTTGGCCTCGCTTATAAGATCGACAATAGGACAGTACTGCGCACGGGTGGCGGAGTTTTTTACGAACGCGTCGCCACTTTCCCCGTGGGCATTACCAGCAACTACACCACCAACCCGCCCACCCTGCGGACGGCGACCATCTATTACGGCAATGTCGCCAACATCGCTTCTTCCGGCGGAACCTTCTTCCCGACCGGCGTCAACCGGCTATCTTCTGATGGGCACGTTCCCACCGTCTACAACTACAACTTCGGAATCCAGCGCGAGCTTCCCAAGAATCTGTTCGCCGAAATCTCTTTTGTTGGCTCGCAGTCGCGGCACCTCTACCTGGCGCAGGGTCTCAATCTCGCGCCGTTTGGAAGCGCGTGGCTGCCTTACACGCAAGACCCCACGACTACACCGAAGCTCGATGGCACCACCAACCTGCCGGTGAATATGTATCGCCCCTATCCGGGCTATACCAACGCGACCGACTACACCTGGGGAACCAACAACAACTACAATTCGCTGCAAGCCTCCCTCAACCGGCGGTTTGGCAGGCTGCAGCTGGGGGCCGCTTACACCTGGTCGAAATCCCTGGGAGTAAACCCGTCCGTAACAGTGGCAGGAGCCCTGGTGGGGCATCCCACCAACGCGCGAGCCGCCGGCTATGGCCCGACACCGCAAGACCGCACGCAGTCTTTGGTGGTCAACTACATTTACGATCTTCCGCAGGCATCCCGCAAAGGCTTTCTCGATAATGCGCCGGCCAGGCTGGTCCTCAATGGGTGGCAGATTTCCGGTCTCACCAGCATATCCAGCGGCGCTCCCGTCAATATCACCTCGCCCACTGGTGCAGCCGGCGGCTACGGCATCTCCGGCATTGGCGCGACCACTTTGAATCGCATGATCACCGGCAGCGAAGACGTTTACCCGCGCGTGGTGTTTACCTGCAATCCCAATATCTCGGGCGGCATCGACGCTTTTATCAATACGTCGTGCTTCGCCCCTGCATCAAAAGGCAGTGTCGGCCTCGATTCCGGCTTTAATCGGCTCCGCGGTCCGGGACTCAACAACTGGGACATGAGCCTGTTCAAAAATCTGACTTTCAAAGAACGATTCCGCGCTCAACTTCGCCTGGAAGCGTTCAACGCCATCAACCATACCGAATGGGGTTCCTTTAACACGGCAATCACATTCAATTCGGCGGGCCAAATCATCAACCTGCCGACCCAGCTCGGCGGCACCGGCGGGCGGTTTGGATTCGGCGCCTTGAACAGCGTCCGTCTGAATAGCCAGCGGATTCTGCAAATCGGCGCGAAATTCTATTTTTGAGCGGGCGCATCGCCGCCCATTAAACCGCCGAACGAGTCGTAGCAGGCCACGAATCACGGCCGCTGCGAAGAAGTATCCCGCAAGGAACCGTTTGGTTCTGGTGCGGAACTGGGCGGCGGAACTCGGCGTTTGGGCGTCATCTGCAGGCGCACCTAGGGCAAGGCGAATACGACCAGGCCTTGCGTGGGGCCGGGAGGACCGCCCGCAGCGGCGACGATGGCGACATATTGCTTGCCGCCCTTGCCACCATAGGTCATGGGATTGGCGGTGGCGGTGTGGTCGAGCTTGGTCACCCAGAGCTCTTTACCGGTTTTGGAGTCGAAAGCGCGGAAGCGGCTATCGGACGTCGAGCCGATGAAGAGCAGGCCGCCGGCGGTGGCGATGGCGCCGGCCGTGTTGCTGACGCCGGTGCGCTGCCTGTCGGGCGGCAACGACTCGGAAATGCCGAGCGGGACTTGCCAGGCGAAGTCGCCGGTTTTGGCGTTGACCGCAATCAGGCGGCCCCATGGCGGCTTGAAGCAGGGGAGGCTGCCGAGCGCGCGGTCGTTGGCATCACGAACCGGGGCGGTGAAAGCTCCAACGCCGCGCGGGCCGGTGCGGATGTAGGGTTCGAGGCCTTCGGGGTTGCCTGGCGTATATTTGGGATTCTTTTCCATCCAGCCGAGCGCAGGCGCGTC
>Ga0209060_10002875_pt1 | contig 15281 bp, 8 predicted proteins | sample Coa_R1_8_FD_187155 | JGI IMG/M metagenome (GOLD analysis project Ga0209060, IMG submission 187155) | Surface soil microbial communities from Centralia Pennsylvania, which are recovering from an underground coalmine fire - Coalmine... | ecosystem: Environmental > Terrestrial > Soil > Unclassified...
CGTGGTCCTGCTCGCCCAGGACGGCCAGCATCTCGGCGAGGTCGCCCACCTTGAAGGACCGCTGGCGGAAATAGGTCGTCTCGATGCGCCGCAGGCGGATGGTCGCGGTCAGCACCACGCCGAGGAGGCCCATCCCGCCGAACGTCGCCCAGTAGAGCTCGCTGTTGATCTCGCGCGTGGCGGGGACCACCTCGCCGCTGGCGAGCAGCACGGTGAGCGCGTCGACCGAGGCGCTGAAGCACCCCTGCACGTGGTGCGCCTTGCCGTGCACGTCGTTGGCGATGCAGCCCCCCACGGTCACGTACTTGGTGCCCGGGGTGATCATCGGGAACCAGCCGCGGGGCGCGAAGTCGCGGATGATCGCCTCCAGGCTGACACCCGCCTCGCAGATCAGCGTCCCGGTCGCCTCGTCGAACCCCAGGTAACGGTCGAGTCGACGGAGGCCCAGCACCTGACCGCCGGCGTTGAGCGCGGCGTCGCCGTAGCTGCGTCCCAGGCCGCGGGCGACGGTCCCGGTGCGATCGAGCCAGGCCCCGACCTCGCCCGGCAGCTCGGGCTCGGCCAGGCGGCAGTCGGCGCGCAGGTTGTTGCCCCAGCCGGCCAGCCTGGTCGGCGCCGGTGTGGGCGGGGGCCGGAGGGCGCCGTCGGCCGCGCCGCGCGCACCGGCGGCGCCGGTCGGGGCGGGGGCCATCGTGATCGGCTGCTTGATCGGCTGCTCGAGCAACTGAGCCATCTGTGCACCGGCGCGTCGCGCCTCGAAGGATGTTAGCAGCCGGGGGACCATTCGAGGCACAATTGGTCGATGCCGTTTGGGACCGGGCAAGCTCGGGAGCCACGGAGGGCGCGCGGCGTGGGCTTGCCCGTCGCTGGCGCGGTGCTGCTTCTGCCGCTCGCCTGCGCGCCGATGCCCGCCCCCGCGCCGACGCCCACCACCTGGCCCGGCGCTCCGCCGGCGGACGGGCTGGTGCGGCCGCGCGCCGCCCGCCCGGCGGCCGTCCGCCCCGCCAGCGCCGACCGCACGCTGCCGAGCGGGCTGCACGTCGTGCTCGACGAAGATCCCGACGCCACCGCGGCGGGCGTGATCAGCGTGGTGCGCGGCGGGTCCGAAGAGGATCCGCCGGGACAGGAGGGCCTGGGCCATCTCGTCGAGCACCTGACCTACCGGGCGGTCGATCCGATGACGCCGTCGCCGACGCCCGCCGCGGGCGAGCGGCCGCTGTCGCGCTGGGATCGGCTGACCAAGGACGCGACCGTCGAGATGAACGGCCACACCACGCCGGACTGCCTGCTGTTCTACGAGGTCGGACCGACGGGGCGGCTGACGGCGCTGCTGGGCCTCGAGGCGGCGCGCCTGGCCGCGCCCCTGGTCGGGGTCGACCAGGCGGCCTTCGCGCTCGAGCGGCGGATCATCGGCAGCGAGCACCTCGTTCGCGCCGATCCGCGCTCGCCCGGGTGGGCGGTGATGCAGCTCTTTCCGTCGCTGTTTCCCGCCGGGCACGCCTACGCCCGTCCCACCGGCGGCACCGAGGAGAGCCGGCGCACGCTGACCCTCGCCGACGCGCGCGCCTACGCCGCCCGGGTGTTCCGGCCCGAGCGGACCACGCTGCTCGTCACCGCGCCGCCGGGCGCGATCTCGTTGCAGGCGATCGTCGACTCGTTGCCGGCGGCGCTGCGCGAGAAGGACACGCGCGGTCTGTCCGTGCCGGCTGCGCCCGCGCCGGCTGCGGCGGCCACGCCCGCGCCGGCCGCGGCCAGCGCGCCCGCGGTTCCGGCGACCGCGGCCCCGCTGCGCCTCGAGCGGCGGGGCTCGCCGCTGGCGCGTCCCGAGCTGTGGCTCGGCTGGGCGCTCCCGGGAAGCTTCGGCGAATCGGCGATGACCGAGGAGGTCCTCGAGCGCTGGGTGGACAACGACCTCGGGTCCAAGGATCTGCTTCGCGAGGAGCACCACATCCAGCAGACCGTGACGCTGCTGCACCCGGGACGCCAGGCGAGCGTGCTGTTCATTCGCGTGCTGCTGGCCGACGGCGCCGATCCCGACCGCGTCGCGCAGGTGGTGGTCGCCCGCGTCGCCAGCCTGTGGGCGCGCGAGGCGACGGCGCAGGAGACGTTCCTCCAGCTCCGAACCTTCGCCGACACGCAACGGCTGCTGGACGAGCCCGGCCAGCTCCCGCGGGCGCTCGAGCAGGCGATGCGCGCGGCGCTGGGGCCGCAGCCGCCGGGCGGGCCGAACGCGAACGGCACGCTGACGGTGTCGACCCTGGCGCGGTTCGCCTATCAATGGCTCACGCGCGCGGGGGTGCGCGCCACGCTGTTCACGCCCGCGCCGCCCGCCAGGCGGCCCGGGGCAAGCGCGGAGGCCCCGATCGCCGCGCGCGCTCTCGGCACCGGCCCGGACGCGCCGGGCGAGATCGTGCCCGGCGCCGCGGCCTGGAGCGCCGACGAGCTGCGGCGCCTGGTCCCCGCCGCGCCGACCGTCGCGGTGAAGACGCTCGGCAGCGGGCTGACCGTCATCACCGTGCGCCGCCCGGGCGCCGCCGCCGTCGCCTGGCTGGGGTTCCGCGGCGGGACCGCCGACGCCGATCCGCCGCTGCTGGCCGAGATGGCGACGCACGCCCGCCCCGAGGCGCGGCAGGCGATCCGGATGCACGTCCTGCCGGGACGCGGGGTGACCAAGGATCTCTCGTTCGACACGGTCGAGTTCGCGCCCGCGCAGCTCTCCGCCGCGCTCACCATCCTGTTCGCCAAGGCGACCAGCCCGCTTCGGGACTGGCCCGATCGCGAGGGGCTCGAGCGGCTGCTCTCGCCGCTGGCCGCGGCCGAGGACCGGCCGACCAAGACCGCCGAGCAGGCGTTCTGGCGGGCGCTGTTCGGTGACCACCCGTACGGACGCGTCGTGCGCGCCGACGATCTCGACAAGCTCACGCGCTCCGACGTCGAGGGGTGGATCGGGCGCGTCGACAACGTCCACAACGCGGCGCTGGTGGTGATCGGCGACGTGAACGCCGCCGAGGTCGAGCGGGAGGCGAAGATCCTCTCGCACCAGCTGAAGTCGGCCACCTGGGTGGCCAGCCCGCCCGCGCCCGCACCGCCCGTGGCCCGCCCGGCCACCGGGCACCGGCTGCAGCCGGTCATCACAGCGCGCCCGGGCGCGCTCACCGATCTCCGGCTCGGCTGCCTGCTGCCGCCGCTCGCGGCCGCCGACCGCGGCGCCTACGAGCTGCTGGCGCGCGGGATCGAGGCGCGGCTCAACGTGGCGGTGCGGATGGATCAGGGCGACGGGTACGGCGTCCGCGTCGGCTACGAGCGGCTGCGCGGCGGGACCACCTACCTCGTCGCCTCCACGTACCTGGCCGAGGACGGCGTGGCGACCGCGCTGGCGGCGCTGCGGCGCCAGTGGGAGCGCTGGGAGCGCGCGGGCCTCGACGCCAGCGAGCTCAACGTCGCGCGCTGGCGCTACGCGGGCAGCTTCTCCTCGCCGACCGCCAACACGCACGAGCTCGCCTTCCAGCTGCTCGACGACTGGAGCGCGGAGCCGGCGGCGCTGGGGAAGGTCCGCCTCCGCCCCGACGTCGCGGCGGTGGACGCGGGGCGGGTGAACGAGCTGTTCGCGACCTGCCAGGCGAACGCGGTCCTGGGCCTGACAGGCAACGAGCCCCTCATCCGGCAGGCGCTCGGCCAGGCCTGGCCCGCACTGGCGGCCGCCTCGCGCTGACCGGGCCCCGCTAGCTGCTCGACAGGCAGACCATGACCGAAACAGCGGAGCACGCGCTCCCCACGCAGCAGACTGTGCTCGGTTTGCAGGTCGTCGGCCCGACGGCGCAAGAGGCGCCGGCGTCGCCCGAACAGAGCGCCGCGCACGTACCGCCCTCGATACAGACGGAGCCCTGATCGCAGACGCCGTTCGCGCAGCAGGTGTGAAAGAGGGTCCCGCACTCGCTGCCGCCGGTTCCGCTGGGCCCCCCGCACGATTGGCCGCCGGCGCCGTTCCCGCCCGTGCCTCCGCCCGCTCCGCCCCTGCTGGCGGGGGCGCCTCCACCGCTGCCGCCAGCGGGCGCGGCCCCGTCCCCGCAGGCGTTCGTTCCGGCGAGGCCCAACGAAAGCACCAAGAAAAGCCCCAGGAGCCGTGGTCGGACGAACCGAACTCGTCCTCGAGCGGCAAGAATAGGCGATGAAGTCATCCCCAGATCCTACCCGGAAAATGGTCGAGCTCGGTGCGCCGTCCTAGGGACCGGCCGCCGTGGTGGTCGGGGCCGGCTTCGCCGTCGCCGTGAGCGCGAGCCGCACCAGCGAGGCCATCGCCACGTGGCGGATGACGGCGTCGTTCGGGTAGTAACGGGCATCGCGGAACGCCAGCAGGCGCCGCAGCGGCTCGCGGGCGCTGGCCTTGCCGGTGTAGCCGGCGATCTCCGCCGCCGCCAGCTTGTCGACCAGGCTCCCGCTCTGGAGGTACCCGAGCAGCGCCGCCTCGGCGTCGGGCGACTTGGTGAGGAACTTGAAGATCAGGTTCGGGCCAGCCCCCCCCTGCGCGACGAGCGCGGCCAGCTGGGGCCGCGGCACGCCGGGGCGAGCGACGAGGCCGACCGCGATCTCCTGCTGGAGGGCCGGATACTCTCTGAACCAGGCCATCAGCTTGGCGTCTGCCTCCGCGCCGGGGATGCGCAGCGCCGCCTCGACGATCAGCTCCCTCTCCGGACCGTGCCCGCCGCCGAAGCGCGCCATCATCCGACCGAGCAGCCAGAGGTCCTCGGCCGTCGCCAGCCTCGTCAGGCGCGCCAGCATCGGGGCGGGCGCCACGGTGTCGGGGCCGCCCGCGGCGATGTCGAGCCGCGCGAGGACGTCCTCGCGCGAAAGTGCGGTCGCCTCCCGCATCGCCTGCAGCGCCACGTTCACGATCTTCTCCTCCTCGGGCGCCCGGCGGCGTCCCGCGGTGATCAGCGCTTCCACGGTCGGCATCTCGAGCGGTTTGTGATGCTGGAGATCGCGCAACGCCGCCGCGGCGAACAGCCGGGCCAGCGGCTCGACGCCGGGGGCGGCGACCAGACGCGCCAGCGCCGCCTGATCCACGTCGGTCTTCACCTCGCTCGGCAGCCACTGCGTCAGCATGACCGGGAGCGTGCACGCGCGCCCCTTGCACGCCGCGAGCGCGGAGGCGATCGGCGCGGCGTTGGAGGTCACGCCGTGGTGAACCAGCGCGTACGCCAGCACCAGCTTCACGTTGGGGTCGGTCTCCTCCGCCTGGCGCTTCTCGAGCTCCGCCCGCGTCTCCTCCGACGGCGCCAGCGCCAGCACGGCCGCGGCGTTGGCGCGCACCTCCGGCCGGGTGGCGCCGAGCTGGGCGACCACGGCCGCCCGCTCCATCGGGAAGGCCTCGGCCAGGCCGGTGGCGACGCCGGGGTGGAAGAACCCGACCGACGCCAGCACCGCGTCGTCCTTCAGATCGGACAGCGGCGTCCGCGCCAGGTAGAAGATCGGGTTCGAGTCCTTGAGATCCAGCCGCGCGTCGCGCTGCAGGCGCTGCCGGAACGAGGCGACCAGCGCCGGGTAGCGGGTGGCGACGGCGGCCGTGGGGCTGCCCGGGTGCAGCTGCCACATCGTGTCCCGCAGGAGCTCGCGATCGATCTCGGTCGTCTTTCCCAGCGCCGCCATCTGCTGCTGCAGCGCCGCCTCCATCTCGCCGTGCCCGTAGACGCGGCCGCTGAGGACGTCGATCTCGTGCCAGAAGTTGAAGCGCGCGTAGCGTTGGATCTCGGCCTTCACCAGCTCGACGTAGCTGGACATCTTGACGCCCGCCGGAAGGGTCGCCGTCCCCGCCATGGCGCGGTCGGCGGCCGATATCGCCTCCTCGTGGTAGCGATAGGAGGCCATCGACAGCCAGAGCGCGCCGTCGGCGGTGTGCCCTTGCTCGATCTCCGCGACCGCCACCAGCGCCAGTTGCTCGGCGGGCAGGTGATCGTCGGCGAGGCCGCGCCGGCCCAGCTCGCCCTCCAGCCGGCGCGCCACCTCGTCGACGCGCGCGTCGGGCGCGACCTCGGCGGGGCGCACGTGCATCGCCCAGTGGGGAACGCCCGAGGTGGTGCACCCGGCGGCGCACGCCAGCAGCGCCACCCGCGCCGCGCGCCGCGCGCCGCGACCCACGCGCGAGAGCGAAAACTCGGTCTGCATGCCGCAAATTGTCGCACAGCCGCGGGACGTTTCTCGCCGCCCTGTAACCGCCCTCGGGCACCGTCATCGCAACCGCATGTGCTCGAGGTCATTGACCGGTTCCTGCCGGAGCATGCGGCAGCTCGCTGCCTGCCTCGTCGCGCCGCTGCTCGCGCTCTCGCTCTTCGCCTGCAACCCGCCCCCGGGCGCCCCGCGCCAGGACGGAGCGATCGAGACCACGACCGACGCTGGCACCGGCCGCGGTCCCGACGGCGCAGGCGACGGATCGCGATCGGACGCTGTCTCCTCTGGCTGCGACGCCGCGGGCTGCCCGCCGACGGTCGTGGCCAGCGGGCAGAGCAGCCCCTGCGGGCTGACCGTCGATTCGCAGAACGTCTACTGGACCACCGCCGCCGGCACGGTGATGAAGGCGCCGATCGCCGGCGGCGACCCGACGCTCCTCGCCTCGGGGCAGGCGAGCCCGTGCGGGATCGCGGCCGACGGGCCGAACGTCTACTGGGTGAACGCCGCCTCGATGGGGGCGGTGATGACGGTGCCGATCGCCGGCGGCGAGCCGACGAAGCTGACCGACGCCGACGGCATCCCCTGGGATCTGGCGGTCGCCGGCGGCGTGCTCTACTGGACCAGCCAGAGCGCGGGGACCGTCAGCCGGATGCCGGAGGCGGGCGGGGCCCCGACGGTCCTGGCCGACAAGCAGGGGACGCCGGTCGGCGTCGACGTCACCGCCGCGGCCGTGTTCTGGACCAGCGTCGGGCAGTCGGCGATCCGGTTCCTGCCGCTCGGTGACGGCGGCACGATCACCACGCTGGCCGACGGACAGGAGGCGGCGGTGAGCGTGCAGGTCCGCGACGGCTACGCCTACTGGGCCGACGAATCGAACGGGCCGACGCGGGCGCCGGTCGGGGGCGGCCCGCCCGAGCTGCTCGTCGCCGACGTGGGCGCCTACTGGGTGGCGGTCGACGATCGCGACGTCTACTGGACGAACGGTCTCGCCGGGACGGTGGCGCGGGCGCCGCGGGCCGGCGGAGCCCCGGTCGTGCTCGCCAGCGGGCAGTCGTTGCCGGAGAAGGTCGTGGTCGACGACCGTAACGTCTACTGGATCGACTCGGCGGTCGACGGCGCGGTGCTGAAGCTGGCCAAGTAGCCCGCGGACCGGACGTCAGCAGCGCTCCCAGAAGACCAGCTGGTTTCCGAAGGGATCTTTGATCGCCAGCTCGCGCGTCTTCCACTCGGTGGTCTCGACCGCGGGCCTGGCGTATCGGTAGGGTTTCGCCTCCAGCGCGGCGCAGGTCCCGGCGACGTCGGCGATCTCGATGCGCAGCTTCGCGCCCGGCGAGCCGTCGCCGTGGTGCTCGCTGAGGTGCAGCGCCAGGCCGTCCCTCGAGACCTGCAAGTAGACCGGAAAGTCCGGCCCGAACTGGTGCCGCCAGTCTTCCTTGAAGCCGAGGAAGCCCAGGTAGAACTCCAGCGCCTTGGGCAGGTCGAAGATGCGGAGGACGGGAACGACGGACCCCGGAGGCATGCCGGAAATCCTACACCGCCGGCCCTACTGCGCCGCCAGGTCGTAGAGCAGGCCGGTCATCATTTGCAGCGAGAGCGCGGTCCAGGATTCCTGGTAGTAGGTGCTGCCCGCGAGATCCATCAGCGTGGCCACGCTGGCGTAGGCCTGGTCGCGCAAGGTCAGGTAGCTCTGCCCGGTGGCCATCGCGCCGACGCCCGCCGGGCCGACGAACGAGGCGGCGCGCGGGCCGCCCGTGGTCACGAACTGCGGGTGCGGCGTGCCGTTGAGGTCGTAGCCGTCGACCATGTTGGCGACGCCGACGCCGGAGTAGAAGCCGGTGATCTTCTGCAGGTAGGTGAGCGCGCGCGGCTCGGCGTTCCAGCAGTAGTCCTGGCCCAGGCGGAACGGCGTCCGGCACGAGTCGAGCTGGTGGTAGAGCGGCATGCTGGTGTTGGGCGGCGTCATCGGCACGCCGGCCGGCGTCGACCAGGCGGGGACCAGGCCGTTGGTCTGGTTGCCGTTGGTCGCGTTGAGCGTGTTCGAGATGACCGTGTAGCTCTCGTCGATCACCTTCTGCCAGTTGGCCGTCGCGTTGGTCGCCGTGCCGAACTCGCGATACCAGGCCGGCGCGAAGTACGAGATGTTGATGACCGAGCCGTCCTCGACGTCGCCCGACGTCAGCACGTAGTTGTTCTTCGGATCGACCTCGTACTGCCAGATGAGGCCGATCTGCTTCTGCGCGGCGGCCAGGTAGGTGGTCTGCAGGCTCCCCTTGCCACCCCAGCGCTTGTCGGCCATCAGCAGCGCGAAGGCCATGTCCTCGTCGGCGTCGGTGGCGGCGTTCATCCCCAGCACCGAGTTTCCGTCGGGGGCGATGTACCAGTTCATGAGGCCGTGCGAGTCGAGGAACTGCTGCGAGTACATCCAGAGCTTGTCGAACGTGCTCTGGTCGTTGGCGTAGACCGACAGCAGCATCCCGTAGGCGATCCCCTCCGAGTTCGACGAGTTGACCACCGCGCCCGACGAGTTCGGGCGAATCACGCGCAGGTACCCCTTCGCGCCGTCGCTGGTCACGAGGTCGGTCTTCCACTTGGTGTAGGCGGCCATCGCGTCGGCGACGTTGGCCCCGCTCGGCGTCGAGCAGTGGCCCGCGCCCGGGATGACGATCGCGGACCCGCCCGCCGCGCCGCCCGAGCCGCTGGCCCCCGCGGCGCCGCCGGTGCCGGTCCCACCGCTGCCGCTGCCGGTCGTTCCACCGGTCGCGACGTTGCCGCCGGTGCCGACGTTGCCGCCGGTGCCGACGTTGCCGCCGGTCCCGACGCTGCCGCCGGTCCCGGTGGCTCCGCCCTTTCCGGTGGCGCCGCCCAGCGAGCCGGTGTTGCCGCCCGACCCGGTGGAGCCGCCCGTCGCGGGCGCGCCTCCCGTCCCGGTCGTCCCCCCGGTCGCGACGCTGCCGCCGGTCCCGGCTCCATTCCCGCCGGTGGCGCCAGCGCCGTCGGTGCGGCCGGGGGCGCCGCAGGCGGCGGCCGCGAGCGCGGCGGCGAGGGTGACGATCGGAATCCCGGCGAACGGCGCCGTCAGGCGGGCGCGAAAGCGTGGGGGCGAGATGGACATCGGCTTCGCTCCTCGGGGGCAGAGCCCGCGCCGATACTATACGACCGCCACGCGCATCGGATGCGCGCGAAACGGCGCGCCCCGGCCGATGGCCGGATCGCCCCCGGACGATGGCGCCTCCGCCGCCGCCGCGCGCGCCCGTTCCGCCCTAGGGTGAAGGGCAGGAGGTTCGAGCCATGACGCCACTCGCCGACATCGCGGAACGTACCAAGCCACGGGGGCCGGGGGCGCCGCCCCGGCCCGGACGGGAAGAGGTGAAAGGGTTCGGGGTCGTCGCCCTGCCGTTCGCGTCGGGCGACGTCCTCTGCCTGCGGCGCTTCCCGCAGAGCTCGTTCGGGCCCGGCTACGACTCGGTCTGGCACCGCTCGCCGCGGGGCGCCTGGACCGTGTACACCACGATCGCGCCCGAGCTGTCGTGCCCGCGCTTCATCGGGGCCGACGTCTCGCGCGCCGTCGAGACGCCGATCGAGGTGGTCTGGAGCGGTCCGTTCGAGCTGGCGGTGCGCGTCCCCGCCGCCGGGCTGGACTGGCGGATGCGGATGGCCGGCACGCCGGTGACGCGGCTGATGAACGTCATGATGGCGCTCATGCCGGCCGCGCTCTACCGCAGCAACCGCGTCCTGGCCCTGATGTCGGCGATGTCGACGCTGCTGCTGGCGGCGGGGCGGTTCCGCCTCTGGGGCCGCGCCCCGAACCGGCAGTGGTTCCAGGCTGGCCCGCGCCGGATCTGGATGATCCCCGAGTCGCGGGCGGCGCTCGAGGGGCGCGATCTGGGCCCCCTCGGACCGCTGGCGACCCAGGCGGCGGTCGGTGACTTCGCGCTGCCGCAGCGTGGGGTGTTCATGCTCGGCGCGATGTCGTTCGAGGCCTTCGCCCCGGACCGCCATCTGCCGGCCGTCGCGGGCGCGGCGGCCTGACCGTCAGGGCGCCGGCGGCAGCTGCCAGATGTAGGCGTCGTAGCGCATCTCGCTCCAGGCGCCGTCGGCCGGGGCGGGCGCCACGCCGGGGGCGAGCGGCGCCGCCGCGAGCGCGGGGACGACGCGGATGCGCAGACGGCTCCTCCCCGCGGTGAGGGCGCGGGGGATCAGGAACTCGTCGTCGCGGAAGCGCCGGTTCGAGGTCTCGACCGTCGGGTCCGCGGCGTCGAGCTCGTGGTCCGGGTTCGAGTAGAGGCAGCGGTTCGAGCCGGCCAGGTACCAGGTTCCCGCGTCGGCGAACGTGGCCGCCGCGTCGTCGGCGACCCAGACCTCGGCCCGCTGGTCGGCGCCCGCGAAGTCCAGCTTGCGGCGCAGGAGGACGCCGAAGTTCGCCGGGTCGATCTCGAGCGTGAACTCGGAGGCTCCCTGGTTGATCCGGCCGACGTCGCTGGTGGCCGGGTAGGTCTCCTGGCCGTCGTAGCTGTCGACGCCCCACTCGTAGCGGCTGACCACGGTCTCGACGGTCGAGGCCGCCGGCGGCTGGTAGCCGTGCGCCGCCTCGTCACCGGGATCGCCCAGCTGGAGGCTGTCCGTCTGGTTCAAGCAGCCGCCGGGCAGGCCGTACCAGAGCGCGACCGACCGGTAGTGCTCGGTCGAGTCGTCGACGCCGCCGTGCTCGAGCTGGATGCGCGCCCGGCGCCCGAAGGGGAACAGATCGCTCAGCAGGTAGCGGTAGGCTGACTCGATCCCGTCAGCGGGCGCCAGCATCGCCGACGGCGACGGTGCGCCGGTCGGGTGGCCCGCGAACGGCAGCGTCATGGTGACGCCGCCCCAGTAGTCGCCGCCGCCGCCCCACTCCTCGGTGCCGGTCCCCTGCGCTTGCGGCGTCTGGCTGTCGTCGAAGAAGAAGCGCGGATCCCCCTCCAGCGTCGTCAGGTTCGCCTGATCGGAGAAGCTGAACGCCGTCCCCACGAAGCTGCCGCACCAGGGGCCGCCGCCTTCGTCGGCGGCGGTGTCGAGCAGGACCAGATCCTGTCCCGGGATCGGCGTGCCGTGATCGCGGGCGGTGGCGTGAAAATAGCCGGCCTGGTTGGCGCCGAGCTGCCAGGCCGCGGTGCGGATCTGCCACGACACGCCGGCCACCGCCTCGCCCGTCGAGACCAGCTCGACGCGCGCGGCCCGCTGGAACGGCATCGGGAAGTAGCTGGCCAGCGAGGCGGTGCCGTTCGCGAACCGGACGCTGACCGGGAAGGCGCGCACCAGGTACTCGCGGCCGTCGCGGTTGTAGAGGGTGCCGGCGCCGAAGAACAGCGCCACCGGCGCCTCGACCGAGGGGAGCGCGCGGTCGTCCCAGGTGATTCTGATCACGGCGCGCCCGAGGGCCTCCGCGCTGGCGGCCGGGACGTCGAAGCGGAGAGCGCGGACGGCGGCCGGTCCCGTGGAGGTCGACCAGAGCGAAACGACCGCGCCCGCCGAGGCCGGCAGGTCGGCGTCGCCCGCGGCGGTGGTGACGCCGTCGCCGCTGGGCGCGATGTCGTTGCCCGCCTGGTCCACCAGCGCCAGCACGTCGGCCGGCGGCGCGTCGGTCGGGCGCCAGGTCGCGGGCGGCGTCTCGACCGGCGCGCCGGCGGCGACCAGCGCGTAGATGTAGTAGCCGGTCCCGTAGTGCGTCCGCTCGTACCCGAGGCGCAGCGCGCGCGTGAAGCTGACGGGTACCCAGGAGAGATCGGCGCCTTGCGTGGTCGACCAGGTGAGCGCCAGCGGCGGCGGGAAGGCGGCGGCGGGCAGGAACGTCGAACCCGGGACGGGGGCGTCCGGCGTGGCGGTGCTCGACTCCCCGACGACGGTGTCGGTGCCGTCGACGACGTAGTGCCAGGGGCTGCCGTGCCAGTGGTTGGTCCGGACGAACGAGAGCACGCCGCTGCCGCTGAGATCGAGCGTCGTGAACGTACCGTCCGGCTCCTGGCGAATGAAGTGGCTGGCGTCGGCCCCCTCGTTCCCGCCGCTGCGGTCGTAGGTGCTGCGCATGTAGGTGCGCGTGCCGAGCCGCAGGACCGGCCAGCGGTCCCAGCCCCGGATCGCGTCGACGCCGAGCGGGAAGATGGGCGGCTCGGCGCCGGCGTCCGGGCCCGCCCCGCCGGCGCCCGTCGTCGGCAGCCGGACCGACGACGGTGGCCGCTGGCAGGCGAGGCCCTGCAGGGCGACGATCGCCGCGAGGATCTTGGTGACGGTCGTCGTCACCCTCGCCGCCGCCAGCACGCGCCGCATGGGTCGAGGTTACCCCGAGACCGCCCCGTGAATGCACCAAGGGTGCCATTGTCGAGGTCGGCCAACGCAACCAGGTCGCCAAACCAGATCGCCAGCAATGTGGGTTGGGCTCGTACGGTCGAAACCGAGATGAAGCGAAGCCAAATGAGAGAAGAAGCGCGAGAGCAAAGCGTGAACAAGACGCGAGGCAAAAACGCGGGACAGTCAGGCAGCTCAGCACGGTTTTGCATCTGGCGCCGGAACTTCGGTTGCCCTACGATGCGGGTCGGGGAAACCGAGGCGGCTGATCCTGCGGTGCAAGAGCTGCGACACTGAAAATCAAGCCGACGCGAGCAGCTGTGCCGCTTGCGGCGCGGAGCTCAAGACGACCTGCTCGCGCTGCGGTTCGGTGAACGGCCTCGACGCGCGCTTCTGCAGCCAGTGCGCCTTCTCGTTGCGGCACAGCAGCTCCACCGCGGCGCGCGGGGGCGAGCGCCGGCGCCTGACGATCCTCTTCTGCGACGTGGTCGAGGCCACCGCGCTCTCCGGGCGGCTCGACCCCGAGGATCTGCGCGAGGTGCTGCGCGACTACCAGATGGTCTGCTCCGGGATCGTCCGCCAGCACGACGGCCACGTGGCCCAGCTGCAGGGAGACGGGGTGGTCGCCTACTTCGGCTATCCCTCGGGGCACGAGGGCATGCCCGAGGCGGCGATCCGGGCGGGCCTGGCGATCGTGAGCGCGTTCGAGACCCGTTCGATCGCGCGGCTGGGATCCGAGCGCCTCAAGGTGCGGATCGGCGTGCACACGGGGCCGGTGGTCATGGGTGACATGGGGGATCCGACCCGCAGCGAATACGTGGCGACCGGCGAGACGCCCAACCTCGCGGCCCGCGTGCTGGCCGAGGCGGCGCCCAACTGGGTCGTGGTGAGCGAGGCGACCTACACGCTGGCCAAGAGCGCCTTCCACTTCAACCACCTGGGCGCGCGGACGCTCAAGGGGTTCGCCTCGCCGGTGCACCTCTACCAGGCCGAGAGCCCGAACAGTCCGAGCGGAGAGGTCCACCGCACGTCCGGCGGCGACGCTTCGCCGCGCGAGGCGGCGCCGCTGGTCGGCCGCGAGCGCGAGTCGGCGCTGCTGCGCCGGTTGTGGGAGGACGCCAAGGCGCGCAAGGGCCCGGTGGTCACCATCCGCGGCGAGCCCGGGATCGGCAAGTCACGCCAGCTGCGCGCGCTGCGTGAGGAGCTGGAGGCGGAGGACGCGCTGACGGTGAGCTGCTTCTGCTCGCCCTACCTGCAGAGCACCGCGCTCTACCCCGTCATCTCGATGCTCGAGCGGCGGCTGGGGTTCAGGGCGGACAGCACGCCGGCCGACAAGCTCGGCCTGCTGGAGGCCGAGCTGGCGCGTTCGGCCATCGGCGTCGAGGCCGCGTTGCCGCTGCTCAAGGCGCTGCTCTCGCTCGACGGGGCGGCGGGCACGGCCAGCCCGCCGGTGACCTCGCAGAAGCAGCGCGAGGCGACGTTCCAGGTGCTGGTGAGCTGGCTGCTCGAGACGGCCAAGGATCGGCCGGTGCTGTTCGTGGTCGAGGACGTGCAGTGGGCGGACCCGTCGACCATCGAGCTGCTCAAGCTGATGGCGGCGCGCGTGCCGGGCCACCAGGCGATGATCGCGCTGACGCACCGGCCCGAGTTCAGGCTCCCCTGGATGCACGACGGGATCCACCAGGTGGCCATCGAGCGGCTGGGCGCCTCCGAGATGCGCGCCATCGTCGAGCGCCTGGCCCCCGGCGAGGCGCTGGCGTCCGAGGTGGTCGAGCAGATCGTCGCCAAGGCCGACGGCATCCCGCTCTTCGTCGAGGAGATCACGCGCGCGGTGAGCGAGGCGGAGCCGGCGTCGCTGACCGAGTCGGGGTCGCACCTGCGGCCGGTGACGATCCCGGCCACGGTTCAGGACTCGCTCACCTCGCGGCTCGATCGGCTGGGGCCCAGCAAGACGGTGGCGCTGATGGCGGCGGCGCTGGGGCGGGCCTTCTCGTTCGAGCTGCTGCACGCCGTCTCGGGGCTGGCCGAGGCCGACCTGCGGCGGCGGCTCGAGCGCCTGATCGCCGCGGAGCTGATGTTCCGCCGGGCCAGCGCCGGCCCGGAGACCTACATCTTCAAGCACGCGCTGGTGCAGGAGGCGGCCTACGATCTGCTCCTGCGCAGCACGCGGCAGCAGTACCACCTGCAGATCGCCCGCACGCTGGTCGAGCGCTTCCCCGACCTGGCGGCCGGGCAGCCCGAGCTCCTGGCGCAGCACTACACGGCGGCGGCCCAGCCCGCCGAGGCGATCGTGCAGTGGAGCCTGGCCGGGCAGCGGGCCATCGCCCGCTCGGCGTTCGCCGAGGCGATCACCTCGTTCACCCACGCGCTCGAGCTCCTCGGCACCACGCCCGAGTCGGAGGCGCGCGATCGCGCGGAGATCGATCTGCTGAGCGGCCTCGGCCTGGCGCTCATCTCGACGCGCGGCTTCTCCTCGACGGAGGTCGAGCAGACCTACGCCCGCGCCGGCGCGCTGTGCGACCGCTATGGCGACGTGCCGATGCGCGTCCTGTTCGGCCTCTGGGCCGTCGAGCTGGTGCGCGGGAACATCGAGGGGACGGCGCGCCTGGCGGCCACCTTCAGCCGGTTCGTGCGGACCTCGACCGACCGCGACAGCCTGCTCATCTCGCACGCCTGCCTCTCGAACCGCGCCTTCTCGTACGGCGACTACGCGCGCGCCGCCGAGAGCGGCCGGGCCGGGCGCTCGTTCTGCGATCTCGAGCAGCCGCGCCGTCAGCTCGATCGGTTGATGCGCGACTACG
>Ga0209060_10002882_pt1 | contig 15245 bp, 13 predicted proteins | sample Coa_R1_8_FD_187155 | JGI IMG/M metagenome (GOLD analysis project Ga0209060, IMG submission 187155) | Surface soil microbial communities from Centralia Pennsylvania, which are recovering from an underground coalmine fire - Coalmine... | ecosystem: Environmental > Terrestrial > Soil >...
CAATCGGGTAATGCTTTTTCTGTGTCGAGGATCCGGCGCGGAGGTGGGAATCCTTCGCCCGCGGCCTAAGGTTGGTTCCGGGCTTCGCCGAACTGGTGCGAGCCATGATCTTTCTCCCTGGGAAATTTTCCCTGGGAAGCCATCCCAGTAGTGCAAGGCCGCCGCCCGGCGCGGCGTATGACCTTTATTTTCTCACATCAGCCCGATCCCGGTAGGCAGTTTTAAGGTAGCGCAAAACACCCCCACTTCCCGAATTTTGGTTGCATTCACCTTACCTAGGGACTCGCCTAGTTCCATTCGGATCCACTTGGGTTCTAACATGAAAGCGAAGAATCCATTCTGAAGTCATATCAGACGTAGGGCGTAGCCTTGCGGAACGCCGGTTCGGTCCGCAAAGCATGCGCTTAATAGGCCTCGGTCATGCGGCTGAACCCTCACGAAGGCAGCGCGTCGGGAGTGACAGACGCGTTCAATTGTTAGCCACGTAGCTTAACGGTTTCCTACCCCTGCTACCTGCTGGGCTTGTGATTCTCGATGGAGGGAAACGTGGCAGAACGCCAGCGGTCAACGGCTGGATCGGAACTCATCAAGAAGCCGCCCGGAAGCGAGACTGCTGTCCAGGTCGTTTTATCGGTCAGCCCCGATCATGAAGACTGCGCCTCTCTGCAGAACATTTTCGAATCCCACTGGGCCGTGATCGGGAGCGCAACCATTGCTTCAGCTCTTTCGGTGTTGCGGCAAGTACCAATTCCGATCGTGATCTACGACTGCGAGGTCTCTCCGGGTACCTGGGGTGAGATGTTGGATGATATCTCACGGTTTCCCGATCCCCCACTCTTGATCGTAACCTCCCGGTTGGCAGATGAACGCCTGTGGGCGGAGGCGCTGAATCTCGGAGCATGGGACGTGCTGGCAAAGCCGTTTGATGCGGACGAGGTAAATCGAATTGTCACAATCGCTGGACAACATTGGCAGGATCGCCATGGCGTCCATAGCAGCCGCACGAAACAACGGAAGTCCGCAAACGGACCCAGATCCATTGCGGCGCCGGGGGCCTGGTGATCGTCTCAGTGTTTTAGTTAGCGCCTTGCAAAGCGCCCGCGCCCCCTCGTCAAAGTCGTGCAGTTTTTAGTGGTCGAGCAGGCGCTTTCGCTTGCCAGCGTCGACAGTATCCTCTCGGCGGCCCGCTATTGGGCCTTCCGATCCGTTTCTCCCCGGAGACGGCTCATGTGAATCACCTCCGGCTTACCCGCCGGCGCGATCGGAATCACTTCCAAATCAAGTACGTCGCCGTCGCCAGCCACTTCGAAGCGCCGTTTGACTACTTCCGTTCCCCGAGTTCGCATTTCGACCAGTTTAGAACCGTTGAACCACATTGACACCGTGGCGGTGCGGCCGCCCTCCTTGATCTTGCACTCCTGTCCCATGGTGTTGCACACGTACTCCGTGATCTTCTGACCGTTGGCCTCCTGCGTGACCCGAATCGAGCCGTCGTGTTCTTCCAACGTCCAGTTGCCGTAATCGCTTTTCTCGCCAGCCTTCGGTTGCCACTTGCCCGCCAGCTTGGCGCGTGCCGCAACCTCGTCTTGAGCGGTCGCCATGGCGGAGCAGAGAAAACACCCTAGAACCACGCATCGTAAGAGCATGCTGCATACCTCCTTATCCGAATAAGGCCAGAACGGGTTCCGGCAGCGGCAAATCGCCCCTGCCTGAATTTACGGGAGCCAGACCAAATACGCCATCCTGTCAGCACAGGATATATTCCGCGAAATGAGCCCGGAAGCACCGTGCGGCCATGCCAGCGGCGTGCCTACAGCAATGCGGTCTTCGGACTTTCAGCGTTGCGGGTGACCAACCTTGGGTCTAAGGCTGGCGGCATCTACCTGGCTTGCCACTCTGACTCTCCCGACTTTCCGCACCTGCCCACCGCAGTGCCCGGTAATTCGGGCTCTAATGACAGCCACTCGATCACGGCTCGAAGGAATAACCCTCTCCGCGAACCGTGACGATGTAGCGCGGCACTTGCGGATTCTCTTCGAGCTTCTGCCGCAGCCACGCAATGTGAACGTCTACCGTGCGCGGTCCGATGAACGGCTGGTCGTGCCACACCCGCGCCAACAGCCGCTCACGGGAGAGGACCTGCCCCCGATGGTCGATCAGTTGCCGGAGTAACTGCAATTCCTTCGCGGCCAGGTTCACCACGGCGCCGCTGCGCAATACCTCGCGCCGATCGAAGTCCACCGCGACCTCGCGCCGAACTGATACTGCAAGACCGGCGTCAGCGGCGTCTTTCCCAAGCGGCGAAGCAGCGCGCCCACACGCGCCAGCAGCTCCTTCGAGTCGAACGGTTTGATCAGGTAGTCGTCCGCTCCGGTCCGCAAACCCTCCACCCGGTCGTCCACCTGCGCCCGCGCGGTGAGCATCAGGATGCCGCCGTCGAACCCGCGTTCGCGAACCGCACGACAAACGTCGAAGCCATCGATGCCCGGCAACATCACATCCAGTATCATCAGGTCGAACTTCTGTTCACCCGTTACCCGCAGACCCTCGGTGCCATCGCTCGAGACCACCACTTCGTGGCCGTGGCCCCGCAGCAGATCCGCCACGATCAACTGAACGTCCGGGGCGTCTTCCACCAGGAGAATGCGCGAAGTCATGCGACCTTCGGAGCCGCAGGCAAACGCACCGTGAATTGCGCGCCCCCGCCCGGTGAGTTCTCCACCTCGACACTACCCTGGAGCCGCTCGACTGTCGTCTTTACCAGGCTGAGGCCGAGACCGGTGCCCTGTACCCGCTGCGCCCGGGTCTGTTCGCCGCGATAGAACGGGTCGAAAATCCGTTCGCGTTCCGTTTCTGGAATGCCCGGACCGCGGTCGCAGACTCGAATCTCCACCCCGTCGTTCGATGGGGCCGCGGCCACTCCGATCCACTTGCCTCCCGCGCCGTGGCGCACGGCATTCCCAATCAGATTCCGAAAAACCAGTTCGAGAGCCACCGGATCGCCCGCCACGCCAGGCAACTCCGGCGCCACTGTCACTTCAATCCTGCACCCGGCCTGCTCGATTTCCTGCGCCATGGTCGCGGCCGCATGTTCCAGCAGATCTCCCACCGCAAACACCTCGCGCCGTTCCGCCTTGTCCGAATGCAGCGAAGCCGAAAACGCGAGAACATTTTCGATCATCGATGTGAGTTCTTCCGCATTGCGCAGGATGAGCTTGGCGTAGCGTCCAATCGCCGCCGGCTCCTTCACAACACCCTCCACCAGGTTGAACGCGGCCCCGCGGATCGCCGTCAGCGGAGTCCGCAGATCGTGCGACACTCCTGCCGCGAAACGAAACTGCATCTCCGCCAGCCGCCGCGAGCGAGCCGTATATCGCACCAGTGCCCAGGCCGTGCCTCCCAGCAGCCCAACCAGCACCAACGATGCAGCGAGATTCCGGGTGCGGGCGTGTGCGACGGCAATATCCAAAGATCCCGCTCGATGCCGGACAGCGATTGTCCAGCGGGAGCGCCCTTCATCGTGGAATCGCCCACGGCCGCGGCCTCCCTGCCCGGCGGACGGTGACGCGCCCATTTCACCGGAGAAAAGCCCCGCGGTCGCATCGGCTCCGTCCGACACGCTCGCCTGGTCGCTTCGCGTTGAGTAGAGGACCGGACCGTGAGGACCGCCCCAACTGACCGACACGTCATAGACCGGATCCGCGCCGGGATTCAAATACTCCGTCACCAGGCGCGGCAGCATTTTGCTCCGCAGGCCATCCGGGTTGAGATCGAAGATCATCCATTCGATTTCGGAACCGCGGTTCCGCGGATCTGCGAAGACCGGGAACTGGAGGGTGCCCGAATCGGGCGAATTGCCAGGCGGCCGGCCGCCTTGCACGCGAGCTATCATGGTCTCGCGCAAAGTCCCCCACGTCGACGGCCATTCCATCGGAGAGCTTCGACCCTCGCCGATCCCGTACAACTGCAGTGCTCCCTGTTCCGGCACCGCGATGCCAATCCGCGAGAACACGGACCGGTCATGCGCCGCGGCCCACTGTTCGTAGCGGACTCTGTGAGCTTCGGCCATACCCTGTTCACGCAGCTCCTTCGCGTCCGGCAAGAGCATTGCACAACTCTCGCGAATCTCCTCGTTGAACGCCAGGACCAGGCGCCGAACCTGCTCGTTGAGCCCGGCGCGCAAATGCGCCGGCTCGGCCCGGCTCAACTCGCCGGTCCAATGGTATTGCAGAAACGAGAGCACGGCGCACACCACCGCGATCACGCCCAACAGCGCCCACTCGATCCGTGTTTGCTCGAGCCGCTTCACTGTAATCTGATGTTTCGATCATAGCCCCTCGTATCGGCGTCGACGCGATTCGACTTGGGTCCATAACACTCCTTAACGTGCCCGATGCCCGCTCCGAATCGTCATTAGGAATAGAACTCAGGATGCTGTTTTCACTATGCGATCGACTTGGATTGTAATTGGTATGCTTGCCGGGCTGGCCGCTGCGCCCGCTCAGGACGGACGTGGCGCGGGGCGATTCGGCCAGGAACCCTTCGGGCGCGGCCCCGGACGCGGGCGGCCGAGTGTGGGGTTCACTACGCTGGACTCCAATGGCGACGGCATACTCGATGCCCAGGAGATTGCCGCCGCCCCCGGGTCCCTGGCCAAACTGGATAAGAACTCCGATGGCCAGATCACTTCGGACGAAGCTCGTCCGGCGATGCCGGAAGGCCGTGGCGGTGGAGGTCCAGGAGGCGGTCCCGGCCGCAGCCGCGGAGAAGCCGAGGGCGGGTCCAGCGTCAACATCGCCGAAGAGACCGTCAAAACCCTGATGGCCTTCCTGGCGGCCGTGGATACGAACGGTGATGGCATCCTCTCTGCCGAAGAGATTCGCAATGCGCCGGACATCCATACGTAAGCTGGACCAGGATGGCGACGGCAAAGTAACCCGGGAAGAAGCGACGCGTCGTCGCGAACCGCGACCGTAAGGGGAGCGACCTTCCCGATTAAACCAGAAGCCACAACCAGAGATCATCATGAAGCCTCTATTCTTAAGCGCAACCACTGTTTTGGCCGCTGCGTTTGCGGGAGTGAGTTCCAGCTCCAACCCCGCGCCGTGGCGGACAGCGCACTACGAAAACGTTCTCGGCACGTCGATGGAGATCAAGCTGATCGCGAATTCGCAGCCGAGTGCCGATCGCGCAGAAGCTGCCGCCCTGGATGAAATCCAACGTCTCAACAGCGTCCTTAGCGGGTATGATCCTACCAGCGAATTCAGCCGCTGGGCGAAAACCCGTGACCAGCCCGAGCCCGTTTCTACCGAGTTGCTCGAGGTTTTGAATCTGTGGGACACCTGGCGCACCCGCAGCGGCGGCGTATTGAATCCCGCTGCCGAAGCGATCGGACGCGTCTGGAAGCGAGCTGAATCGGCCGGCATATTACCCAGCGACGCGCAAATGGCAGCCGCCGCAGTCGATGCCAGCCAGCAGCAATGGCGTCTGGAACCGAACGCCGGCCTCGCCACTCGCTTGACCGGTACGCCGCTGATGCTCAACTCCTTCACCAAAAGCTACGTAATCGAACATGCTGCCGCCGCAGCCCTGCGCACCCCCGGAGTGAGCGCCGTGGTGCTCAACATCGGGGGCGACCTGGTGGTGCGCGGCGCACCCAGCGACGAGATCAGCGTGGCCGATCCGCGCTCCGATTCCGAGAATAGCGAGCCCATCGGCGTTCTCCATCTCCGTGACCGCGCCGTCGCCACCAGCGGCGATTACCGCCGCGGCTTCGATATCGGCGGCCGCCATTATTCGCACATCGTCGATCCGCGCACCGGACACACTGCCGAGGGAATCATCGGCGCTACGGTGGTGGCGCCGCAAGCCGTAGACGCCGGTGCTCTCGCCACCGCTTTTTGCGTGCTGTCGCCCGAGGACAGCCGCAAGCTGGCGGCCTCCGTTCCAGGCGCCGAGTACCTGCTGGTGGCGCAGAACGGAACCCGCTTCGCCAGCGCCGGCTGGAACAGTTTGCAGTCGCCACGCCTGCCGATGGCCGCCGCCGCGGTTCCGCAAAGCAAGCCTGGCGCACCCGCGGCGGATGCGGGATTGTGGAACCCCGCGTATGAGTTGACGGTCAATGTCGAGATCCCCCAGACGAAGGGCTTCGGAGCCCGACGTCCCTACGTGGCCGTGTGGGTCGAGGACAAAGACCGATTCCCGGTTCGCACCCTCGCCGTCTGGTTCGAGAAGGTGCGATGGCTGAATGAACTTCGGGCCTGGTACCGCGACGACCGCTTGCGCGCCATGTCCGAGGGCAACGAGATTCTGAACTCGGTCACCAGCGCAACGCGTTCTCCGGGCAAGTACGCCTTCAAATGGGACGGCAAAGACAACGGCGGCAAGATGGTCAAGGCGGGCCGTTACACCATACTGGTCGAAGCCGCGCGCGAGCATGGCGGCTACAGCCTGGATCGCTACGAGATCAACTGCAACGGAGATCCCACGCAGGCGCAGTTGCCCCCCGATGTCGAGTTGGGCGCGGTATCGCTCGATTACCACAAGGCGGTGCGCTGACATGAGTTCGGTTCTCATCAGTGCCCACGTTCCGCGCGCGGCACACGCCCACACGCAGTCGTTTTGGAAACGCCAGTTCATGATTCTGTCTCGCTGGCTGCACATCTATCTGTCGATGGCCAGTTTCGGGATCCTGTTCTTCTTCGCGGTGACCGGTTCACGTTGAACCACGCCGAGTGGTTCGCGAAACAACAGCGAACCGTCCAGATTCGCGGATCCATGGATCGGCAGTTTCTCGACAAAGACGTCGCCAAACTGGAAGTCGTCGAGCGGCTGCGCAACATCCATGGCATTCACGGCGCTGTGAAGGACTTCCGCGTCGAAGATTCGGACTGCTCGGTCTCGTTCAAAGGTCCGGGCTATGCCGCCGATGCCTTCATCGACCGGGCCAGCGGCCGCTACGAGCTCACGGAAACTCGCATGGGTCTCTTTGCCGTGCTCAACGACCTGCATAAGGGCCGCGAAACCGGAACCGCCTGGGCGGTGATCATCGATATCTCCGCCGTCCTGATGACCGCGGTTTCGCTCACCGGCCTCCTGCTCATCTTCTTCCTGCAGAAGAAGCGTCTCTCCGGCCTGTTGGTGGCATGCGCCGGCGCTCTCATTTCCTATTTGGCGTACCTGGCATGGGTACCGAACTAGGAGATCGATGGCCGCGAATAGCTGACGGCGACATGCGTAGGACGATCCGACTCAGGCCCATCCGGGCCCATATTAACGAACCGGTACTATCCGGAAGCCTCTAACCGCTCATCTCCGCTCCTTTCCACCGTCTGTACACCCGATGGCATTTCCGCGTACAGTGAATGTACAAAGGTTTCATTCGACTCCGCCCCCATAAACGCGTAAACTATTGACCCTGGGCAGCTTTCTGCCCTGTTTTGGGGCGGCATCCCCCGTGCATCAGCAATGCCTGTTGAAAAGGACTTTTATGGCACACGGCGGCTTCAAAGACATTCTGAAGAATGGTGGATACCACTCCTTCCTCTGGACCCAATTCCTCGGGGCGCTGAATGACAACCTCTACCAGATGCTGGTCCTCCAGGCCGCGGCTGAGACCGGCCAATCCACAGGCGCTGTCCTGATTATTTACCTCCTCCCTTTCCTGCTCTTCTCCGGCTACTCGGGCTACCTTGCCGATGTCATCAGCAAGCGCACCGTCCTCATCGGCGTGAAAGCCTTCGAGATCCTCGCAATGGGCGTCGGCGCCTTCGCCATCATCAGCGGCCACATGCAGTTGATGCTCGTCGTGCTTTTCATGATGGGCCTGCACTCCACCGTCTTCAGCCCCGCGAAGTACGGCATCGTCCCCGAAATCCTTCCCGACCGCGATCTCTCCCGCGGCAACGCGATCCTGGAAATGACCACGCTCGTCGGAATCATCCTGGGCAGCGCCGCCGGCGTCTTCGTCTTCACTTCGTGGAAAGGCGAAGCGACGAAAATGGCGCTCATCCCGATGGCCGTCGCGATCATCGGTTTCCTCACCAGCCTGCGCATCACCCGCGTCCCGCCTTCCGGCGCCACCCAGAAATTCCGCCTCAATCCCTATTCGGAAGTCGTCGAAGGAACCCGTCACCTGCTCCACGATCGCCCGTTGTGGCTCGCCGTCCTTGGCGTTGCCTTCTTCTGGTCGCTGGGCGCGCTGCTCAAAACCGACCTCCTGCTCTTCGGCAAGGACGTCATGCACTCCAGCGAACTGCGCTCCGGTCTCCTTCTACCTTTTCTATCGGTCGGAATCGGCGTGGGCAATATGCTCGCCGGGCGACTTTCCGGCGACAAAGTCGAATTAGGCCTCGTTCCGCTCGGCTCGATCTTCATGGGCGTCTTCGCCGTCGTGCTGTGGGCGGTGAAAGGGTCGTATCCCGCCGCCGTGAGCGCCCTCATCCTTTTGGGAATCAGCAGCGGCCTCTTCATCGTCCCGCTCTACGCCTATATGCAACAGCGCAGCGACGACCAGGAAAAAGGACGCGTGGTCGCCACCAACAACTTCTACCAGACGATCGGTATGCTGGCCGCCTCCGCGCTCTTTTGGGCGCTGCACGATATTCGCGGCGTCAGCGCCGGCACGATCGTGCTGGGCGGCGGGATCGCCACACTCCTGGTCACCGCCTACATTCTCACCGTCGTTCCCGATTACTTCATCCGCTTCGCGCTGTGGCTCCTCACCCACACCATCTTCCGCATCCGCATTGTGGGCAGCGAAAACGTACCATTCCGCGGCCCGGCCCTGCTGGTCTCGAACCACATGTCCTACATCGACGGCTTCATGATCGGCGGCTGCGTGCAGCGTTTTATCCGCTTCATGGTATGGCGGCCGATCTACGAGATGAAGGCGCTGAACTGGTTCTTCCGCAACACCAACTCCATCCCCGTCATGCCGGGCAGCCGCCGCGACGTCGTCGAATCCATTCGCACCGCGCGCAAGGCCATGGAAGACGGCCATGTGGTCTGCATCTTCGCCGAAGGAGCAATCACCCATACCGGCAACATGCTGCCCTTCAAACGCGGCCTCGAGAAAATCGTCGAAGACATGGACGTCCCCATCATCCCCGTCCAGATCGACCGCCTCTGGGGCAGCATCTTCAGCTTCGAACGCGGCAAATTCTTCTGGAAGTGGCCCAAGCGCCTCCCGTACCCTGTCACCGTATCGTTTGGAAAACCGTTGCCGTCCACCACTCCGGCCTATCAGGTCCGCCAGGCCATACAGGAACTTGCCAGCGACGCAGTAGCCCATCGCAAAACTTCCGGCGACCTGTTGGATCACCGCGTGATCCACAACGCCCGCCGCAACTGGAGGCACTTCGCCATGGCCGATTCCACCGGCCGCGAACTCACCTACGGTCGCATGCTCACGGGCAGCGTGCTAGTCTCCCATTGGATGCGCCGTCACACGACGAAAGGCGAAATGGTCGGCGTACTCCTGCCCCCCGCGGTCGCTGGAGCCCTGGTCAACGTTGGCGCGACCATCGCCGGTTGCGTCCCGGTCAACCTCAACTTCACTGCCGGTAGAGAGTCCATGGCCTCCGCCATCGACCAGTGCCACATCCGCATCGTCATCACCTCCAAAATCTTTCTCGCTAAGGCGAAGATCGAAGCCAGCGGCAACGAGGTGTTCGTCGAAGACATCCTGGCGCGCGCTTCGAAATTCGATCAGTTCCGCGCCCTGCTTGCGGCGCGATTCCTGCCTGTCCGCTGGCTGAGCCACTCCGGCCGCGGTAATGGCGTCCCAGCCGACTCGCTCGCCACCCTGATTTTCTCCAGCGGCAGCACCGGCGTTCCGAAGGGCGTCATGCTGTCCCACTACAACGTCATCGCGAATATCGAAGCGATCGCCCAGGTCTTCTGGGTGGATGACACCGACCGAATCGCCGGCGTCCTGCCGTTCTTCCACTCTTTCGGCTTCACCGTCACCATCTGGTTCCCGCTGATCTCCGGGTGCGGCGTCGTCTACCATCCCAATCCCACCGATGCCAAAGCCATCGGCGAACTTGTCGCCAAATACCAAGCCACGCTCCTGCTCTCGACCCCGACGTTCTGCACTACCTACACCCGCAAGATCACGCCGGAGCAGTTTGCCAGCCTGCGCTTCGTCCTGGTCGGCGCAGAGAAGCTCCGCGACGCCGTGGGCGCGGCCTTCCATGAGAAATTCGGCAAAGACCTGCTCGAGGGCTACGGCTGCACGGAGATGGCTCCGGTGGTTGCCGTAAACGCTCCCAACTACGTACATGCCAAGGACAGCCAGACCGGCACCAAGCCGGGCACCGTCGGCCACCCACTCCCTGGCGTCGCGGCCAAAATTGTCGACCCCGTCACCTACGAGGTGCTTCCCCCCAATCAGGAAGGACTGCTCCTGGTGAAAGGCTCCAATCGCATGCTCGGCTACCTCAATCAGCCCGAGCGCACAGCCGAGGCATTCCACGATGGCTGGTACATCACCGGCGACATCGCCCTGCTTGACGACACCGGCTTCCTTCGCATCACCGACCGTCTCTCGCGCTTCAGCAAAATTGCCGGTGAGATGGTGCCGCACATCCGCATCGAAGAGGCGTTGGGCAAAGTGCTCGGCGACACGCCCTGCGCCGTTACCGCGGTACCCGACGAAGACCGCGGCGAGCGCCTGGTCGGCCTATACACCGCCTCCGAGGTTCCTCCGTCCGAACTCTGGCAGCGCTTGTCGGACACCGACCTGCCCAAACTGTGGATTCCCAAGCGCGAGAATCTATATCAGGTGGAAGCATTACCTCTCTTGGGCACCGGCAAGCTCGATTTGCGCGGTGTGAAGGCACTCGCGCAACAACAGTTGGCGCAGGCCGCAAGATCGTAAGGGGCTCCTGGAGTCCTATATGGAAACTTTTCTATTAATCGTTGTCCTCGTAGGTGCCGTTATCCGCTGGGTCTACGTGCGCCAGCGTCTCGACGAGATGGGCGCTCGCATCGACGCCCTCTCCCGCCTGGTAGCTCAATCCCAAGCGCGAACGCCGCAAACACAAGGGTTGGGAGCCCCAACACAGGGGTTGGGGGTTGGGGGCTGGGGGTTGGGGACCGAAACGCACGGCCCAGCGGCCGCAACACAGGGGTTGGGGGTTGGGGGCTGGGGGTTGGGTGCCGAAACGCACGGACCAACGGCCCCAACACAGGGGCCAGGGGCCGGGGGCCAGGGGCCGGGGCTTGTGCCTCCGCCACCTGTGGCCGGGCCCGGTACGGTGGCTCCGCCGCCGAAGGTCGAACGACCCACGCAGGGGCCCTGGACTGTGCCTCCACCACCAGTTGTCGTTCCACCGATTCCGCATACCGAACCTCTCGTTCCCGTGCTGCAACCCGCGGCATCCGTCTCGGCGCCGCCCACCCACACGGCTCCGCCGCCGTCTCCGGCTGCGGAAGCCCCGGTCTTGCCGGCACCAGTCTTGGCATCTGCGCCGCCCCAACCTACTGCTCCGCCACCGTCTCCGGCTGCGGAAGCCCCGGTCTTGCCAGCACCAGTCTTGGCATCGGCGTCGCCCCAACCTACTGCTCCGCCACCGTCTCCCGCGGCGGAGGCTCCGGCCCCTGGCCCCCGGCCCCCGGCCCCTGTTTTGCCGCCCCCGGGCCCCTTCGCATCGCCGGCGCCTGCTCCCCGGCGCTCTTCTGCGGATTGGGAAGCTTTTGTAGGGGGCAATCTCGTCAACAAGGCCGGCGTTCTGCTCACCGTCATCGGACTTACCCTCTTTCTGGGGTACGCCTTCACCCAAACCGGACCGCTGGGCCGCGTGCTCATGAGCCTCGCCGTCAGCTTGGGCATGCTCATCTCCGGCGCAGTGTTCGAGAAGCGCGAGAAATATCGCACCTTTGCCCAAGGACTCCTCGGCGGCGGCTGGGCTGCCCTCTACTTCACCGTCTACGCGATGCAGTCCATCGACGCCGCCCGTGTCATCCACAGTCCGCTGCTCGGGGCCATCCTGCTCCTCGCTGTGGCGACGGGCATGATCGTCCACTCGCTCAAGTACCGCTCGCAAACCATCACCGGACTCGCTTACTTCATTGCCTTCGGCACCCTCGGCATTACCCAGGTCACGCCGCTCTCCGTCCTCGCCGTCATTCCGCTGTCCGCGTCGCTCCTGTACGTCTCCCAGCGTTTCGACTGGAAGAATTTCGCGCTCTTCGGGCTCGCCGCTACTTACGTCATCTGCGCCACTCGCGGCGATAATGGCGCGCCGCTTTGGCAAGTCCAGGCACTTTTCGCCACTTATTGGTTGATGTTCGAGGCGTTCGATCTGCTCCGGCCGCATCGCGCGATGTTGCCCGCGAATGCACTCGGATTCCTCACCCTCTCGATCGCGGCATGGCTGAGCCGCGCGCCTCACCAAATCTGGGAACTGCTGGCGGCCGTTTCCATCGCATATCTCGCCGGAGCGATCCTGCGCGCACGCTCCGACCTCTGGCGTCCGCCCATCACCCTGACGGCCGCCCTTGCCGCCGCAGCCATCTTTCTCAAGCTCGACTATCAGTGGGTCGCGGTGGCCCTTCTCATCGAAGCCGAGCTCTTCTATCTGGCCGGCGTCCGCCTGAATGCGCCCTATCTGCGCAACCTTGCTACCGGACTCTTCACCATCGAACTGGGACACCTGATCGTAAGAACACTCCCCGATCAAACGCCACGTGCCTGGACCCCCGTCGCCATTGCCAACGTGGTGGTCTTCTATGCCAATCGTGCGATCCGCTCGGCAGACATCTATTACGGATACGCCGCTGCGGCGATGATGGCCCTGATCGCCGGATTCGACGCTCCGCATCACGATCGCGGACTGGCCTGGATGGTGCTCGCGGCGGGTCCCTTCCTCGTCGGCTGGCGCTGGCGCCAGGTGGACTTCCGCATTCAAGCCTACTGCCTGGCGGCCCTGGGGCCCGCCGGAATGGCGTTCGGCTGGCCGGAACCGCCGCTCTCCATGGGGATCGGCGCCGCAATCGCTTATGCGGCTACCCTCTGCGCACTGCGCTCCAAGGAAGACCGCTTCTCCGCGGGTGAAGCCGACGCGCTCCGCGGCATGGGCTCCCTGTTCGCCACTTGCCTGGCAGCGGGCGTCGTCTGGCACTTCGTTCCTTTGCAGTACCTCGGACTGGGATGGATGGCTCTCGCGGTGATTCTGCTCGAACTCGGGATGCGCGGCTGGCCGGAGGATTTCCGCCGCCAGTCCTACGCCCTGGCTGTGCTGGGAGCCGGCCTGGTGGTCTACAGCAATCTGGTGCCGATCAGCAATGCGGGTCCGTGGGGACCGCGCTTTGCGCCCGCCGCGGCCGCGCTCCTCGCCTACGCCATTGCCGCCCGCGCCCGCAAGGAGGAAGGCGGACGAGTTCTCGATATCGCCACCTTCATCGCCACCGGATTCCTGCTCACCGGACTGTGGGCGCTGCTTCCGCCGGTCGCCGTGGGACCCGCATGGGCCGCCGTCGCGCTCGTCCTCATGGAGTTCGACCTGCCCACGCTCACGCTCGAATGCCATCTGGTCAGCATCGCGGCATTCGCCCGTCTCTTCTTCGGCAACTTCGATGAGGAGCAGCATCTCATGACTGCCCTCACCGTAGTGCCCGTTCTGCTCTCGCATTACTTCCTCTGGTCGCACACCAAACAACGCTTCTACCTGTACACCGCAGCCACTCTGGCGGCCGTGCTGGCGCGTTTCGAAATGGGCCGCGTTCTCACGACCTCCGGATGGGCCGTGTTGATGGTTGCCCTGCTTTACGCCGGCCGCCGCCTGCGCATCCGCGACCTTTCGTGGCAGAGCTATGCACTCGCTGCGATGGCCTTCGGCCGCTGCTGGGCCGCCTATTTCTACTCGCCCGATATGTTCGCCGGATTCGCCGGACCTGTCTTCATCGGATCCACTGTGATTGCGTGCCTCTACGCCGCGCAACTCCTGAGCGATCTCGACGGCCACCCGCGCCTCTACTTCTCCGTGCTGGCTTCTTTGCTGCTCGCAGTCTTGCTCTATGACCGGGTCTCCGGAAGCCTGCTGACGGTAGCCTGGGGCGTCGAAGGCATCGCGCTGCTGTGCGCAGGCTTTCCTCTGCACGACCGCGTGCTGCGGCTCTCCGGAATGGGCTTGCTGATGGTGTGCATCCTCAAGCTCTTCCTGTGGGACTTGCGCCACCTGGATACACTGCCGCGCATCCTCTCGTTTATCGTGCTTGGCCTGATCCTGGTCGGCGTCTCCTGGGTCTACACGCGATTCCGCGAAGTCCTGCTCGGCCCTGCCGGGCGTCCTGACACCCATCCCGAGGCGGCATGAAGCGGCGCCTGCTATTCGTGCTCGTCTTGCTCATGCTGATCGCCGCCACGGTAGTAGCGTCGCTCGGCTCGCGGCGAGGGGAGGTCAGCCTCGCCTCGCTCCGCCAGTTGTGGTCGGACACCATCCGCGATATCGACCAGCCGGGCCTCCGGCTCACTCGCCTTTCCGCTGCCGAAGAGATGCAACTGGGCGCCAATGTTCTGAATTCGGTGTCCTGGCCCGAGGATCCGGTAGCCGCCGCGCGCGTGGAGCGGATCGCGCAGCCCATGCTGCCGCACGTTCACCGCACCGACATTCAATATCACTTTCACGTGGTCCAAGCCGGGATGATCAATGCGTTTGCCTTGCCCGGCGGCCAGGTGCTGGTGACCGACGGCATGCTCGCATTCGTTCAGTCCGACGACGAACTCGCCGAAGTTGTGGGACACGAGATGTCGCACGTCGATCTGAGGCACTGCGTGGAACATTACCAATACCAATACCGACTGGGCTCCTTGGTCGAACTGTTTCATCGGCTGGCGGCGATGCCGTACTCGTCCGACCAGGAGCTGGATGCGGACGCCGAAGGAATGCGCCTGGCGATCGCGGGCGGTTACAATCCGGCGGCAGGTCCTGTGCTGTTCGAGCGGATGCAAAAGGAGATGCACGAGTCCGCTGGATCGCCCGCGACGACCCCGGCGGGAGAATTGGCACACTCTCTGGGGGAGGCGCTGGCGTCGTACTTCCGGTCGCACCCGCCGAGTGCGGAACGCGCGCGGCGGCTGCGGGGGCTGGCTCGCTCCGCTCACGGGGCCGGGGGGTAGGCTCGCTTCGCTCGCGGGGTTGGGGAAGAGGTTCGCTTCGCTCACGGGGCCAGGGGCCAGGGGCCGGGGGCCGGGGATTAGGCTCGCTTCGCTCGCGGTTTGGGGGGTTAGGGGTTGGGGG
>Ga0209060_10002883_pt1 | contig 15245 bp, 12 predicted proteins | sample Coa_R1_8_FD_187155 | JGI IMG/M metagenome (GOLD analysis project Ga0209060, IMG submission 187155) | Surface soil microbial communities from Centralia Pennsylvania, which are recovering from an underground coalmine fire - Coalmine... | ecosystem: Environmental > Terrestrial > Soil >...
TGCCTTCGTGCGGTTCAACGCCGCCGCCATCCCCACCGAGCTCGCGGAGGCCGAGCTGTTCGGCCACACGAAAGGCGCCTTCACGGGGGCGCTGGCGGCGAAGCTCGGGTACTTCCAGCAGGCCGAAGGCGGCACACTGTTCATCGACGAGATCGGCGATCTGCCGCTGGCGATCCAGGCCAAGGTGCTCCGCGCCCTGCAGTCGGGCGAGGTGCAGCCGGTCGGCGGCCGCCCCGAGAAGGTGGACGTTCGCCTGGTCGCGGCGACCAACCGCGATCTCGCCGCCGAGGCGAAGGCCGGGCGTTTCCGTGAGGATCTGTACTATCGGCTGAACGTCGTCCCGATCCGCGTTCCTCCGCTCGGCGAACGCCCCGAGGACATCGAACCGCTGGTCGGCGCCTTCGTCCGCCAATATGTCGAGCGCTACGGAATGACGAGAGCGGACGTCGAGCCCGCGTTGATCGAGGCGATGAAGTCGCATCCGTGGCCGGGCAACGTGCGCGAGCTGGAGAACACCGTGGCACGGCTGCTGGCGCTGGCGCCCGACGAGCGCCTGACCTTGTCGCTGTGGCTCTCGCTGACGGAGCCGCGAGAGGCGGGCGCCAGCAACAGCGGAGGCGATCCCGGCCCCAACTTCCCGCTGCGCACGCGCGTCGAGACCTTCGAACGCGAGATCATCGCCGAGCAGTTCGCCGCGGCGAAGAAGAACCAGAGCGAGACGGCCCGGCGGCTGGGCGTCTCCCGTCCGGCGCTCGTCGACAAGCTGCACAAGTACGGCCTCATCTGAGCCTCGGCGTCCTCTCGCCGCGGGGGCGACGGCCGGTCTGTAAACTCCGACGACAACCGCCGGATCCGCGACAGGGCGCCGCCACGAACCTTGGCGTTTCCGAACGCGGCCCGCCGGTTGCACACGCTGGCGCCCATGCGCTTCGTCTCCTCGGGTCTCGTTCTCGTCGCCACCGCCTTGGTCTGGTCACCGCCGGCGCGCGCGCTGCAGCCGCTCGAAGAGTTCGTGCGTGGCGCGCGCGCCAACAATCCGGTGAACGAAGAGGCGCGCGCCGAGCGGGCGGCGGCCCACGCGCGCGCCGGCGAGGCGCTCGGGCACGCGCTTCCGGCGATATCCGCCTCGGGTACGTACACCCGCAACGAAAGAGAGGTGGCGTTCGGAGGCGCGCCCTTTCTGCCGCTGAATCAGGTCGACGGCGTGGTCGCGCTCACCGTGCCGCTGCTGGATCTGACGCGGTTCGTGCGCGTCGCGTCGGCCAACCGGCTGGCCGACAGCGCCGCCTACCAGGAACAAGAGGTGGCGCGCGCGGCGGAGGCCGAGACCGTCCAGCTCTACTACCAGCTGGCCGCAGATCTCGGACTGGTTCGAGCGGCGCGCCGGGCGCTGGAGGTGGTGGAGGTCAATCTGACGATGACCGAGGAGACCACCCGGGCTGGAACGACGACGTCGCTGGACGTCCAGCGGGCTTCGGCCGAGGTCGAGCGCCAGCGCCAGCAGCTGACCAGCGCCGAGCTGGCCGTGCAACTCGCCGCCCGCGCGCTCGCTTCTCGGACCCACGTCGTGCCGGACATCGACATGGAACCGCCGCTGGCCGACGATCTTCACGCCGAGCCCCCGCTCGCCGAGTTCCTGGCGAACGCGCCGCTGACGTCGGCCGTGAAGGCGGCAGCCCTCGCGCGGCAAGCGGCCGACGGGACCGCGACCGCCCAGACCTTCACCCTGGTGCCGGTGCTGACCGCCAGTGCCAGCGAGCGCTACACGAACGCGACCGCCTTCCTGGGCGGCTACCACGAAGCGTACGCCGCGGGACTGTCCCTGGCTTGGGCCTTCGACCTCGGTACGCCATACGGCATTCGCGCGCGGACCGCAGAGACAGCGGCTGCGGCCGCCCGCGAGCGCGAGACGACGCTCCTCACGGGAGACGCCATCTTCCAGACCTGGAGCATCATCGACGCCGACATCGCCCGTTGCCGGTCCGCGCGGGCCGAGGACTCGGTCAGCGCCCACGCCGCTGAAATCGCGCGTGCCCGCTACCGCTCGGGTATTGCCACCCAGCTCGACATGATCCAGGCCGACCGCGACGCCTTCGCCGCCGAGGCGGGACGAATTCAGTCGGACGCCGATCTCCTCAACGCACGGCTGCAGCTTCGTCTTGCCGCCAGGAAGGCCCTGTGAGCCGCCTGGTCGGTGAAAGCCAGCCGACCGGTGGCGCAGCTTCTCCAGACATCGCCTGCTGATTCGGAAAAGCTCGTCTGGGGGCGAGGGACACCCGCGCGTCCAGACGGTCAGCGGAACCCGAGCAATCTGTGCCGGTAGTCGTCGCTGCAGTATTCAATGGCCTCGCGAACCTCGCTGAAAAGAGTCTCCGCCGCCTGCTCGCCCTCGATTGTTTCGAGCCTGCCCCCGGGATGGCTATCGCAGGCTCCTTCCGCCAGGACCTCATTGGTGCGGGCATCCTTCAACTTCAGGGTGCCGCCGTAGGTGAGGAACATGGTGGCGGGATCCACGCCAAGGTTGTACGCGGTGGCGTACGCCAAGGTGAAGCCGGTGGTCTGGATCTCCAGCACCAGGTCCGGTGTCGCGCCGTCGAGCTCGAGCACCTCGAGTGTGAAGTTCCTGGCCAATGCCTGGGTCACGATGTCTCGGATCGCGCCCGCCGGATCCGTGATCTCCACGTTGTCCAGCCCTTCGGGAAGAGCGACCCCCCCGAACAGGGCCTGCCTTGCCGCCATCCGGGGCGCGGCGATCGTCCTCGGCATCGTGGCGCGCAAGACAGGCCAATTGAGCGTGACTGTCGACGGCACGCAGCCGGCCAGCGCGCCAGCGAGCACCGCGCCCATGAGGCTTCGGGCCAGCACACCGACAGCGTACCGCGCCCCCTCCCCGGGGTGAGCGCGCGAGATCACTGCGGGCCGCTCGACGACGCGGCGGCGCGCGTCGAACCCGCTACGGCCTGGCCCCACGGATCCCAGCAGATCTGCTCTGCGGATGCGGGGCAGCCCGCGGCCGCACCGTATTGGGGCGTGATGCGCCCGACCGCGGCTGTCAGGCGGTGGTCGGGACCGAGTTGAGGGCGCCGGTGACGGTCTTGCCGCCGGACGAGGCGATCCAGTCGGCGCTCTGGACGCTGTCGGGGATGCCGAGGCCTGCCCCCAGCGTCTTGGCCGCCGCCACCATCGTCTGGCTGGCCGGGATGTCGCCCGAGTTGTTCGAGGCGCCGGTCGCCGAGTCGATGCCGCTGGCCGCGTAGCCACCGTCGTTGCTCGAATCGGCCGTCACGCCCCCGACCACCGACGACTTGAAGTTCTTCCCGATCATCACCGAGACGTTGTGGTTGCCCCAGTGGTCGCGCCCCGTCCGCGACGTCACCTTGGAGATGCCGGCCAGGTTGCGGCCGAACACGTTCCAGAAGGCGAAGGTCACGTTGTCCAGCAGGCCCAGGCTGGCCAGCACCCCGTTGGTGGTGTCGTTCATCAGCAGCTTGTTGATCGCGGTGACCCCGCTGACGTGCTGATCGGACTCGGCCTGCAGGTTGCTGTCCGAGTGGTTGTCGCCGCCCATCGAGATGTGGCAGGTCACCACCGGGGTCACCTTGGCGGCGATGAGCGCGCCCGCCGCCCACAGCTGGCCGTTGGTGTCGTTGGCGGTGATGTTCCCCAGCGTCGTCGCCAGCTGGCTGGCCAGCGACCGCACCTGGGTCTGCGAGCTCGACAGCGCGTCGAGGAACTGCGCTTGCACGCTCCCCGACGGGTACTCGCTCTTGATCAGCGTGTTGAGGCTGTCGAGGTCCGTGTCGCGCTGGGTCTGCAGCGTCACCAGCGGATCGTTCTTGGTGCCGGTGAGCAGCGTCTTGAGCTGCATCGGCGTGATCGAGGGGAGCGTGCGGCCCGAGAAGCTGACCAGCTCGCCCGCGTTGCTGCCCGCGCCGACGGCGATGGGCGCCGTCTGCACGGTGCCGAAGCAGGTCGCGAGGTGCTTGGCGAACGCCGAGACCATCATCTCGCCGCCCGACGTGGCCCCCATCATCTTCATGACCTTCGGCTGGTCGCCGTGCACGACGGTGCCGGTCTGGTAGTGAAAGAACGACGTCCGCGCCAGGACCGCCGTGTTCAGGCACCCCTTGCTGCCGCCGGTGGTCGTCACCGAAGGGTCGGCCCAGGGCAGCGCCGCGCCCAGCGACTGGCCCCCCACGGTCACCTTCTGGGCCGTCATCTCGTCGACCGTCGGGTGAATGAGGTTGGTGTTCTCGTACGTCCCGGGGCAGTTGCAGTTCACCGGGTCGCCGTTGCTCGACGTGCTCAGGATCAGGTACTGGTTGTTGTTCTTCGCGTTGAGCATGCACGACAGGTCCTGTGCCGTCGCGCGCCGCGGGTTCAGCAGGAACCAGGGCGGCAGCCCGGTGGCCAGCGCCCGCAGGCCGATGTAGCCCGTGCCGAAGAGCCCGGCGAGGAGACTTTCTCGTCGTGTAACTGGCTTGGTCATGACCGGCGCTCCTTTAAAGACCGATTCCGAGGGAGGTGGGGGACTCGCACGCGAGGACGAACGTCGAGCGGACAGCGTTGGTCTGCGCGCTGCCGCTGCTGGTCTTCACCTTCGCGGCGGCCGCGCAGTGGGTCTCGAGGATCGTGATCGCGGCGTTGTGGGCGGGGTCGCTGGGGTTGAGCCCCATGACCTGCTCGGCGAGCTTGGTGAGCAGGCCGTCGCCGTTCGTGCAGCTCGTGCTCGAGCTGGTGTAGGGGCTGCCGCTCACGTCGACCACCAGCTTGGCGACGTTCTCGCACAGCTCCTCCGTCGCCGCTCGGTAGAAGAGATCGGGGTAGACCGGCGTGACCGGCGTCTGGGCGCCGCGGCTGAAGGCGTCGGCCGCGACGCTCCCCGCGATCGCCAGCGTGGTGGTCTGCGCCGTGGTCGGCACCGCCGCCTGCAGCGCGCAGATGTCGCTGATCCCCATCCGGTTGGAGAGCGCAGCGCAGAAGTGCGACTGCCGCGCGATGCTGATCGGCACGTTCTCGTTGCCGCTCGAGTCGGCCGGGTAGGTGGTGGTCGCCGAGGCGCCGGTCAGGAGCGGCGAGGAGAAGAGCTCCTTCACCAGCGACGGGAAGTTGTAGTTGCTGCTCACGAAGTCGGCCACGATGGTGCGGAAGACGGGATCATTCGGCGCGCAGGCGTTGGAGTTCGCCCAGTAACAGAGCTGCTGCGCCACCGCCATCGCGAACAGCGGCAGCGGACCGCCCGGGTCGGTGTCGTCCTGATCGGTCGCCTGCAAGAGCAGCGGTCCGAGCGCCGTCAGGTTCGTCCCCCCCGAGGGGCTGGCCCAGTTCACGTCGGCGAAGGTGAAGGCCGCCTGCAGCGGCGCCGCCGGCCGTGGGTTCGGCTGCGACCCGCTGAAGGGATTGGCCACGAAGTCGTTGCGGTCGTTGAAGTCGAGCTGGTTGCCGAAGAACATCCGCATCGGATCGAGGCTCTTGTGGCAGCCGTAGCACTCGCCGGTGGTCGTGGTGTGCGCCGAGGCGAGGCCGATCTCGGACAGCGGGACCAGCTGGTTGTCGGGGGTGAACGACTGGCCGAGCGCCGCGATGAGCGTCTGATTCGTCGTCACCCGGTGCTGGTTGCTGTCGTTGGTGTTCCAGAGCGCCAGAAACGCCGGCGTCGTGTAGAACCCGACCCGCGGCAGCGCGAGCTTGATCGTCGTCAGGTTCCGCAGCGACGGCAGATCGTAGGGCTGGACGTAGCTGTCGGTGCTCTGCTTGGGCGCGATCGTCACCCAGCGCCAGTCGGAGACGTCGGCGTCCGTCATGTAGGGCTTCGAGGGGTGCTCCCAGCAGGTCGGGCTGGCCACGAACGGATACCGCGGCGTGTAGCCGATGAGCCGCTGGAACAGCTGCGCGTAGCCGCCGGTCGGGTTGCTGAAGTTCGTGCTGCTGCCGCCGAACTGCACGATCGTGGCGCTGCCCGTCCCCACCCCCTGACAGGTGGTGAACCCGCCGCTGCCTCCGAACAGGAACGAGTTGCTGGGATTGGCCGGCTTCTCGTCGTCGAACGTCATGTAGTTCGGGCTCGACGGGTTGAGCGCGTCGTCCAGCGTGATGGTGTCGACGTAGTCGAGCTTCCACTGCAGCTTGGCCGCCGTGTTGGCGCCGCCGCTGAAGTTGTACGGCTCGTCGTCCGGCATCTCGATCTGCGTGTAGAGGCTCATGAGCCCCGTGGTCATCACGAACCGCTGCGTGGTGAGCACGTCCTTGAACGGCTCCCCCTCCTTGACCATCTGCCAGGCCGTCAGCGCGAAGCTGTCCTGCAGGTTCTGCACCAGCCGGAAGTAGACGTCGTCGCCGACCGCCGACGTCCCGAACGGACCGAAGTCGAACCCGCCGTTCTGCAGGAGCTGGTTCTTGAAGTCCTGTGTGGCCGTGAACCCGACCTGCTGGAACATGTTCCGGAAGAAGGGGAGCATCTTCCCCTCGAACATGGGCTGCGTCGTCGAGGCCGTCTCCCAGCCGATGATCAGCTGCTGCAGTCCGGCGGCGCCCATCGTCTGTACCGTGCTCACCTCCGCGTCGCTGCAGGGGAGGCCGACCAGAAGGTCCTTGATCTTGCGGCAGGTCGGAGCGGCCAGCGCCGGCGTGAAGGTGGTCGGTTTGACCGTCACGCCGCCAGCGTCGGCGTTGCTGCCCGCGTCGACGGAGACGCCCGAGCCGCCGGCGCCCGTGCTCGGGGAGCCGCCGCTGCCCGTGCTCGACGAACCCCCGGTTCCCGTCCCGGCGCCGCCCGTCCCCATCGCCGCGCCACCCGCCCCGCTGACCACCGAGCCGCCGCTGCCCGAGGTCGACGCGCCGCCGGTCCCGACGCTACCCCCGCCCGTGCCGGTCGTCGCGGAGCTTCCCCCCGTACCGCTGCTCGCCGACCCGCCGTTGCCCGTTCCCGACGTGGTCGACCCGCCCATCCCGTTTTGAACGCTGCCGATCGTGCCCGTGCAGGCGAATCCCAGAGAAGCCGCGAGGAGAAGAGCGAAGGGCGCTCGCCTGAAGTGGTAGCTGATCATCGTCCCTCCTCGGGCCGATTGGGGGGAGCCCAGGAAGTTGGGGGGAATGGCGGGGGTGCGCAAGATCCACCCCCTCCGGGTGTGCAGTAGCGATCGATCGCCAAACAGGCTCAAAACGCGGAGCAATAATCGCGACCTCGGGCGGCCCATGTGGCGCAACACCCCGGGCGAACGGTGGCGCAACACCCCGGACCGCTGGAGCGCACTTCTTGCTGCTCCTTCTTTCTGGCGTGCGATCGACGGATCCGCCGTCTCAGAAGCCCAGGGGCGTGCGGCTCGACTGAGGTTTCGGAGCTAGGCGGCAGAGCGGATCTGCGGCGCACAGGAACGAAGCCGGTGAAGCGGACGAAATGGAACTCGCCTACACCCTGGGCGCGGGTCGACCCCGGCGCGATGAACTCCTCGCTCGGGCGCGAGAAAGCCCGGCGCGCTAGTCGATGTGGCGACGGCGGCGGCTTCGCTCCATGGACGCGCCTCCGTCGGGATCATCCAAATCGAGCGCGCGACCGAGCCCGGCCGCCGCGAAGGCCGAGCCTTCGAGGCGCCGCCGGTGGCTCCGGCGCGTCGCCGCCCAGAGCAGCGCCCACGTCATCGCCACGAACACGGTGACCAGCTCGACGCCCCGCAACACCCACTCGACGGTCCTGTGTTTGTGGTTCGACACCGAAATCATCCTCCTTCGGGTAGAACAGGCGTGCGGACGTCCTTATTCACCTCGTCCGTGCCTCATCCATCTCGTCCCTGGAACAGCTCGGCAGCGGTCGGCGCGAAGGACGAGCAGCCTGCCGCCGCCAGAGCTCTGAAGTCTCCTGGCGCCTCACGCTCGGAGGCGTCGCTTCTTCGTCCCCTTCCGCGCCGCGGTCTGGCTGGCCAGTCCGGAGGGGACATCGACCTTTGCTTCCTGGGCGTCAAAGAAGTCCCAGCCAACGAGGGTGCCTTCATTGAACTGACCCTCGATGCGGACAACCGCCGCGACCGCGAAGCCGGGATGGTTGAAGGCGTGGTGTGCCTTCCGCAGTCGATCATCGCGGAAGAGGACGGTCTTGCCGTGACGCTTTCCTTCGGCGCATTCGCTGCTCTTGATCAACTTGCCGTCGCGCGACCAGCTCCGCTCGATTCCGGTTCCGTCGGTGAGCTCCGAGCACCAGGCCTCGAGGCCCGGACACCAGGTGAGCTCACCGTTCGGGGTCACGTTCGGGGGGCGGGCCGGGAACGGCTTCCCCGAGATCTCGCACTCGACGTCGTCGTTCAAGAAGTAGCGGCCGCGGACGGCGACCCCTTCCTTGTACAGATGCTCGCTGCGGCGGACCGTGGGGCCGATGTCGCGCGGGAACGGGCTCTCGCTCGTCTTCCCGGTCGAGCGGTAACAGCGATCCCAGCCGTTCACCTCGCCGTTGGCCGCGACTCCCTCTCGCGCCAGCTCGCCCGAATCGTGCCAGCGGCGGAAGGGCCCGTGAATCCGATCGTCCCGATATTCGCACTCCGACTGCTTGGTTCCGTTCGCCCGCCAGCGCCGGACCACCCCTTGGCGCCGTCCCTCCCCGTCGCGCCCCGCCAGCTCCCATCCCTCGGGGTCCGAGCTCCAATCGGCGTCGTCGGGAACGCCCTGCGGACGATCCGGAATGGTCGGCATGTGGCCCGCTCGAGGGGTGAGATCAGCCGCCGACGGCGGCCGTCGCCGCGCTGGGCGAGTGACCGTCCGGGGCGCCCGCAGGGTCGAGGTGTGCCGCCACGCCTCGAAGTCGGTCGCGGATGTCTTCCCGAAGCCCGCGGCCCGCCTTGGGCGCCAGCATGAAACCGATGCCTACACCGACCAGCAGGCCCAGGCCAAACGTGCCGAGAGGAGCCGCGAGCGCCGCTCCCCAGGAGCTCCTGGTCGCGAGGCCCAACTTGCCGAGCAGGTCGTCCCCATCCAGCGTCTTCATGAGCTCACGCGCCTTCCGCGGACGAAGTGCACGAGGATGCTGATGACCGCCAAGATGATCAGGATGTGAATGGCACTGGCGGCGACGTGGAAGACGCCGAATCCCGTGATCCACGCGACGAGCAAGATGACTCCGAGCCAAAACAGCATGGGTTCCTTTTCCGACGCGCGCCGCGGCCTGCGAGGCACCGAGCGCGGCGTCTTGTAAGAAATCAACCTAGGCACGAAGCGGGGTTAAGCCAGCCGATCTCGGTCGTCGGCGAGCGCGACGCCGATGACCAGCGGCCGTTCCCGCGCGTCAGCCGAGAGACGCCGCGACCGGCGGTGGGGCGGGACGCGCCGCCTCGAGCGCCGGCAGGCGAAGCCAGAAGCGACTCCCTCGGCCGGGCGTGCTGTCCACCCCGACAGAGCCGCCGTGGGCCTCCACGATTTCACGGACGATCAAGAGCCCCAGGCCGGTCCCAGCGGCGGCGTTCCCGGGTGCACGCGCGTAGCGCTGGAACAGCGTCGGCAGGACGTGGGGATCGATACCGGCGCCGTTGTCCTCGACCTGAATCTCGCACCAGGGTCCGCTCGACGCCGCGCGGACGGCGATGGCGCCGCCGACGGACGTGAACTTGATCGCGTTGGCCAGGAGGTTGGTGAAGACCTGGTGCAGCCGGCGTCGATCGCCGAGCAGCAGCAATTGTCCGATCGGCGCCTCGACGCGGATCTCCTGGTGCATGCTGTCGAGGAGGGGACGGAAGTCGTCGACCACCTCGCCGATCAGGACCGCGACGTCGAACCGCGACCGCTCCATGCTGTGGGCGCCTTCCTCCATCCGGGCGAAGTCGAGGAAGTCATTGATGAGCGCCACCAGGCCGCGCATGTTTCCCTCCATCTTTCGGAGGTCGGTGATCATTTCGGCAGTGAGGATGCCGCGCCGGCCGCGCAACATGAGGTCGGTCCGCATCAGCATCGCCGAGAGCGGCGAGCGCAGGTCGTGGGCGATCATCGAGTAGAAGTCCAGCCGGCGCGCCTCCTTCTCTCGCCGCTCGGTGACGTTGCGCAGGGCGATCGTGAGATCGGCGGCGGCCTCGCTGGGGAGCAAGCGAATGCTCGGTGCGTAGACCTGGTCGCCGATCCGGATGTCGGGGAGCGGCCCGCCGAGGCGCGCCGCGGGTCCGACCTCCTCGCGGCGGATGGTGGGCAGGACCTCGGAGAGCGTCTTTTCGCGCAGCGTCTCCGCGCTCTGTCCGAGGACACGCTCGGCCTCGGCGTTGGCGAAGGTGATGCGACTCTCCGGGCCGACCCCCAGCAGGGGATCCGGCGCGTGCTGGAGGAGCTCGCGGACGCTCGCCTCCGCACGTCGCGCGCGCTCGAGGAGCCTGTTCCAGCGAACGAGAGCGTCGACCCGCGCCCGCAGCTCGGCGTCGGCGTACGGCTTGACGAGGTAGTCGTTGGCCCCGGCCTCGAGACCTTCCACGATCTGCTCCGTCTGGGTCTGCATCGTCAGCAGCAAGATCGCGGGGCGCGGCGTCGCGCGCTCGCCGGAGCGCAGAAAGCGGCAGACCTCGATGCCCGAGACGCCCGGCATGACCCAGTCGAGCACGAGCACGTCGGGACAGGCCTCGGCCGCCAGCCGCTCGAGGACGGCTGACCCGTCATGGAAGATCCGCACCTGATAGTCGGCGGCCAGCACCCGATTGGCGCGCTCGGCGTCGAGCGGGCTGTCGTCGACGATCCAGACAGACGTCTGCGGCTCGCGGTCGGTCATCGCCGACCCAGAAACGTACAAGACCAGCGCATCTTCATTGGCGAAGGCTTGACAGTTAAGAACGGATTCTTACGGTTCAAGCCCTGTTGGCCATTTTCATGGAACTTTCATGCTCCAGGCGTTGATCGTCGACGACAGCAAGGTCATGCGCGAGATGGTGATCGCCTGTCTCCGCGCGCAGGAGGGCCTCGCCTTCACCCATGCCGCCAGCGGCCTGGAAGCGCTGGAGAAGCTCTCCCTGCAGATCTTCGACGTCGTCGTCCTGGACCTCAACATGCCGGACATCGGGGGCTACGAGGTCATCGAGTTCATCCGGGGACAGGACAAGCTGCGCGCGCTGCCGGTCCTGGTCGTCACGACCCGGGGTGACGAAGGCTCGCGCGCGCGCGCCCTGGCGGTCGGCGCCACGGGCTTCATGACCAAGCCCTTCTTGCCGTCCACGCTCCTGGGCGAGGTCCGAACGCTGCTCGGCACCCGCCCAGGGGGCTCGGCGTGACGCCGGGGTTCGAAGCCGCCGACTTCATTGCGGGATTCATCGCGGAGGCCGAAGAGCACCTCACCGCGGCGAACGCCAACCTGCTCGCCGTGGAGGCCGCGGCCGCCAAGGGGCAAGCGACGCCGCGCCCGGTGCGCGAGCTCTTTCGGTCGCTGCACACGCTCAAGGGGCTGGCCGCGATGGTCGGCGTCGATCCGATCGTCGAGGTGGCCCATGCGATGGAGACGGTCCTTCGTGACGCTGACCGGGCGGCCGGGACTCTGCCGGCCGGGTCGGTCGAGCTGTTGCTCAAGGGGGTGCGCGCCATCGAGCGCGGCGTACGCGCGCTGGCGGGGAAGCGACCGGTTCCGGGAGCCTCTCCGGCGCTCATCAGCGCGCTGGGGGACCTGCGGCAGATCGCCGGCGAGCGAGCCGGCACCACCGCCGGCACCTCGCTCCCGCCCGAGCTGGCGGCCAAGCTGAGCGCCGCCGAGCGCCAGCAGCTCGTGCAGGGGTTGGAGAGCGGACGTCTGGCCTGGCGAATTCTCTTCCTGCCGACGCCCGAGCGCGCGGCTGCGGGCGTCAACATCACCACGGTGCGTGAACGGGTCTCCGCGCTGGCCGAGATCGTCAAGGTCGTGCCGCAGTCGGTGGCGGTGAGTGAACGGGCGCCCGGCGGGCTCGCCTTCGAGCTCCTGGTGCTGGCGGCTGGCCCCAAGGAAGCGCTCGCCGAGGCCGCCTCGGCCCCGCCGGAGGACTTCTCGCCCGTCGTGCTCGAGGCGTCCGTGGCTCGCGCGGGCGCGGTGATCCCCGACGATGACCTGACGGAAGATCAGCTCGGGCGGAGCGGCTTCGTGCGCGTCGAGATCAAGCGGCTGGACGACGCGCTCGACAAGCTCTCGGCCCTGGTGGTGACGCAGTTTCGGCTGGGGCGCGCGGTATCGAGCCTGCGCCAGGCGGGGGCCGACGTCCGTGAGCTGGGCCAGGTGGTGAGCGAGAACGGGCGCCAGCTGCGCGATCTGCGGGCGGCGATCATGCGGGCGCGCATGGTCTCGGTCGCCGAGCTGCTCGAGCGGGTCCCGCTCATCGTGCGCGGCCTGAGCCGCGCCACCGCAAAACCGGCGCGGGTGGAGATCTCGACCGGGCACGCCGAGCTGGACAAGGCGGTCGCCGAACGGATCTTCCCGGCCATCGTGCACCTGGTTCGCAACGCGGTCGATCACGGGCTCGAGGCGCCGGAGGGGCGCCGCGCGGCCGGCAAGCCGGAGGTCGGCCTGGTGAGCGTCGCCTGCCACGAACGCTCGGACAATCAGCTCGAGCTCACCGTCAGCGACGACGGCCGCGGCATCGACGCGGAGGCCGTCGCCCGGCGCGCCGGGGCCGCCCTCCCGGCGACCCCCGAAGGCCTGCTCGAGCTCCTCGCCCGCCCGGGCCTCTCCACCCGGGCGGAGGTGACCGAGACCAGCGGGCGAGGGGTGGGAATGGACGTCGTCAAGCGCATCGCCGTCGACGAGCTGCGGGGCGAGCTGTCGATGGTCACGGCGAGCGGGCAGGGGACCTCGTTCCGCCTCCGCATTCCGCTCAGCATCACCATCATCGAGGCCTTCTCCTTCGTCTGCGGTGGCGAGACGTTCGTGGTCCCGGTGTCGACGGTGGAGGAGATCCGCGAGCTGGATCTGGGCAAGGTCGTGCGCGGGCCCGACCGGCGCAAGCGGCCGCGGGGGCAGCCCGACCGACGGCGCGCCCAGCGCGCCGCCGACATGATCGGGCGGCGCGGCCAGGCGGTGCCGGTGTTGCAGCTCGAGGATCTCCTGGGCCTGCCGGCCGCCACCGCGGCGGTGCGCAAGGCGATCGTCGTCCGGCGCGGCGGCGAGCCGTTCGCCTTCGCGGTCGACCGGATGCTCGGCCAGCAGGAGATCGTGGTGCGCCCGCTCGAGGACGCGCTGGTCAAGGTGACGGGCGTGGCGGGGACCACCGACCTCGGCGACGGACGTCCCACCTTGGTCCTCGACCTGGCGGCTCTGGGCGACGCGCTGTTCGCCGCGGAAGGGGGACCGTCGTCATGAACGAGCTGCACGTGCTCTGTCGGGTGGCGGAGTCGAACTACGTGGTCGCCGCCGCCGACGTCTTGCAGATGGAGTCGTTCTCGGGCGCGACCAGGGTTCCGGGCGCGGCCACCGAGGTGGCTGGGCTGGTGCAGATCCGCGGCCGCGTCGTGCCGGTGCTCGATCTGCGGGTGCTCTTCGGCCTCCCGCCCATCACGCCCACGCTCGACTCCCGCGTGCTGGTGACCCGCCGGGGAGAACGCACGGTCGGTCTGCTGGTCGACAGCGCGCGCGAGGTCCTCAAGATCTCGGAGAGCGACTTCCAACCACCGCCGTCCGTCGTCGCCCAGCAGACCGACGGAATGGTGAAGGGCGTCGCCCAGGTGGGGGAGCGCCTCCTGATGCTGGTCGACCTGACGAAGGTGATTCCCGAAGCGCAGGAGCAGAGCCATGGCCAATAACAGCCGAGCAGCGACCCGGAACGGAAACCGTGCTTTCACCCTCGACGAGGCGCTGGCCAGCGCCGGCGGCGCGATGCAGAGCCTGCGCGAGAGCGCACTGGACGCGAGGACCGTCGAGGAGACCGCCACCCGGATCGTCTCCGGCGGCAACGAGCAGACCGCCTCGAACGAAGAGGTCCGCGGCTCGGTCGAATCGCTCGCGGCGAGCATCGAGGAGACCGCGATCTCCGTGCAGTCGCTGGCGCGCGCGCAAGCTCACGCCGCCGACACCGCCAAGGAGGTGCAACTGGGGCAGGAGTCGACGAGCACCGGGCTGCGCGAGGTGACCGCCTCGGTCGAGGCCGTGAGAAAAGACGGCGAGTCCCTGGCCGCCTCGGTGGAGGCCATCGCCGGGACGCTGGAGGAGACCTCTCGCTCGATCCGAGGGGTGGCGGCCAACGCCGAAGATCTGGCGGCCGCCAGCGAGGAGCTCCTCGCCGCCGCCACGGAGACGAGCGCGAGCATCAAGGAGATCGCGGAGCGGGGGCTGGGGACGGCCTCCGCCGTCGAACAGATGGCGGCCACCCTCTCGGGGATGGCCAAGGGGATCGGCAAGCTGACCGGCGAGGCGACCGGGGTGGGCGAGCGGATCTCCGCGATGGCGGCCTCCGTCGTGAGCACCGCCGGGACGCTCGATCGCGTGGCCAAGGACGGGACGGAGATGGCGACCGCGATCGAGGAGACCTCGGCCACCGCCGAGCAGATGGCCCGCTCCGCGCAGGTGGCGGTCGAACAGGTCAGGGAGATCGAGGGCGGCGCCGCCAGCACCTCCAGCACGCTGACGGAGCTGGCGGCTTCGGTCGAAGAGGTGGCCGCCACCGCCGAAAAGAACGCCGCCGTGATCGAGTCGAACGCGGCGGGGATCGAGCAGTTCTCCCGATCGGTGACCTCCGTGGCGCGCTCGGCCGACCAGATCAGCCAGCTCGCCGCCGGGAGCGCCGCGACCTCGACACAAGCCGAAAGGACGGCGCGGCAGATCGTCGAGCTGGTGTCGTCCGCGCGCAAGACGGCCGAGGGGGTGACCGGCACCGCCCGCACCGGCGGTGCGGTGGTCGCGCGCTCGATCACCGGGATGGCCGGCATCCGCCAGGCCATGCAGGAGTCGTCCGGCGTCATCAAGGAGATGGGGAAGCGAACGGAGGAGATCGGCGAGATCGTGCAGACGATCAACCTCATCGCCGACCGCACGAACCTCCTGTCGCTGAACGCCAGCATCGAGGCGGCGCGGGCGGGCGAGCATGGCCGCGGGTTCGCGGTGGTGGCCGAGGAGATCCGGGCCCTCTCCGATCGCGCCGCCGCGGCCAGCGCCGACATCGCCAAGATCGTGCGCGGCCTGCAAGGGACGGCGCGCGAGGCGGTGACCGCGTCGAACGACGGCCTCAAGGTGGCCGACGAGGGGGCGCGGCTCGCGGGCGACGCCGAGAAGGCGCTCTCCTCGATCCTGGATGGGGTCGAGGTGGTGAGCCGAGCGGTCTCGGACATCGATCGGGCCAGCGCCG
>Ga0209060_10002885_pt1 | contig 15237 bp, 13 predicted proteins | sample Coa_R1_8_FD_187155 | JGI IMG/M metagenome (GOLD analysis project Ga0209060, IMG submission 187155) | Surface soil microbial communities from Centralia Pennsylvania, which are recovering from an underground coalmine fire - Coalmine... | ecosystem: Environmental > Terrestrial > Soil >...
TGGGTGGCTCAGTAGCTTATCAATTTGCTGTACAAAGCCCTGAACGATTAAGCAGATTAGTCATCATTTCCTCTACGTACAAAACGGATGGTTGGCTACCCGTGGTGAGCACAGGCTTTAAGAATTTTAAACCTGAGTTTTTTGATAACACACCATTAAAGACGGGATATGACGCCGTAGCGCCTGACAAAACCAAATGGCCGAAATTCGTAAAGCAGATGATTGATTTCGCGCAAACGCCATTTAACTGCGGAGACTCCAATATTGCGAAGATTACGGCACCTGTATTGATCATTTCCGGCGACAATGACGGCACGAACAAAATTGAATTGATGAAAACATATCAACTGCTGGGTGGTGGTGTGGCTGCCGATTTACAACCGATGCCAAAATCGCATTTAGCGATTGTTCCTTCACAAAGCCATGTGGGCCTGATGATGCAGACTAAAACACTCCTGAATTACCTCGACGATTTTTTGAAGTGAACATGCAGGTTCTGAGATCAGGAACCAAGGGGGTCGGGAAACTTCAAAATCCATACTCTATGCAGCAAATGAAAAAAGTGGAGGTCAGAGATGACAAAAAACACGGTGAATGAGACAGAGCGGATGGTTGTGACAAGAGTTTTTGATGCCCCACGCGAATTGGTTTGGAAGGCGTGGACAGATCCGAAATATGTGATGCAGTGGTGGGGGCCGAAGGGCTTTACTGCGCCCGTTTGCGAGATGGATTTTCGCGTGGGAGGAAAATTTCTCTGCTGCATGAAAGCGCCGGATGGGCAGGAGTTCTGGAATGCGGTCGAATACCGCGAGATTGTTCCGCATGAGAAGATCGTTTCCTTGATGTACTTCTCCGACTCGAAGGGGAACAAGGTTGATCCTGCGCAGCTAGGAATAGAACATGAGGCCATAGAGGGTGCGTACGACGTGACCATCTTTGAGGACCTGGGAAACGGCCAGACGAGACTCACCTTCATTGGAAATGAACCCATGGAGAGCGCGAAAAATAGCGGCCAATTAGAGGGCTGGAACCAGATACTCGATAAGCTTGCTGCAGTTGTTGCGGGGCTGGCGCACGCGAAATAACAACTTGAAGTGCCAGCCTTCTTGATTAGAGTTTTCTAATCAATATCAAAGGAAGTAGTTCCAAAATGGAACTACTTCAGTACTAACGTAATAGGCCGCTTAAAGTGTGTCTTTGCTTGCATGCATCAGCCACCTAATAATGCAGTCGGCTGTGAGAAGTTCCAGAATACGGCTTAAAGGAAAGGCAAAACCTGCATGACTGCATTGACTCGAACCATAGCTGTTCTCCTTATCACCCTGGTTGCCGGCGTGTCGGCTTTCGGAGCAAACAACAGCATCACCGTGGCACTAACGCCAGATGGATTGTCGCCGGAGCAAAGAGTTCCGCTGCAGCATTATCTGACACAATACATGGGGCGCGATGTGAAACTCGTCACCCTTAACTCATATGCGACTACTTTAGACAGCCTGTCCAGCGGATCTGTGGATTTTGCCTGCCTGGGAGCAGTCACTTATGTGCGTGGCCGGGCAAGATTGGGACTTATCCCCCTGGTACAACGCGAGAGCGACCAGCAGTTTCACTCGCTGATCATCGCTAATACAAGCAAATCGATCTACTCTCTCAGCGACCTTAGAGGAAAGCAGTTTGCATATGGTGACATTAACTCAACAAGCGGGCACGTGATCCCCTACCTGGAGATGAAACATGCCGGACTCAACCCAGACACAGACCTTGAGTCCCGCTACAGCGGAGAGCACTCAGCGACAGTAAAGCTGGTGGAAATGGGAATTGTGGATGCAGGCGCCGTTGATGAAACCGTCTTCAACGCCATGATCAAAGACGGGCGGGCAGACCGAAACAGGCTGCGTGTGATCTATACATCCAAGCCGTTTGTGGACTACGTGTACGTCGCTCGCAAAGGCATGTCCGATGCCGAGAAGGACAAATTTGCGGCAGCCTTGCTGGCACTGAAGGAAGGAAAGAACGACGATATATTGAAACTTCTGCGTGCCAGCAAATTCGTTAAAGCGAATGACGGAGAATACGTTGCCATTCGAGAAGCGGCGCAGGAACTGAAACTGGTGGAAACAGCTCGCCGTTAGTTATCGCTGGGCGAGCAACTCAGCAACGATCACTGCAGGGTTCTTGGAGCGGACATTGCGGAGGGTGCGCAGGAATTGCGCCTGACTAAATCCCGCCTGGAGAAATTCGCGAAGGAAGGCCCCGCCTTCCTTTGCGCCTGCAATTCAAGCAAACCAGTTACTCTCACTGTCGTGATTGCCGTCAGGCAGCGGCCCGGCCAGAATCAACTCAGCGACATACGCTCGCCCACGGGGACGGAGCACGCGCGCAAGCTCAGAAAATATTTCGTTTCGTTTGGGATTCAGGTTGAAAATCCCATTCACCAGGGCCACGTCAATGCTTTTGTCTGCCAGGGGAAGACATTCAGCATCGCCCTGCTGAAATTGGAGATGAGGAAAGTTGACAATCTCTTGAGCCGCGCGCGCGCGAGCCAACATAGCTTCACTAAAATCGATTCCGATAACCCGCCCTGTGGGTCCCACCCGGCGCGCAGCAATTATCGAGTCCATGCCCGCGCCACAACCGAGATCGAGAACAGTGGCGCCGACCGGCAAATCTGCGAACAAAGAAACGTTTGACACGCCTGCGAAAGCTTCCACAGAAGACTGTGGCACCTTGTCCAGCACCTCCGATGAATATCCCAGGTTCTCTGCCAACTCCCGCCCTATAGGAAATGGGTGCTTCTGCTCCGGACGGCTAGCTGCTGCCGAATAAGCCCCGTTGACTTTAGCTCGAAGGAGATCTGCCGTGGCAAGTACTGGCTGAGAAGCGGTCATTTGGTCCCTTCTATGTACAATCCCTTTTGCTTAACAGCTATGAAAAGCAATATTTGTCACGCAAGCAAAATAGTATGCGTTTACAGCTGTCTGGGGCAACCTATTTCCCACACTATTCCGAAACCAGAAAGACAGTTCCAAAATGGAACAGGAAACTAAGGTAATCTTCGTAGAAAAAGGGTACTGTGCCTGTTGGTTCTTAAGATGTTCTAAACATGTAGTTTCCGATTTTCGGAAATTTGTCATTCGCGACTGCGCATTACGGTGCACACCTTTATACTTGCGCTCCTAATAGGGAGAACAAGGCCAGATGCTTAAGAACCATCGAACGGTGGTTGGATTCATATCACTGTTCTTACTATTCCAGGCGGCCCGAGCGACAGATAACGCGGTTAACGTAGGCATGGTTCCCGATGCCGGTGCAACACAGGTTTCCATCAAGGAAAAGGCGCCGCTCAAAGCGTATTTAGAGCAAAAATTGGGGCGGCCGGTGAACTTGATCATCCCTACAAGTTACAACGCCACAGTTGAAGCCCTGGGCAACGGTTCACTGGATTTCGCGTACCTCGGCGGCCTCACCTACATCAAGGCGCACGCCCGGTACAACGTAGTTCCTCTGGTACAACGCAGCAGCGATTTGCAGTTCCGCTCCTACTTTATTACGTCCGCAAATTCCAGCATTCATTCACTGGCCGATCTGAAAGGGAAGACTTTTGCTTTTGGCGATATCAATTCCACAAGCGGCCATCTGATGCCGTATCTGGAGATGCGCCAGGCGAATGTGGACCCTAATACCAGTTTGAAATTTCGCTATACAGGTAGTCATCCAGCCACGGCCAAGGCGGTTGAATCTGGCGCGGTTGACGCCGGCGCGCTGGATGAGACGGTCTATAACTCAATGATCGCTGAAGGCAAGCTCGATTCCAACAAGGTACGCATCTTCTATAAGTCAAAACCTTTTGTGGATTATGTATGGGCAGCCCGCAAGGACGTTGATCCGGCCACGCAGGAGAAGTTTGCTCAAGCCTTTACCGAACTTAAAGAAGGCCAGGGTCAGGACGATGAGATCCTCAAGATTCTGCGCGGCACGAATTTTGTGAGAGCTAACAATGAGGAATATACGGTTTTGCGGCTGGTTGCCGAGGATCTGAAGATGTTTTAGGTTACAGCGGCCCGCAGCCTTCATTTAGGGGCAGGCCTGGTTTTTCCCATACCCCCATGCTTGAAATACGTGACCTCGTTGTTCGGCACGACCACAAAAGCCCCCGCGTGCTGAATCAAATCTCTTTGAGCGTACACCGGGGCGAGAAGATTGCCATCCTTGGGCCCAGCGGCGCGGGCAAAACAACCCTGTTTCGCACGATCAGTGGATTTCTCCCTATTCTTTCCGGAAGCATCTCAGTGGATGGAGTTGAAGTAGGTGGTTTGCGCGGCCGGCGATTGCGAAACTTGCGTTCACAGATAGGCATGATTTCCCAGCGGCACGATTTGGTAGACAGGCTGGGCGTGCACCAGAATGTGATGGCAGGAGCGCTGGGACGATGGACAACGCTTCACGCCCTGAGATTTCTGCTGCGGCCAAAGCCGGCCGAACTGGAAGAAGCCAAACGGGCGCTTTCCCGCGTGGCGCTGGAACGCAAGCTGCGCTCACGCACCTCTGATCTTTCTGGAGGTGAACATCAACGCGTGGCCATTGCGCGAGCACTGGTGCAACAGCCTCTGGTATTGCTGGCCGATGAACCGGTGGCATCTCTTGATCCCATTTTGAGCGGACAGATACTTTCTCTTCTTTGCAGCCTGGCAAACGAGAATGGCTTTACGCTGCTGTGCTCTCTGCATCAGCCTGACCTGGCCTACGAATACTTTGATCGCGTCATCAGAATGGAAGCCGGCAAGGTTGCTTCCGACGAACCACGGCAACCTGCAGCAAGCCCCGCAGTGGAAGTGGCAGTAGGGGCCTGATGCCTGGACTGGAAAGCGCTATCTCCCTGCTGCGGCAGTTTTTTCCGCCTGATCTATCTTTCTCCTATATCAGGGCTGAAACCGGTCCCTTGTTTGAAACGCTGGAGATCGCGGCAGGAGCGATGTTTCTGGCGCTCATTGTCGGCTTGGTGTTTTCTCTTATCATTGGCGCGCGATTGCCGGGCTCACGGGCGCTGTACGCGCTGCTTACCTCATTTCGCTCCATCCCAGACCTTACCCTGGCAATCTTGTGTGTGGTGCTGGTAGGCCTGGGACCGGCGGCCGGCACGCTGGCATTGACGCTCTTTTATTCTGCCGCGATGGGCAAGATATTCGCTGATCTATTTTCTTCCGCCGATCCGGACGCCATTGAAGCCCTACATGCGACAGGCGCAACGCGCAGCATGGTCGCGTTTTACGGGCTGTTGCCTTTGCGCTTGAAAGACCTGCTCACCTATGGCGGCTACGAGTTTGAAAGCGCTATTCGCGCTTCAGTAATTGTGGGAGCAGTGGGCGCTGGAGGCATAGGAACGGAACTCGTCGGGTCTCTCAATATGACCGACTATCATCGCGCCACCACGCTGATCATCATGCTGGTGGCGTTGATTGCCTCGGTTGACTTCCTTGGCTTTTATGTACGCAGACAGCCGAAGCTCCTGCTGGTGCTGGCCGCGTTTGGCGCCGTGGCGGCGTGGCACCATTGGCCACACCTGAGAGTAGTAGCGCAGGCGTTGAAGACATTTCGGACGATGGTCCCTCCGCAGCTCCCGGCGGAAGCGGTACGCGAGCTGCCTACTCTGATTGGCCAAACCCTGTTGATTGCAATTGGCGGAACCCTTATGGCAGTGATCTGCGCCGTGCCGCTGGGATTGGCGGCGGCCAGAAACATTTCGCCGCTATACATCTCATTTCCTGTTCGCCGCGTGCTTGAGGCGCTACGCGCTGTGCCGGAAATCGTCTGGGGCCTGATTCTGATTGGAATTGCAGGGCTGGGGCCGAAGGTAGGCATTCTGGCGCTGGGTCTTCATAGCGCAGGATCGCTGGGAAAGCTCTATGCCGAATCGCTTGAGAATGTTGCGGCTGAGCCGGTGATGGCGATGGCTTCCACGGGCGGCTCGACTCTATCAATCGCGGGCTTCGCGGTGCTGCCGCTGGCGTTTGCGCCGATGACGGTCCATACGCTTTTCCGTTTTGAATGGAACATGCGCGCGGCCACGATTGTGGGGATGATCGGCGCGGGCGCGATTGGCGGCGCATTGTTCAATGCGCAACAACTCTTTTTCTATCGCCAGATGATGGCTTATGTGCTGATCACATGGGCCATGATCATGATTACCGACGCGGCGAATGTGCGCCTGCGAAAATATTGGCGAGTTTCAGAGGAACTGTGAAGGCCTCCCCTTCAAAGAAAATCGTTTCTAGGACAATCGTGGTCAGCCATCGAGTTTTTCCAGAGACCCTGGCGGCGCTGGGGGAAATAGGAAACGTGCGCGCGCCCAACCCACGACAGCAGTTTGCGAAGCCGCAGCTTTCCAAGCTGGCGAAGGACGCCGAGGCTTTTATGGCCTTCATGCCGGACGTGGTTGACGACGCCTGGTTATCGAGCGCACCCAAATTGCGCGTGGTCGCCGCCGCCCTGAAAGGCTACGACAACTTTGACCTGGCCGCCTGCACGCGCCGCGGCGTATGGGTATCCAACGTTCCCGATCTGCTGACCGCCCCGACCAGCGAACTGACGATTGGCCTGATGATCAGCCTGGCGCGAAAGATCCGGGAGGGAGACAGCCGGATTCGCAAGAGCAGACATTCAAAGTGGCAACCCGACCTGTATGGGAAAGGGATCTTCGGGAGCACGGTCGGCCTGATCGGACTGGGAATGATCGGCACCGCAGTTGCCGAGCGGCTGCAAGGCTTTGGCGCGACACTGCTTTACTTTGAAAAGAACGTGCTCCAGAAAGATCTGGAGACGCGATTGAAACTCACGCGCTGCGCTCTGCCGGAACTGCTTGCCAGATGCGATTTCCTGATCGTGACGGTGCCCCTGACCGCGAGCACATGCCATCTTCTGAATGAGGAGGCGCTGGCGGGGTGCAAGCCGGGCGCGCTGCTGATTAATCCCGCGCGCGGTTCCATTGTGGATGAGGCCGCTGTAGCCCGCGCACTGGAGAGCGGGCGGCTGGGAGGATACGCCGCCGACGTTTTTGAATGTGAAGACTTGTCGATTCCAGATCGCCCCAAGGGCATTCCGCGACGCCTGCTGGAACATCCGGCAACGTTGTTTACGCCGCATCTGGGCTCGGCGGTAGAGTCTGTCCGGCGGGACATTGAACTGCGCGCGGTAGCCAATATCGCGGACTGGGCATGCGGGCGTCCACCGCGCGACGCGGTGAATCAGCCAAGGGTGGCAATGGACAGACACGATGGGAAGCCGTTCGCGGAGAGCTGAATTTCGTGTCTTTCCTTGTGTTCCATGCCAACCGAACTGCTGGCTTGGTGCTTGTACCCTGCATGGCCGACCATCTGATCCGGGGTATTATTGAAAGCTGTTGAAATTTGAGGTTCTTAACTGATTGATATCGAACATGTTGTGGGCTTCTGGCTGCAATTTATTGTTCTTTATTGAAGTTGGAGGCCTTCGCCGCCTCAAATTCATCCACAGTGGGTGGGGGGTGTCCCCCTCCTTCGTTGAGACAAAATTCGTTTCGACACTTCAAAGGTTCGCCAACAAGGTTTTTGCGGGCCCACAACCTGATGAGGCCAGCGGACGTGGCACGTTGCCCAGAATGAACACACAAGGCGACATATTAGGCACCATTGCTTGCTGGCGTTCCTTGCCCTGGCCTATCTTAGGAAATTATTGGCAACCGTCTTTTGCACTGAGAGAAAAAGAACGTAGGCTGGGCGTTGGAGCCGGGATGCGCTAGGTGTTTCCGAGAAAGCTATAATACTGCGCTACATCGGGATCACCGAACGAGGATACCTTCGCACTCTCAGAGTGAAACTTGGCGCGCTTCATGAACTCAGCCTTCTCTTCTGGAGAGGAAGCCATGACACTACGACGATGGAAATATCTGGATAGAGTGTCGTCGTAACGATAGGACCAAACAGAATCATTTATTCTGAGTTTTATCAGAGCATTCGCCAGGTCCTTTATTTCTTCAAAAGCCTTGTCATCGCCGCCTTCGGTAACATAGCAGACATATAGATTTAGGGGATAAGCACTCAATTCGGGGTCTTCGCGCGTATAGCTATAGGCCTTTCGGGCGTATTGAATAGCCTGCTGGATGAATTCGTCACGAGGATCAGGGTTGCCCTCATCATTGGTCTTGGTCTGTCTCCAGCGAGCATCGCCCCCCAAACACCTCCATAAATGGTAGAAAAGATAGGACACCGCCGTCGCCAATCCCGCTTTCTCCAAAGGTTCTGTCGCGCGGGCATACCGGCCCTGCAGTTCAAGAAGAATCGCCTGGCCTTTGTTGTATGCTTCCATTCCTCGATTGGGCGTGAACAAAGCGGCCGCATGCAAAGCAAGCACCCAGGTTTTTTCCTCTTTCTCTTCCATTTTCTTGCGCCGCTCGGTGAGCAATTCATCCAGGTATTGATAGAGATCGAACGTCCATAATGCGCAAAGCACTCGAGCCAGGGAGGACAACTTGTCAGGATCAACCGCCTCCTGATACGACCTGTATAGGGTTATAATGGCCGTCAATTCAACCGATTCGACAGGGCTGAGCAAATCTCTGATCATGTTTTGAATTTTGTCGTGCATGTCATCGGGTAATCCAAAACGAATCAGCCCAAAGGCCCGGAAGACATTCAGGTTCTGTATATTTGGGTGTTTTGCGAAATACCGCTCATACTTGAGAGAACGCGCGAACTCAAAATCCACGTAAAGCTGGGTTGACCAGGAATATTTTGAGACATTCATTTGCAGCGTTTTCGTTGCTGACTCGATAACGCTTTGAATGCTCTGTTTGAAGTCTTGATTATTGGCCAGCTCGTAGGCTTTTTTCAGATGTTCATCCGCGTTGTCTGCCAATTCTTTTGAAGCCGCCTCAACCCGCCAAACGTCAAGGAACCAGGATTTTCTCAGTTCTTGAATCACCTCGTTCATTTGCTTGCCTTCGATCCGGGTCTCGGCTAAGAGCCTTTCGGATCGTTCCTTGGGAGATTCGACGATTTCCCGCAGTTGTTGGACGATTGCTTCCAGTTCCTCAAAGGAAGGGCGCATGCTCCGGTATCGGGCCAATTTAGGGGGTGGATTGAAACTGGCCCTGAAAATATAATAATCCACATCGCACATGACTGAGTGGCGCCGGCCATCTACAACATAAGTAAGAAAATTTTCGTCCTGTGTGATCTCATCCAGATTCTTGAACATGTCAGCAGATATAAAGAATTTCGGTATTCTTGCTGTCTTCCCCCGGTTGAATTGGGTGAGGCGGTACTGAAGGTGACACATAGCCATGGCGTCTGTGTAATTACTGAACGGATATCTGGGCCGTTCTTTCTGGAAGTGCTTGTACATGGCTTGAAATTGATGGCTTAGCACGGCTTTTTCAACCTGGAACTCTGGATCAGCTTCAAGAAGTATTTTGTGGTTCTCATACCATTCTGCCAGACGGATTTTCCACGTGCCGGGAATGGCCTGGACCGTTTTAAAAAGCCTCTCAGGATCGTTAGCTAACTTCTGAACCAAGGTATTCATTCCATTGTCGCGGGGGAACTTCGCAGAATCAACGGGAAACGCTTCACCGATGCCTACATCGCTGAAGAACTGCCTTAACCCACCTTGCGGTACAGGACGGTCGCCAATCCCGAATTCTTTGGAAATCAGGGCCAGCAACTCCGATTGATGTGGCTGCAGGAGGTCAATGGGGTTCAGCCAATTTGCCGCGATCAGGCTGGTCACAACCGTTTCCCGGGATTGGAACTCTTCAGGCTTGAATTTAAATCCAAACTTGGGATCATAGAAGGCTGACATGCCGAGGATTACTTTGCGGATATCCTTGGTGTCCCAATAGAAAATTGGCGTGATGCCTTGATGGGAGAGCCTCCAGTCATCGAGTTGCAACTCGAGATTATCGAGAAACCACTGGACTTCACTTCGGATCGTCTTTGGCTCGGGAGTCATTGTGCGTGGACTAAGTTCTACTGGACATCAAAGCCTCCAGCTTTACAACTGCTTTCGGGCGAAGATCCTCTTTCATAAGCTCGGATAATGTGATCATTATTTCCATGTTGTCCGCGGGAAGATACAAATCAACCCTGTCGCCAGCGGCGGTCACAAGAGCGGGTGTTTCAAACTCTTCCTCCGAAGCATCGAATGGGAGGGCTTCCAGCGAAGCGCCGAATTTGCGGGCGCTTTCCAGGAAAAGGCGCGCGTCCTTTAAGCTTTCCTTCAGGCAGAGAACGAATAGTTTCGGTATGCCGTCGCGCATCAGGGAAGTATGGTCAACTAAAAAAGCCCTCAACAGATCGGTCAATAATTCTTCGGGATGCTGTCTGAGTGTTTCTGCAACCTCTTCTGCATCCACTTCAAGAAGGGTAAGTTCGATGAGCCGCCTGCAGGCGTGAGGTGAAAGTTCCTGATCTTTCAATTTCAAACGCAGGAATCTGACATAGGCCTTGAATGCAGGATCCACAGCGTTCTTGGCAGGGTGAGTCAGATAATAATTCTGCAAAGCTGTAAGGGCCAATTCGGTTAGTTTACGTTGTTCCTCAGGGTCATCCTCCGCGAGGTTGAACTTTCCATACTGCTCCATCTGCCCGAGAATGCGGTGAAACCCGCTCGGCGGAGTAAATGCGCTAATGAGCCGCAGCATAGCATCAAAATAGCGCTCCGGTTTTGTTTCCTTGGGACGCCAGCCTCTTACAATATCTTCAAGCTCGATGTTGAAATAGTCTTCAGATTTCTGCGGTTTCTCCGGGTTTGCTCCATCATATGCATCATAGACCTGCATTATGATTTCTTCGTAGCTTTCTATATGACCCAAATAGCTTTCAAGCTCTTGTTCGCCGCTTAGGAGATCGAAGAGTAAGAAACGCCACAACTCCCGGCTGGGCGCCTTACGCAACGCAGCCAATAGCGCATATCCTGTCGGTCTTGAGTTGGATTCAGTGCCCTGGACGAAGTTGTTGGTCATAATAGCTTCCAAGGGGCTTCAGCAGCTCTTCGCGATATTTGTCAGGTTCTTTTTCCCTTTCAAAAATATGCACAGGCAGGCATTCGATCTCGGCTACGGGCACAGCCGCCAGGCAAACCTCTCCCACGCCGAAGCTAAACGTCTTAGTATTGATGTCGATTGTAACACCCATTGCTGGTTTGTCGCTGTCCTTGGTGGCCATAAAGATCAACTGATCGAACCCCTCGATAATAGTCGGGACAGTGACTAGTCTGTTTCTCAGGAGATGGTCCACGGGGCATCTGAGGATTGCTCCACGTTTAGGAATGTTCTCGTTATTTATGCCAAGTTGGTAGGCGCTGGTGATAAGATCTTCTATTTCCAGAGTTGAGGGTGTCCACCAGGTAAACCCACGCCAGCCACGCAGTTTGCCGGTCGCCAATTTAGACAATCGTACCCATGAACGCGGTCTGCCAGACGCCTCCTTCAGCAACTCCCAGTTGCGGGCATCAGTCTCTGTCTTTTTAATGCGCAATGATCCTGTAGATTTCGCCAGGCTGCCAATGGATGTGATTCTGTAACAATAATGTGACGGAGGCCGGGCAGGCAAGCCTTCCGGGGGAGATTCGGGCGTCGGCTTAAAAAATTGGCTGCTATAAGGGTGCTCCAGCTTTCGTAGGCTCGCTGACTGAACCAATTGGCTGTATGAGCGGCTCCGGCGAGGTTGCCGGGAAACATCGAGCTGCTGTCTTTTTAGGAAAATCTCACGAAGTTCGTTTTCCATTAAGCCAGTCTCGATCTGCTTTCTATTTAGTCATTCCAGAGTGATGGGGACGGGAACTCACCGCGCGAAATAATAATAGTAGAGTACATGCTTTAGCAAGATATTTTCACAAAACAAAATTGCAAGCACATTGCAAGCTGCGGGTGAAATTTGTTGGTGCAACCTCAGGGGGGGCACCTTCGGCAACAATGATTGCTCTTTAATATCAATAGCTTAGACTTGGTCGAGGGGGCATTTTTGAGCATCTATATAGTCGACTTCGAGCCCGTAAAACCTCAAGTTTAATAGCATTTAATCTGTCAATCAGCCTGATCCCGGCGCGTTCATTGTTTGGCCAAGCATCGGTGCGCGCGAAATCAAGGGCAAAGTTGAGTCAGGATCGCACATGCGTCTCTAACCGGTCTTCCCTTTTCACGGCGCAGGAAATTAATTCCGCTAGACGGTACTGATCTAAATCCACTCAGTACCCGCGAGACTGTATGGCAGCATTATGGCATTATTGTTGACCAATGTCGGATACCGCAACGCGCGAGCAGCCGGACCTGCGCGAAGAACTTGGGCTTGGCGATCTCGTCATGGCGCAAGTTCTGTTCGTGGTAGGTTCGTCCTGGGTAGGCACCGCGGCCATATTGGGGCGCGCCCACGTGGCATTCTGGCTGGGCGCGATGCTGCTCTTCTATATCCCGCTGGCAGTGGTGGTCATCTACCTGAACCGGATGATGCCTCTGGAGGGCGGCCTATACCAATGGACAAAATCCGGCTTAGGCGAAATGGCGGGATTTCTCACGGCATGGAACCTATGGGTCTACGCGGTCATTGCGATAAGCTTCATCCTCTTCGCCATTCCCACAGAGCTGAAATACCTGCTGGGCTCGCCCGGAAATTGGATCCCTGAAAACAAGCTCGCCACGCTTGCGCTGACCGGCGGAGCAATGGCCGGCATCACTCTGGTTGCCATCCGCGGCCTGGATATCGGGAAAAAACTGCACAACGTGGGCAGCATCGTAATCATAATCGTATATGTGGTCCTGCTGGGCCTGCCGTTGTGGGCGCTGCTGCGGGGCACCATCACGCATTATGATCTGGTACCCTGGCAAACGCCGCAGCCATCATGGCGTAGCCTAGCCGTTTTCGGCCAGATGACCGTGGGAGCGCTGGGCGGCTTCGAATTCATGGCTATTATGGCGGGAGAATCCCGCAACGCCAGGCGCAACATAGGGTGGTCGGTGGCGATTTCAGCTCCCATTATCGCGCTGATGTTCATTCTGGGAACCAGTTCAGTGTTGACATTTTTGAGGCCACAACACGAGGACGAATTAATTGCCCCCATTCCTCAGGCCATGCGGGCCGCCCTTGGTGATACGAGCTGGGTGGCGTCACTGGCGATCTCTCTGCTGATGATTCGCGCAGTGGCCAGCGCAAGCCTGATGTTTACCGGCTTGACGCGTCTGCCGATGACCGCTGGATGGGACAATCTGCTGCCACGCTGGTTCGCGCACCTTCATCCGCGCCGGGAGACTCCCGTGAATTCAATTCTCTTTGTAGCTGTGCTGGTCATGCTCTTCATATTCTTCAGCATGCTGGGCGTGCGCAACAAACAGGAGGTCAACCAGCTTCTGACCGGCACGTGGATTTCCCTTTATTCGATCGCCTACGTGGCATTGTTCGCGCTGCCGCTGTTGGGCCGCCGCGCGCTGCGAAGCGACCTTCCGGGATGGGTCAAGGTACTATCACTAGCAGGATTGATTTCCACCGTTGTCTCGCTGGTAATCACGGTTTACCCAATCATTAAGGTCCCTGACCCAGGGGTGTACGCGGCAAAGGTCTGCACTGCGGTGGTGGTGAGTAATCTGCTGGGCATAGTGATTTATAAAGGAGGGCAAAGGCGAAGTCGCCAAGCGGCAACAGGGGCGAGCGAAAATCTTGGTGCAGCAAACACGAGCGAAGGACCACAGGTTTAGGGAAAACTCATGAATCATTGGATGGCGCTCCAGATCCAAGCATCTGATGCAAACTCAGGGGCTCATCCGGCAATTCCACAAAATTCAACTCAATTCCAACACCTTCACCTCACGATACAAATTGTTCCGCAGGTAAACGGCAACACGAAAGCGAGTCTAGGCCAGAAGAGCCCATTTTCCCTGAACACATCCTGAACACATAAAGAACCGCCGGTCTTGTACGCACAGAGCGCGTTAGTCCAATTTGCACCTCGGTCAATGTACCGGTTTCCGGGCTAGCGGAAAATGGCCAGTCCAAGGATGGGCGTTCGAACAGAAATCATCGGCAAGAGACAGGGCCGGAAGCGGCCAGATTCTAACGGTCGGGCGCAAAGGGACGATGCACTGATTCGTGATTGATTCGCTGATGGAAGCGAGCTAAAGTAGCACTCAGCACTCAGCAGTCGGCCTGAACCAGAAGACTTTCACCGCATAGGACGCAGAGAAAAACCCTACCACTGATTAACACGGATGGCACGGATCGGAAAGCAGGAGCAAGGGGCCGCAAGAGCCGCCGACATGGCGCGATCGTCGAGAAAGGAAAGACAGGCTCGGGAACCGCACTACTAATGAACGCGGATGAGGCGAGGGAATGGGGAGATCAGGACATCGAACATGGGACATGGGACCAAAAGAAACCGCCTGCTGGGCGGCAGGCGGTGTTTGTTGTGAACATCGGCATGGTGGCAGGCGAGGGCGACTTTATCCCGTCGCGCAAAACCGCGCGCTGGGGACCCCGGCGCTTCCACCCCATCGCGCAAAAAAACACGCGCTGGGGGCAACGCCTGTGCTCCACAAATTGGCTACGCGTATATCCCGCGCAGCTTGATGGTGTGCGCCACACGGCTGATTGCCAGCATGTATGCCGCAATGCGGTTGTTGACGCCGTGCGTGTCAGAGAAGTGGACGACGTCCTCAAAGGCCTCACGCAGGATGAACTCAAGCTGCTCATTCACGGCGGATTCTTTCCAGAAATAGCCCTGGCGGTCCTGCACCCATTCGAAATACGACGCGGTGACGCCGCCGGCGTTGGCGAGAATGTCTGGAATAACGAAAACTTTTTTGTCGGCAAGGATCTCATCTGCTGCCGCCGTGGTGGGACCGTTTGCGCCTTCGCAGATTATCTTGGCCTTGATGCCTGCCGCGTTCTGGCTGGTGATTACGTTTTCTGTGGCGGCGGGGATGAGGATTTCACAGTCGGCGAGGAGGAGCTCGCGGGGATCGGCGGCGTCAGCGCCAGGGAAACCGACGATCGTTTTGTTGCGATCACGATGTTGCAGCAGCGCGTCAATGTTGATGCCGGTACGATTGAACAAGCCGCCGTCGTACTCAGCGATGCCAACGATTTTGTAGCCTGCGTCCTGCATGAGCTTGGCCGCGTTGGAGCCGACGTTGCCAAAGCCCTGAATGATCACGCGCGTGGATTCGCGACTCATTTCAAACTTGCGGAGAGCTTCATCGCAGTTGATCATCACGCCGCG
>Ga0209060_10002888_pt1 | contig 15218 bp, 22 predicted proteins | sample Coa_R1_8_FD_187155 | JGI IMG/M metagenome (GOLD analysis project Ga0209060, IMG submission 187155) | Surface soil microbial communities from Centralia Pennsylvania, which are recovering from an underground coalmine fire - Coalmine... | ecosystem: Environmental > Terrestrial > Soil >...
AGCAGCAGGTAGACCCGGAAAGGGTGCTTGACCCTGAAGAGCGCCTCAAGCGCGTCAAGCAGGCGCGCAAGGCATATATGCTCCAGCTCAGCCTGGCATCCTCTAAAGCTCGCGCGCAGCGCAAGGCAGCGGTTCAGAGCCCCAAGTAGCGCTATCGCATCGCCGGCGCCGCGGCCATCCATACGGCCGGCGCCGGCAGTAGTAAAGAAAGGACCCACCATGCGCGCCACCCCTCTCACCCCATTCGCCAACGGCCATAACCCCAGCACCGCGGAACAGATCCAGCAAATCATGGCCGATCGCATGGCCGCCGCGGCGGAGCTGGAGGCAGACCGCATGCGGAACGAGCTCGTGCTCAAGGCCCTCCGCGGCGAGACATTTACCGATGGCCTGTGCACGGTCTGCCTGCAGAAAGATATGGGCTGCTTTCGCATCTGCGGCGGGCAGGAGGTCGCGTGCTGGATGCCCGGCGGTCCGGCCTATATCGAGGCGGCAGAGCACGGCGTTCCGCTCTACCGCCACCCCGATCCCGGCGTCTACCCGCCAGGACTTGGGCCGCTGCGAGTTGACACCATCGCGAGCAATGCCGCGCCGCAAGCAGCCTTTTCCGGCCCCACTGTAATTACAGCCTGTCAGCTACAAGATACAGAGTTCCCGGAGCCGCGGCTTGCCGTTGGTTTCATACCCGAGGGGGTCTCGCTGCTCGTTGGGCCGCCAAAGGTTGGTAAGAGTTGGATGGCGCTCGAGCTGTTGGCCGCGGCGGCCGCCGGCGGCCAGGCGCTTGGCTTCACCCATTGCCAGCCTGGGCGGGCGCTGTATCTCGCCCTCGAAGACGGCGATCGTCGAATTAAGGGACGGCTGCAGAAGCATCTTGGCGCTCAGCGCTGGCCATCTACGCTGCATTTGGCGACGAGCTGGCGGCGCTTCGACGATGGCGGCCTGGCGGATCTTGATACCTGGCTTACAGAACACGGCGATACCCGGCTCGTGGTGGTCGATACGCTCGCTCGAGTGCGTCCGCGCGAGCGCCCCGCCGGCGGCGTATATAGCCAGGACTATCAGGCCCTTGCGCCGCTCGCCGATATTGCCCGCAATCATCATGTGGCAGTGATCGTCATCCACCATACCCGCAAGATGGGATCGGACGATGTGCTGGACCTCGTTTCCGGCTCCAATGGACTCGCGGGCGCCGTGGACGCCGTGCTTATCTTGCAGCGCGCTCGATTGTCGGATGATGGCGTACTGACGCTGACGGGGCGCGACATTGAAGAGCGGTCACTTGCCTGCCATTTTGATGGCGACAGCTGCCGCTGGACGATTGAGGGTGACGCCGGCGCCGTGCAGATTTCGCGCTTGCAAAAGGAGATCCTGCAGGTATTGGAAGAGGGCGAGCTGCAGGCGCGTGAGATTGCTGATCGCATCGGGCATGAGAATGACTCCAGCCTGCGGCATATCCTCTCGCGCATGGTAAAGGCCGGCCTGGCGCTCATTACCCGGCGCGGCCGCTATAGCTTGCCCGCCAAGCCGCTCCCTATCCCAGAGGAAACAGGAGAGGACATGGATGCCGAGAATTGTGACTTTGTGACTTGTGATCTTGTGACTTTTCAGTGCGAAAGTCACAAACCGCATGTGATCAGCGCAGCGGAAGATCACAAAGTCACAAAGTCACAAAGTCACAAGTCACAAACCGCGGCGCCGCCTGCGCAGGATGAGATCACAAAGTCACAAGATCACAAAGTCACAAACGGCAAGGTACTGACCATGTCCAACCATCCCTGCCCTTCCTGTGGGAAATACCATAGTGCCATACCGACACCAGGCGTGCCCGGTCATTGGCACTGCCGTCACTGTGGCATCGACAGGATAGCCCTGGTGCATGACGAGGAGTTCTAGCGATCACTCGCTGTGCATGCGGCCAGTACTGAGGGGGAGTGCGCATGAAGTGCAAGATTTGCAGCGCCAGCTGCCGCTGTAAGAACGCCAAAGGGGGTATATGCTGCCCCTGCCACAAGCATAAGGGAGGCCGACTGACGGCAGCCATCCGCGGGATGCGCCGTGAGGACCTGCCTTCGTCATGGGTACCGGAGGTTGATCGATTGTTGCTGCGTGAGCAAGCGGGCGGGCCTGCAGGCGTCCAACTCGAGTTATTCCCGACGAGACGGCGATCATGACCCAACGCCAGGCCACCATCTGGCGCCATAAGATCCTGGCAAAGGAGAACTTCAAGACGCCTGATCGCGTGGAGATAGAGATCTGCCAAGACGGCATTGATGGCTGGGCGCTGGATCTGTTCGACAGCCTCAGCGGCGACCATTACCTCCTGTGGAGCGCGGATCAGGCGCGCGACTGGCTGAACGACAAGTACTAGCATCGGGCAGCGCGCAACGCAAAGGCCCTGCCCCCGTCGTGAGCCAGGGGAAGGGCCGATGGGCAGCCGGCTGCCTCGTGTTAGCCGGCTTCGATATGGCGCGCCAGGGCCGCGGCTATTTCGCGCCACAATGGGCGGCGATGCTTGACGGCCAAGCGCCCCAGCTCGCTGCGATGCGGCTCAGGCAGGCGGAAGGCGAACTCCTCAAGCGCATGGCGTAGCCTATCCTCGTCCGGTAGATCGGGCAGCTCGCGATGCAGCTGCGCGCGGGTCATAGGCCGGCGAGTCCGCTGGCTCATCAGGCCGCCGGCTCGAACCAACCCAGCACGCCGCCATAATCGTGCAGCGTGAGCTGACAGGGCGCGCCATCGGGCCAATTCTGATCGAACGTGATGAGGCTGAGGCCATCGGCGATCAGCGCCACGGCTATATGCCCATAGGGGCCAATGCCCCACGGCGCATAGGGCCCCCACACCACGATGGCGCCCGCCGGCGGTGAATTGGTTGGACCATTCGCTACCCACTTCATGCCGCCGATGGTGTGCTGGCGCCAGTCAATAGCGTTGGCATGGATCTCCGGCGCGCCGTGCACGTCGATCAGGAAGAGATTGGCGAGATCGACGCATTGGCCGCCGTCGCCCCCGGGCGCGGTCACGTAGATGCCGAGATTGAGCTGTACAAATGCGAGGAGGCGCATGGAATCTTATCCCTTGCTGTGCGCGACTTAGGCGATCTTAAGCGCCCAGAGTATCGATGCATCGGCGTTGAGGCCCGTCGTGCCGCTATTGATAGTTTTGTAATCAAACGCATCTCCGCTGCTGCGCGTCGCAGCATAGCCGGCCATCTTTATTGTGGTGGTCGCCCCTAGCACGACAACGCTAGCAGGAAGCGTAATACTGCCGCTCTGGGTATGTTGATGTGCCACGGCGTACAATGTGGACGTGCCGCTATAGAGCCTTGCGTACACATCCACGAGCGTGGAGCCGTTGCCGCTGTAATAGAGCTGGCCGCCCAGGTGCCACGTTCCGGCGGTAAGGGTAACGCTGATGATGTCATACCACGTCGTCGCCGCGGCGATGGTCACGCCGGCGGTCTGTATCGTTTGCAAATATGAGATGGTACCGCCGCTGCCGGTTGCTCCAGTGGCTCCCGTGGCGCCGGTAGGTCCCGTGGCTCCTGTGGGCCCCGTAATGCCGGTCGCGCCGGTTGACCCAGTGGCTCCCGTGGCGCCGGCGGCGCCTGAAGCCCCGGTTGCTCCTGTTGCTCCCGTTGCGCCGGTAGGTCCCGTGGGCCCCGTCACACTGATGGCTTGCCACGTAGAGGTATCGAGACGCCAATAGGAGAGGTTGCCGTTCGCCGAATCCTCGTACCAGCCCCACTGATCGGCGGCGCCCAGGCTTGGCGCCGCGGACGGCGCGGTAATGCCATAGGCTAGGTAATCCGTGATGCTCTCGCCTTGCGCCATGGCTACCCCAGCTCGCGCTAGTCGTTCAGTACCAGTAGCCCGGGCAGGCCGTTGCTGATGAACGGAGAGAGCGGCCCGCCGTTGACGATGGGGCGCGGCCCGCGCTGCGTGCCCAGTCCGGCCTGTCCCACGTTATTGATGAGGCAGAGGGCTTGCTCCGTAGTGGTTTCCACGATCGTCGGATCGGCGGCGTACCAATACCAGGATTGCGCCAGCAGGCGGGCCACACCAATGAGATAGGGCAGCCAGGATGCGGAGATCCAGGCAGCGACAAGCGGATCGCTGCCTGGGTCTCCCACGGGCGCCGAGAGGGGAATAGGCGCCCTGCTCATGGTCGCGTTAGACCTCGAAGGAGGTGCGGCTCAGTTGCTTGCGCCTCTTTCGAAAACTCAAGATGGCGTCAATGAGCGCCGCCAGCGCCTGGCTCGCCGTGTTGGTAAAGGAGCCGCCAGTCACCGGCGTACCCTGCAGGTAGCCAATAAAGTTGGTGATGGCGCCGGCGAGCAAGTTCACCTTGCCGGAGCTGATCAGCGAGTTGCTGAAGGCCGGGATCACCTCACCAAACTTGCGCGTGGTGGTGTTGTTGCCGAAGTTCAGCACCGCGGTCTGCTCCACGCGCGACGCCTGCCAGGTGGCGCCCGTAGCGCCTTTGAGGCCGCCGGGCAATGCCGGCGTCATCTTGACGGAGAGCGCGGTTATGGCGCCGTCCGTCACTGCATCCAGATAGCCGGCCCAGCTGTCGAGGGCGGTGATCACACCCGCGATGGTGTTGGTATCCGGCGCCAGGAGATAAGCGACAGTTGTCGCCTCGGTGCCTAGACCATCGATGATCCGGGCGCTAAAGTGCATGGGGACATTCGCCACGGTGCCACCTTTCTGGGCCGATCAGCCGGTGGCCCAATCCGGCGTCTGCCCAGGAACCAGCGTACCCGCGTTTCTCATAGGAGTCAAGAGGGTGTCAGCGGCGCGGAGCTCCTGGCCGCGATCACCCCGCCGGCGCCGTTGGTCAGGCCCTCGAGGGTGCGCAAGTTCTGCAAATGATAGGGGTCATCGGGCACGACGGCCAGCGCTCGCCGTGTGACCTCCAGCGCCTCCGCGGTCTGCCCCGTCTTTGCCAGTGCCACGGCATAGAAAATCATCCAGTCGTACTCGAGGGCTCGCGGGCCGGCGAACAGCTGCGTTTCCGGCGCCGGCAGGGCCTGGCCGATACGGCTGAGCATGATCACCTGCTGCCAGTCCTCCTCAAAGTAGGCGTCCTCCGCGGCGGCGAACCAGGCGAGCGGCCACATGGGCAGGAGCTTGCCGGCCTGCAGGTCCGTCTCCATGGCCCGGTCGTACTCCTTGTGCATGCGGTGGATGTAGCCCAGCAGGAGCAGAGCAAAATACTTCTCCTGGTCCCACGTTGCCACCGCGAGATAGCGCTCCAGGAAGTGCTGTGCCTCGTCCAACTGGCCGATGGATTGCAGATCGCGGCCGAGATAGAAGAGGACGCGCGAATCCTCCACCGGCTCCTCGGCGAGCTGCAGGCGCAAGAGGCGGATGTTGCGCTCGATGTGGGCACGATGATCGCGCTCTATTTGCTGGTGGTGAATCACCACGGAGGATTCGCGAATCAGCTTGGAGCCGTTCGGCGACACCAGGACCTCGTGTGCCCTGCCTTTCCAAAAGTGCGTGCCGCGCTTGACGCAGCGCTCTCGCCAGTTGAGGTTCGTCACGTTGCCATGCTGATCCACTGCGGTCACATACTGCCAGTAGATGCAGTCGCACCAGTCCGGAACGTTGCTCAGCACGGTGCGGATCTGATCCGCTCCCTCTACGATGTCGTCTGCGTCCAGGTGCATGATCCAGTCGCCGGTGGTCAGGTCGAAGGCGGTCTGTCGGGCCGCAGCGAAGCTGTCCGGCCAGGCCCGCTCATAGACCATATCGGCGTAGATGCGTGCCCGGTACAGCGTCTCATCCGTGGAGCCGGTATCCACTATTACTATCTCATCCACGTAGCCGTAAATGCTCTTCAGGGCCGCGTCGATGGTGTCCTGGGCATTGCGCGCGATCATCGCTACTGAAACCTTGGGCATGGTCCTTGCCTCCATCCGCTACGTGCCGAAGTGGAAGATCATCGTTACCGTGGGCGCCGCCTGAGCGATTGCCAGGCAATCGGGTATCGTCACTCCGTCGCTCTCCTTGGCGTTGTATTCCGCGTTCCCGTTGGTGGTGATTTGCGTCTCACCGCTCCATGCCGCCGGATCGTTGCTGAGGTACACCAGGGTCCCGTTCGGCAATGCAGAGGTCACTTTGCTGGGGTTGTAATCGAAGATCACGACGGGAGGTCCCACACCGCTGAGGCTGTTATAGACCTCCAGGCTCGAGGGGCAGAGTGGATTGCTATATAGCCCCGCATGACTGATGGTGGGGAAGGCCGACACCGCGAAGGGATAGTACGAGCTTGTCCCGACAAAGTACATCCAAAAGCCTGAGTAATCGGCGACCGGCGTCGCGGTGTTGTGGAATGCGGTGTTATCGAAGAGCGCCGGCTCAGGCAGCGCAATGGGGAAGCCAATGGGGAAGCTGTCCACGGGCGAGCCGCCGGCGTTGTCGCTGTAGAACCACTTGACGGGCGACGAGGCATAGGGCGGATAGTCATGGCTATGCCAGTAGCCGTCGTGGCCCACGAGCTCCATGGAGGCCAGGAGGACGGAGCCGGCCGGCACCACATCCGAGGTCTGGATGAAGAGCGCTCCGGAGCCGTTGACCATGATGTAGTACGTGCCCGGACCTGGAATCGCCAGCGCGCCCGCGGCGTAGCTCACGACAATAGAGCCCTTGGTCTGCCCAGCGCCCACGTTCACTTGATAGATCACACCGTCAGGATTCGTTGCCAGGGCGAAGGTGGAGGCGTGCGCCGGGTCCATGCCGTTCGTGGGCGGCGCACTGCCGGTCGGCCCGGTGGGCCCCGTTGGGCCGGTAGGGCCAGTTGGACCGGTTGGCCCAGTGCAGCCAAAGCAGAATGAGGAGGGATCCCACGGCCCGCTTGAGCTCCCGCCCGCGCAATTCGTACAGTCATACTCGGCGAGCACACCGCTATTCTGCAGGCCCTCCAGGCCATTGGCGCCCAGATTGTTGAGATACGCCACGATCTGGGTGATCACATCGCTATGGACGTAGGTAATGGCGGTGACATTGGTGATGATGGTAGGGAAATTGCCATCCGTCACCATGCCGTCGGTCTTGATGGCGTTGTAGATCGCACAGGTGAGATTGCTCCAGAGCGTATCATCGGCCAGGGCATCCTGATAATCGGAGAGCGTGCCGCCAGTCATGGCGGTATACAGCGCAGAGAGTGCGGTGATGGCGCCGTTGATCACCAGGCCGGCGCCGGGAATGATAGCAATGATCAGTCGGCCATACGCAAGCAAGGTCTGATCGGCCTGTATGGCATCGATCGCCGATTGGATGCTTTGTTTGATTACATCCACGGCCAGATAGCCGGCGATATTGCACGCTCGCTGCGCGGTACCCCCACCAATCGGTGCCGGGACAGTGTTACAGGTCACGGCGGTGCCCAGCAGCGCAAGCAGCTCCGTGGCGTAGTCCTGCGCGGTAGGTACGTCGATCGGCCCGTCTGTGCGCCAAGTCGTGGTCTGCACCAGCTGCATGCCCGCACCAATCAGAAACTTGAGCCAATCCTGATTGACCTGCAGGCACATCAAGGGCTCGTCGCACGGGGCGGCGGCCGGCGGGAGCACCGGCTCTACGAACGAGGGCACCTGCTGCCAATTGGGCAGGTCGTTCCATAAGGGCACGCCTAGCTCCTGGTCAGCGTAGATCGCTCAAGCTGCTTACGACGTTTCCGAAAGCAGAAGAACGCTTCACTTAGGCTACCTCCATAGAGCGATGTGAAGTGCGCGTCCGCCGGCGTAAAGGTGCTGTTCGTGTTGGTCACCTGATTGATCAGCGCCGTGACTAGGCTATTCGTGAGGTCAACCTTGCCTCCGCTCAGGACGCCGTTGACGATAGCCGGCACGGGCAGGCCAAACTTGCGGCCCGATCCTCCGGACGGCACGAAGTCAAAGACGCCGGTCTGTTCGACGCGAGCGCCGGCTGTCGGCGTGCCGGCGAAGCTCGAAGCATCGCCATAGATCGACAGTTGCCAGGCAGTAATGATGCCGCCGGTCATGGGCTGGATGATCTGCAGCCACCCGAACGCCCGGCTCATCAGATCGGCGAGACTGTCACTATCGTCGATAAGAAAATACATGGCGAGCCGCGCTTCGACGTTCAGCTCATCGACAATCGTGCAACTAACGCGACCGTGCTGTATGGCCATGGATCACAAGCCCTCAAGCTCTCCCGGTCCTGACGTGGCGCTCACGCTGCGTGCGCCGAATCGGTTAGCCTATAGGCTAACAGTTTATCTAATATTTAGGCAACCTAAATGACTAGGATCCCAGATGCAGCCGGGTGGCACTGGTCAGGCGCCACGCTGCACGGGCACATTTCCTTGAGGATGCAGTGCTGTGCAAGCGGCGGTATGATACTAGGTAGCAGGGCCGCAGACGGAAGGGACGGAGCATGGACGAGCAAAACGAAAGGGCGCCCGGGCCCGCAGCGCCGTCGGCGAGAGACCTGCATGCGCCGGTGCGCTCGATAGGCGTGCATCTCTATGCGCAGACCTGGCTGGGTGTGCTGAGCCTCATCCAGGTGACTATCCTGACTGTGCTTCTCTGGCTCGCCACGCTACGGCTCTACTGGGCCATTCCACAGGGCGTCTTCCTGGGGGTCAGCACGCTGGGAGTAGTTCTTGTCGCCGGCGGTGTGCCGGTATTCGCAGTGCTCTGGGTCCGGGCAGAGCGGGAGGCCCGCCGTGCCGGTGCGAAGTGACCCTCCCCGCGGTGCTGCCGTACATCCTGCCTATCCTGGCGCTCTCGCTCACGGCCGCGGCCGCCGGCGTCTTCGCGCGCAGCGCCGGCATGTCCCGCACGGTCGATACGCTGCAGCGCATGATCGGGAGTTACGAAGCAGCGCTGGATCTGGCGGAGCGCAAACAGGCCGAAGCGGAGCGGGACCTCGCCGCAGCACGCACGGCGCAGCAGGATCAGGCCAAGCGCCTGATGCTGCTCGAGGTGAGCGCCGGGACGTGGAGCATTGATCGCGCGGAGCTCATGCGGCAGCTAGCCGCGCTGGAAGAGGAGAATCGGCGGCTACGCGCCGCCGGCACGCACTGAGGAGGAAGCTCATGGTCATTGCTACGCTCACCGGCGTTATTGTTATTGCCATACTGACCCAGATCGCCAAATCGCTGCTTGAGGCCGCCGGCCTCTCGCCGAACGGCCCCTGGCACGATCCGCTGATCTGGTTGGTCGCGCTCAGCTTTGGCATCGCCGGCTATGTCATCTCCGCGGCCATCGACGCGCCGCTCTCCGGCCCGATCGTGCGCGGCGCCGCGGCGGACGGCTTTCAGGCGGCGCTGATGGCGATCGGTGCCTATCACCTCGTCACACACGCGCTCTTCGATACGTCGCCTCCCACGGCGCCGCCGGCGCAGCCCTGATGCGCGATGCTGCCTGGCTGCTGACCAGCCTACTCATCACGTCACTGGTGCTGGGGTGCCTTTTCTGGCTGTTCGTATCGGCTTAGCCCACAGCGCAAGTCCGCGCCGGCCCCTCTACGCCTAGAGATCCCGCCAATTTTGCTACTCCTCCCCTTGACCTTTGGGTATATAGTGGAAGTGAGGGACAATTGGCGCGCCCCCTGTCGTGAGGAGGTGGGTAGGCAATGCGTTGGCTTGCACTTGAACGGCTCCTGGTCAAGGTGCTGTTTGTCGCAGTCATTGGGCTTGTAGGAGCCGCGTTTCTACCCACTGACACGTTTACTCTGTCGATACCACTTGCCCTGATCGCGGCCCTTGCCCTGGTGGCATGCGGCTATGGCCTCGGTGTGTTGCAGGAACGCACTCCCCCGCGCCGCTGCCCGCAATGCGATCGCATCGTGCCAGTTGGCATGTTGGCCTGCGGTCCATGTGGCTATAGCTTTGTCACGCCTGTGGTGCTGCATTCGCAGGTGCCGGCCAACGTCTCGTGGCCAAAGTCGCCCGTAAAACTGGTCCTGCCGGACCAAGCGCCGGCTGATCAGGCAGCCGCACCGGCGGCAGCAGAAGCTGCGTCGCCGATCCCGGTGCCCAATGCCCTGCAGCAGCCCCTGCTGAAACGCGGCGGCGTCCCAGCGCCGGGCGCGCCGGCGGAGCGAGCTACGTGACAGACCTGGGCGCTCACTGGCCGCGAGCCGGCGGCGCCGCGGCGAGATAGCGCGCCAGGGTCGAACGGTGAATGCCATAGGATCGCGCCACGGCGGACTTTGCCTCGCCGGCGGCGATGCGCGCCAGCGCCTGGCCGCGCTCCCATGATTTCAGCGCCGGCGCGCGGCCGCGATAGACGCCGCGGCCCTTCGCCAGGGCGATGCCCTCAAGCTGGCGCTCGCGGATGAGGGAACGCTCGAACTCGGCGAAGGCGCCCATTACGGAGAGCAGCAGCTGCGCCATCGGCGATGCCTCGTCGCCGAATACAAGCCCCTCTGTCACAAACTCCACGCGGCAGCCTTTGCTCACGAGCTCACGCACCAGCCGGCGCAGATCGTCGAGGTTGCGTGCCAGGCGGTCCATGCTATGCACGATCACAACATCACCATCCCTGGCATAGGATAAAAGTAATAATAACTGGGGACGGTTTGTGTCTTTGCCGGATGCACGATCCGTGAATACGCGGTCGAGCGGGACGCCGGCGAGCTGACGCTCCGGGTTCTGATCGATGGCGCTGACGCGCACGTAGCCAAGTCGCTGCCCTATCACGGCGCTGCCCTCCCCTGCCGCACTACGATCTAGACATGGCCAGTATACCTGTCGTAAAAGCGATTTTCGAACCCCAGTGCGGCATACATCGCCGTCCCCTGCGCCAGACGCAGGGGCTACACCCTACCGCACAGCTAGCAATCGGTACCATCCTCATGCTATATTGTTCTCATACCCATGGGGGGCCGCTGGCTTGCCAGTCCGGGTGTGTGGCCTGGCCACTTTTGGATAAGAGCCCCCCTCAGAGCGCCACCACTTTAACGAGGCCCGGCCAGGAAGCGTACGTTACCCTGGCCGGGCCGAACTTATGCGCTTAGAGGCGATCCGCCGGCGAAAGGCGTCGATGCGCTTCGCGTGCGCGCTCGTCCGCGGCGCTGGCCCCGTAGCGGGCGACCATCTGCCGGCTCGACCAGCCCGCCAGACGCATCAAATCCGATTCCTGGCCGCCCGCCAGCAGCCAGGAATGGGCAAAGCCATGTCGTAGCTGATGCGTGTGGATATGGGCCAACCCAGCGCTTTTAGCGCGCTCACGGAGCATTTGATAAATGCCGCTTGCGGTCATCGGCGCCACCCGCGCGAGCCAGAGCTCCGGCCTGGCCGCGAGCCGGTGGCCCGCCCGGGCGCGTAGATACCGATCCACGGCGATCGCCGTGCGCGTGCCAAAGGGACAAGCCCGCGCCTTATCGCCCTTGCCCACCACGCGCACCGTCTGCAGCTTGCGATCCACATCGCCGATTCGCAGCCCGGCCAGCTCGCCCCGACGCATGCCGCTATCCACCAAGAGCAGCAGGATCGCCGTATCCCGGCGGTCCTCAAAGCTCTTGCCGCTACATGCCTTGAGCAGCGCACGGATATCCTCATCGCTCAGCAGCGGCGTGGGCTGCTCTGGCACACGCGGCGCACGCATATTGAGCATTGGCGAGAGCGAGATTTCCCCCTCCCCAACGGCCCAGCGAAAGAACTGCTGCAGGCTTCGATAGCGATTGGCGGCCGTCGCCGGCTTCCAGCGACTGAGCAGTTCGGCGATGAAGGCCTCCACATGCCGGCGTTTGATTTCGGTGATCGGCACATCAACGCCGCTGCGCGACAGGAAGCCCTGGAAGAGCACAAGGGCCTCTGTATAGGATTGTATGGTCGCCGGCGAGCGGTTGGCGGCGCGTAGCGATAGCAGGAAGGGATCGACCAGCTCGCCGATGGTGACAGCGACCGGCGCGATTCGGGACGGCACGGCGAACCTCCAGGAGCGTACTAGAACACCATAGGTGTTATGCGCTCCTGGAGCAACGTGCGGATACGGAAAAGCGAGAAATGCGTAATCAGCATCTCTCGCTTCTCCTGAAAGTGAGGGCACTGGGACTCGAACCCAGGACACCCTGATTAAAAGCCAGCCCACCAGAAGCGACGTGCGGTGTAGCATACCACATCTGGTAGCGTGCTGTGCTAAAGTCGTATAATCAGACGCTCCTGACTAGGGCCTGCATCCGTCAGTGTGCAGTGGCGCCACGGCCCTGATGTGTGATCAGCTACATCTGATGCAGCGCCAAGTCATGCGTAAAGGGTTCCGTGGGCTCGTCCCGCGGGATGCGCGCAATCTTGCTGGGATGGTCGCGGCAGGCGAAGCGAATAGGCGCGCCGGCCGCCACGCACTCGTCACAGCACGCCGCCACGGCGCCGTCAGGCGGCAGGCCGCAGACAAAGCAGCCCCAGCCGGTGCCCGCGACGGGCGCCCGCACCGGCAGCATAATGAGGTTGCGGATTTCTTTGAGCCTCAAACAGCAGCAGCACGGCCCATAGATTGTATACATCTGAAATGGTTTCGAGTGCGTGCTCATCCAGCTACCCCCTCTATGAGCAACTGTTACTTAACGAATGCCCCAGCCCACGGGAGTCTCCCACAGGTGGAAGCAGTGATCGTGCACATTGATATAGTCGCCGTCACGCGGCAGGAGCATCATGGCATCGCGGTTGACGCCAAAGAAGGCCGTCTTGATGCGCTTGATTTCAGCCCAGCTGGGGGAGCGCTTGCGGTAGCTCATGCTCACATGGAGCAGCAGGCCGTGCCGTGTGGGATCGACCGTAGCGATCACGAGTAGGCCCGCCTTGCTGTGATAGACCGCGGTTTCCACAAGGACGCCTTGGCATTCGTAGACGGCGCGCTGATGGTGCGCGCTCTCGCGTTCGTCATACACCAGGAGGGTGAGGTCATCCAGGCACAGGTCATGGGCCGGCAGCCGGCTTCCGATAGTGCGGGCCAGGGCCGTCATGCGTGCCAATCCTTTACAAAGCCCGTGAGCACCTTGGGGGCAGGGTTCGGATCGGGATCCGGCCGAGTGGGCCGGCCATTCGCCCAGCCGTCGAAGGTGTTGATATTCGATGGGAGATGCTGCGTCTCTTGCGGCGCCGGCGGCATATCGTTGACGGAGATATACAGGGTACCGGCCTCCCACTTGAGTATGTGCCCCTCTCCATGCCTGGCTCTGAACTGCCGGAACCCAGCGGAGCGGATTCGCACACGGATACCGAGCCGCTTGGCGGCGACACGGTAGCGGCCGAGCATGCCTGATGAGCGTTCATCAGGCCCCAGCTCGAGCTCAAGGATGGTGCCGTCGCGCATCGCCTTCTCGAGGTTGCGCATGGCCTCTGCAAGCAGTGAGCCGTCGCCGCGCAATGGTTGCGTGAGTGGCGGTAGCTGATCGGGCGGTATGAATCTGGTATGCATTGTTATCCTCCATGCCGGTTTGATTCACTACATCACGTTTCAAACGGCGACGGTGTATGGGGGCGCGCGCGCCTCGTGCCCTGGAGCGGGCGTTGCTACGTGGCTCATCGTGGGCGCCTTAAATGTGCCCGGCGGATCTGCCGATGCTCAGCGATATGGCAGCGGGCGCAGAGGATACGGATCAGACCGCCTTGATTGGGGTCTTCATTCGTTATGTCGATGTGGTGCACCTGACCGCCGTCAGCATTGCAGCGCTGGCATTGCATGCCGCGGTAGAACTTGCGGATAGAGGCGCGGATCTGCGCCTTCTTCTGACACGCACTACTGAGTGTCAGGGGTCTGCCAAATTTGGCCTGATAGCCAGGACCAAGCTTGCGCGCCAGCTCCAGACCCCAGCCCAGGGCCACGGCCTGGCGGAAGCCGCGCCGGCCTATCTCCTGGAAGTGTGAGACGCCGTGGAGTTCCAGCGTGCGACGGCCTCCAGAGGAGGCTATGCGCCGGCAGTGCGCAGTGCGGTCGAACACAGGGGATGGCAGGGGTAAGGACATGCCGAAACGCTCCTAACGCTATGTGGGCTCTCTCAACATCTACGAGTATACATGTATCAGGCTATCTTCGCAAGCAGTCTTGTGGCTAATGTTACGCCCACGTATACTTGTTGCAGTAGTACCGCATAAGTATCTATTCACAGGTTGTGATGCTGGGCTACTGTAGGAGTTGGAGGTGATATATGGCAGGAAGCGGTGCGGCTACGCTTACACGGCCTCTTGGTGCTGATTATCAGCGTCAGGGGGAGCAAATGAAGAGCACACGGTTAACCGTGGGCGACAGGGCCAGGGCTATGGGATTGAACATCACCACGTTTGGCCGCGCGGCGGAATTGGCTCCAGGCACGGCCCGAAAATACTTCTACGGAACGATTAATGTTTTCGATGGCGATGTACTTGAGCGGATCGCGAAGGCTCTACGCTGTTCGGTGAGCGATTTGTTTGAGCAGATAGACGCAAAAGCGCACGGATCCTGATCACGCCGTTGCAATGATGCGCTATGCTAGCTAATATGTCCTAAATCGTTATGGAGGGTTTATGACGCAGGCAACTGTATCGGCAACAGCCCCTGCGTCTCCCGTGGAGTGGTTACGCACCGGGGAGGCGTGTCGTGAGCTTGGCGTTTCTGAGACCCGTGTGCGCAAGTTAGGAGATGAGGGGATACTTACTATGCAGAGAACGCCTCTTGGGCGCTTGTATGCTCGCGCGTCCGTATTGCAATACAAGCAGTCGAGGCGCAGAGCCGGCAGGCCGGCGAAGAGGCAATCAGAGATAGGATAGACAGCGAAAAGCCCTCCTATCGTGCCTTCGGCAAGGCGCCAATAGGAGGGCTCTTGGTTGAACCAGTGGTGCGGCTAAGCTCCACGGCCCCTGCCCCCGCGTGCTGCAATTGTTGAGAGAGCCCACGCGTAGGCATATAAATTGTATAGGGTCCATAACCATATATCAACGGACCTGTACTTGTGACTTGTGAAGCCATGCCGCACGGAACTCCTATGGAGTGACGGCATGAAACGATCCATTTCCGCTAACCTCACCCCTGAGCAGCGCCGCGCGAACGCCCGCCTGGCCGCCCATGCCCTACATGCTTCGCACGACACCGCTGCGTTCGTGCAGCCCGCCGTGCTGGCCAGCCAGGTCACGCGCTTCGAGCAGCAGGTAGACCCGGAAAGGGTGCTTGACCCTGAAGAGCGCCTCAAGCGCGTCAAGCAGGCGCGCAAGGCATATATGCTCCAGCTCAGCCTGGCATCCTCTAAAGCTCGCGCGCAGCGCAAGGC
>Ga0209060_10002890_pt1 | contig 15210 bp, 11 predicted proteins | sample Coa_R1_8_FD_187155 | JGI IMG/M metagenome (GOLD analysis project Ga0209060, IMG submission 187155) | Surface soil microbial communities from Centralia Pennsylvania, which are recovering from an underground coalmine fire - Coalmine... | ecosystem: Environmental > Terrestrial > Soil >...
TCGTCAGCTCGGCGCCGAGGGGCTCGACAGTTTTCGCCACACGAAGCTCGTGATGATTGACCGTGCGGCCCAGGCGCACGATTTCTGGTGGTTTCCCTACGCCGACGCGGAGGCGTACCCCGGATCAAATCGTTGAGCGAGCCACCCTCCTCCCGGACGATCGATCCCGCGCTGCAGACTGACCCTGCATTGCCGCCAGAGCTCGAGACTCGGATCTCGATCCTCGAGCGCACCGCCCCTCGCGAGGACTTCGATTCGCGCTCCTGGATATGGATCATTCTCCTCGGGCTGATCGTGCCTGTGCTCTTGCTCGTGATTGGCTGGAACACATGACGCGCGCCGCCGCCGCCCCCGATGCCGCCCCCGACGCCGCTCCGGCCGCCACTCCGCTCGCCGTAGCCGTCGCCGATGAGAGCTCCTGGCCGCTCCTGCCGCCCGAGCGCTCGTGGGGCGCGGCGCGCCTCTCGCTCACGCTCGTGACGACCACCGCAGCCACCTGGTGCTATCTCATCGGCGAGTCGGTCGGTGGCTATCTGGGATTCATCCGTGGCGGTCTTGCTCTGACCGCAGGCTGCCTCGTGGGCATGCTGCTCGTGCTGCTCGCGGCAGGCCCCGCCTGCATCCGCTTCGGCATCGACTCGATCGCCTCGAGCAAGCCCCAGTTTGGATCACGAGGCTGGGTGGTGCCGGGGGCGCTGCAGGCCGTCTCGATCATCGGCTGGAACTCGCTCTTGATCATTTTTTTCGCGAAGTCCGCCGTGCAGCTCGCCCTCGCGCTCGGCCTCCTTGGAGCAGGCGCTCACAGCACGCTCCTCGTTCCATTGTTGACCCTGACTGCCTGCGCCATCATATTTCTCGCGCTGCGCCGAGGTGCGCGCGGCGTATCGATGGTCTCGAACATCCTTTTTGTGCACGTGTTCGTCGGCCTGTGGATGCTGTATCTGCTCGTATCGCGACGTTGGCCTGAGCTCATGAGCGCGGTGCCCGCGCTGGCCGCGCCGAAGCCCCTCTGGAACTACACCACCGGCTTTGAGCTCGGCATTGTCTCGACGCTCTCCTGGTGGCCCTACATCGGGGCCATGATCCGCATGGCGCCCGATGCGCGCACGGTGGTATTGCCGGTGCTGCTCGGCATGGGTGCCCCCGTGCCGCTGTTGAGCTTGATCGGCCTGGCCGGCGTGCTGGTGCTCAAGACCTCCGATCCCGCGCAGTGGCTGCGCACCGTGGGGGGGCCCGCCTATGCGATCGTGTCGCTCGCGTTCGTCACCGCCGCGAATTTCGGCACCACGATTGCGGGCGTCTACGCCTCAGCGGTCGGCCTGCGCAACTTTCGCGCCCTCGAGCGTCGCTCCTGGAGCGCGCTGCTCCTCATCACGCTCACGCCGGTCGCGGCCGTCGGTGTCCTCATTCCGGAGCTGTTCTTCGCGAAGTTTTCGAGCTTTCTCGCCCTCATCGGCGTGGCCTTCGCGCCGCTTTGCGGCATTCAGATCGCCGACTATTTCTTTCTGCGCCGCCGGCGCATCGACATCAGGGCGCTCTACGCGTCGGGTGCGAGGCAACCTTATTACTACTGGATGGGCATCAACTGGGCCGCCCTGCTCGCGCTGACCGCGGGCTGCCTGGTGTATGTCACGCTCTTGAATCCCATCACCTACGCCTCGAGCGCAGCCTATCCTTACTTGACGGCCTCGCTGCCGGCCGCACTGACCGCGGCTCTGAGCTACGGACTCGCCAGCCGGGTCGTGATGCGCGCCGGACGCGGCGGCTATCGGCCCGCCGAGGAGACGCCTCCATGAGTACTTCGATGAGCGCTTCCCAGACGCTGCCCGACCAGGCGCGCATCGTCATCATCGGGGGCGGCGTGATCGGTTGCTCGATCGCCTATCACCTCACGAAGCTCGGCTGCGGTGACGTGCTGCTGCTCGAGCGTGCTCAGCTCACCTCGGGCACGACCTGGCACGCGGCGGGCCTGCTCACTTCGCTGCGCGACACCGAGGCGCAGACCCGGCTCGCGCAGTACTCGCAGGAGCTCTATCGCGGTCTCGAGGCGGCCACCGGTCAAGCCACGGGCTTCATCGACTGTGGGTCCATTCAGCTTGCAAAGAGCGCGGACAAGGCCGAGGAGATGCGCCGTGGGCTGCTGATGGCCACCTCGTTCGGCGTCGAGGCGTATGAGATCGGCCCCGCGGAGGTGAAACGGCACTGGCCGCTCGCGCAGGTCGAGGACCTCGAAGCTGCGTTTTATTTCCCGCGCGATGGGCGCATCAACCCGGCCGACGTGACCCGAGCGCTCGCGAAAGGCGCACGGCAGGGTGGCGCGCGCATCATCGAGAATGTGCCCGTCACGGGCATCACCCTCGAGCGGGAGCGGGTCACGGGGGTCGAAACGGCGCGCGGCAAGGTGCGCGCGGAAGTCGTGGTCAACTGTGCCGGGATGTGGGCCCGCGCGGTGGGCCGACTGGCCGGCGTGAACGTGCCCTTGCAAGCCGCCGAACACTACTACCTCATCTCCGAGCCGATCGCGGGAGTGCATCCGCGTCTGCCGATCCTGCGCGACCCGCAAAACTGCGCCTACATTCGCGAGGAAGCCGGCAAGGTGATGGTCGGCCTGTTCGAGCCGCAGGCCAAGCCGTGGAGCCTCGGGGGTGTGCCCGCGGATTTCACCTTCGGCGAGATCCCCCCGGACTGGGATCGCATGGCCCCCTACATCGAGAAGGCCATGCAGCGGGTGCCGGTGCTGCTCGAGAAGGGTATCCGTCTGCTGTTCTGCGGCCCGGAATCCTTCACGCCCGATCACAACTACCTGATGGGTGAGGCGCCGAATCTCAAGAATTTCTTCGTGGCGGCGGGCTTCAACTCACTTGGCATTCTCTCCAGTGGAGGGGTCGGGCAGGTGATGTCTCACTGGATCCTCGAAGGACGTCCGCCGATGGACGTATGGTCGGTGAATCTGCGCCGCATGCATCGCTGGCAGGACAACGATCGCTATCTTGCCGACCGCACCGTCGAGACTTTGGGGATCGGTTATCAGGACCACTGGCCGTTTCGTCAGGCGCAAACTGCTCGCGGCGTGAAGAAGAGCATCCTGCATGATCGGGTGGCGGCCGCCGGGGCCTGTTTTGGCGAGTCGGCCGGCTGGGAAAGACCGAACTGGTATGCGCATCCCGGGCAAGCGCCCGAATATCGTTACTCCTGGGGACGGCAGAACTGGTTCCAGAACAATGCCGAGGAGCATGCGGCGGTGCGCGAGCGGGTGGGCCTGTTCGAGCAATCCTCTTTCGGCAAGCTCCTGGTGCAGGGCCGCGATGCCGCCCGCGTGTTGAACCACATCGCGACGGCGCAGATGGATGTGCCGGTCGGACGGTGTGTGTATACCCAATTTTTAAACTCGGCCGGCGGCATCGAGGCGGATCTCACCGTGACCCGGCTCGCTACCGATCGCTTCCTGGTGGTGACCGCCGCCTTCACGCTCACCCATGTCGAGTCGTGGATTCGCGATCACATCCCCGAGCAGGCCCGCTGCACGATTTGTGATGTGTCCGATGCCTACGCGATGCTCAACATTCAGGGCCCGGGCTCGCGCGCATTGCTCCAATCGCTCTCGAGCGATGACTTCTCGAACGAGGGATTTGCCTTCGGTACCTGCCGCGAGGTGCGCATCGGCTATCAAACGGCTCTTGCCTTGAGGCTCACGTTCATGGGCGAGCTCGGCTTCGAGCTCTATGTCCCCACGTCCTTCGCCCTGCCTGTTTACGATGCCATCGTGGCCGCCGGCGCCGCCCATGGGCTCAAGCACTGCGGCTATCACACGCTGAACTCGTTGCGCATGGAAAAGGCCTACCGGGACTGGCCGCACGACATCGGCCCGTCCGATACCCCGCTGGAGGCGGGACTTGCCTTCACGTGCGACTGGCGCAAAGAGGAAGGGTTCATCGGTCGCGAGGCGCTGCTCGAGGCACGTCAGGGCGGGCTCCCGCGGCGCAGACTCGTGCAGTTCCTGCTCGAGGACTCCGCGCCGCTGCTCTATCACAACGAGCCGATCTATCGCGAGGGTGAGCGCGTCGGTTTCATAACCTCCGGCATGTACGGACATCACCTGGGCGCGGCCGTGGGCTTGGGCTACGTCGCGCACTCATCGGGCGTGAGCGAGGCGTTCATCGCGACGGGCCGCTTCGAGATCGAGCTCCCTTTCGGCCGCGTCGGCGCCCGCGCCTCATTGACCCCGCTGTACGATCCGAAGAGCGCGCGGGTTCGACTCTAAGCACTCAAGCGCCCGGAGCGCCCGCCTCGAATGTTGCCTGGCTCGACCCAAAGTCGAGCCAGGGACTACACCCGTGCACGACTCTGCCGGTATCCTTGTGCAAGCCCAGAGGGGAGCGCGCGTGAAGCAGGAGGTCGATGTCCTCATCGCCGGCGGTGGCGTCATGGGGTCGGCGTGCGCCTACTTCCTCAAAGCTCGTCTCGGATTTTCGGGATCCGTCCGCGTCATCGAGCCCGATCCGAGCTATCGCAACGCGGCCAGCTCCCGTTCGGCGAGCTCCGTTCGTCAGCAGTTCTCGACGCCCATCAACATCGCGCTCTCCGCCTACGGCATGGAGTTCCTGCGGGCCGCTCGACAGGCCCCCGAAGCGGGTGGCATCGGCACGGAGGTGGGTTTGGTTGAGTCGAGCTACCTGTTCCTCGCGACTGCGGCCGGGGCCGCGGTGCTCGAGCGGCAGGCTCAGATCCAGCGTGAGGCGGGGGTCGCGGTGAGGCTGCGGGATCGCGCCGCCCTTGCGGCGCGCTATCCCTGGCTCGAGGTGAGCGATCTCGCCGCCGGCTGCGACAGCGAGCACGGTGAAGGCTGGTTCGACGGGCACGCGCTGCTCGGCGGGTTGCGCGCCGCCGCCCAAGCGCATGGCGCTCGCTTCATGCGCGACCGCGTGCTCGCGTTCGAGCCGCACGGTGCGACGCATATGCAGGCGCGGCTCGAGCAGGCCGGCGAGATCCGGTGCGCTTTCGCCGTGCTCGCGGCGGGCACCCAGGCGCGAGAGCTCGCCCGCACCGCGGGCGTTGATCTGCCGGTGGTGGCGAGAAAGCGGACCGTGTTCGTGTTCACCTGCGCCGAGGCGATTGCGCCCTGCCCGCTCGTGATCGATCCCTGTGGCCTTTGGTTTCGACCCGATCACGACCGGTTCTTATGCGGCTTGCCTTCCGAGCCGGATCCCGATGTGGCCGCGGACGATTTCGAGGTGGATCTCGGCGAGTTCGAGCGCCGCTACTGGCCGCTGCTCGCCCAGCGCGTGCCGGCGTTCGAGGCCATCCGTCTCGCCTCGGCCTGGGCAGGTCATTACGACTACAACGTCTTCGATCAGAATGCATTCCTCGGTCCGGTGCCCCACGTGCCGCAATTGCTGCTCGCGACCGGTTTCACCGGCCATGGTATCCAGCAGGCACCGGCGGTGGGCCGCGCGCTCGCGGAGCTTATCCACTACGGCGCCTACCGCTCGCTCGATGTGAGCCCGCTTTCCTACGCGAGATATCTGGAGCAGCGCCCGCTGCGCGAATTCAACGTCATCTGATGGCCGCTGCGTGCGGTGGGGATATTCTCATGCTCGAGCTCGACGCCACCGCAATCGCCCAGCGTCTCCAACGGCCCGCGCTCATCGATGCGCTGGAGGCGGCATTTCGCGCACCGCACAGGGCGCCGGCGCGCCAGCAGTACGCGCTCGATCGGCCACAATCGAACGCACCGGGCGGCACCCTGCTCGTGATGCCGGCCTGGAATGCACGCGTGTGCGGAATCAAGATTGTCACGGTATTTCCCGACAACGCGGCCCGGGGGCTGCCGGCGGTCGCCGCGACTTATTTGTTGATCGATGCCACCGACGGGCGTCCGCTGGCGCTGCTCGATGGAGGTGAGCTCACGGCGCGGCGCACCGCCGCGGCCTCGGCTCTGGCAGCACGCCAGCTGGCTCACCCCGAGGCGTCGCGCATGCTCATGGTCGGCACCGGGCGGCTGGCGCCGCACCTGATCGAGAGCCACGCCTGCGTGCGGCCGCTGCGCGAGGTGCGCATCTGGGGACGGCGCCCGGAGCGCGCCCGGTCGCTCGCCGCCCGCCTCGCGCCCTCGGGCTTGCGCATCGAGGCGGTGGAGGACCTCGAGAGCGCGGTGCGCTGGGCGGACCTCATCAGCTGTGCGACCCTGTCACACGCCCCGCTGGTGCTCGGCGGCTGGTTGCGGCCCGGGCAGCACCTCGATCTGGTCGGCGCGTTCACCCCGCAGATGTGCGAAGCCGACGATGCCGCGCTCGCGCGCGCCGAGATCTATGTGGACACGCGCGAGGGGGCGCTGGCGGAGGCCGGTGAGCTGATCGGTGCGATGCAGCGCGGCGTGCTCGATGCGGGGGCCATCCGCGCGGAGCTCGCCGAGATCGGCTCCGGGCGCTTTCGGCGCTCCGCGCCGGACAGCATCACGCTCTTCAAGAGCGTGGGGGCGGCGCTCGAGGATCTGACGGCCGCGCAGCTCGCGGTGCGTTCGGCGTGCTAATCCTTGGGCGGATTGCAGGGCGGCGGCGTCGCGTCGTTGCACAGGTTGGTGCGCTTATCGCTGTTGCCGCCTCCTGCGCTGTCGTCCGTGGGAGCCGTGGTGGCCGTTACACAACCCGAGATCAACCACGCCAGTGAAAGAACGCTCACGATCGTCTTCATTGGGTCGCCTCCTGAGGGCCTCAAGCGAAGCTCGGCAGCTCGGTGCCGCTCACGCCGAGACGAGCGGTCGCAAAGCGCGTCGCCAGCTCTGCGAGCAGCTTCGATCGTAGCGCATCGCGGCTCGCGAGATCCTGCGCAGTGAGCCGCAGCTCCAGCGTCACCGCGCTCGCCTCGACTTTGGTGAGATAGCACCCGAGAACGGACTTCGCCTCTTTGGACTCGCCCGCGACCGCGAGAGCGAGCCGGCGTGCCGCTTCGACATCGACCTCTCGCGCAAGGCGCATCGTGATCGTCAGTGGAAAGGGCGCGAAGCCGGGGCTGAGATTGAGCAGAGTCGAGCTGGCGGCGAGCGCATTCGGCAGCACGATCAGATGACCGGTCGGCGCGCGCAGCGTGGTGTAGCCGAGCGAGATGGACTCGACCACGCCGATCTCGGGGCCGGTGGGCGCGGCCACCTGTAGCGTGTCACCGAGGCGAAATGGCTTGTAGATCGTGATCGCGATGCCGGCGACCAGATTGCCGAGCGTGCTCTGCAGCGCAAGCCCGATCACCACCGAGGCAATGCTCACTCCGGTCAGGAGCGCCGATCCCATCGAGCGCAGCACCGGGATCAGGTGCGCATAGAGGATGAGCACGATGACCCAGGTAAGCGCGCTGCCGAACTGCTGCAGGAAGCTGATGGTGGTGCGGTCGATGTGACCCTTGCGGATCATCGATGCATTCACCGCGCGTCTGAGGAGGCTCGACACCACGACCGCGAACAGGACGAACACGGCGAGGTACACGAGCGCGCCCAGAAGCGAGTCCGGACTCAAGATGTGGAGCACGTCGTGCTCCCCCGTCTTGATCTCATTCATGCGCCAAGCGCCCCCCCGATGGCGCGGCCCAGCCGGACAATGATCTCCTCGAGCTCTGCATCGGAGGCATTGTAGGGAGGCGCGAGAATGAGTGTGTCGCCTGAAATGCCATCCACGTTGCCGGTGCATGGATAGCAAATGAGTCCGTCGGCGAAGGTGCGCTGCCCGATGTCATGACTCAGGCCACGATCGGCCGGAAATGGCGCACGGGTCTTGCGGTTCTGCACCAGCTCGACCCCTACGAAGAAGCCGCGTCCCCGCACATCGCCCACCTCCTCGAACCGTCCGAGCGCCTGGCGCAAGGCACTCTGGAAGCTCTGCCCGGTGAGGCGCACTCGCTCGATCAGCCGGTCACGCTCGATGATCTCTTGAACCGCCAGAGCGGCGGCGCACGCCGCGGTATGCCCGGAGAACGTGTGACCCGTCATGTAGGTCTTGTGCTCGCTCAGTATGGGCTCGGCCACGTGCGGGGCGATGAGCGTCGCGCCCAGGGGAATGTAGCCGCCGGCGAGGCCCTTCGCGACGGCGAGGAGGTCGGGTGCGATGCCGTCGTGCTCGAGTGCGCACCAAGTGCCGCTGCGCCCCGCGCCGCACATCACCTCGTCCGCAATCATCAGGACGTCGTACTTGCGGCACACGGCCTGCATCGACCGTGCATAGCCGGGCGGAGCCGGCACGACCCCGCCCGCCGCGCCGACGATCGGCTCGAAGATGAAGGCGGCGACGCGCTCGGGTCCGGTGCGCAGGATCGCGCGCTCGAGCTCCCCCGTCAGATGCTCGACGAGCGAGGACGCATCGCACCCCGGCGGAGGGCGGTATGTATTGGCGGCGGACACGAAGGTGACGTCGAGGAGGCTCCCCTCGAACGCGCGCCGCCGTGCAAGGAATCCCGACACCGAGAGCGCGCCGAGCGTATCGCCGTGCCAGGAACGCTCGCGTGCGATGAAGTGCCGCTTTTGCATGAGGCCGCGCGCGGCATAGTGCTGGAGGGCGATCTTGAGCGCGGACTCGACCGCCTCCGACCCATCGCCTCCGTAGACGATGTCCTTGAAGCCTCCGCCCGTGAGCTTCAGGAGCTTTGCCGTGAGGCCCTCGAGCGCATCGCTCGTGAAGAGATAGCGATAGCCGTACGCGACCGAGTTCATCTGCCGCGCAACGGCCGCGTTCACCTCCGGATGCGCGTGACCCAGGCAAAAGACGGCGGGGCCGCCCGAGCCATCGAGGTAACGCTTGCCGCTCTCGTCATACAGATAGGATCCGCGGCCGCACGCGATGCGCGGCAAATCCTGAATACCGAATCCACTGCCGATGCCTCGCGCCATGTGCTTCTTTGCCTCGCCGGTCGATTTCATTGCCCCATACCCGGCGCGCAGTGTACGGCTTCCTCGGGGTAGAGAACTACGAGCGAGCGCATTACCCCATTGGTCCAGCCGAACCCGACCTGCAGGGCATATTCGCCGCCGCCGCCGCCCACGCCCGGGTGCTCGACATCGTACTTCTCGACGAGTGCGCCGCTGCGCTCGTAGTGCCGCGCCACGGAGCGCATCCAGCGGCACGCGATATCCATCGCGAGCGCATTCTCTCCATAGGCTCTCAGCCCCTCGATCGCGAGCCATTGCAGCGGCGCCCAGCCTTGGGGCGCATCCCACTGCTCGCCGGTATTGCGCGGCGTCGTGACGAGTCCGCCAGGCGCGAGCAGCTCGCTCGCCACCGCACGCGCCACGCCCTGCGCTTGCGCTGCGCTCGCGGCTCGCACGAACAGCGGATAGAGCATGGCGGCCGACGTGCGCGCACTGTGCGCACCTGAGCGCCAGTACGCATCGAGATAGCGGCCGCGTGGCGCATCCCAGAGGTAACGATCGAGGGCCGCTCGACGAGCGGCAGCACGCCGGGCGAACTCATGCGCGCAGGCGCGTGCGCCGCGCCTCTCGCATCCGGCGCCGATCGCCTGCTCGAGACCATAAAGGAGCGCATTCAAATCGACGGGGGCGAGCTCCGTCGTCTCGAGGGTGGCGCGAGAGGCGCCATCGGCGAACCAGCGCGAGCTGAAATCCCAGCCGCTCTCCGCGGCGGCCCGCAGCTCACGGTACAGACCGGTGCGCGGATGTGCACCGGCGAGCTCGACATCGGCTCGATAGGACTCATCGCGCGGCAGATCGCACTCGTCCCAGTAGCGATTGAGCGTAACGCCCCGCGCCGGACTCACCACGTGCGCGTTGGCCTCGCCCGCATGGAGCCGCCCTGCGCCGCGCATCCAGTACGCATGCTCGGCGCGCAGCTCCTTCAGGTAGCGCGCATCCGCCGCGGGTGGATCGTCGGGCCGCGTGAGCGCGACCATCGCGAAGAAGAACGGCGGCTGCGATCGACTGAGATAGTACGTCCGCGTGCCGTTCGGCACGTGACCGTAGCGATCGATGAGGTGGGCGAAGTCATCCACCATCGATGCGATGAGGTCCTGTCGGCCGCTGGCGGCGAGACCGAGCATCGTGAAATAGGAATCCCAGTAGTAAAGCTCGCGAAAGCGTCCCCCCGGAACCACATAGGGCGCCGGTACGGCGATGAGCGATGAAAAGCGCGGCGCGACCGGGGTGCGGCGCGTGAGCAACGGCCAGAGCCGATCGATGTGCGCGAGCAGCGGTTCCAGCGGCCCACGTCGCCCCTGCGCACCCCCCTCCGGGGTCGCCGGTCCGGGTGAGGGAAGCGTGAAGTGGGCCTGCACGAACGCCGCGAGCTCCTCGCGCGTGGCCGGCTGCTCGGCCTCGTACGCGCGGACGATGTGTGCGGGGTCTTCACGCGGCAGCGCATCGGCGAACACCTTGTCATCCGCAAAGAGCGATTGCTGCTCGACTGCGGCATAGAGCCCGCCCAGCTCCTGCTGCGGGCTCGGCTCAGGCACGCCGCAGTCCGCCCGGGCCGCGGCCCATGCAAGCCCCAGCGCACAAAGCGTGGCACGTCCGACCGCGCAGACGTCAGACATTTCCTACAGTTTCAATGGCGTAAGACATCGAGCACAGGCCGATTCTAGATCGAGCGGCGCGCCCGCGGACGATTGTCCGGCCTCCCTGACGCCGCCCTGCCCGCTCACCGTCCCGACCCCTGCTCACGCGTCAAGCGGCGCCGCTCTCACGCGCTTCGCACCTCCCCGCCCACCCGCCCCGGCGGCGCCCCGCCGATATGAAACGCAACGCAACCCCCCGCAAGCTGCAAACAAATTCAATGACATAGGAGAACAACATGACATCGGACAACAGAAATAGAACGACCGCGGGGCTCCCATGCACCGTAGTTGCAGCGGTCGCAATTCTGCTTTGCATCGTCGCGAGCGCCGCTTTTATCGCGAGCCCTGCTCATGCGGCGGTCACCTCGACTGCCCAAGGGGAGCGCATCGTCTTCTCGGAGCGAGACCTCGACCTCTCGGGTGAGACCCGTCTCGGCGTGGCCTCCTTCTATGCCAACCGCTTCGGGGGCCGCAAGATGGCCGACGGCACGCCGATGCGTCTCGACGGCAACAACGCCGCCTCGATGACGCTCCCGCTCGGCACCGTCGCGCGGGTGACGAATCTCAGCACGGGGATGAGTGCGCTCGTGACCATCCGCGATCGGGGACCGTACGTGCGCGGTCGCATCGTCGACCTTTCACCGGGAACCGCACGGCGCATCGGACTCGATCGGCGCACCGGGCTGACCACGGTAGCCGTCGAGCCGCTCCTGCTCCCGAAGCGCGCTCATCGCGCTCAACCTGAATCCCTCGACGAAGATATGCGGTATGCTTCCGTCCGCTAGCTGAACCTCTCACGTTGCAAGGTGGTGGACCGTGGCAACGAATCCCGTCGAGGCGGCCATCGCCGCGTCCCTGCATGATCACTGGGGGCTCTTTCTCGCCGAGGGCATCATCCTCACCCTGCTCGGGGTGGGCGCCATTATGATGCCTTGGATCGCAACGTTTGCGGTGGCGATCTTCGTCGGCTGGCTGCTCCTCATCAGCGGCGTCGTCGGTCTCGTCACGACGGTGCGCATGCACCGCACTCCCGGGTGGGGCTGGTCGCTGTTCTCAGCGATCATCGGCATCGCCGCGGGCATCGTGCTCCTGCTCCATCCGCTCTCGGGCGCCTTCTCGCTGACGGTGGTCCTCACGGTGTTCCTCGCCTTCGAAGGCATCGCCTCGATCATGCTGGCCTTGAGCCATAGCCGCGGTTTCTCAGCCCGGTGGGGTGTTCTCCTGTTCTCCGGGATCGTCGATCTGATCCTCGCCGGCATCATCATCGCGGGCCTTCCCGGAACCGCGCTCTGGGCGATCGGACTCCTCGTGGGCATCAACATGCTCTTTGGCGGCATCGCGCTCATCTCGATGGCCCTGCATGCGAAGGGTGATGCGCCCGCGCCGCCGCCGCTCGGCGGCGCCTCGCGCGCATAGCTTCCGCCGCGCCGCGCCGTGCCACGCCCCGCTGCGCGGCGCAGCGCCCCGCCCCCCGCCGCTGCGCTCACCCGAGTTCCGCGCGTTGCGGATCGGACCCGCCGCCGCCGCTTTTCTCCTCCGCTGCCGCGAGCTCGACGAGCCAGTCCTGAAACAGCTGCACCTCGCGACGCGTGCGTTGCGGCCGCTCCGGTGCCACCACGTAGTAGCAGTAGCTATCCGCAAAACTCCCCCCGAGTGCCTTCACCAGCCGGCCACTCTTGAGATAGGGCGCCACGTGCAGCGGATGCGCGAGCGCGTAGCCGGCCCCTGCCGCCGCGAGCTCGAGCGCGGCGAGCGTGGTGTCGACCGTCGGACCGCGAATCGAGCCGGGATCGGCCGCGCCGAGCGCCTGGCGCACCTTCAGCCAGTGATTCTCGTGTCCCATGATGTGGATCAGCTGGCGCGCCACGGCCTCGGGCGCATCCTGCGGATCGAGCGCCGCGACGAGGTGCGGTGCTCCCACCGCGAGGGTGCTTTGATTCAGGAGCCGCACGGCGCGATAGCCGCGCCACGGACCGCTCCCGTAGCGAATCTCGAGATCGGTCGCCTCATCCGGTACCGGGTTGTCCCAGATCACCGAGCAGAGGCGCACACCGATGCCGGGAAAGCGCGCAAGAAAGTCGGGCAGCCGCGGCGCGAGCCAGAGCGAGGCGAGCGAGACCGGCGCGTGCACCGTCACCTGGCCGCGCTCGGGACCGCCGAACAGGCCCACCGTCGAATCGGCGATCTCCTCGAATGCCTTGCGCACCGGCGGCAGGTAGGCGACGCCCATCGGGGTCAGGCGCACCCCCCGCGGCAGCCGCTCGAACAGGGCGAAGCCGAGCTGCGCCTCGAGCGCGCGGATCTGATAGCTGATCGCGCCCGAGGTGAGATTCAGCTCGATCGCCGCGGCCGAGAAGCTCGAGGTGCGAGCGGCGGCCTCGAAGGCGCGCAGCCACGTGAGGGGCGGCAGGCCGACGATGGGTCGCGCGAGGCTCATGAGGGCGTTGAGAAATTTTTTGAGGTCAAAGGGAGTAAATTACTCGGTTGTGGCCCCCCAGGGTCTAATTTATTGTGCCCAAAGGCACCCCGACCTCCAAATTCATCATTGGATCAATGAAACAACACGCGCGAACCGTCGTCATCGGCGGCGGGATGATGGGTGCGAGCCTGCTCTACCATCTGGCCCTCGAGGGTTGGACCGACTGCGTGCTCGTCGAGAAGGACGAGCTCACGTCGGGCTCGACGTGGCATGCCGCGGGGCAGTGCCCGAGCATCACGGGCAGCTACAACCTGGCCAAGATCCACGCCTACAGCAATGCGCTCTATCCGCGGCTCGAGGCGCTGACCGGGCAATACACGAGCTGGCACCCCTCAGGGGGGCTGCGCCTCGCCAACAATCCGACCGAGCTCGCGTGGCTCCAGTACGTGCTCGGCTTCTCCCGCGCCATCGGCTTCAGCATGGAGATCGTCGGGCTCGATGAGATCCGCCGCCTCAATCCCTTCATGAATACCGAAGGGGTGCTGGCCGCTGCCTGGACGCGCGACGACGGGCACGGCGACCCCGCCGGCATTTGCAATGCGCTCGCCAAGGCCGCGCGCGATCTGGGCGCGACGATCCTCAAGCGCTGTCGAGTGCTCGCGGTCGAGCAGCTGCCGAGCAGCGAATGGCAGGTGATGACGGAACACGGTCCCATCCGGGCCGAGCACGTCGTCAACGCCGCCGGCTGTTATGCGCGTGAGGTGGCCGCCATGGTCCAGGCGGACGCCCCGATCTGCAACATGCAGCATCACTACGTCATCACCCACCCCATCCAGGCGTTCCAGGAGCGCAGCGAGGAGATCCCGGTGCTGCGCGACTCGCGCGCTTCCGGGTACTTGCGCCAGGAGCAGAAGTCCGGGCTCATGGGCATCTACGAGAATGTCGGCCTCACGGAGGCCTGGGCGCCCAAGGGCTCGCCCGAGTGGGAGTCGACGAACGAGCTCTTCGCCGATGATCTCGAGCGCATCGCACCCTGGCTCGAGCGCGCCATCGAGCGCATGCCGATCTTCGGCGAGGTCGGCATCCGGCGCGTGATCAACGGCGCGATTCCGCATACGCCCGACGGCGCCCCGCTGCTCGGGCCCGCCGCGGGCCTGCGCAATTACTGGATGTGCTGCGGCACCTCCTTCGGCATCGCGCAGGGCGGGGGCTGCGGCAAGTACCTCGCGCAGTGGATGGTGCACGGGGATGCCGAGATCAACATGACCGAGTTCGATCCGCGCCGCTTCGGCCCGTTCGCCGATCGCTCCTACGTGCATGACAAGGTGTTTCTCGACTACCGCATGACCTTCACCACGCGCGGTCCCAACGAGGAGGAGCCCGACGGACGGCCCCGCAAGATGAGTCCGCTCCATGAGCAGCTCAAGGAGCGCGGCGCCGTGTACACCGAGACCTTCGGCTGGGAGCGCCCGCGCTGGTTCTCCCTCGACGGGCGCACCGAGCAGTACAGCTATCGGCGCAACAACGTGTTCGAGGTGGTGCGCGATGAGGTCGAGGCCGTACACCAGCGCGTCGGGCTCCTCGACCTCACGGGTTTTGCGAAGTTCGACATCGAGGGGGCCGATGCGGAGCCATTCTTGAACAGGGTGTGCGCGAATCGCATGCCACGGCGCTTGGGCGGCATCGCTCTCGTGCACATGCTCTCCCCGCAGGGACGGATCCTGGGAGAGATGACCGTGACCCGTCTCACCGAGCAGCGCTTCTATGCGCTATCCGCCGCCGCCGCGGAGCTGCGCGACCGGGACCTGCTCATGCAGAGCATTCGTCCGGGCGAGGATGTGCGCATCGCGAACGTGACGCAGGAGCGCGGCGTGCTCGTGCTCTCGGGTCCGCGCTCGCGCGAGCTCCTCGCCAAGCTCACCGACGCGCCGCTCGATACCCCCTCCTTCCCCTGGCTCACGGGCAAAGAGATCGCTCTGGCCGGGCATCGGACGCGCGTGCTGCGTGTCTCCTATGTGGGCGAGCTCGGCTATGAGCTGCACCCGCCGCTCGGCGCGATGGTGCCGCTCTATGAGGCGCTGGTGCGCGAAGGCGCCGCGTTCGGCCTTGCGCATTACGGGCTCTATGCCGTCAACAGCATGCGGCTCGAGAAGGGCTACAAGGCCTGGGGCTCGGAGCTCACCAACGAGCTCACGCTCATCGAGGCGGACATGGAGCGCTTCTTCGCGCGCAGCAAGGAGGATTTC
>Ga0209060_10002891_pt1 | contig 15203 bp, 10 predicted proteins | sample Coa_R1_8_FD_187155 | JGI IMG/M metagenome (GOLD analysis project Ga0209060, IMG submission 187155) | Surface soil microbial communities from Centralia Pennsylvania, which are recovering from an underground coalmine fire - Coalmine... | ecosystem: Environmental > Terrestrial > Soil >...
GCAAGCCCAAGCGGCGTGCCGTGGGCCATGTCGGTGATGGTGTAGGACTCGACGATCGTCTCGCCGTCGCCGTCCCACCAGATCTGGTGCGGATGGCCGTCCACGGTGGCCTCCGACATCGGCTCAAGCGGCAGATGATGCACATCCAGCCATTGCTTGACGATCTCATTGGCGTTACCGGGGTTGACGGTGCGATCGGCGCTGCCGTGCCACACGGAAACCTTGGGCCACTTTCCCTTGTGGTGTGAGGCCTTGCGCACGAACTCGCCGAGTTCATGCGCCGGACGCGCGGGTGAGGATCGCATTCCCTTCATCGCTTCGCGGACATTGGAGGCGATGCCGAACGGCAGTCCGGCGATGATCGCGCCGCCCGAAAAGACTTCCGGATGGGTTGCAAGCATCACCGACGCCATGGCGCCGCCGGCGGAGAGGCCGGTGATGAAGATGTGGCGTTGATCGATACCGTAGTCGGCGACCATGCGCGCGATCATCTGCCGGATTGAACAGGCCTCGCCATGCTCGCGCGCGATATCGTCCGGATTGAACCAGTTGAAGCACGTGTTGGCGTTGTTCGAGACCCGCTGCTCCGGGAACAACAAGGCAAAGCCGTAACGCTTGGCAAGCGTTGACCAACCGGCACCGAAGTCGTAGCCGGCGGCGGTCTGACCGCAGCCATGCAGCACGACGACAAGCGCACGCGGATATTGCAGGCTCGTCGGAACGAACGCGAACATGCGCAGGTTTCCCGGATTCGTGCCGAATTGGGTCACTTCATGCAGTGGACTGTGCACAGCGGGACGAATGCTGCGCGCATGCGTGGCAAGCTCAGCGAAACCGTTCAGCTTTCGCAGCCGTCGCAAGTAATCGACATTTTCCGCGAGAGACAATTGCAGCTCCTTGACGAGGGACTCATCAACCTCATCAAGTATAGATAGTTGCTGCAGCGCAAAATAAAAAGACCGTGTGCTGTCGATCCCCAAGTTTTAGTGAGGTGTTGCGGAATTCTTTATTGTCGCGGACGGTTCAAACTTCATGATTGTTGCGCGCGCTCAAACTTGAGTCCGCTGCTCGACGCATCCATGTCAGGAATACGACACATGTCACAATCGACAATGCGCATAGCGACAACGCGGCAAACAGCGCATCAGAGGGTGAGTCCTGCTTGAGCGCAAAGAAGACGGCGCCGATCGCGGCAACGCCGGCTGCATTTCCGATCTGCGTCACGGTGCCATAGAGTCCCGCGCCGGAGCCTGCGGCGGCCGCCTTCACACTCGATAGCACCATGCCGGACAACGGCGCCATCACCAATCCCTGGCCGTAGCCGAAGATCATCAGCACCAATGCGAGCATCGACGCGGTCGGCATGACGACCGAGGTGAGCGCGAGGGCCGCAAGCCCGGCGATCTGGATCGCGCAACCCTCGACAAGGACCAGCGGACCACGATGTTTGGCGCGGATGCCGCTCCGTCGGGAGGCGACGACAAAGGTCAGCGCCAGCGGCATGAAGACCAACCCGGCTTGCAGCGGCGGAATCCGTAAACCCTGCTGCATGAACAGAGTGACCACCAGATAGAACGATAGATTGGCGAAGAAAAAGAAGAACACGGCGCACAAGCCGCGTATGAAGGGATGATCCGACACCAAAGAGAGATCGATCAGCGGCATTCCGCCACGCCGCGCGACCCTGCGCTCCAGGCGCAGCAACGCCGCCATGATCGCAACACCCATCGCCATCACCATAAACACCCACGGCGACCAATGCGCATCATGGCCGAACAGTAGCGGGCCGATCAGGCACAACAGGCCAACAAACAGCACAATCGCGCCGGGGATGTCGAGCCGAGTCCCGGTGCGGCGCGGGACCTGTGGCATGATTCGCGCGGCCGCAACCAAGATCAGGACGCCGAATGGGACATTGACGAAAAATACCGCACGCCAGCCCAGCCCCGCCAGATTTAGCGTCACCAGAATGGCGCCGAGCGCAAAACCCGCGGCGCCCGCAAGTCCCAGCACAATGCCGTAGATGGCGAAGGCGCGGCTCCGCGCCGAATCAGAAAACAAGAGGTGGAGCGTGGCAAGCACTTGCGGCACCATCAGCGCCGCGGTCGCGCCTTGGGCGAGCCTTGCGAGGATCAGCTCTGGCCCCGATTGCGCCAGTCCGCACCACAGCGAGGTCAGCGTGAAGCCGAGGACGCCGGCGATGAAGACCGGTTTGGTGCCATAGATGTCGCCGAGCCGGCCGCCGGTCACAACCAGGGTCGCATAGGCGATCAGGTAGATCGCGATGACCGATTCGATCTGCGCCGGGCTCGCATGCAGCTCAACAGAGATGGTGGGAATGGCGACATTGACCACGAAGGCGTCGACACCGAACATGAATTGCGCCGCGACTACCGTCGCGAGCACCCACCAACGGCGCGAGGAGTCGAGATTCGCCGAGACCAGCTGATGCATGGAGATGAGACCTGCCAAAATTCGGAAGGCCCGATATCACACGTCTCGATCATCGCCGCGATTACCTCGGAGATAAGCGAGCACTCGCGTTTCCGTGAAACCGTGCTGGCTGCGGCGCGTGCAAACTTTCCGTGACCCGGGAAAAAAAGCATTGCCGCTACGCCTGCCCCCCACCGAGAGGGATGCGAATGTTAGCACCGGACCGCTAGCGCATTGAAACGTCTGACCACCTGGCTTACCAATATCGCACACAAAAACAGCAACATCAGAACGGGAAACGTCATGGCGCGTCTGAAATTCGGAGCCTTCCTCGCCCCGCATCATCCCCTCGGCGAGCACCCGTTGCTGCAATTCCGCCGCGACCTCGATTTCGTCGAGCAGCTCGACGATCTCGGCTATGACGAGTTCTGGTGCGGCGAGCACCATTCCTCCGGCTGGGAGATGATCGCCTCGCCCGAGATGTTTTTGGCGGCAGCCGGCGAGCGCACCAAGCGCATCAAGCTCGGCACGGGAGTGATCTCGCTACCCTATCACCATCCCTTCAATGTGGCGCAGCGCATGGTGCAGCTCGATTACATGACCGGCGGTCGAGCGATCTTCGGCTCCGGCCCCGGCGCGCTTGCCTCCGATGCTCACACCCTCGGCATCGACCCGATGACGCAGCGCGACCGTCAGGAAGAGTCCCTGGCGATCATTCGCCGTCTGTTCAAGGGCGAGCGCGTCACCGCAAAGAGCGACTGGTTCTTCATGCAGGATGCCGCGTTGCAGATCCTGCCGCTTCAGGAAGAGCTGCCGTGCGTGGTGGCGTCGATGATTTCACCATCGGGCATGACGCTCGCCGGCAAATACGGCATCGGCATCATCTCGCTCGGCTCGATGTCCACCAAGGGATTGATGTCACTGGCGCAGCAATGGGAGTTTGCCGAGGACGCCGCGAAGAAGGCGGGTACCACGGTGAGCCGTTCCGACTGGCGCGTGTTGCTCTCCTGGCACGTCGCCGAGACACGCGAGCAAGCGCGGCGCGAGGCGGGCGCCGGGTTGATGCGCTGGCACAACGAATATAATGTCGGTACCCTGATGCGACCGGGACTGAGCGCGTTCTCCTCTCCCGACGAAGCCGTGGACAAGACCGCCTTTGTCGACGGCGCGGCCTCCGCCATCGGCACACCGGACGACCTCGTGAAGCTGATCAAGAACGTGATGAAAGTGTCGGGCGGGGTCGGCACCATCATCGGCTTCGCCCATGACTGGGCGAATCCGGAGAACACGCGCCGGAGCTGGGACCTCGTGGCGCGCTATGTCGTGCCCGAGATCAACGGCTACGTCGACAGTATGCGCAAGTCGCAGAAATTCGTGATCGAGAACCGGGCCATTTTTGAGCGCGCAGGCGAAGCTGTCATGGCCAAGATCATGGGGAATGACAAGGCGGCCGCGGCGCTTGCGGATACCGGACCCGGGCGTGTTGCTATTCCGTCGGCCAATGCGCCCGATCTGCAGAAGGAGGCCGCAAAACGCAAGGCATAAGTCAAGCGACCCATTGGCGCGATATCGCCGCAGGTCATTTGCGAGGCTTTGCTGCTCGTCGGCGACGCGCTATTAATTGTTGCGACGACCTGAACCTACGATTGATCTGCCGGTCGCGAGTGGTGCGGATGTCCAAACCGCCACGCTGAAGGAGCACCTGCCAAGGAGCGCCTGTTATGTCGATGCAAAGTGCGACCTCGCCTGCGATTGCATTTACCCCTCCCAAGCGCAATTCACTGACGCATATTCCCGGCGACGAGGGTTGGCCGATCGTTGGCCAAACACTTTCCGTGCTTGCCGATCCCAAGGGGCATGTCGAAAGGCACGCCAACAAGTTCGGCCTGGTCTACCGCAGCCATCTCTTCGGAGAGACGAGCCTGGTGTTGCTCGGTCCCGAGGCTAACGAGCTTGTGCTGCTCGATCAGGCAAAGCTGTTCTCGTCGACGCTCGGCTGGGGCCGAATCCTGGGCCTGTTGTTTCCGCGCGGATTGATGTTGCGCGATTTCGACGAGCACCGGCTGCATCGGCGCGCGCTGTCCTTCGCGTTCAAATCGGGGCCGATGAAGTCTTACCTGGCCGAGCTCGACAAGGGCATTGCCGCGCGGGTGGCGCAATGGAAGGCCAACGCGAGCGAGATGCTGCTCTATCCGGCGATGAAACAACTGACGCTCGACCTCGCCGCAACCTCGTTTCTGGGCGCGGATATCGGTCCTGAAGTCGACGAGATCACCCGCGCCTTTGTCGATATGGTCGCGGCCTCCGTGGCTGTGATTCGCAGGCCATTGCCCGGAACCAAGATGGCGCGCGGCGTGGCGGGACGCCAACGCATCGTCGGCTATTTCGCCGAACAGATTCCGATCCGGCGCGCCAGGGGTGGCGGCGACGACCTGTTCTCGCAGCTCTGCCATGCTACCCATGAAGACGGCGCACTGTTGTCGACCCAGGACGTCATCGACCACATGAGTTTTCTGATGATGGCCGCGCACGACACGCTGACCTCGTCGCTGACATCGTTCATCGGCGAACTCGCCGCGCATCCTGATTGGCAACACGGACTCCGCGAGGAGGTGGCCAAGCTTGGGCTGGCGCTCGACGCACCGACGAATTTTGACGATCTCGAAGCGTTGCCGCTCACCGAGATGGCTTTCAAGGAGGCATTGCGTCTCAAGCCGCCGGTGCCTTCGATGCCCCGCCGCGCGGTGCGCGATTTCACATTCAAGGGATTTGCGATCCCGGGCGGCACCATGATCGGCATCAATCCGTTGTTCACCCACCACATGCCGGAGATTTGGCCCGATCCCGATCGTTTCGATCCCACGCGCTTCACCGAGGAGGCGCAGCGCAACCGCCATCGCTTCGCCTGGATACCCTACGGCGGCGGAGCGCATATGTGTCTCGGGCTGCACTTCGCCTATATGCAGGCGAAGTGCTTTGCCCGGCATTTCCTGCAAAACCTGGAAGTCTCGCTCGCACCCGGCTACCGGAGCGAATGGCAGATGTGGCCGATCCCGAAGCCGCGCGACGGGCTTCGCGTGACGTTGAAGCCTGTGTGATTGACCCGTCCGGGATGCGCGGAGCGCAGACCCGGAATGACGTCATATCTTATTCGATAAACGTGGTGAGCTGCGCGCCTTCATCGGCCACAAACACCGCGATCAACTCGGCGGGCTCGGTGGTAGAGGCATTGGCCGACACCAGATGCGTCGAGCCCGGCGGCTCGAAGAAGGTCTGTCCGACCTTGAAAGTCTCGAGCGGACCTCCGCCAAGCTGCGAGCGGATTTCACCTTTGGTGATATAGGCAGTGACCGAGCCCGCATGGCGATGGGCGCGGGTGAACCCGCCCGGTCCATAAAATACCCGCACGATGGTCACGCGCTTGCCCGGCACGTTTGCCAAAGGATAGGAGGCGATCGGCTCGACCTTGTCGAGCGCCCCACGCTCCGGTTCGCTCGACGCGCATAGCGGTTCGATGGCGGTAGCGGCCGCATTCATCGCAAGCGGCAATACTTTTCCGATCGCGAGCGCGCAGGCGAGCCCCGCGATGATGGCAAGATAAAGCGGACGCGTGTCTCCGCGCGCCGACGACATGAATGCTACGGACATGATTTCCCCTCCTGAACAACTATCCTGCGTTATCATCGAATGCCTTGCGCAAGGCAACATAGCCCTGTTGCTGCTGGGTCCAGTTGCGACCGCCGGTGATGGCACCGTCAACCACGAGATCGTGACCGTTGATGAAGGAGGATTCGTCGCTGGCGAGAAACGCCGCGGCATGGGCTATGTCGTCCGGGAGGCCGGCGCGCGGGATCGGCTGAGCGGTCTTGTAAACCTCGCGCATCACCCTCGAGGTCTTCTCCGCCGCCTCGGTTGAGAGGCCGAGCGCCTTGCCGAAGATGCCGGTCGCGATTGCTCCAGGAGAGATCGAGTTGACGCGGACCCCGGATTCGCCGAGCTCCATCGCCACGCATTTGGTAAGATGGTTCACCGCGGCCTTGGCGGCGCTATAGACCATGGAGGACGAAAATCCGGCCAACCGTCCAGCTATGCTGCCATTGTTGATAATGCTGCCGGATCCCTGCTTCTTCATGTAGGGAGCCGCGTGCTTCATGCCGAGCATCACGCTGCGCACCAGGGTTACCATCGCCGCGTCAAAGCGCGCCGCATCCAACCCTTCGATGCCGCCGGTCTGCGCCGGCCCTCCGGCATTGTTGAACAGGCAGTCGATCTTGCCGAATTTTTCAACCGCAAGCGCGATCAGCGCGCGGATCTGCTCCTCGACGGTGACGTCGGTCTGGCGGAAGATACAATCGGCGCCGAGCTGTTTTGCCAGTGCCTCGCCCTCCGCCACGCGGCGGCCGGCAATGACGATCTTCGCGCCTTCGGCCACGAAGATTTCCGCCGTACGCAATCCGATGCCGCTGGTCGCCCCCGTGATCACCGCAATCTTGCCGCTGAGCCGTCCCATAGCCTACTTCCTTTCTGGTTAGGATTTGCAATCCATTGTGATGGCGCTTGGATCAGGTCTGAAACCAATATTCCCGATCGAAGCGAGTGTCCCGATTTCGAAGTTCGCATCTTTGTACGGCATCTTCCTTTGCGAACTTCGGAATCGCAGGACACTGGCGACTAATTGATCTAGTGTGGCTTTGGTTCAGTTTTGGATCATCGCGCAGTTGTTGTTCGAATGAAATTGATCGACGAGTTTCGCCAAGGTTGGCAAGGCATAACCCAGCCCTCTCCTTTGTTCAGCGCTGGATTCGCGGCCGGCTGCCTGGTACTGACAACTCTGTTCCGCTGGGGGCTGGCCCATATCCGGCCGGACGTTTTTTTCACGCCCTATCTTCCGGCCGTGTTCTTTGTGACCGCGGTCAGCGGGCTGCGGAGCGGCGCAGTGACCGCGATTGTCAGCGGCGCGCTCGGGGTCTTCGTCAATTTTGGCGATAGCAGGGCGGATTCTGCAAGAATTGCGCTTATGCTGATTTTCTGGGTGGTAAGCGCGTGCACAATATGGGGCGTGGTGCACTATCGGTCGAGCGTCGCGCAGCAACGGCAGATCGCAAAGCGCCTGATCCAGGAAGAAGAGTACCGCAAGCTCGTGGTGGACGAGTTGCAGCACCGGCTGAAGAACAAGTTGTCGACCATCCATGCGGTGCTGCACCAGGTGCTGGAGAACCAACCGCAGGTCTGGTCCAGCATCGATCACCGCCTGCGCGCTCTCGCGGCGGCCGACGATCTGATCTCGCGGGTCGACGCCCGCGGCTGTGACATCAAGGACCTTCTCATGTCCGAGCTCGGGCCTTACGGTCATGTCCGCTTCAGCCTCAACGGCGACAAGCTGTTTCTTCCCGACAAGCTTGCGGTCAGTCTATCGCTGATCTTGCACGAGCTTGCCACCAATGCGGCAAAGTATGGCGCCTTTTCCTCGGCGCGCGGGCTGTTGCAGGTATCGTGGACGACGTCGGACGATCGCCTCAACCTGACCTGGGACGAGACGGAAGGACCATTGGTGGAAAGTGTCGGCGCGGCTGGCTTCGGCACCAAATTGCTGCGCTCGGCGCTGTTGCCGTTCGATGGCAAGACGGAGATCGCATTTCTGCGATCCGGCGTTCATTGCACCATGCAGTGCCGGATTCCGAGAAGCTGACGCGCCGCACCCACATCAATGAATTGTCTAGTGGTCCCTTGATGCTAAAATTCGCAAAAGTGCCGACCGAGAGGGATGCGAATGTCAGCATCGGACCACTTGCATCAAGGACGCCGTTGATACTCTGTTAATGACAAATCGCGGCATAATGGCCGAAAGCGTTTTAGTTGGTTCTGGATATCCGTGTTTCTACGGCCCGCTTAACCAAAACTAAGAGCGGAACCCCCAGTATCCGCTTGCCATGCAAATGAGCGCCGCCCAGAAGCTTACGACCGTCACTGACGCGGCTGACGACCGCAGCACGGTCGCGGCCGAACATGCCCTGTTGCGGGATGTGTTCAAGCATCTGCCCGCGGGCGTCACAGTTCAGGACGAGGACGGCCGCTTCCTTCTGTTGAACGATGCGGCAGCAAACCAGCTCGGCATTACGGACACCGAATCCTCCGAACAGCCGTCGGCGCAACTCAGCCGGCGTCGCGAGCGCGGAGTAGAACTGCTCCGCGATGGGGCTCCGGCCGTCACCGAAGAAAGCATTGGCGAAGGTCCGCTCAAGCAAGTGCTGCTGACGACCCATCGGGTGGCCCGGCTTGCCGGCCGCAACCTCCTGATCTCGGCTTCCGCCGACATCAGCGAGCAAAAGGCTTTTGAAGACCAGCTGTTCCGCTCGGCGTATTATGACGAACTGACCGAGCTGCCGATGCGGCGGGTGATCGAACATCGGGTCAACCGCTTGCTGAAGCCGGGCACGACTTGCGGAAAATTCGCGCTCGCGTTCCTCGACATCGACAATTTCAAACACATCAACGACTACTACGGCCACGGCATCGGCGACGCACTTCTGATCGAGCTTTCCAAGCGCATGGTCCGCGACTTGCGCGAATCCGATATGCTGTCACGCATCTCCGGCGACGAATTCCTGCTGCTGCTCAGTCCGATCGAAAGCATCGATGAGGTCTCGGAATTCATCCGCGCGACGCTGCAAAGGCTCAGCGCGCCGTTCTTCATCGACGGCTCCGAAATCTTCGCCTCGACCTCGATCGGCGTCAGCCTCTATCCGGATCACGGCCACAGCTACGATGTGCTGCGCCAAAATGCCGATTTGGCGATGTACCGTGTCAAGAATGAGGGCAAGGGCAACGCGCTGTTCTTCGATGCCGGGATGGAGCATGAGGCGTTGGCGCGGACCAAGATCGAGCAGTCGCTGCGGCTCGCCATCCTGGAGAAGCGTTTTTGCTGCGCTTTCCAGCCCAGAGTCGATATTCGTACGCGTGAAATCGAGGGCATCGAGGCCTTGGTACGCCTGCGCGACGATGGCGGCGTGATCCAGGCGCCAGGCACCTTCATCAACCTGGCGGTAGAACTCGGCTTGATCGACGAGTTGACGCATTTGGTGCTCGCTGAAATCGTCAAATCGATCGATCTGATCAATGAGACTTTCGGCCCCAATGCCTCGATCAGCATCAATGTCGCAGCCAAACAGGCCGGCAACGTCGAATTCATGCGCTCGTTCGCGCAGGCGCTCGATGCCACCGGCTTTCCTCAGCGGTTCATAATCGAAGTGACGGAAGATGCGTTCGTCGCCAAGACCCATTTCCAGGACCAGATCCTGCCGATTTTCCGCAAGCTCGGCGTCGGCATCTCGATCGACGATTTCGGCATTGGCTATTCGTCACTATCGGCGCTGGCCGATATCACCGCCGACGAAATCAAGATCGACCGTTCCTTCATCACCGACATCCATCGGCGCCCGCGCAGCCAGGGCATCCTGCGCGCAATCGAATCCTTGAGCGAGGCGCTGGGGATGTGTGTGGTCGCCGAAGGCATCGAGTCCTACGAGGAACTTGTCTATCTGCAGGCCGCAACCCGGATCCGCTACGCGCAGGGCTTTTACTTCTCCCGGCCAATTTTCCTGGAGGAATTGAAGCGGGCAGCTCCGCTCGCCAGCGACACGCGCGTGAGTCCGGCCAGCCGTCCGATGCAGGAGACCCGCCCCGTCTATGCGCGCGCCGACCGCCATCGCCGTTAGCGGTGCTCGTCGCGTTAAGAGTGCATTAACGAGAACGGCGAGCCGCGAATCCGCAATCCCCTCGGGAACCGCCCATTAAGTCGAAAGTAACCCGATTTCCTAACGGGTTATGCGATATCTGCATCGTATGCATTCCCTCTTGGGAGTGGGGAATGCGCAACTTGCTTTCAAAGATTCGGGACCGTATGTCCCAACCCACGGCAGCAACTCAGCCGCATATCGCGGCGATGGGAGGCCGCGACCCGATCGTCTGGCTGATCATCTGCGGCATCCTGCTGGTCGCAACGATCATCGTCGGCACCATCATGATGGTCGGCGAATTCCGCGAGCGTGCGCTTTCCAACAGCGAGCGCGGGCTGGAAAACATGGTCCAGCTGCTGACGCACCATTTCGATCAACAATTCGAGGATTGCGAGATCATCACCAGCGGGCTGATTTCGCAGATGCGCTTGTCCGAGATCGCCTCGCCCGACGCATTCCGCGAGCAGGTCTCGACGGCGGAAGCGCACGAGATGCTGCGCACCAAGGCCAACGTGTCGGCCTTTATCGGCAGCGTCAGCCTCTTCGATGCAGACGGGCAGCTGGTCAATTCCTCCAAGGCCTTTCCGGTGCCGACGATCAACATTTCCGATCGGCCTTTTTTCCAACGCTTCAAATCCGACCCGAACACGCCGACGGTGATAATCGAGCCGTCGCGTAACCCCCTCACGGGCACTTGGACCACAATTGTGGCGCATCGGCTGAATGGACCGAATGGGACCTTCCTCGGCGTGATGGCGAGACGGATCGATCCCGCCAACTACGAAAAATTCCTTGCCTCCGTGGTGCTCGAGCCCGACGCCGCGATCGCCCTGTTCCACACCGACGGCACCATGCTGGCGCGCTATCCGCATGTCGAGGCGATGATTGGGCGGAAATTCAAGACGGCTCCGCTGGTGCATCGTGTGCTCGAGAAGGGTGGCCTGCAAACGCTGCGCGTCAAGAGCCCGGTCGACAAGTTGGACCGGCTCGGCGCCGCTGCTCCTCTGGAGCACTCTCCGATCATCGTCATCGCAACCAACACCATCGCCGCGGCATTGACCGACTGGCGCGCGCAGACACGCTTCCTGATCGCTGCCGCTGCGCTGTCGGCGATCGTGATCGCCATCATCCTTTTCCTGATCATCCGACTAATCAATCGGCAGAACCTGGAAGCGCAGCGGCAGTTGGAGGCGCAAAAGCACCAAGTTGACACCGCGCTCAACAATATGACGCAGGGCCTCGTGCTGTATGACGCCTCGGCGCGCATCGTCACCTTCAACAAGCGCTATATCGACATGTACAACCTGTCGACCGATGTGGTGAAACCGGGCCTGCACTATTACGACCTGATCCAGCACCGCAAGGACACCGGATCCTTCGACGGCGACGTTCGCGCCTTTTGCGACCCCATCATGCGCGAGATCTCGCAGGGCAGGATCAACTACAGCCTGATGGAAAGCGGGGACGGCCGCGCGTACCACATCGCCAACAAGCCTCTGCCGCAGGGCGGATGGGTCGCGACCATCGAGGACATCAGCGAGCGCCGCAGACTCGAGCAGGAACGCGACCGCAACCATGCCTTCCTGCGCGAGATCATCGACCACATCCCCACTCAGATCACGGTGAAGGACGCGCTCGATCGCCGCTACGTGCTGGTCAATTCGGTCGCCGAGGAACAATTTGGGTTGCCGCACGAGGAAATCGTCGGCAAGACTCCCTTCGATCTGTTCAAGAGAGAGCTTGCCGAGCGCATCATTGCCGACGACGACAGGGCATTGCAATCTTCCGAGACCCTGTTCATTGACGAGCATCGCTGGGAAAGCCGGACGCTCGGCCCCCGATTTGTCACCTCGCGGCGCCTCGCCATCCGCGATCGGGCCGGCGACCCGCGCTATCTCATCAATGTCGTCGAAGACGTCACGGAACGGCGGCTGGCGAATGATAAGATCGCCCATCTCGCGCATTACGACGCGCTGACGGACTTGCCTAACCGGGTGCTGTTCCGTGAGCAGATCGAACGCAAGCTTGAGCGCGCCAATCAGGGCCAACAATTCGCGCTGCTCTATATCGACATCGACGAGTTCAAGGGCATCAACGATTCGCTCGGGCATCACGTTGGCGACGAGCTGTTGAAAACGATAGCGTCCCGCATCCGCGATTGCATCAAGGGTGAGGATCTCATCGCTCGGCTGGGCGGCGACGAGTTTGCGGTGATCCAGACCGCGCTCGGCTCGACGGCCGACGTCGAAGCTTTTGTCGCGCGTGTCTATGAGGCGATCCGCCGGCCATGCGAGTGCCTCGGCCACCAGCTTTCGACCGATGCCAGTATCGGTATCGCCCTCGCGCCGCGCGACGGCACCGATCTCGATCAGCTGATCAAGAATGCCGACCTCGCAATGTACGCCGCCAAATCCAGCGGGCGGCGAGTCCATCGCTTCTTCGAGGCGACTATGGACGCCCGCGCCAAGGCGCGGCTGACCATGGAACAGGACCTGCGGCAGGCGTTGGTCGACGGCAGCTTCGAGATTCACTACCAGCCACTGGTCGACCTCGCCAATAACAAGGTAACGGCCTGCGAGGCGCTGCTGCGCTGGCGACATCCGGACCGAGGCATCGTCTCGCCCGCCGAATTCATTCCGGTCGCCGAAGACACCGGCTTGATCAACGAGATCGGCGATTGGGTGCTGCGGACCGCCTGCGCCGAGGCCGCGACTTGGCCCGATCACATCCGCCTCGCGGTCAACGTCTCGCCGGTGCAGCTGAAATGCCAGACGCTGGCGCTACGAATCACGGGCGCGCTCGCGACCTCCGCCCTGAAGCCAAGCCGGCTCGAGCTCGAGATTACCGAAACGGTGCTGATTCGCGATGACGAGGCGGCGCTCGCGATTTTGCACCAGTTGCGCGACATCGGCGTCCGCATCGCGCTCGACGATTTCGGCACAGGATATTCCTCGCTCAGCTATTTGCAGCGTTTTCCGTTCGACAAGATCAAGATCGACCGTTGTTTTGTCAGCGACATCACTGAAGCCGGCGGCTCGTCCTCGATCGTGCAGGCGGTCGTCAACATCGCCGGCGCGCTCAACATGACGACGGCGGCCGAAGGCGTCGAGACCGACGCGCAGCGCACGCTGTTGCGCAAGCTCGGCTGCACGGAGATGCAGGGCTATTTGTTCAGCGCGGCAAAACCCGGTGCTGAAGTGAAGAAATTGTTTGGCGCGGCCCGCGAGGCGGCTGCGGTGGTCGCGTAACCGATTTGAGGACAGCGGCAGCCTGCATCTCAGCGCTGCCGGGTAAAGCGGAAGTCTTGAAGTGAAAGGGACACCGAGCATGGCCCGCGGGAAGAACGCGGAGTTCGCACACTCCTACGCCGTGCGGCTGATGCAGCATCTGGTCGTGCCGACGTTCGTCATCGATCCGAAGCGACAGGTGGTGATCTGGAATCGCGCCTGCGAACGGCTCACCGGGGTTTCGGCATCCGAGGTCCTCGGCACCTCGCAACACTGGCGCGCCTTCTACCAGACCCGCCGCTATTGCCTTGCCGATCTCGTCGCCCTCGCCCGCCCCGACAGGCTCGCCGACCTCTATTCCCAATATGCCGTTCATGCCGATGCCGGCACCGGCTTTTCCGCCGAGAACTGGTGCGTCATGCCAAGGCTCGGCAGCCATCTCTATCTCGCCATCGATGCCGGTCCGATCCACGATGAAGCCGGCAATCTGATCGCGGTGGTCGAGACCTTGCGCGACATGACCGACCAGAAACGGGCGGAAACCGCGCTCAAGACACTCGCCGCCAAGGACGGGCTGACGGGACTTGCCAACCGCCGCTCATTCGATCAGGCGCTGGCCGCGGAATGGCTGCGCGCACAGCGCGTGCGCAGGCCGCTGGCGCTCCTGTTCGCCGACGTCGATCATTTCAAGCTCTTCAATGACCGCCACGGCCACCAGAGCGGCGACGAATGCCTGCGCGCGGTGGCAGCGATCGTCGGCGCCAATGCATTTCGGCCGACCGATCTCGCCGCGCGCTACGGCGGCGAGGAATTTGCCATGATCCTGCCGGAGACCGATCGCACCGGCGCCTGTGATGTCGCCGAGCGGATACGCAAATCCGTGATGGACCTGAAGATCGCCCACGGCGCGCCGAAGGCGGGCGCTCACGTTACGCTCAGTGTGGGCGTCGCGATCATGGTGCCCGAGACCGATGTGGGGCCGGAGTACCTGCTGACGCAGGCCGATCAGGCGCTTTATGCCGCAAAACGCCTCGGCAGGAACTGCGTCATCTCCGCCGATACCATGCTCGCCGATGTTGCCCGGTTAAACGGCCGGAAATCCGGCGCATCGTCGCGGCGTTCGGCGTGAATTGCGGCGCCCGCTATCGCCTTTGCCGTGCGGGCCTGATAAAAAGCATGCCGTGACGCGCAAGCGGGTGATCGCATGCAACCTGTCTCTATTCTCCTCAACGTCATCTGGATCCTATTCGGCGGTGCCTGGATGGCCTTTGGCTGGCTGGTGGCTGCGATCATCATGGCGATCACCATCATCGGCCTGCCGTGGGCGCGGGCGGCGTTCAACATTGCCGTCTACACGCTCCTGCCGTTCGGCTCGCGGGCGGTGCGCCGCGACCAGCTGACCGGCCAGGAGGACATCGGCACCGGGCCGCTGGGCGTGATCGGAAACATCATCTGGCTGGTGCTGGCCGGCTGGTGGCTCGCGCTCGGCCATCTCGTCACCGCGATGCTCTGGGCCATCACCATCGTTGGCCTTCCCTTTGCCTGGGCGCATCTCAAGCTCGCCGGCATTGCCCTGTGGCCCATCGGCCGGGAGATTGTGCCGGCGTAGCGCATGATCCGGGAAAGCCTGCCCCCAAATTGATGCGGGTGGCACCGCTTTTCCCGCACGACAAACGCATGGCGTTTGCGCGGAAATCATACGCCAACCCAACCGCGTCACGCGGCAAGCCGTCCGCGGTTGTTGGCGGCCAAAATCGGCCGCACCAGGCGACCGAAGCGTTCGGCCTCCTCGTCATGCAGATAACCG
>Ga0209060_10002900_pt1 | contig 15165 bp, 9 predicted proteins | sample Coa_R1_8_FD_187155 | JGI IMG/M metagenome (GOLD analysis project Ga0209060, IMG submission 187155) | Surface soil microbial communities from Centralia Pennsylvania, which are recovering from an underground coalmine fire - Coalmine... | ecosystem: Environmental > Terrestrial > Soil > Unclassified...
CACTTGCTTTTCGGCTTGCTTGCCCATATACTAACCAGCGACAACCTACAAAGAGAACCGCCCTCATTGTCCAGACAAGGGCGGTTCTCTTTCCTTTTCTCCCTTCAGTCAAGCTCTTACAACCCTTCCTACTTCCCTTGATTAGTTTCCTCTCTCCTGTCTTTCTCCTGTCGTTTTCCCGCCCTTTTCCTGTCGTTTTCCTGTCGTTTTCCTGCCTTTCCTTCAGTCATTCTCTCCCAACTTCTCCCCGAAACTTCTTTCTATCTCCAAAGATCTTTGCCCAAAGAGGGATTCCTAGCTAGCTCCTTTTTGACCCTCTACGCTCATAGAAGTTACTTCTATGAGCTCACAATGGTTAAAATCCCCCCTTCATCAAAGTCTGCTTCCCCTTCTCCCCTTCCTTTTCAGCCTCTTCTCCGCACGCCATACGCACGCCTCTCTTTCCCTAGCAATCGTCACACTCAATCTATGGTTCCCCTCTCCGTTACGATTGCTTCTTCTCCCCTGCATACGGGGAATTACATAACGGAAACTGTTCGGGAACCTTACTACGGCAGATAGTGCAGGTAGTGCAAGATAAAGGACTCCTTTTCGTCTAGATTACGAGCTAGCTTGATACGCTACAAGACGCTTTGAACTTCTCTGAAAGAGATAGATTTCAGGCTAGATCCTCCCTCTTTCCGTCTAGATGTTTCTAGACCCTCTTTTTCCTGCTTTGTCGACCGTTTTCTGCCCATCACTATTCGAGCTCAATGTCCTTCTGTATCGACGCTGCTTTTCCCACTGCTTCCATGCAGTTCCGCTTGACCTTCCATTATAGCCCCTTCATTAGCCCACAATACAGCGGCTTTATTTTTCGAAAAAGAACGAAAAAGCAAAGTGATACCGAACGAAAGCGCCGTAGCGCCCCCCTGGTTCGCTAAAAATAACAGACACATAAAATTTTATCTGTCTAATAGCGTAAAGCCGCTTCCAGAGAGGGATTAGGCTATATTTAGAAAATTTACAGACACATGTAGTCAGATGAAACGTACTTTATTCGCCATGGAAATGACAGGGGAAAAAAGTGGGAACCATCTGACTACATGTGTCTGTAAAAGCATTACGAAACATGAATAAAACAGCTTGTAGAGCGGGTTTATGGGCAAAAAAAAGTCACAGACACATAAAATTTTATGTGTCTGTGACTTGGCTCTATAGGATGACAAGATTAGTAAAGCCTCGTAGTTGTTTTTTTGTGGCTGCGGACCATTCTCGATTTGCATGTATATTATGTGTTTCAAGTGATTGATTGAACCAACGGGCTTTTTTAGGGGTAAACCCATTAGCTTCACACCAACTTTCATATGAAAGACGAACTATGTTATTTTCAGTCCAATTACCATCTCTAATTTCGCAACATTCTTCTAGCCATAAGCCAACACTATCTTGGGAATCTCGTTGTTGTTGAGTTATATTTTTTACGGTTTCTGGTGTTATAAGTCCTTTCCCTTCAAGTTGGTACCATTCTGATGCACCATCGATAAGCCAAGATAGTACACCTTCTAAAATTTCAGGAGATTGTATGCGGTGTTTAAGGCTTTTATCTTCATTGCCGAGTTTCGAGTGGGGAAAGATGATCACTTTGATACGTCCCCAGAGTGCATCATCATCGGGGTCACCGTTAACCTCATGATTAGAACTAAGCCAGACAACATATTGAGGTCTATAGGTAAAGAAGTCGCGATGTTTAAAGGCGCAATGGACGAGATTACCACCAGTAAGCTGCTTAATTTTCGCAGGGTTGAGACTTTGATATTTATTGCTTTCAGAAGCAAAGACAATGCGAGCGGCTTTCAAAGGTGCAAGGTCAAAGTTTTGACTATCATTTTCTCGTTTTGCTGTGAAGCTATTAAAGTCAACCTCGGTCGTGATAGGTCGTGGAAAGATAGCAAGAATAGTTTCACACATGGTTCCTTTTCCGCTTCTTGGAGGTCCAAAGATGTAAAACATGCTTTCTTCTGAGGTATGGCCCGTGATAGAGTAGCCAAGGGATTTTTTCAGGTAATCAATCATTTCTAGAGACTCAACGGTATCTTGAAGAAAATTCAGCCAAGGAGTCATATCCGCATTAGGATTGTAGCCGACCGAAGTACACCAGGTAAAGCGGTAAACGGGATCATGAGCGATAATTTTCTTGGTGCGTAGATGGACAATGCCGCTTTGGGTATTGATAAGGTCAGGTTCATTGTCAAATTTTTCAACCTCGACATAGGCGAGGGTTTCAAGGAGAGTACGACAGGCAGCAATGCGACCGGCCATACTTTTAGAAATTTCGGCAATATCTTTGCGTTCCATGTGACGGGCTGCGCTTGCGCGTAAACGAAGAGTTTTTACGATTAAAGCATTAATGCGCTGGATAGAGGGAGCAAAGTGTGTTTTGTTCCAGATAAGCCAGCCGTAAGCATCATTAAAGGCAAGATATTTGCCATAAAGGTGAAACACGGCTTCAGCATTGCCTTGATCATCAGCACTGAAGGAAGTGAGTTTTTGATCGAAGTCAGGAGTTTTAGGATCAAAGAGCGGATCAAGGTGTACGGGAGGTTCATTTTCTTCAAAAACTTGTCGGGGCATGCGCGGTTGGGTGATGCCCTGGGTGATACCACTGGTTAAGGTGGCTTGAATTTCATTGCGCAGGAGCCCGATAAATTCAGCCGTTCGTGTAAGTTCCGCTTCAACGAGATCTTGATTGAGTAAGCCAGCTCCAATAATTTGACCAAGATTGAAAGCGCTTTTATTGAGTTGGTGGTTACGGTTCCCTTTGGGGGTGTTTTGGAGTAGAGCTACTTCTTGTGTGAGTGCCTTGTGGGCCCATATATCGTAACGGAATAATTTCTTTGCAGGTTCTTTTATTGTTTGTTGTTTGGGTGTCGTATTCGTGCTATTCACTTCCTTCTGTGGCATATCTTTTTGTGGTTTGACGAGGGAAACGAAAATGCGTTCGACGAGGGTAACGGGAATAGTAGCTGGTGGGCTTGATGGTATCCCGAACGCCCATTGATAAGGAGCTTGTTCTTCGGGATGGATGGATGGAGGTATGAGGGTATAACAACTATGCCATCGGAGCTCGATTTGTTTGAAAGATGGTTTGGAGCTCAAAGGGAGACCAACGAGAACGCCGTTATTCGTCATGGATAAGGCTTCGTGACAAAGAATATGAATATGGTAGCCGCCCCCTTTACCAGGGGTATAGGTAATCCAAGGGTATTCAGGATCGAGTCCAAGATGCATCAGGATATGTTCAAGGATCTTAGGATTGTGGCAGTTATCGATATCGATCGTTCGTAAGCCGTTTGGTCCGTTGATGATGGCAATATTTTCTTGCCATGGCAATAATGTTACTTCTTTTTCTGTCTGGAGGTTCTTTTGAAAACTCTTCCATTCTATAGTTGCCGATTTAGATTGATGAGCAAGTGGGATACTGTTAAATCCCATCTTATGAAGAGTAAGTGCATAACCTCGTAGATCAAGGCGAGAACTAGATTGATCGACATTGGTTGATGATTGTGGTACACTCATTTTGATTAAATTCTTTCTGTGCTTTTATGTGCAGAGGTTGATATAAATGCGAGTAGTTATGAAAACAGGCCGCTCTCAAACCTGCCAAGATTTTGGAGAGTGGCCTGTTTTTTATTTTTTTTTGTAGAATTTTGATTGAGCGAAAGCTTTTTGTACTTCATTAAATTCTACTAGTCTAACCCGTCTGTTAAGCGCATCTTGTTCTGCCCTTATTGCTCCTTTAGATGCGAGTCTTGATAATAGGGATAGTGGTACCCCTAACCTCTTTGCAGCCTCAGACATGGTTATCCATTCCTCTGGTGTTTCCGACATATGTAACCTTCCTTCGTGGTTTTGATCTATTGGGAATTTTACCACAATAGAAAACAATTGTAAATATACGGATAAAATTTATTGTTAGGACTATTGCAATATTTCCAATAATATGTTAATATCGTTTTGTAGGAATGATACGTACTGATTGTAATGTAGCAATATATATTTGTAAATCGAACTTTATAAATAGATATACAGTAGTACGGTTGTCGAGTTGAGTGGCAGTAGTGTTGTGGTCTTTAACAAGTAAATAGTGTATGACAAGAAAAAACCTCTTGCTATCAACAAGAGGTTGGAGAACTGAGTCGCTTAGCACTTGATCCTGATAGGTGACTCACAAGGAGTATAGCACGGTGTTCACAGTGGAACAAGCAGCTTCACAAGAAGCGCAGTACCTCCAATTTCTAGAGAAGGCACGCATTTTAGCTCCAAGTTTCGCAGTATCGACGGGTGTGGATGCAGAAGACCTCTATCAAGGGGTAGCACTGCACTTGTGGGAGAAGCGAGCAATGATCTTTGTGGTAGAGAATCCCCGAGGGTATGCGTATCGCACGATTCAGAACTATTTACGCGATATGTATCGCAATCAGAAACGGCGTCGTGAGATAGCCCCTTTCATGGTGTTGCCAATAGATGATCTGTTGGTTTCCCCAGAAGGGAGGCAACGATGAACGAGAGTGAGCAAGGGTCATCAGAAACGGTACAAGATCATCCCTCTGGATACTGTGATGATAAAAGGTGTTGGTGTCACTTCGATGTAGGATATCACGAGCAAGTGACAGAGATGCCTGTAACAGCCTCTTCAGAGGACTATCAACAAGCATTGTCGTTCTTTGGGGTTGTGGGAGTGGTGCATGCAAAATAAACGATATCCTTGTTTTCTCTGTAAGAGACGGGCAACAGTGCACTACTTTCTTTGGATACTCAATATCCCTTGTTTTGTGTGTAGTTGCTGTAAAAGCTATATCATGAGCCCTGTAGGGGGTAAAAGTGGAATAAGAAAAGCGACCAGACGCGCCAACGTCTAGCCGCTGTGTTACTAGCTCATACGAGCCAATGTACCTTTACAAGCGCATTGTACCTTGTGTGAGCTCCCTTTTCAAGGAGAAGGAAAGGAGAGCAGGATGGGATTTATTCATAAGATCCATAGCTCAACCAAAACATCAGTGAAGCATCATTCAGCATCGTTGCATTTGACGACCGTCATAGGAAGTCAAGAAAAAGCCGATGAAGCGGTCGCCGAACTAGAGGCAGAAGGGCATATCGTTCACGGGTGCTTAGTGAGCGAAGAAACGGAAGCGGAGCGTGTGGAACGGGAAGCGCGTCCTTGGCCAGAAGGGAAGCGACACAAGTATCGATGGGGGCGTAGCTGATGGGAAAGACATTTACGATCACGAGCAAGGAGCATTGCACACGATGTGCATGTTTCGGCCAGGAGAGAGAAGCGTGTGTAGCGGTGAAGGAAGTCGTAAGGGGCGTGACGGTACACAGTGCTTTGTGTGAGGAACATTTTACGGTGGTAAAACCACCAGCTATAAAACGGCACGTCAAGAGACATCGGTTTTTCAGACTATTCTAGAAGGGAAAGAAAACAATGGCAGTCTTACCACAAGATCAGTCAATCTATGGGGGTGCAGGTATCCCCTTGAAGCGCAAGGGAGCGGGACTCAATCAATTAATCGCCAAGACGCATAAGTTGGGCGGTCAGTTATTGGGATTACAGATTACCAACGGAAATGTGATAGCCGTCGGTTTTAGTGCGATGCAAATCACGGCAGGGGTCGTAAAATTGGCATGGATGAGCCTAGGAGGGTGGTCACTGGCCTTGATCCCCGTGTGTACGCCTTTAGCCATCCTGATCGAGCGTCTCTCCTTAGGGGGGCTGATGGTGTTTCGAGCAGCAGGCAAGCAGCTACGAGCATTGGAGGATGAGTATTATTTAGCGCGTTTAGAGAAGGAAGCCACGGGAGCGGAGCACTATCAATATGAGCGTTTGGTGAAGCGGTTGAAGAAGGATCGTAAGATAGCCATAGCGCAAGTGGTGTTAGGAGTGCTTCTTTCTGGGATTGTTGGTGATCAGATTTGGCAAGCGATCTTTCAGGCTGTAATGAATGGATGGATGTTATCGTTGATGATAGCAGCAACGGTCTCACTCACCTTCGTCTTTAGTGAGATGTATGCGGAATTATCGGATCATACGATAGCGGAGCGGATGAAAGATCGTCAAATACCGGAAGCGGTACTGAAGACGAGCGAGGCAGATTTACAGGTAGAGTTAAGTTTAGAAGCGTTCGGGAACCTTCGTTCTGATCCGGTGAAACGGCTGGATGTGGTATCGCGGATAGAGCACGGTTTGACGCAGCGCTTGCATGCGTTTGCCGATCGAGCAGAGTATCTCTTATGTGAGCCTGAAGGGCAAACCGTCGTTTCGATAGAGGGACAAAAGGTGATCGAGGGCGAACTTCAAGAAGTAGGAAGCGAACCTGTGACGGAAAAGAGCGAACCTCCAGTAGGAGGAAGCGAACCTGTGACAGGAAAGAGCGAACCCCAAATAGGAGGGAGCGAACCCTTGAGGGAAAAGAGCGAACCCCAAATAGTAGGAAGCGAACCCAAGAAGACGAAAGGGAGACGTCCATGGAGTGAAGCAAAAGAGTATGCCTATCGGTCGAATTGTGAAGCGTTCTTTACCTTTATGGAAGCGAACCCGAAAGCGACACTGGCAGAAATTCAAGTTCACTTTGGGATAGTAAAGACGTGTGCCAGTGAATGGAGAACGCGTTATATTGCGAGGGGAAAGCAAGAAAGCGAACCCTTGAGAGAAAAGAGCGAACCCCAAGCGACAAGAAGCGAACCCCAGATAGAAAAGAGCGAACCCTAAGCGACAAGAAGCGAACCCCAGATAGAAAAGAGCGAACCCTAAGCGATAAGAAGCGAACCCTTGGAATTGGGAAGCGAACCCTCGATCTTCTATGACAGGGGGGTTCGCTTTTCTTCTAGTATGTTCGCTTTTGTGAAGAGAGGGGTTCGCTTTTTTGTGTTGAGAGTGGCGAACCAAGAAGCGAACCGTTCATGGAAAAGAGCGAACCCCAAGAATTGTGAAGCGAACCCTTGAAGGGAAAAAGCGAACCCTAAGAACCCATAAGCGAACCCTTGACGGCAAAGAGCGAACCCCAAGAACCCATAAGCGAACCTTTTACGGCAAAGAGCGAACCCTAAGAACTCATAAGCGAACCCTTGAGGGAAAAGAGCGAACCCTAAGAACTGGGAAGTTCGCTTCCGATCTTTAGTTACAGGGGGTTCGCTTTTCTTATAGTCTATTTGTTTTTTGAAGAGTGGGGTTCGCTCTTTTGTATTCAGAGTGGCGAACCTATAAGCGAACCCCAAGAACTGGGAAGCGAACCCCAAGAATTGGGAAGCGAACCCTTGATGGAAAAGAGCGAACCTCCAGTAGTAGGAAGCGAACCCTCGGTTTTCTATGACAGGGGGTTCGCTTTTCTTATAGTACGTTCGCTTTTGTGAAGAGACGGGTTCACTCTTTTGTGTTGAGAGTGGCGAACCAAGAAGCGAACCCTCGGTTTTTTATGACAGGGGTTCGCTTTTCTTATAGTACATGTGTTTTTTTGAAGAGATAGGTTCGCTCTTTTGTACTGAGAGTGGTGACGGAGAAGCGAACCCCCAAGAGCTAGGAGGTGAACCCTTGACGGGAAAGAGCGAACCCTTGCAGTTAGGAAGCGAACCTTCGGTCTTTTCCGTCAAGGGTTCGCTCTTCTTATAGTCTATCCGTTTTTTTGAGGAGCGGGGTTCGCTTTTTTCTGTTGAGAGTGGCGAACCAGTAAGCGAACCTTTCATGGAAAAGAGCGAACCCCAAGAACCCATAAGCGAACCTTTCACGGAAAAGAGCGAACCTCAAGCAGTAGGAAGCGAACCCTTGAGGGAAAAGAGCGAACCCGAAGAACTGGGAAGCGAACCTTTTTGATAAGCTTCAATAAGTGTTTATAGAAACGGATTATCAGTGGTGGGAAGTATTTCCATCCTTGGGTCGCTTTTCCATCTATCAACAACTTCCTGAGTAATACTAAATCTGCTTGCATCTCTCACTTGTTTATTATGTAGGATTCGCCATCCTATCCAGTTAGGGTTTGCTGCTGTTGGGTCATATATAATTGTATGGTTTCTCACTTGGTGGCGTAGATAGTTACTAAAGTAAAACCAATCCTGATCTATGTTTTCAAATGCTTTCTCATTTAGCACGTCTATATGCGGCCCTGCCTTCCCCATATTTGGATCACTATTTATAGCTTGGCTACGCAGAGTCACTTCAAGACATATTTTCCATTCATGCCATTCCTTAGCGAGAGCTGTTATAGCTATTTGGAAGGCATATGCGTCTCTCTCTTCGAGAGAAGCAGTAGGACCGAGAGGAGGCGGTAAATGCTGATGAGTTATATTTGCGTGACTCCTTCCACTGGCATTGTGCAATTCATAAAAAAGCTTTTCACTTATATCCCCTAGCGTTCTAGGTCTAAGGCTTCCGTCTATAAGCTTGATCATCAGGGGGATGAAGATTGTGTGGCTATCTGGATAATATCGAGCTATGGGGTTTGGTAAATTCGATGAATCGACGAGCTTCAGCCGTCCTTGGGAGGTAGCCCGTTGAGCAACAGGTATAAAGTAATCTTTCGAATTGGACAAAAAGTCCCATACTTGGACTAAATATGGGTGAGATTGTGTGCGGTCGAGACCTGTTTCTTGCTGTCCATAAGACGCTGGTACATCAGAAGATGAGAATGCATCATATGGTTGTGCTGTCGGATAATATGCCCGTGCGGTAGGATAAGGGTTCTGAGGATATGGTTGTGACGGTTGAGAATATAGGGGTGCTTTCTGATAAGCAGTGGAAGATGGAGTGCTGGTATAAGGATACTGCCCTGGCTGCTGGCCACTATAGACGTTGGGATTCGTTGTGCGTGTATAGGCTTGTTGTGGTTGGCTGCTCTCGTAGGACGTGGTGGCAGTAGCAGTCTGCGTTTGTTGATTCTCCAGACGTACTCCTGTTTTATAGATTCTTTCATTATTGCCTGTAATTTGTGAAAGGGTTTCGTCTTTGCCATATCCCAGCTTTCTCTGGTCGTGATACCAACCTTTGAGATAGAGATATTGTTTCCATTCCTCAGGGGTAAGAGTATCTGTCGTGTTACTCCTTGTATCACTTCCAGGAGTAGTTGAAGGCCCTGCTACTGCTTGGTTACTAGATACAACTTGTTGCTGTTGCTGGCTTGCCGTTCGGTATGGGGATCCCATTGCCTGCTCATAGAGCCAATGTTCGTGTGGCCCATTAGGGATGCGTCCACTATAGGTCCAATAGTTTCTTCTTTGGTACGGGGTCTGGAGTTCTTTCTTCTTCAGGAGCCAATCCCATCTCGTCTTCTCATCCAGATGGAGGTTTGCATTATATGCATCATTTATCGTTTTAACAATTCTTGCCATTTTTTCTTCGTGTGTCTCAGCTTTTCTCCCCATAAAAACCATTATGGGCTCCTTAAAATGCTTAGGAATGCTTGAGCCTTTTAATAATCTATGAGCAGCTCGTATTTCCTCTTGATGGCTTTGAGAGGCATGGTAAGGAGGATAAGTTTCTAAGATCCTCGGTGTCGGTCTTTTTTCAGGAGTTGAGGATCGTTGAAATCTTGCTTGCCACGCTCGTGCTATCGTGTTTAATTTTAGTTCTTGCTGAGCTTGCAGAAGGCCTCTAACAACGGTACGTTCATCAAAGGCTTTCTGGCGAGGAGATGCTGCGTTTTCCCCTTTTTCGTTCCTGTGAGTGGGACTATTTGGAGTATCGGATACGTTGCGAGATCGTGGTGCTTCTGCTGTTTCTAACACGGCATCTCCTCGCTGTGACTCCAGCCTCATGATTTGGAACCGAAATGTATGTTCTAGATACCAATGAAGCTTTCGATGCTTCGTTGCCTTCTGAGTATCTGGTGCTACTTCCCTGCTCGGCTTTTTCTGGTACGTTTGTGAAGATCCGTCGGCCAATGTGTTTTGTTTGCGGACAGGCTCGCCAAATGGAGGAGAAGATTCCCCCTGCTCATTTCCTCTTTCCCCTAGATCTTTCCCTTGGTAGAGCTCTCTAAGAACCTTTTCTAACCCCTCCTTTCTCCTCACCTGTAAAGATATTTTTTTTCTTATACCTTCTCTTCGTATTTTTTTTTCGTACAATCCTCTATCTCCGTATTTATCATTTTTACTACTTTAGAATAGAGTAGCACAAAAAATCGATTTTCTGCAAAATTGTCGACAGGGAGATCCGAAGGTGCAACCTACCTGCCTAAAGAGGCAGAACACCGTAGCAGAAACTTTCCGGGCACAGCACCCTCAGGCGGGTAGTACAAGATAAAGCTATTCCAAAACGGCTAGATCACGGGCTCGCTTGATCCGCTACAAGATGCAGGGAGCTACCTAAAATTGGTCCCTTTAACTTGCACTACCCACCGTAGTAGGGTTCCCGAACAGTTCCTGTTATGTAATTCCCCGTATGCAGGGGAGAAGCAGTAATTGGGCGTTACGATTGCAAGCGAAAAAGTGAACCTATGAGCTTGTTCTTTTTGTCTGATTTGGATGCGAGAAGAGGAACTTGTGAAGCATGATCGATCTAAATGCATTCTAAAAGCAATCTAAATAAGAAAAGAGATAGATTGTAGAACAGATTTAGATTGCTTTTAGATTGATTGAGCTTAAAATAGGAGAGTGAGAAAAAGCCTTGAAATTTCTCAGATGAAGAGAGAAAAAAGGAGTGCGGAGCTTATAGGCATTGCGCCTATGAATGGATGAGTTAAATATGAGTAGTCATATGGAGAGGTAATGCAAGATAAAGAGAAGAAAAAGTCCTAGGTTTGAGCTAGGAAAGTGGTAGGAAGGAGCCAGAGAAGAGGCGAGAAGGTCTTGGTTTGTCCTTGGTGAGGGAAGGAGAGACCAAGGAGAGCTCTTGGTCACAAGAAGAGATGTAGAAAAGAAGAGAAAAAGTGAAGAGTGAGAAAGAGATTTATACACAAGTTATCCACAGAGAATATAGAAAAATGTGGATAAATCACAAGAAGAGAAAGAAAAGCCAATAAAAATTAAATAGGTATTAATGAAGGAAAATTGAGCAAATATATAAGTGCTTCTATATTCGCTCAATTTGAGAAAAGGCGAAAAAGAGGGTGATCAATGCTTCTCTTTCTGAGAAGAGAAAAGTGATAGCATACTGATAGTGGAGTGATAGTAATGGTGGGATAAAAACAGGGTAGAGCCGAGAAAGAGTGAGCGGGCTCTTTTTTTTGTGGTTTGGATGAAGAGGAAGGAAAAGTTATGAGCTCATATTAGCACTAATATGAGCTCACGAGGGGGAATGGAGTGTAAACCCTAACATTAAACTGGGAGAATTGGCATAATTATTCTGGTGGTTAGATGTCTCACTTTGCCATGAAAGACCATCAGTTTTGAGATAAAGATTTCAAGACGGCTTTTGAGAAAATCCTCCGAGCGTAGGCGGGAAGAGCTTTCATGCCTCTTCGCTCGTCGCATCAAACGTGCGATTTTGAGAGAGCTCATCAACAGGATAATTGTACAGATTTTGCCATTTAATTCTGGGATTTACATTCAAGAAAGCAAAGTGTTGAGATGTATTCGAAAAAAGGGGAAGAGTGGATACGAAAGATCTATGGGCCAAAAATGAATGTGGAGCTGTCGAGTATTCCTCTCGTTATTCCTATTGAAGAGATTTACGAGAAAACAATTTTGCTAGACGAGTTGTAACAAGAAAAAGAGTATGAACTGAGAGAAACCTAGGCAAAGCGCTTGTCTAGGTTTTTGTGTGTCTGTAAGAGTCTGAAATGAGTAAAGAGACGCAGAGAGAGGCGTGCGAGTACCATGCGAGTGGCGTGCGAGTGGCGTGCGAGTGCCATGCGATAGAGAGGAGCGAAAGCAAGGAGAGAAGGGCAAGCGCTCTTTGATTAAGGGGTATTGAGCCCCTCTTGAACTCATATACGCAACGCATATGGAGGAAGACAATCGTAACAGACAGGGACGATCATTATTTGAGTGTTATGAAAGGGAGGGAAGATTGAGAAGGTCAGAAAAGTGGTTACCAGGACGCACAATTTTGTGAACGCCTGAAAGATGCAGGATTGGTTGAGAGAGAGAAGGGCAAGAAAAGCTTATTCAGTTGTATTGGAAAAGCTTGTTCCGTAGAGCTCTTCCTCTGTCATGAAAGTGAATTCTGGAGAAGGGGCTCTCTCGTTGTTTCGCGGTCGTTTGTGAGGGGGTTGGTCGTCTTTTTCATCTTCCGTATCGGTATTGAAGTCAGATGAACTAGAGGGTGGTGTTTCTTCTTTTTTAGCCGTGGTAAGAGTCCAGGTCTGAGGATGGGAAGAAAGAGGAAAAGAGAGTGTTTGCGAGCTGCTCATTGATTTTTTCAGGGTATATTTGGGGGAAACATTTTGAGAGGATGAAGGTGCTTGTTTTACTACCCCCGTATCATTACTGACTTTGGTCTCACGTATTGCACGATTATATGCTTGTATATCTTGTTGTGTTTGTGAAGAAAGGGATAAGGGCTTATTTTTATATTTTTGTGCATTGTAGAGATCAAGAGCGCGTTTGGGTGTATAGGGAAGTCGTGTTTGAGGGTCAATAGCACGTTGAATGCGTTGAAGACTCTTTTCTTGCTTCTGTTGTAGTAATTGTTCTTGTGTTGGGGGTGGAAGAAAGGATTTGTTAGGATCTGTGTTTGTGTTGCTCAATGCTTTTAGATATTCAAGATAATCCTTTGTTGTTTCGGAAGAAGAGTCTGTACGTGTTTTTTTTTGAGCATTGTAAAGTTCTATAGCACGTTGTTTTGAATATGGTAGCTTTGTCAGTGGGTTTATAGCCTGTTGAATGCGTTGAAGACTTTGTTCTTTTCTCTCTTGTAAGTGTTGTTGTCGAGGAAGTCGTTTCGGTTTTGGTTGTATTATGTCTGTTCTTTGATTATTTTCAGGGTTTGTAACAGAAGAAGTTTCAGGACGTTCGGGAGGAGGATTGGCTTGAGGAAGAAGATGGGTGTCAGGAGCTAGGAGAGTCTGAGAAGTAAGGGATTGAGAGCGATCAGGGAGAGAGAAAGGTTCAGTGATATGTTGTCGTATAAGGTCAGTACGAGGATTGTAGGAGGGATCGTGGTGATGCTCTGGGGAAGAAGGGATCTCCTCTTCAAGAAGCTCACGATCAAGGGATGAGAGAGGACGATCCCGACCAGGACGATGAGAAGTATCACCCCCACGAGGACGTGGCTTAGGAGCCATAGAACAATCCTTTCGGTAAAATAAAGCCAAGAAAAAGAAATAAGAAGTCCAATAGAAAGTATGAGGGAGAAGAAGGGAAAAGTCACAAAAATAAGTTAATTGATTCCGCCGTTGTGGCAAAGCTTCAAATTCGGGAATGGAATAGGAACGCGCTTGGAGAGGTGCTGAGCGGTCAACACGACAAAGAATAATGCAAGAAGTAAGAAAATTCGAAATTGTTCAGATTTGACCAAAGGAGAAAGACTTTCTATGTCAACCAGAGGCAATGAAAGAAGGGGAGAAGGGGAAGCAGACTTTGATTAAGGGGGTATAGAGACGCTTGTGAGCTGATAGGACACGAGAAAGGCGAGAGAGAGAAAGGGGATCAAGGCAAGCAGGAAGGGATGGGAGAGATTGACTGAAGGGAGAAAAAGAGGACCGCCCTTGTCTGGACAATGAGGGCGGTCCTCTTTTTCTGTTGTTGTTGGTGTTGAGTAGAGGGGCAAGCAAGCCGAAAAGCAAGCGGGTAAAACGGGCGTGGCTAAGAAAGTGTTTTACTCTCATGATATCGAGGAGGAAAAGGCCTTTTTGCAGAGTTTGGCAGAGACACCAAGAGGTGTAGATACGAAAAAAGCAATAATAATAAAAAGAAGTATTTACATTAAGGAGAGGCATTGCGAAGGGTGTGCATTTTTTCGCTGAGAATAGTGAGATGAAGGCGTCGAGAGAGAACAGGATCAAGAGAATGGCTGAGTTGCTCGAGGATCTGGAGGGTTGTATTACTGAGAGAGGAGCCAGAGTCAGGATAGAGAGGGAGCATGAGAGGTATAGCTGGAGATATGGGAGGGGTAGAAGGTGTGGAAGATGGAATGGAGGAATTGATGGTGTTATGAGAGGAAGAAGAGTGAAGGGAGTGACGGAGACGATAGGATTTTTGGCGACAAGTAGGAGAGCAAAAGCGACGAGAGGAGCGCTTTGCAAGAGGAGCTAAGGGAGTGGAACAGGAGAGACAGGAGGAAGGGGGAGAGGGAAGAGTAGGGGAATAAGAGGGGGTAGAACGATGGCGAAGACGGAAGGCAGCTTGGCGGCAGCGAGCGGAACAGTATTTACGGGTGGAACGCTGTGCGAGGTGGGCGAGAGAAGCCGAACAGGAGCAGCAAGTGGTGGGTAGTGGTTTCTTAGGAGCAGCGGGCTGTGTAGGAGTGTCCTTTGGTTTAGGAGTCTCTGAGAAAGCTTGACGGCGGCGATAGGCGATTTGGCGACAGCGATGGGAGCAATAGTGGCGGGTGCGATGACCAGGTTTGGTTTCATAGGGGGCATAACAGACCAGACAGAGGAATTTTTGAGGCGGGCGTTCAGGCGTGCGTCTCTTTTTGCGTTTTGGGGTGTAGTCAGAGTAGGGATCAGAAAAAGAAGAAGAATAGCCCATAGAAAATTGCTCCTAAAAAATAGTGTCATTTAGGAAAGCGAAGAGAGAGAGCGAAAAGGAACAAAAGAGGGTAACAGTAGGACTTTGTGACAAAAGAGGGGGCCTTTTGGGGTTTTTCTTTTGTCACATGAAATTTTTATCGTCACCTAGCATAACAAAACGTGACGATAAGTGGCCATTTTGCAACGGTAAGAGAGCGAGACGATAGAGGCTATTGTCACAAAAGAGGGATAGTGTCGCTTAGCGTCGTTAGCGTAACGCCTTCAAAACAGTGACAAAAGAGAGCGTTTTTTTGGGTCTTGGAGGAGCGGGGAAAAGGAGTGTTTCCTAAAAATGATTTAGAGGTTGAAGGGAGAAAAGCAGTAAGAGAACGTCAAGCAAGTAAAAGAGAAGAAGAGCATAGGCTTCTAAGTTTGTTCTGAAGGAAAGAAGTGAAAGAAAGAAACACGAGATTTTTTCTCTACACAAAAAGAAAACAGGAAAGAAGGCAGAAAAGTGTATGTACCTCTGTGCGATGTACCTTTACTTTTCACGTATAGTTGTAGGCTATTCATAGGTACA
>Ga0209060_10002907_pt1 | contig 15133 bp, 12 predicted proteins | sample Coa_R1_8_FD_187155 | JGI IMG/M metagenome (GOLD analysis project Ga0209060, IMG submission 187155) | Surface soil microbial communities from Centralia Pennsylvania, which are recovering from an underground coalmine fire - Coalmine... | ecosystem: Environmental > Terrestrial > Soil >...
ATCGGTGAGCGCCCGCCTCGAGGCCGAGGTGGCGGCGCAGCGGCTGCTCGCCGACGAGGCGCAGCGCGCCGCCGCGCAACGCTTGGATATCCTGCGCGCCGCGCTGCTCGAGCCACGCGCGCCGCTCGAGCGGCTGCTCGAGCGCTGGCGACGCCGCTTCGGCGGGCGCGATCCCGCGCGCCGGGGAGGCCTGTACCTGTGGGGCGGCGTCGGCCGCGGCAAGACGCGGCTCCTCGACATGTTCTGCGATGCGCTCGAGGGCCGCGTCGCCTTCGAGCGCACGCACTTCTATCGGTTCATGCGCGCGGTGCACGCCGACCTCACCGAGCTTGCGGGGGAGAGCGACCCGCTCGATGCCGTGGGCGGCCGTCTCGCCGAGCGTGTGAGAGTGCTGTGCCTCGATGAGTTCATCGTCACGGACATCGGCGATGCGATGATCCTCTCGGGGCTCATGCGCTCGCTCCTGCGCCACGAGGTCGCGCTGGTTGCGACCTCGAACCTCGCACCCGGGGAGCTCTACAAAGACGGGCTGCAGCGCCCGCGCTTCGTGCCGGCGATCGAGCTCCTCGAGCGACGGCTCGAGATCGTGCATCTCGACGCGGGCATCGACTATCGGCTGCGCGCGCTCGAGCAGGCGCCGATTTTCCTCGATGCGCGCCTGCCCGGCACCGCGGCCGCGCTCGCGGCGCGCTTCAAATCGCTCGCCGGCGCCGGGGCGCACGGGCCCTCGACCCTCATCATCGAGGGAAGGCCGCTCGAGGCGCTCGCCACCGGGCCCGGCATGGTGTGGTTCGAGTTCGCGCAGCTCTGCGAGGGACCTCGCAGCCAGAACGACTACATCGAGATCGCGCGGCTGTTCGGCACGCTCTTTCTGTCGAACGTGCCCGAGTTCCTCGAGGGCATGGACGATGCGGCGCGACGCTTCATCATGCTCATCGATGAGCTCTATGACCGCAGCGTCAAGATCGTGCTCTCGGCGATGGCGCCACCCGCCGCGCTCTACCGCGGCGAGCGTCTCGCGGCCGAATTTGCGCGCGCCGCGAGCCGGCTCATCGAGATGCAGACCACGAGCTATCTCGCCGGGCGCCATCGTGCCTGAAGCACGTCCCGCAAGCCCCTGGCATAATTCGCCGATGCGCCAGGCCGCCGAGTTCACCATAGACTATGAGCAGGTGCTCGACGCGCGAGCAGAGCTCGTCGCGCCGCTCCCGCCCTTCGCCAAAGACCTCGATACGGTGACGGCCATGTACCGCGCCATGGTGCGCGCCCGCGCCTTCGATGCGAAGTGCGTCAATCTGCAACGCACCGGCCAGCTCGGCACCTATGCCTCGTGTCTCGGGCACGAGGCGGTGCACATCGCGGTGGGCTGCGCGCTGAAGCCCGAGGACGTGCTCGCGCCGGTGTATCGCGAGGTCGGAACGCAGCTCGAGCGCGGGGTCGACATGCGGGAGATCCTGCTCTACTGGGGTGGGGATGAGCGCGGCAACGATTTTCAACGGGCGCGCCACGACTTTCCGTGGTGCGTGCCGATTGCCACGCAGACGCTGCATGCCACGGGCGCCGCGATGGCGTTCAAGCTGCGCCGCGAGCCGCGCTGCGCGCTCGCCTACATCGGCGATGGCGGCACCTCGGAGGGGGCCTTCTACGAGGCGCTCAACATGGCGGGCGCTCGCGCGCTGCCCGTGGTCTTCATGATCGTCAACAACGGCTGGGCCATCTCGGTGCCGGTGCGCGCCCAGACCGCGGCGCGCACGCTCGCGCAAAAGGCGATTGCCGCGGGCATCCCCGGCGTGCAGGTCGATGGCAACGACGTCCTCGCCGTGCGCAGCGTCGTCGAGCGCGCACTCGCGACCGCGCGCGCGGGCGGCGGTCCCGCGGTGATCGAGGCGCTCACGTACCGCCTGAGCGATCACACGACGGCGGACGATGCGAGCCGCTACCGCCCGCCGGGCGAGGTGCGCGAGGCGTGGACGGTCGAGCCGCTGGTGCGCGTGCGCCGCTATCTCGAGCGGCTCAATGCCTGGAGCGAGACGGAGGAAGCAGCGCACATCGCCGAGTGCGCGCGTGAGATCGAAGCCGCGGTCGCCGATTACTCGAACGCACCGCGCCCCACGACCGATGCGATGTTCGAGCACCTGTTCGCCCGCCTGCCGCCCCATCTCGAGTGGCAACGCGCGCTGGCAGGCGCCTACGCGCGAAGCGACGGTCATTGATTTGAGCCAGGTCACCATGGTCGAGGCGATCGCGATGGCGCAGGCGTGGGAGCTCGAGCACGACGCGCGCGTCGTGGTTCTCGGCCAGGACGTCGGTGTGAATGGTGGCGTGTTTCGCGCGACGCAGGGCTTGCAGCAGCGCTTCGGCGCCGAGCGGGTGCAGGATACGCCGCTCGCGGAGGCGACCATCGCCGGAGTGTGCGTGGGACTCGCCGCCCAGGGCCTGAAGCCCGTGGCCGAGATCCAGTTCATGGGCTTTCTGTACCCGGCGCTCGATCAGATCGTCAATCACATGTCACGACTGCGTCATCGCACGCGGGGCAGGCTCAGCTGCCCGGTGGTGATGCGCATGCCGCATGGCGGCGGCATTCGCGCCCCCGAGCATCATTCCGAGTGCACCGAGACCCTGCTCTGCCACATCCCCGGCATTCGAGTCGTGTGCCCCTCATCGCCGCAGCGCGCCTATGGCCTGCTGCTCGCCGCGGTGCGCGATCCCGATCCGGTGATGTTCCTCGAGCCGGTGCGCCTGTATCGCGCGTTCCGCGAGGAGATCGAGGATGACGGCGCCGCCCTGCCGCTCGACCGCTGCGTGCTGCTGCACGAAGGGCGCGACGTCACGATCGTGACCTGGGGCGCGATGATCCTCGAGGCGCAAGCAGCGCTCGAGCGCCTCGAGAGCGAGGGTGTGAGCGTCGAGCTCATCGACCTCGCGACCTTGAGCCCGCTCGATACGCAGGGCATTCTCGCCTCGGTCGCGAAGACCGGGCGCCTGGTGATCGTGCACGAGGCGGCGCGCAACCTGGGACTCGGCGCCGAGATCGCGGCGCTCGTCGCCGAGCGCGCGCTCTATGATTTGCTCGCGCCGGTGCAGCGCGTCACCGGCTTCGACACCGTGGTGCCTCTGCATCGTCTCGAGTACGACTACATTCCGAGCGCCGAGCGCATCGTCGATGCCGTTCGGCTCACGCTCGCGACCTCATGACCCAACGGGCGCCCAGCGTTCACAGGCCTTAACGATGGCAACGTTCAGACTACCGGATCTTGGAGAAGGCCTCGCCGAGGCCGAGATTCTCGCCTGGCACGTCAAGCCGGGCGATGTGGTGAAGGCGGATCAGCCGATGGTGTCGGTCGAGACCGCGAAGGCCGTCGTCGAGGTGCCCGTACCGTTCGATGGCACCGTGACCGCACTGCTCGCAGCCACCGGCGACATTCTTGCGACGGGCGCGCCCCTGGTCGAGTTCGACTCGGGCACCGTGGTGGGCAGCATGCCGCCGATGCGCAGCGCACCGCCGGTGACGGCGGCGCCCGGGGCCGCACGCAGAGCGCTGGCTCCCGCCGCCGGCCCCGCCCCCTCCTCCACGGAGGCCGCCCCGGCTCGTCGCGCGCTTCCCCTGGCGCGCGGCGTCGCGCGACACCTCGGCCTCGATCTCGCGCGACTGCGGGGCAGCGGTCCTGAGGGCGCCATCGTGCTCGCGGACGTGCTCGCCGAGGCGCTCGGCGATGCGCCCGGGACTCGCGCCGGCGTTTCGGCCACGCCAGGCGCTTCGGCCACGCCCGGCGCTTCGGCCACGCCCGGCGCGCCGGGCGGCCCGCACGCGCCGGGTCTCGCGCTCGAGAGCTTGCCGCCAGGCGCGCGGGTCGAGCCGCTGCGCGGTGCGCGCCGCGCGATGGGACACAGCACGGCGCTCGCGCATGCGCAGATTCCGACCAGCACGGTGTGCGACGATGCGGACATCGACGGCTGGCCGGCGAGGAGCGACTTCACGCTGCGGCTGCTGCGCGCCGTGCGGGGCGCCGTCCAGGCGGAGCCCGCCCTCAATGCGTGGTACGATGCCGCGCGCCAGACGCGGGTGCTGCTCGCGCACCTCGACGTGGCGCTCGCTGTCGACACGCCCGCCGGCCTTCTGGTTCCGGTCGTGCGTCACGTCGAGCGCCTCTCCGCCGAGGAGCTGCGCGCGGAGATCGCGCGGCAGAAGCAGGCAGCCCACGCTCGCTCGAGCACGCCTGAGGATCTGCGAGGGTTCACCTTCATGCTGTCGAATTTCGGGACGCTCGCGGGTCGCTACGGCACGCCGCTGGTGGTGCCGCCCGCGGTGGCGATCCTCGGAGCCGGCCGCGTGCGCACCGAGGCGGTGGCCGTGGCGGGTGCGATCGTCGCGCGCCGGCGCATGCCGCTGTCGCTGAGCTTCGACCATCGCTGCGTCACCGGGGGCGAGGCGTGCCGCTTCCTCGCCGCCGCCATTGCCGATCTCGAGCGGCCGGATTGAGAGGATGTCCATGGGCCGCTCAACAAGCCCCCAGATGCGATCAATGCTGAAGACCACGCCCGGACCGGTCCGCAAGAGTATGGCGCGAATGGCGGCCGCCGCGGCGCGATCACCGCGCCCCAAGGCGAGCACTCATCGCCGCTTTCTGCAAGCCTACTATGCCAACGTCGACGCGCAGGACCTGAGCGGGCGTCCACCGGCTGATCTTGCGGCCGCCGCGCTCTCGCATCTCGAGTTCGCGCAGCGCCGGCGGGGACGCGCCCTGGTGCGGGTCTTCAATCCCTCCGCCCGCGAGCACGGCTACACCTCGCCTCACACGGTGATCGAGGTCGTGACCGACGACATGCCCTTTCTGGTCGACTCGATCGGCCTCGTCCTCGCGCAGCGCGCCCTCGCGCTGCACTTCCTCGCTCATCCCATCTTCGCGGTGAAGCGCGACGCCCGCGGCGTCCTGCACTCGATCGAGGAGCGCATTGCGAGCGACGAGCACCGCCGCCTCGAGTCCTTCCAGCACATCGAGGTCGATCGCATCGTCAATCCGCGGGCGCTCGATACGCTGCGCGTGCAGATCGAGAGGAGCCTCAAGGATGTGCGGGTCGCCTGCCTCGACTGGCAGAAGATGCTCGCCGCGGTGCGCGAGACGGCCGATGAGTTCAACTCATTGAGCGCGCGCTTCGACTCTCGTGACGTGAGCGAGGCGCAGGCACTGCTCGGCTGGATGGAGAACCGCCACTTCACCTTCATCGGCTACAAGGAGTACCGGCTGCGCACGCGCCGCGGGCAGGACAGCCTCGAGCCCGTCGATGCCACCGGCCTCGGCATCCTGCGCGCGGGTCACAAGCGACCGCAGAGCACGAGCCGCACGCTCTCGAGCGACATCCGCCGGCAAAGCCGCTCGCGCGACCTCGTGCTCGTCACCAAGGCCAACCTGCAATCGAGCGTGCACCGCGCGGGGTTTCTCGATTACGTCGGCGTCAAGCACTTCGATGGCGAAGGCCGCTTGATCGGTGAGAAGCGTTTCCTCGGCCTCTGGACCTCGGCGGCCTACAACACCAATCCGCGCGAGATCCCGCTGGTGCGGCACAAGGTCGCGCAGGTGATTCTGCACTTCGCGCTCGCGCCCGACAGTCACGACGGCAAGGCTCTGCAGCACATCGTCGAGTCCTTTCCGCGCGACGAGCTGTTCCAGGCGAGCGTGCCGGAGCTCGTGCGCATCGTCACCGGCATCTTCGGCCTGCAGGAGCGGCCGCGGGTGCGCGTGCTCGTGCGCCGCGATCCGTTCCACCGCTTCTACTCCTGTCTCGTGTTCGTGCCCCGGGAGAAGTACAACACGCAGGTCCGCCAGCGCATCGAGCGCGTGATCGGCGACACGCTCGCGGCGCAAAGCATGGAATCGCAGGTGCAGATCGCCGAGTCGAATCTCGCGCGCATTCACATCGTCGCACGCACGCGGCCCGAGGAGGCCGCGCGGCTCGATCTCGAGGACCTCGAGCGGCGCGTTGCGGTTGCGGTGCGCTCCTGGGCGGATGATTTCAAGGCGGCGCTGCTCGCGCGCTTCGACGAGGCGCATGCGCTCGAGCTGTTCGAGACCTACGCGCAGGCCTTCCCGGCCGCCTACACGGAGGACTTCAACGGCGAGGCCGCCTCGCTCGACATCACGTTCCTCGAGGCGGCCTTCGCCGACCGCGCCCGCCTGCATCTCGACATCTATCGTCCCGAACCGCGCCGCCAGGACAAGTTCTTCTTGAAGTTGTTCCGCATCCAGGACGCGATTCCAATCTCCGATCTGTTGCCGATGCTCGAGAACATGGGCCTCAAGGTGATCGCCGAGCGGCCCTACGGCCTCGAGTTCGCGGACGGCCGGCGCGCCTGGATCCAGGACCTCGAGCTTCTGGTGCAGGGGTCGGTCGAGACCCGCTTCGAGGTGCTCGAGGCCGAGGTGAAGAGCGCCTTCACGGCCGTGTGGACCGGCCGCATGGACAACGACGGCTTCAACCGTCTCACCCTGCGCACCGGGATGGCGTGGCGCATGATCACGGTGCTGCGCGCCTACTGCCGCTATCTCCTGCAGACCGGCCTGCCTTTCAGCCTGGGCTACATCGCGCAGGTGCTCGTCAATCACGCCTCCATCGCGCGCGCGCTTGCGGAGCTGTTCGTCACGCGCTTCGATCCGGAGGTCGCGGAAAGCGCGCGCCGCAGTGCGCTCGCTCGCATCGAGCGGGACATCCAGCGGCGCCTCGAGCAGGTGACCCGCTCCGACGAGGATCGGATCCTGCGCGCGCTGTGGAACGCGCTCGCAGCGACCGTGCGCACCAACGCCTATCAGCGCACCGGCACCGGCGAGCCGAAGGACTACCTGTCCTTCAAGATCGAGAGCCAGAAGATGCGCGAGCTGCCGCTGCCGAAGCCGCTGTTCGAAGTATTCGTGTTCTCCACCCGCATGGAGGGAGTGCATCTGCGCATGGGCTACGTCGCGCGCGGCGGCATTCGCTGGTCCGACCGGCGCGAGGACTTCCGCACCGAGATCCTCGGTCTGATGAAGGCCCAGCATGTGAAGAACACCGTGATCGTGCCGGTCGGCGCCAAGGGCGGGTTCGTCGTGAAGCAGGCCGGGATCGGCGATCGCGAGGCGCAGCAGGCCGAGGTCATCGCCTGCTATCAAACCCTCATCCGGGGACTGCTGGACCTCACCGACAACATCGTCGAGGAGCGGATCGTGCCGCCTCCGCGGGTCGTGCGCCATGACGGCGACGATGCGTACCTCGTGGTGGCGGCCGACAAGGGCACGGCGAGCTTCTCCGACATCGCCAACGCCATATCCACGCAGTACGGCTTCTGGCTGGGCGATGCGTTCGCGAGCGGGGGCTCGGCGGGGTACGACCACAAGAAGATGGCCATCACGGCGCGCGGCGCCTGGGAGTGCGTGAAGCGGCATTTTCGCGAGATCGGCTGCGACATCCAGACGCAGGACTTCTCCGTGGTGGGCATCGGCGACATGTCCGGGGATGTGTTCGGCAACGGCATGCTGCAATCGCCCCACATACGTCTGCTGGCGGCGTTCAATCATCAGCACATCTTCATCGATCCGGATCCGGACGCGGCGCGCTCCTTTCGCGAGCGCGAGCGGCTGTTCAAGCTGCCGCGCTCGAGCTGGGAGGACTACTCGCGTTCCGCGATCTCGAAGGGCGGCGGCATCTATCTGCGCAGCGCGAAGAGCCTCACGCTCTCGCGCGAGGCACAGGCGCTGCTCGAGCTGCCGGCGCAGGCGACCCCGAACGAGGTGATCAAGGCAATACTCAAGACGCACGTCGATCTGCTCTGGAACGGCGGCATCGGCACCTACGTCAAGGCGAGCAGCGAGAGCAACAGCGATGTGGGAGATCGCAGCAACGATGCCGTGCGGATCGATGCACACGAGCTCAACTGCAAGGTCGTCGGCGAGGGGGGCAATCTCGGGCTCTCGCAGCTCGGTCGCATCGAGTACGCGCGCCGCGGCGGGCGGCTCAACACGGACTTCATCGACAACTCCGCCGGCGTCAACTGCTCCGACGTCGAGGTCAACATCAAGATTCTGCTGAACGGCGCCATGCGCGCGGGCGAGATCACGCGGGCGGCGCGCGACAAGCTGCTCGTGCAGATGACCGCCGAGGTCGCCGCCCTCGTGCTGCGCAACAACTATCTGCAGGGACAGGCGATCAGCGCCAGCCAGTTCCAGGCGCGCGAGCGCCTCAGCGAGAGCGCCTTCGCCATCCGCGCGCTGGAACGCGCGGGCGATCTCGATCGGGCCCTCGAGTACCTGCCCTCGGAGGAGGAGATCGCCGAGCGGCGCAAGGCGGGTGAGGGACTGACGCGCCCCGAGCTCGCGATCCTGCTGAGCTACGGCAAGATCTGGCTGTATCGCGCGCTGATCCACTCCGATGTGCCCGAGGACAGGTATCTGTCCGCCGAGCTGGTGCGCTATTTTCCCGAACCGCTCCCCAAGCGCTTCCCGAGGCGCCTCAAGCGTCACCGCCTGCGCCGCGAGATCATCGCCACCGCCATCACCAACAGCCTCATCAACCGCATGGGGCCGGTATTCCCCGTGCGGGCGCAGGACGACACCGGAGCCGATCCTGCAGCCATCGCTCGCGCCTACACGATCGCCCGCGAGGCGTTTGCCGTGCGCGGAGTCTGGGCGCAGATCGAGGCGCTCGACAACCGCGTCCCTGCGCCTGTCCAGTATGCGGCGATGGCACGCACCACCACGCTGCTGCGGCACATGAGCTACTGGCTGCTCGAGCACCATCGCGACGACCTCGACATCGAGCGCGCGGTGCGCCGCTACGCAGGCCCGGTCGCCGAGCTTGCCCGCGAGCTCGAGGGCACGCTCTCGCCCACCGCCCGCGCGCGCATGAGCGCCGAGCGCTCGCGCCTCATCGAGCAGCGCGTGCCCGAGGCGCTGGCAACGCGCATCGTCGCGCTCGAGACCATGGAATGCGGGCTCGACCTCGCGGATGTGGCGCGCGAGGCGCGCGTCAAGATCGGCTATGTGGCCCGCGCCTATTTCGATATCGGCGAGCGCATCGGACTTGCGTGGATCAAGCAGCAGATCGAGGGATTGCCGGTCGAGGGTCACTGGCAGGCGGTCGCACGCAGCACGCTGCGTGACAATCTTTACTCTCTGCAGCGCCAGATCACCTGCGATGTATTGCGGGCCTCGGGTCGCGAGCCGGGCACGCGGGTCGAGCATTGGGCCGCAGCCCATGCCGCGGAAGTGGAAACGCTCAAGCGGATCGTGGTCGACCTGCGCACGGGGGCGGCACCGGACTTTGCGACTCTCTCCGTCGCGCTGCAGGCGGTGCGCCGCCTGACCAAGACCTGAGGTGGGCATGCTCGAGGTCCAGGATCGCGAATCGGCTTTCGGCCCCGCATGGCTCAAGGTCGCGCTCGAGCGCGAGATCCCCCTCACGCGCCACCTCGCCCTCGAGGTCGAGAAGGCGGACGATGCCCAGGTGCAGCTGTGCGCGCCGCTCGCGCCCAACCGCAACCATCGCGGTACTGCATTCGGCGGGAGCCTGTTCTCGCTCGCCGTCCTCACCGGCTGGGCGTGGACGACGCGCTACCTCGCCATTCATGATATCCCGGCCGATGCGCTCATCCAGGAATCGAGCATCCGCTATCTCGCACCGGCACGCGGCGCGCTCGAAGCGACGCTCGAGGCGCCCGCCGCCGCGGCCGTGCGCAAATTCCACCGCATGCTCGAGCGCGCGGGCCGCGGCCGCATTCACCTGCCCGTCGAGGTGCATGTGGCGCGCACCATCGTCGCGCGCTTCGAGGGACTGTTCGTCGCCACCTTGCGCCAGGAGTGAGTCTTGCCCGGTCAACTGATTCTGGTCCGCCATGGACAAAGCACCTGGAACCTCCAGAACCTGTTCACCGGCTGGCACGATGTGGATCTCACCGCGCTCGGACGCGAAGAGGCGGTGCGCGCCGGGCGCGATCTCATGGCCGCGGGGCTCGAGCCGCGGATCGCCTTCACGTCCGTCTTGAAGCGCGCGATCCGCACGCTCTGGCTGATGCTCGACACGATCGATCGGATGTGGATCCCGGTGGAGCGCAGCTGGCGGCTGAACGAGCGCCATTACGGCGCGCTGCAGGGACTCAACAAGGCACAGACGGTCGCGCAGCACGGCGAGGCGCAGGTGAAGCTCTGGCGTCGCAGCTACGACGTCCCACCCCCGCCCCTCGCCCTCGACGATCCCCGTCATCCACGCTTCGACGTGCGCTATGCGGATCTCGACCGCAAGCTTCTGCCCGCGACCGAGTCGCTCAAGGATACGCTCGAGCGCGTGCAGCCGTTCTGGCAGGGACGCATCGCGCCGCAGCTCGAGGCGGGCGCCGATGTCCTGGTGGTGGCGCACGGCAACTCACTGCGTGCGCTCATCAAGATGCTCGAGGGGCTCACCGAGCTCGAGATCCTGGAGTTCAATCTCCCGACCGGAGTGCCGGTCCTCTACGAGCTCGACGCTGCGCTTGCTCCCCGACAGCGCCGCTTTCTCGGTGATCCGCAGGCGATCGCCGCCGCACAGGAGGCGGTGCGGCGCCAGGCGGAGAAGAAGTGATCAGGCCGCTCCAGGGCGACCCTAGGTGTCGGGCGCGATCGTGACCTTGATGCCGCTCAACGCCTCGGTGAATTCGACCTGGCATGACAGACGCGAGCTCGCCTCGCGATAGTCGGGCAGCTCGCGCAGCAGCTCGAGCTCATCGCTCTGCGGCTTCGGCAGACGCGCGGTCCAGGCATCGTCGACGAAGACGTGGCAGGTCGCGCACGAGCACAGCCCGCCGCAGATGGCCGCGACTCCGTAATCGAGCTCACGCAGGACTTCCATGATCTTGAGGCCGGTCTTCGCCTCGATGTCATGCTCCTTGCCATCACGATCCACGACGATCATCCGCGCCATTCACACTCTCCGCTGCAGCCTCGACAGAATCGACCGATCCTAAAACGGAGGCGGCCGCGTAAAGACTGGCTAGTTTGCCTAAGTTTCAGGCTCCGAACCACCCGCCTGATCACTCGCCCCGGTCAGCAGAGCCCACAGCAGGCACATGTACTCGTACATCCATCGCAGGATCTTGAGGCGCGCCTCGCTGGGCGCGTCCGGCGTGCGGCCCAGGTAGGCATGTAAGAGCCGGTGGGCCTGCGCCGGGGCAAGATCGTTGCTCGAGGACCACCCCGCCAGATCCCACAGCGGATCGGCGAGATGAGCATATTCCCAGTCGATCAGCAGGAGGCCGTCGGCGCCGTCGATCAGGTTGTCTCGATGCAGATCCCCATGACATAGCACGGGCTCGCACGCAGGCAGGCCCGCGAGCGCGAGGCGCTGGGCGGCGAGGGTCGCTCCCTGCGCCCGCAGCAGCGGATGACGGCTGAGAGCCGCTCCCCGCGCATCGAGGCGGTCTCCGTAGTGCACCAGCCAATCCTCTACACTCATCGAGCGCAGCGGCGGCGCCGGCGAGCAGGTTTGAATCCGGCGCACCAGATCGGCCATGCGCTCGAGCCGCTGCGGATCCTGGGCCTCCTTGCAAGTCCAGCGCGCGCCGTGCCGCCAACGCATCACCAGCACGCCCGCATCCGGCGCGCAACGCTCGAGCGCCGGTGCGAGACCGGCGGCGGCCGCCGCGCGCAGCACACGGCATTCCCAGTGCCGATCGAGACCGAGATCCGCTGCCCCGGGAACGGCGAGCCTGAGCGCGTACTCGGTGCCACCGCGCGCAACGCGCCAGGTCTCGTTCACCTCACCGGCGGCGACGCGCTCGAGGCTGACCGGCCCCGACCCGGGCACGTGGCTCAGCGCCATCGCAAGCGCCTCAGGTCGCATTCGCGGCACCGACGAGGCTGCGTCGCCACTCGCGCACGCCCACGCAGATCAGCGTCAGGTAGATCGCGAACAGCAGCACCGTGAGATAAAGGTGACGCCACACGTACAGCCCAAGACACACGGCGTCGATGACGAACCACCAGTGCCAGTTCTCGTAGACCTTGCGCGCGACGAGATAGGTGGCGAAGACGCTCGACCAAGTGACCAAGGAGTCGAGGAACGGCGAGGGAGAGCCCGTGTAGCGGCGCAGGAACACCGCGCTCAGCGCCGCGAGCACAACGATCGCCGCAAGCGCCGCGAAGTGCCGGGAGGCAGGCCAGCGATGCACCGCGAGCGCGGCGTGCTCGCCGGTCGGCTGCCATTGGCGGAACCCGTAGATCGCCATCGCGGCGTAAAAAGCGTTCAACGCCGACTCCATGTAGAGACGCGCATGGAACATCACGTACACATACAGGCAGGAGCTCACGAACGCCGCAACCCAGCACAGGATCGACTGCCGGATTGCGAGCAGCAAGTAGGCGACCGCAAGGGCCGCGGCCACGATCTCGACGCGGCCGGTCTCGCGCCACGCCTGAGCAAGGTGTGTCGAGAGCGCATCGAGGGTGACGGGCATGGAGCTCAGGCCAATCGAGTGTAGCTTGCCGGCGCACCGGCGTGCAAAACTCCGCCACGAGGTCAATGCCGCCTTGAGCGGGGAGCGCCGATGCGTATCTTTCAGGTCGATGCATTCACCGGCACGCGATTCACCGGCAACCCGGCCACGGTCGTGCTCGACGCCGATGCCTCGAGCCGCGAGCTGCTCGAAGCGATCGCGCGTGAGTTCGCGCATGCCGAGACCGCATTCGTGAGCGCTGCGACGGCGCCCGATCATGATGTGCGGCTGCGCTTCTTCAATGCCCGCAAGGAGGCTCCATTCGTCGGCCACGCGACGATCGCCGCGCATGCCGTGCTGCTCGCGCTCGGGGAACGCTCCTTCGGCACGCTGCGCCAGCACTCCGGGACCGGCATCATCGAGGTGCGGGCCGAAAAGTGCCCGGCCGAGGGGGGCGATGAGGAAGCGCGGCTCGAGTTTCGCCAATCGGTGGCCGAGCTCGCCGCACCGCTGCCGCTCAACAGCACCTTGCGCATCGCCGAGGCACTGCGCTTGCCGGCCCGGCAGCTGCACCCCGGCTGGCCCGCGCGCATCGCCCGCAAGGGCGCAACCCGGGTACTCCTGCCGGTCGCGGAGCCGGGCGCACTCGAGACGCTCGCGCCGCGCTTCGACTCTCTCGTCGAGCTCGGCCGGGAGCTCGGCGCGGAGGGGTTCTTCGTGTTTGCCTTCACGCGCGCCGCCGACGCGCTCTCGAGCGCCTCGCGCATGTTCTGTCCCGCGCTCGGCATCCCGGAGGACCCCGTGAGCGGCAACGCCCATGCGATGCTCGCGAGCTATCTGTTCGACCTCGGCGAGCTCGGCGCCGGCCGCGGGCTCACCTTCACCGGCCGGCAGGGGGCCCAGGTCCACAGGCCGGGGCTCGTCAGGGTGCGCCTCGAGCTCGAGCGCGAGCGGCTCGTGGCCGTGCACATCGGCGGTACGGCCGTGATCGTGAGTGGCGGAACGCTGCGGCTGTAGGCTAGGGCGCCAGCGACGGCTCCAGTCGCAAACGCGTCGCGAGCGCCTCGGCCCGCTGCTTCACCTCCCGGGCGGTGCTCACCGCCTCCTCGAGGTTGTCGTTGCCGAACGCGCCTTGCGCCTTCGACCACAGGCTCTCGCACACGCCGAGGTCGGCGCGCGCGCCCGGCAGGTCGATTCCAGCGGCCTGCTTGCGATGCGCGCTGCGCCGGAGGAATTCGAGCCGGGTCTGCAGCCGCGGAAGATCGCGGGTGAGGGCGACGGAAAGCGTCGCCCACTGCTCCTCGCGGCTGCGGCGCGCCTCGAGCTTCTTGGTTGCCGCGGCGCGTGCGAGGCCCTGCGCGTCGGCGAGCAGCGCCGGAGCGCCCTTGAGCACCGCGGCATCGTCGTGACGATCGAGCGATGCGCGCAGGCCCCGCAACCGGGTCTCGATGTCATTGACCCGGTCGGGAAGATACTTCTCCCCATCCGGTCCGGCCGCGAGCAACGCGACATCGATGTCCGTCAACTGCTGCTGTGCCCGCTCGTGCGAGTGACTGCACGCGCCCAGCGCGAGCAGGGCGAGCAGCCCCACGGGCAGCGGCCATGGGGCGCGCAAGATCAAGCCGCTCTCTCGATCGCCCCGCCCATCCGGGCGGGTCGGCCGGAGGGAGCAGCCCGTGCCCGCATCAGGCGAGCTCGCGCCGGGCGCGATCGAGCCACTGCGCCTGCGCGCGCCGATAATGCGGCGGCCCGAGACGCGCCGCGTCGAGGAGATCGGTGAGCTCGCGGCGCGCGGCCTCCAATTTGCCGCGGCGCTTGAGCAGCAGCGCATAGCGCAGGCGTGCCTCCGCGCCGGGAAATACCGGCGCCACGGCGGCGTACTGCTTCTCGGCGGCATCGAGCTCATCGAGCGCCTCGAGCGTGCGGGCCTGCAGCAGCCGTGCCTCCGGCGAGGTAAAGTCGGCGTTGTGGGTCGCCAGGTCCTCGAGCGCCTGGCTCGCGGCCGGATAGTCCTTTTGCGCGAAGAGTGCGCGCGCAAGCCCGAGGAGCAGCGTCGGGTCATGCTCGAAAACGCCCTTCAAGCCACCCCGATACACCTCGATCGCCTGGGAAAGCTGACCGCGCTCGCTGAGCTCATCGGCAAGCCGACGGCGAGCATCGACGTTGCCCGAGATCTCGACCTCGGTGGTGGCGCGTTTGAGGTCGCGATCCGGATCGATCACCCGCTGCATGAGGCGCGAGGCGCGGCGCGCCCCGCGGCCGCCGAAGAGCTCCGGCAGCAGCTCCACCGCGACGTACACGATCGGGCCGAGCGGAGGCAGCAGCGCGATCAGCCAGATCCAGAGCATGTTGCGGCCCGTCTTGATGACGTGCACGATCAAGCCGGCCTGCACGGCCAGGATGAGGAACCACAGTCGCAAAGCGACTCTCCACGCCAGCACCCCGCGGGGCACGAGGCTCCATTGTAGGGCCTGTCGAGCGGATGGATACGTTCAGCGCTGGGCGATGCGGATCTTGCGCTCGACGTCCCGACAGCTCGCCCAGCCGATATTCGAGAGCGAGTAGCCGAGCACGTACTCCGAGCGCGCATCGACGGTGACTTCCATCTCACAGCCGTGGAAGCCGGTCGGGGCGCCGGCAACCTTCTGCTCGATGAACCACACGTACACCTGCTTGGTGGGCGTGGCGTCGATCTTGCGGGGT
>Ga0209060_10002908_pt1 | contig 15131 bp, 10 predicted proteins | sample Coa_R1_8_FD_187155 | JGI IMG/M metagenome (GOLD analysis project Ga0209060, IMG submission 187155) | Surface soil microbial communities from Centralia Pennsylvania, which are recovering from an underground coalmine fire - Coalmine... | ecosystem: Environmental > Terrestrial > Soil >...
GTTGTTTAATCGCCCCATTACCAAGTTGTGGCTGCCTGAGCGGTCATCGGTACCGTCGTTACGCTTCTCCGCGTATCCGAGGATCAGGTTGCCGGTTCCGTTCTTAGTGGGCGTGCTGCCTGCTCCGTCAACGATATGGAGATTGGCTCCGGTGATAGTCATCTCGGTTCCACTGGTGGTGAGGAAAGCAAGTTTAGCCTCAAGGGCCGCGACGCGGGTCGTAAGATCAGTACCCTGCGAATGGGCAGGAGGGCGTATAGCCAGTATGCTGGCTCCAATAAGCGCAGTAAGGAATAGGGAACTGGCAAGTTTGAGACGGCGTTCGGCTTGTTCCAAACGTTGAATGATGATGGTAGTGTCTGTAAAATTGCTGTTCACTCTGTTCTCCTTTTAGCTTGAGACCCAAATTTGGGCCAAACAAGTGTCATAATGCTAATGGCTCCCAAGTCTGATAACAAATGGAGATAGTCTATTCTCTACAGCTTGCGTATCATGTTTTCGATATTATGGGTGACCTTGGAGGTTCCCAAATTGAGCAGATCTCCCTTCCAGGTTTCTGCATCCACATCGTAAGTTAGAGTCAATTGATAGGCCCCATTGGCATTTGAATACTTACCGGACAACCGCTTTGTTTTCGGATTATATGTACATATATAGGCTTGCCGAAGCCCGCCCTCTTCCGGCCAAGTAAGCGTTGCAGTGAAAGGCTTGGATATACCTACGCTATTCTCAGGCATATCAGGTATGTCCAATATCCACGTTCGCTTCTCGCCATTTCCACGGCCACCAGGATCATTACGCACAGATGTGCCCGTCCATGTCCCAATGATATCCGACATGTCTCCTAGGTCTTGCGTCACGATGTTGCTGAGAGAATGGTTTACCGTTAGGAAGAAGACAAACGCTAGATTGGGTTTCTTCTCGAATACCAAGCGAGTCTCCTCGCCTGGACGAAACCTAAAGTGGCGAAGTTTTTCTTCTGTCTCAATGTCAGGTGTTGCTCCACGGAGAGTGTAATTTTTAATGTCCCCTTCCGGCGAATCAATGGGGACATCCCACTTAACCGTGATGATGATCGTGTTTTCAGTTATCGACTCGAAGATACACTTCACATACTTGTTCTCATCGCTCCGATTTCGCAAACATATCTCAATGGCTTTCAGTTGGCTGGAACTATAGAACTCGTTGATTTCCGTCAATGCTTCAGATGCGGAACCACTGTTCGCTTCTTCCGCAAAGTCCTTGTTCAGATGGCTTTGGAATTCTTCGTAGTTGCCGTAGGCTCCAATGGGCAAGCCATCAACCAAGGGCAGGTTTATTCCTCCTCCTGCGCTCTTCTTAATGGTATCGAACAATTCCCTAGTTACAAGGCGCAGAAACGCGTATTGCTTGGTTCTATTGCTTGTTTTAAAGGTATGCAGGGGTTTGAGTAATTTAGCACATGCGTCCTCTGCATAAGCGGCTTGCGACTGTAATGCACCGACCAAACTGCAGATCAGTACGGCTGCCAATGAACCATGTCGAAAAAAACGATGTAGCAGATTATACATTTTTGTTCCCCTTATGGTGCTTTTGATGGATAACACAGCAACGTTAAGACGGACCAAGCCCCTCTTGTACTGCGGTACGGCAAGACCGATATTACTCCCCGTTAGCCCTCACAGAAGCTCACGAAAGGATATGATGGATCATGCCGGTACAAATCCAGTCTAACATGCTTTTTCCGACATAAGTGTGATAGAAGTATGACCGGACAAGGAGATTTGCAAAGAATGGCGTATTGAGGGGAGGAAAGCAATAGGGCGTTCCATAGGATCAGAGGAGACCGCAGGATGCACTCTATTCCCTCTCGACTTGCGCTTAAATTGTTTGGCTCCTTTGAAATGGCTTACGATGGCAGGCCGATCACCAATGTTTCGCAGCGCAAAACGGATCGCCTGTTGGCCTATTTGACACTTTATAACCGCACGATGCCAATTGCCGATGTAGCGGAAGCAATCTGGCCGGATACGGCCAATGCTGAGGACTGTCTACGGCATAGCGTGGTCCATTTGCGCGGTTTGCTGGCCCCGGAGACAAACCGACTGGAAACCCCGCGTGGTTATCTGCGACTGGATTTGGAGGGCGTGATCGTAGACACGCGCGAATTCGATGCGGCGACATTGCAGGGCGAACGAAAATCACTGGAAACTGCTATCTCTCTCTTCCGGGGAGATTTGCTGCATGGCTGGGCGGAGGATTGGATAAAGCATGAGAGGACGCGGCTGCATAAAAACTATCTCCGTTCCTTGCGAAAATTGGGAAGATTATGCCGGGAAGAAGGCGACTATGAGGCTGCTGCAGATTATCTCTCCCGTCTTGTGAAGTACAGGAAAGATGAGGAGAGGGTCTGGCTTGACCTCGTTCAGGCACTCCTATATTGTAGAGAAAGAATTCTGGCTCAACAGCGCTTTGCGGAGTATGAAGCGCATCTGCGGACGAAAGGCTTACAACCTTCCCCCGATATGCTGCATCTGAAAAAACAGATCAGTGAAGGGATGGATCCTCCCACGCCTCCTTCCATCCGTTTGCCTGACGCCCCTATCGGAGGCGCGCTCTCCCCCGATTCTCCCTGGTATCTGCGCCGCTCCGCCGACCAGGAATTCCTGGAGGCGGTCATACGCCAGGACAGCATCGTTCTGGTCAAAGGGCCGCGTCAGACCGGGAAGAGTTCCTTATTGGCGCGAGGGCTGGCGCAGGCCCGAAAGAACGGCGCGCGGGTCGTTACCACCGACTTGCAATCCATTGGAATCCAGCACTGGGCTTCCACAGAGACGTTCACCCTGGCACTCGCACAGAACCTGGCGGATCAACTCACGCTCGAACGCCAACCGGCGCAAGACTGGGCCGAGCATCGCGGCCCCATCGGGAACTTCGAGCGCTATGTGCGTCAAGAAGCCCTCAGTAAGTCGGATGTGTCGCTCGTCTGGGGAATAGATGAGCTGGACCGTCTGTTTCCCTATCCCTTCAGCAGCGAGCTGTTCGGCCTCTTTCGCGCCTGGCACAATGCGAGGGCTTCCAATCCCGATGGCCCCTGGCGACGCCTCACCCTGGTCATGGCCTATGCGACCGAAGCGCATCTCTTTATCTCCGATCTCAGCCAGTCCCCCTTTGCCGTGGGCACGCGCGTCAGCCTGGAGGATTTCGCGCCCTGGCAGATAGCCGAGATGAACCTGCTCTATCGCTCACCGTTACAGGGCGAAGCGCTCACCAGGTTGGGGCAACGCGTCGGCGGACACCCCTATCTCATCCATCGCGGGCTCTATGAGTTGGCGGCCCAACGGCTGTGCTTCGCCGAACTGATGGCAAAGGCGGCGCGCCCCGATGGGCCGTTCGGCGACCATCTCAAGCGTCTCCTCAACGACCTCTGCCGGGACAATGAGCTGTGCGAAGGCGTGCGGAGCGTCCTTCAGAACCGCCCTCGCCTCACCGCAAATGACTTCTGCCGGCTAAAGAGCGCAGGCGTGCTCAAAGGCGATGGCCCGGAAAACGCAGAGTTCCGTTGCCCGCTCTACCGGGACTATCTGGAGGTCCATCTGCGATGAAACCCAACGCCTTCTATATCTCCGGTGGGACGCTGCCCCTGGATGCGCCCTCCTATATCCGCCGCGAAGCCGACGATGCGCTCTATACCCACCTCGCGCAGGGCGAATACTGCTATGTCCTGACCGCCCGCCAGATGGGCAAATCCTCGTTGATGGTCCGTACTGCCGACCGCCTCCGCCGCGCGGGGTTCCGTGTCGTTCTGCTCGATCTGACCGCCATCGGACGCAACTTGACCGCCGCCCAATGGTACTATGGCCTGCTGAGCCAGGTCGGCTTACAACTCAATTTGGAAGACGCCCTGGAGAATGTCTGGCTGAAACATAGCGCCTTTGGCCCTATCCAGCGCTTTATGAAGGCGCTCTCCGAAGTCGCCCTCCCGGCAGATGCCTCCCCGCTCATCGTTTTCCTTGATGAAATTGACTGCACCCTCAATCTGCCCTTCTCCACCGACGAGTTTTTTGCCGCCATTCGGGAATGCTACAATCGCCGCTCCTACGCCCCGGAAATGGAGCGCCTCACCTTCTGCCTCCTGGGCGTCGCTACCCCCGCCGACCTCATCCGTGATACCCGGACCACCCCTTTCAACATCAGCCGCCGCATCGAACTCAACGACTTCACCCCGGAAGAGGCTGCGCACCTGGCGCAGGGGTTTGCCTTACCTAACCCCCCGTCCGGGGGGTTAGGTAACTTAGCCCGAATCCTCTACTGGACAAACGGGCATCCGTACCTGACGCAACGCCTCTGTCAGGCCATCGTCGAAGAGAACGCATGCGAAAATAGGCACGCCAAGACGGAGCGCTCTGATGTGGATCGCCTCTGTGAGAGCCTGTTTCTGAGCGCGGGCGCGCGCAATGCAGATGAGAACCTGCTGTTTGTGCGGGAGCGATTGCTTCACAGCGATGGGGATCGGGCTGCCTTGCTCGACCTTTACGCGAAGATAGAGAAAGGGCGGAAGGTAGAGGACAATGAAGCGAACCCGTTAACTGGTCTCTTGCGCCTGTCGGGAATCACACGAACAGAAGAGGGTTGTTTGCGCGTTCGCAATCGCATCTATGCCCATATCTTCGACCACAGGTGGATCGAAGACAATATGCCCGATGCCGAGGTAAAGCGTCGAAAGGCAGCCTACCGACTCGGCCTCTTCCGCGCTTCGGCTCTCTCTGCTGTCATCATCACGGTGGCGATATGGAATGTATTGGCATGGCGGTGGCGTGTAGAGGCTAAGAGAGCGAACAATGAGGCACTTAACGAAAAGAAGGCAAAGCAAGAACTTCAGGCGAACGCGATCCAACTGAACACGGCTCTCAAGATGGAAAAACAGGCTGAAGTCCGCGCCAACCAGGAAACGAATAAAGCATTGATAGCTAAGAATAAGGCGGACGCAGCAAAAACACAAGCACAAGAGGCAGAGCAACGCGCTATTCGCAACCAAAACGAGGCTAATGCCCACAGGAAGGAAGTGGCACGTCTGCTGGCACAGCGTCAAATCGAAGAGGATGTCCGCAAGCTAGATAGCGGCGATTCTTCCGGCTTGCTCGATTTGCTGGATGCCTATCGTGTTACCTCCGATCTGCCGGAAATACAAGAATCGGCAGCCTGTCTCTGGTCTGCATGGTATGCGGAATGTACGCATCGCCAGCAGCATGTGCTCGTCCATGATGGCCCAATCCGAGCCATCGCCTACAGTCCGGATGGTAAACTGCTTGCTACTACATCCGATGATTGCACCACCCGACTGTGGGACACCACTACCGGGCAGCTTTTCGGGAAACCACTACACAACGATAGCCCGGTGAAGTTTCTGGCCTTCAGCCCGGATGGCAGGGATCTGGCAACGGTCACTGCGAAGGAAAACCTGTCTGTATGGTCTGTATCTGGTGGAACCTTGCGCCTTCCCGCCATGCAGATGCCTGGGGTTGTAATGGCGATTGCGTTTCGTCCGAAAGGGAATGTCCTTGCTATCGGGCTGAACGAAAATCAAGAACATAACTGCGGTTTGCTCTTCCTCGATCCGGTCTCAGGTCAGCAAAGTCACGAGATGATACCTTCATGCCAGGAACTGCATTTTTTGCGTTTCACACCCGATGGGAATAATCTGGTCATAGCTTCGAGGACACCAGGAATATGTGTTCGCAATATGGCGGATGGGCAGTATGACACCACCTCTTTCCGGTTGGATTATGAAGCATTGTGCCTTGCCGTCAGTTCCGACAGTAACTTTGTGGCTGCCGGAACCCAGAGCGGGGATTGCAGGGTCTGGAATTTGAAGCCACATCATCAAATCCAATCGTTTGTGGAGTCAACCGGACAGGTGGAACAGGTTGATTTTATTCCCAAAGGAGGTAAGCTTCTGGTCGGCATTGCGGATGGCCGTGTAAGTGAATGGAACCTTTCGGATGGGCAGCGTAATTTTCATCCCATACCCCACGTCGGTACGTTGAATGCAGTTCGTGCCAGCCCGACCGACAACTTCATGGCTGTGGCTGCCGGTAACGTTGTCAAAATCTGGGATCTGGATGACGGCATAACGCGGATCGCCACCTTGCCGCAGGCGTACAAGGTAACAGGACTGGAGTATCATCCGAATGGCAAACAGGCGGCAACTATCTGCGGCAACGCGGTCCTTCTTTGGAATGTGCAGCGAGAAACAAGGGAAATCCCTCTTCCCCATAGCCGTGGCTCCCATGTATACTCCGGAATCTTCAGCCCGGACAGCCGACGCGTTGTGACTACTGCCAACGACGCCATGGCACGCCTCTGGCAGGTGTCTACCGGAAAACCTCTGGTGACATTGCAGCACATTCAGCGTGATACCGACATCTTTAGGGCCGCGTTCAGCGCGGATGGCAAACGCCTGGCGACCTTCGACAATGCCTGCGTCTATTTGTGGGATGCCGAAACAGGAAACAAAATTCGGGAAGAATCGCTGACCTGGAGTATCCATGCCATATCTTTCCGCCCGGACGGCAAGATACTGGCAACGCTAAGTGATACCAACCACAATGATACCCTGATAGCATTCTTCGACGGAGTTACCAGCAAGCCAACGGGATATGCGTTCACCATAAAGGGCATAGGCGATCAGAACGCGCAACTTTCCTGGGCGCCTGAAGGAAATCGGATGCTCGCCGTGACGCAAACGACAGCGACCGTCTGGGACAGAACCACGCATCAAACCTTTACCTTACCCCTCGCTTCGCACGCCACAATCCGCTGTTCTGCCCTCAGTCCGAACGGAAAATACGCAGCTTTCGCTTTCCGCGACAATTCGACGGAACTCTGGAATATAGACACGCGCATACAACTCTCTTCACCACAGAAGCATGAAAATGAAATCTATTGCCTGGCATTCCGTCCAGATAGTCGAATCCTTGCTACAGGGGCATCTGATGGCGTCGTATCTCTCTGGGATGTCCTTAGCGGGAAGCAAATCGGTCTCCCGATTTATGATGCCGAGCAGGTTTATGCGCTGGCCTTTAGCCCAGATGGGAAGATCCTGGCGACTGCAACCAGAAGCAAGACCGCACGTTTTTGGGATGTCGCGACATGCCAACCTCTCGGACTACCCTTGTCTCATTTGGAGGAACTCAACAGCGTCGCCTACAGTCCCGATGGACAATGGATCGTTACGACCGCTACGTCCCGACTGGGACCTGTGGGATCTGCGCATCTCTGGCGTGCGCCCTTACCGCCGACAAGCAGTCCGGAGGAGATGAATGTGAAGACCCAACAGGCGCTGGCTGCACGTCACAACGAGCGAGGATGGTTGGAACCGCTTTCTCAACGAGAGTGGGAAAGGCTACAGGAACGGGCAATAAGAAACCCACTCACAGCAAAATAGGGTTGGTCGGTGTAGGGTGGGGCCTGCACCAATGCATCGGCAGGGGAAATCTGCGAGGGAATAGCAGATTTGGGCTGCGCCGAAGGCGCGACCTATGGCCCCTGCCCTACAGACGATGGTTGTTGTCTGGTTCCACATCCCAACGGTGCACGTTGCCGTAGGGCAGGGGCCCCGTCCCCTGCCGATAACCTTTCGGTGCGAATACGATCCTCGGCATAGAACAGGGTCTGTAATGTTGGTCGGTAGGACGAAGCTGCATGGTTGATCGGCGCAGGACGGGGCCTGCACCCTACACAATGCAATATGATAATCGGTGCATGCAGCAGGGTTGATCTGGTTCCACATTCCAACGAAGCAAGTTGCCGTAGGGCAGGGGCCCTGTCCCCTGCCGATGCATTGGCTACACAAAATGGCGCAATGCAGTGTTTGTTCGGCGACCTGGGTAGGTTCCGTGAATTCGGTCCTATGCTCTGGGAATTCGGGTACACTATCTGCATTCAAAATGTAAGAGGAGAGTTCGCCCTGTGATTGCCCGCGCCCAACGTCTGGAAAAGATACCGCCCTACTTGTTTGGAGAGATCGCCGCGCTCAAGCGCAAGGCCCTGGCCGAAGGCCGCGACCTGATCGATCTCGGCATCGGCGACCCCGATCAGCCCACGCCCGAGCCGATCATCGCGGCCCTGGCGCATGCCGCCCATAACCCCGAAACGCACCGCTACGATGAGACCAACGCGGGCTGGACCCCCTTCCTGGAGGCGGTGGGCACGTTCTGCCGCAAGCGCTTCGATGTCGCCATCGATCCCGCGACCGAGGCGATGCTGCTCATCGGCAGCAAAGAGGGGCTCTCCCATCTGGCCTGGGCCTACATCGATCCGGGCGATATTTCGCTCGTGCCCGACCCGGCGTACACGGTCTACAAAGTCAACACCTATATGGCGGGCGGCGATGTCTACACCATGCCGCTGCTGGAGGAGAACGGCTTTCTGCCCGACCTCTCCGCCGTCCCGAGCGACGTGGCGAAGCGGGCGAAGCTCCTCTGGCTCAACTATCCCAACAACCCGACCGGCGCCATCGCGCCCCTGAGCTTCTATCAGGAGGCCGTCGCCTTTGCGCGGGAGAACGACCTGCTGCTGGTCAACGACGCCGCCTACTCCGAGGTGTTCTACGACGACTTTGTACCGCCGTCGGTGCTGCAGGTGCCCGGCGCGAAGGACGTCGCCATCGAACTCCACTCCCTCTCGAAGTCGTTCAACATGACGGGCTGGCGCATCGGGTTCGCGGTCGGCAATCCGGACGCCATCGCCACCCTGAATAAACTCAAGTCCAACCTGGACAGCAAGCAGTTCCCGGCGGTCTCGCTGGCGGCGGCGCATGCGCTGCTGCAGGGTGACAATCGCCCGACCCTCGCCCTCTACAAGCGCCGCCGCGACATCCTCTGCGACGGCCTGAACGCGCTGGGCTGGAAGATCGAGAAGCCGAAGGCCACGCTCTATGTCTGGGCCAGGGTTCCGGAGGGGCACACGGCGATGTCGTTTGCTAGACTGCTGCTGGAGGAGGCGGGCGTGCTGGTGATCCCCGGCGTCGGTTACGGGCAGTATGGCGAAGGGTATGTGCGGATGTCGCTGACGGTGCTGGGCGACAAGAACGGCGAGCGGCTGCAGGAGGCGGTGGACCGCATCGGGCAGCACATCGCGCTGTAGCCAACAAGGGAATGCACATGCAGCAACAGGAGCTTCCGGAAACGACCGATGCGCTCTATGTGCCGGAGGCGCAGGCGGAGGGCGTGGAGACGTTCGACGCCGTGGACGCGGCGGCGGTCGCGCGTTACCATGAGGACGGCTTTCTTGTGGTACGGCGCGGCTTCAGCCTCGAAGAGATCACAGGGGCGCGAGACGCGCTGCTCGACCTGATCGCGGGCAAGGTCCCCACATTTGCGCACATCGAGTTCGAGGCGGCGGCGCAGGCGATCCTGCCGACGCTGACGCTGGAGCAGCGGCAGGACGCCGTACGCAAACTGATGCACTTCGGCGATGTGGACCCACGGCTGCACGCCATCGCGGAGCATCCCGGCTTGTTGCGCGTAGTGTCCCGGCTGCTGGAGGCGGTTCCGGTGCGGTTCCAGGACATGGCGCTGCTCAAACCCCCGAAGCTGGGGCGCGAGAAGCCCTGGCATCAGGACCACGCCTATTTCGATATGCCGCTGGGAACGCGCATTGTGGGGGTCTGGATCGCGCTCGACCCGGCGACCCTGGAGAACGGCTGCATGCATCTGCTGCGCGGCGGACACAGAGCCGGGCCACGCCTCCACTTCCAGCGCCGTGATTGGCAGATCTGCGATACGGAGATGGCCGGAAGGGGGAGCGTCGCGGTCCCGTTGGAGCCCGGCGGCCTGCTGTTTTTCGATGGCCTGCTGCCGCACGGCACGCCGCACAACCACTCCCCGCACCGCCGCCGCGCCCTGCAGTTCCACTATGCTCCGGAGGGTGTGGGAAACGTTGCCAAGGAGGAGCGCCTGGCGGTCTTCGGAGGCGAGGGCAGCGAGGTCTCCTGCTAAACATATGCACACTATTTCCCTGGTGACAACGCAGGACGCCCGGTTTCCGCTTCAACCCGGAGAGGGCGTGGATGCGATCCACTCCAATCCGATCTACTCCTATGCGGTCACACGCCTGGTGACCGACAAGGGGCTCATCGGCGTTGGATTGGCGCTCACCCTGGGGGGTGGCAATGACCTTGTCTGCCAGGCGATCGAGCCTTTGGCGCAGGTCCTTGTCGGGCAAGACATCGAAGCGCTGATGGCGGATTTTGGGCGCATTCAGCGCCGGATCGCCGATCATCCGCAGTACCGCTGGTTAGGCCCGCATAAGGGCGTCGTCCATCTCGCCCTGGCCAGCATCACCAATGCCTGCTTCGATCTCTGGGCCAAGGCGCGTGCGATCCCGCTCTGGCGTCTGCTGTTGGATCTGACCCCCGAACAGATTGTCGCCCTATTGGACTTGAGCTATCTGGAAGACGTCCTGCCCGCCGAGGAAGCGCTGGGCCTGCTGGAAGCGAACCGGGACGGGAGTGCGGAGCGGATGGCCGTGCTGAAGACCGGCTATCCCGGTTATGATACCTCGGTGGGCTGGTTCCACTACCCTGACGAACTCATTCGTGTGAATGCCAGGCGTACGCTGGAGGAGGGGTTCACCGCGCTGAAGTTGAAAGTCGGCTCGGCAGAGATCGAACGCGATGTGCGGCGCGCCCATCTGGTGCGGGAGACCGTCGGTTCTGAGGTCCGGATCATGCTGGATGCCAATCAGCAGTGGACCTTGCCCCGTGCGCTCCCTGCCTGTGCGGCCCTGGCGCCCATGTCGCCCTATTGGATCGAAGAGCCGACCCATCCCGACGATGTTCTCGCGCATCAGACGCTGGCGCGGGCCATCGCCCCGCTCCCTGTGGCGCTGGGAGAGCATGTCCCGAACCGGGTCCTCTTCAAGAACTTCATGCAGGCCGGGGCGGCTTCGTTTATTCAGGTGGATGCGGTCCGTGTCGCCGGTGTCAGCGAATTTCTGACGGTCAGCCTGCTGGCGCGTAAATTCGGCCTGAAAGTCGTGCCGCATGTGGGGGATATGGGGCAGATCCACCAGCATCTGGTGTTGTTCAACCACATTGCGCTGGGTCTGGAGAAAATCTTTCTGGAAACCATTCCCCACCTGCGTCAACACTTCGCCCATCCTGCACGGGTCTCCGAGGGCGTCTATCATACGCCACAAGAGCCAGGCAGCAGTTCGGATCTCCGGGTGTAAACGGGTAGCGCAGGAGAAACCCAACGTGAGAGGAGAGATTGCGAATGCCGCAACTCAGGCAACAGTTGCTGTTTTTATATTCCCGCACCCCGGATCTCCATAGTGAGATCGGATCGTGGGCCGTCTACGATGCCACCGGGAAGGAGCACCATACCACGGGCGATAGCGATACGCCTCCCTACCCCTCCGTATTCGCAGCGATGAAGGATGGGTGGCGGGTCGTCCACTTTCCGCAACTCTTCCCGGCCTATCCCGGCATGGAGTTGAGCACGTCGTACCTGCGCTTCGAGTACATACTGGAAAAAATGGAGGAACTGGACCATGGCGGATAAGAAGCATCTACTCACTACCGTTCAGATGGCGAATTTCGCCGCGGACGGCCTGTTGCGCTTCGACGAACTCATCCCGGACGAGATCAATCGGGAAGTCATGCGGGAGTTGGATGAGAAGCGGATCAATTATGGTTACGAGCCGCAGGGGCAACCTCTCGCCAATCTCTGGCGCGAATCCCTGGGGATCGGCGCCGCCATCCGCCTGCCGCAAGTGCAGGGGATCATCGAGAGCCTGGTCGGACCGGATTGTCTCTATGACCATCACTGCCCGCATCGCGTCCCGCCCGGCCATCTGGAAGGGCAGATCTGGCACGCGGACGCCATCATCGACACACGCCTCCACTTCGACATCCAGCTCTTCTACTTCCCGCACGACACCCCCCGCGAGATGGGGGGAACCATGTTTCTTCCGGGCAGCCATTTGCGGCGCATCCATGAATCGGATATTGCCCGCTATCAGAACTTCGTTGGGCAACTCCCCATCGTCTGCAAGGCCGGCACCCTGGTTGTCGGGCATCATGGGATCTGGCACTGCGCGCAGCCCAACAAAACCGAGCGCCTGCGCTATATGTTCAAGATCCGCCTCAATCCCACGGTGCGCCAGTTGTTATTATGGAACACGGACGACATCAACGATCCCCAGATTCCGGGCCTGCTCTTTCGCAATCACAAGTGGTATGGCAATGACGACCGACTGGAATATGTGAACCGCATCCGCTTCTGGCGTTTCCTCACAGGCAATGACCACTACGATGCCCACTACTGGCTGACGCGCATCGAGAATATGCCGGAGCGCGTGTTGGCCGTTCGGTAGTACATGCTATTGCGGTTTGACCGGAGCGAAACATAAGGGGGAGGAGCGTTAGGCTCCTCCCCCGTTCTTCATTTTAGATGGCGAGATGACGCAAGGCGATAAGATAGGTCTGTATCAGCGTGTAGGCAAACAGAAGAAATAAGACCAGGCCCAGATAGGATACCCCATAGACCCACTTATCCTGGGTCGAGACCTGATAGTATGGAGACTGTGCCCCGGTTTTCCACGCAGAGAGCAGGCGGGGCAGGCTCATGAGGGCCAGGAACCAGATCATGGGATTGCGCCAGAAGATCAAAAACGTTAGCGCCAGGCCGGGCAGCAGTAGCTTAGGTGAAAAGAGGGCCGCAATTCTGCCGCCGTCCAGAATGGGCGCGGGAGCCAGGTTAATCAGATTGAGGAAGAAGCCGATGGCTGCCAGGGCCAGCCAGAAGGGTTGGTGCGTGACAAAGAAGGGCATCAGGCAAACCATCGAGCCCAGCGTGCCGGCCACAGGCCCCATGATGCCGATGAACGCGCTCTCCACGGCGGTATCCGATGGTCCTGTGGTCACCAGAGCCCCCATAAAAGGGATGAACACCATCATGCCGATAGGCTTTCCCAGACGGAGCGCCGCCAGCGCATGGCCGGATTCATGCACCAGAAACAGCATCACGATGCCGACCCCCATCGGCCATCCAAAGGCGGATGCGTAGAGAAACATCGAGAGCATCATCGATCCGCCCGCGATGAGCAGCTTGCCGACGGTGAGAAACTTCAACGCGACCAACAGCCCCTTCAATTTCAACAGAACACTGACGATCACGGCCCAGAACTTGGCGAGCGCGGCCCCGATGGCGGTCAGCGCGCCAGCCAACCCTTTGCGACGATTCGCCGTCTGCCTCTCCTTGGGTGCGGCAGCCGGGATGTAAGCGGGGGCAGGTTGCGGATACGCCGCTCCTCCATATTGGACGTAAGGATGAAGCGGTGGCGCCGAGCCGACGCCGGGCGGCAACGGCGGAACAGCCGGAAGGGCGCTCTGTTCCACAGGCGTTGCGTCGTAAGATGGCCGCGAGGGCAGATCGTACTCCGACTCCGGGGACGGGTAGGGGATATTCGGGTCTTCGTTGGCGCTCATAAATCTCCTCAGCAGGAATGACAGCATAAAAGGGATAATCGTGTGCAGGGCCGGGGCGCCCCAGGTAGATACGGGCTAATCTCCCCGTAGGGTTTCGGCCTGAAGGAATTTCATGGACATTTCGTCGCCCGAACCAACATTTCCTGTGGACTACACCTTTGTCAACGCACTTTCCGGACAGGAGATTATTTCCTCAGACGAAAATGCCCCCGCTCCCTCTTCGGAGCGGGGGCAAATGGATGTAGGGCGCAGCAAGAAGGTCGCGCATCCCCAATTCGCTTGTTACGCGAATATCGTCCTGCGCCGATAAGATCGGCAATGCCCGCAAGGCATCGGCAGGGGGCGTAGGGGCGCTGCTTGCTGCGCCCTGCCCGAATGCATCGGCAGGGGAAATTCGCGTTAGGGTAGCGAATTTGGGCTGCACCGAAGGTGCGACCTATCGCCCCTGCCCTACAGGGAACGGTTCGGTTTAGCGGTTAACGACGATGTCCTGAGGAGCGGCGGTGGTGACGCGCTCCGGGTTGTAGTAGGGATACGCCTTCGAGAGCGGCGTCTTCGCCTTGATCGGGTACTTGGCCTTGATCTGGTAGGTGAGCGTCACCGTCTGGTTCGCCGCCAGCTTCTCCATGTAAATAATCACCTGCCTGCCCGTGACCGTGTACTTGCTGATCTTGCCGGCTTTCACCGCGTCTTCCAGTTGGTCGGGCACGACCGTGAAGCCGGGCGGCACGCCCACATCGATGAGCGGCATTTCGGCCACGCTCTCCGTCACGTTGTGGATGGTGACGGTGACGGTCGCGGTGTCGTCCTGCATCAGGGTCTTCTTGTCGTAGGCTACGCCGAGCTCCAGCGGCTGGAAGTTGATGGGTGGGGGCGCGACCTGGTTCCAGGGCCGATAGTAGCGTCCGGTGATCTGGTAGAGCAGCGAACCGTCGCCCTCGTACTGCAGGGTGATGGCGTTGTCGCCCTCCTTGATCTGCTCCCGCAGGTTCACCTGGCGCATCACATCGCTGTCGTCGGGCGTGATGGCGAACGAGCCGGCCTTCTGCCCGTTGGCGAGCACCGTGACGGTCCCCTTGCCCCCGCCGACGCCGTTGCGGCTGGCGAAGAGCAGCGACTTCATGGCCCAGACCGTGCCCTGCGTGGACTGCCAGGTGCCGAAGCTGTCCTTGCTCTGCACCAGGTAGGTGAGGACCTTGTTGGTAAACCCGGCGTTGCGGCCCCACTTGACCAGACCATAGGCGGCCAGGCCGGTCGTCTCCAGGTCGGCCCCCTCGTTCTTCGCGCCGGTGAAGGTCTGGGTCTCGCTCTGCCACCAGGCGGCTTTGTCGTCGGTCTTCGCCAGTTGGATCAGGTCGTTGGCGACCGCGCCCGTCGCCTCGCCGTCCCGATCCACCTTCGTCAGCAGGTTCAGGATGACGGCCAGGGTATAGGGATCCTTCGCCTCCTGCCGGTGCTCCTTCACATAGTTGACGCCCGTCGTGATCTGCGGGCCATTGTAGCCGCTCTCCGCCAGCGCCCAGGCGATGTAGGCGGTGGAGCGGAGCGCACCCGTCTGCCGATTGATGATACCCTCGGCGATGCCGCTGTTCTTCTCCTCCCAGGTTCCGTCCGGCTTCTGCTGCGCCGCCAGCCAGTTCTGAGTGCGCTGCAGGAG
>Ga0209060_10002909_pt1 | contig 15126 bp, 12 predicted proteins | sample Coa_R1_8_FD_187155 | JGI IMG/M metagenome (GOLD analysis project Ga0209060, IMG submission 187155) | Surface soil microbial communities from Centralia Pennsylvania, which are recovering from an underground coalmine fire - Coalmine... | ecosystem: Environmental > Terrestrial > Soil >...
TTGCGCCGCGAGCGTCGTGGCTGGGGGCGCGGCCAGCAACCACGCCAGGCCACGCAGTTGTGTTATGGGGCATTGGTCGTCGATCTGAGCGCCTATGAAGTGCGCTATGCTGGCGAGGCGCTTGCCTTGACGCGCAAAGAATTTGAGATTATCCAGCTCCTGATCCTGCATCCGCGCCAGGTTTTTTCACGCGAGGTCATCTATGATCGCATCTGGGGGATGGATTCGCTTGGCAATACCGACACTGTCACCGAGCACATCAAGCGCATCCGACGCAAGCTTGCGCAGGTGGATGGACAAACGGAGTATATCAGCACGATCTGGGGAGTAGGCTACCGATGGGAACCCAACGCATCAGCATAACACGGCCAAAGCCGCGTCGACGTCGCTCCAGTTTCCAACGTCTCTTTATCTGGTACTGCGTGGGTATCCTGGTTGCTACGGTGGTCATCACCTGTACCTTAGAAGGTGCGCTCCTGCTCTGGTTTACCGTGAACGCGAAGCAGCACGCGCCATATCTCTCGTACCAACCGGTAGAACTTGCGCTTTTTTTTCTCGCTCTGGCTTTGCCCATTCCCGGGCTGATCGCGGCTATCCTCTTTTTCGCCTGGCGGATGGGGCGCAAAGTCAATCGACCAGTCGGGGAGTTGATGGTGGCGGTCGAGAAGATTCGGCAACAAGATCTCAATTTCTCCATTCGTTACCACGAACGGAACGAACTGGGTGACCTCTGCTCTGCTTTCAACGACCTGCGCTCCGAACTCCAGCGATCGCTTGAGCGCGAGTGGCGCAAGCAGGAAGAGATGCGTACGATGATCGCGGCGCTCTCGCACGATCTGCGCACGCCGGTGACGATTCTTCAGGGGCATATTGAGAGTCTGGTACGTACCGAAGCTGGCGAGAAACGCAATCAACGCCTGGAACGATATCTGCCGGTGCTGGAATCGAGCAGCCAGCGGATGACGCGCCTGCTCAACGATCTGCTGCTCGTTGCTTCGTTGGAGGAGACCAGCTTTGTGATTCGGTCTCAGCCGGTGCATCTGGCAGCAGCGCTGGAGCGCAAAGCAGCGCTGTACCGGCTCCAGGCTGCTGCGCACGACATTACCTTTGCTTATGACTATGAGGCTGATCCTGCTCTAGCGAACGGTACTGACCTGGTGCTGCTGGATGTGCACCGTCTTGAGCAAGTGCTGGATAATCTCTTCGAGAATGCGCTGCGTGCTACCTCTGCTCGCGGCCAGATCAGTCTTCACTGCACGCAGCAGCCTGACCGGCTCCGCTTTCTGGTGCGCGACACCGGCTGCGGAATCGCGTCTGCCGACCTGCCGCACGTCTTCGAGAAGTTTTATCATGGGCAGGCGCGACCTGGCGAGCAAGCGCGCCAGAACGCTGGACTTGGCCTCTATACCTGCAAACTACTGGTCGAGAGACAGGGTGGCGTCATTGCGCTCCAGAATCATCCCGCCGGTGGGTGCGAAGTGGCTTTCAGCCTGCCAGTGAACGAGGCTTCTGGCGCTTTGGCTGATGCGCCTGGCAGCCAGCCCATCTCGTCTTTGAGCACAGCAGAAACGTGTGAGGGTTTCCCATGCAAAGGGAAAGGAAACGGTGCAGTTTCCGTGTAGGCTGACCCGTTGAATCGGCAGCGGAATCGCCACCTGCTGCTCTTGGGGTTCCACATCGAACGCCGGCTGGGTATCCGACTCACGTGGAACGCATCAACAGAAGGCGAGTAAAACCTAAGCGGACTGACTACTAGCCTCCCTCCACCAATTTATTGTCATTAGGAGGAGAGGGGTACTTGCTCTTTGCGGAGAACCACCCGTGCTTGCCAGAAGAGAAAGCATGACTACGAGAATGTGCATCATAGCCCGCTTGTAAATAGCTACTGCAAAATAGCACCACACCTACTGCAGTGCAAAATCAGCGGTTACACCTTTGTTGTCTTGATGGTTGGCCCTCTTTTCTGCTTCCGAAAGTATAGCATCGGTATCTTTCGTGCGATAGATTTGGGGCTTGTGTCATTTTGCTGAGGTGAAAAGCGTCTTCAAGAGTGAACGCGGAAGAGCAAGAACCGCACTGCCGATGTGGGCGTCTTGAGTGAAAGGAGCATATTTTCTGCTATGGATTATTCGGCGCGACCTGAACTGACAGAGGCAAGAGTTACCCGAGCTTCCCCAGCGGAGGCTTCCCACATTCACAGGTCAGGTGGCGTCGATGCCCTGGCTATCGGCTCAAGGAGCCACGGTTTCCCCTGGATACACTCGTGGCTGGCCGGGCAGCTTGAAGCGAGTAAGCCTCAGGGGGCCATTGCATCGTTGGATGGGGTGCGCGCTTTTGCCTGTCTGACGGTGGTGGGCTATCATATCAGTCTGGCGGCCCGCGATATGGGTCTGTGGACCTTAACCGACAACCCGCTGCTCACATCGTTTTTGCTGGCTGGCGGCGCGGGGGTGACACTCTTCTTTGTCTTATCGGGCTTGCTGCTCTTTTTGCCCTATGCGAAAGCGCTGCTTTCCGAGCAGCCCTGGCCGGGCACGCGGCTGTTTTATCTGCGGCGCGCTTTGCGCATCATCCCAGGCTATTACTTTTCTCTGGCAGTGATTGTTTTGCTCGCCCAGCCACAGTATCTTGAGCCGCAGCGTTGGAAAGAGTTTATCCTGTTTCCCCTCTTCTTGATGGATTCAACACAGGCGACCTTTCAGCAATTGAACGGCCCCTATTGGACGCTTGCGATTGAATGGCAATTTTATTTGCTGCTGCCGTGGATTGCGCTGGGCATTTATTTTGTGGCGCGGCGCGTCCGATCCGAAAAGCGTTTATGGGTGGTTGTCGGCTGTTTGCTGGGATTGATCGGATGGGGACTCTTTTCGCGCTGGTGGGGCAGCTATTTTGTGGCGCACCCAGCAGAAACGTTTCTGGTGCCGCGTGGTATCCTCAATGTGGTGTTGTTCTTCACGTATGGTTACAGCGGGAAGTATCTGGAGGATTTTGCTATTGGTATGCTGATTGGCCTCGGCTATACTTCTCTGCGTGACCCTGCTGCCCGCGCCAAGTTGGGCCTGCGCCTGAGGCAGGTCAGCCCGGGCTGCTGGACAGGGGGTATTCTGCTCCTGCTGTTTATGGCGATGCAGCACTATACGCTGGAATATGGCTATATCTGGCCGGTTCTGCCCGCGCTTTTTACCATGCCCGGATGGCTGCTTGAGCTAGGCTTTTCGTTGGGGTTTGGGCTGTGCATTGTGGCGATTATCTTTGGCTCGGCCTGGCTGCGTATTCTCTTTGCCTGGACGCCGCTGCGCTGGATTGGGTTGATTTCTTATAGTATGTATATGTGGCATTTGCCCCTGCTGGGCACGTTCATTCATCATATCGGCCCCAGCGTGAGCGGTCTGCCCCCGCTCATTGCCTACGCTTCCTTCTGGGGCTGGGTGGCCGTGGTGATTATCCCCTTCTCGTTTCTGCTCTACGTTTTGATCGAGAAACCAGGCATACGCCTGAGCGATAGACTCCGCGGCCAGATGGCAGCCTGGCAGACGCGGGCGAGTGTCACGAAAAAACTGGCCCGGCTGGACAACGGCTCTGGGGTGCAGCAAGAAATTGAAGCTTATCCTTGAGCCTGCTGCTTTTGCTGGCTGCGTTGAAGCTGGGCCGCTCGATACTCGGCCATGACGGCGGCATGCCCGGGCGAGCGCAGGCAATCTTCCTGCGCGGCCAGCATCTCGGCCATGAGCGTGGCGTTGTCCTCGGTGAAGGCCCGATCTATCTGGCGTTTGGTGTGCAGCAAGGCAGTAAAAGGAATGGCGAGTAGTTCTTCGGCCAGCGCCAGGGTGTGCTGCTCCAGGGTGTCGGGCGCTACGACTTCGGTAATCAGGCCAAGCGAGAGCGCTTCCTCTGGCCCGAAGCGCCTGCCCAGGAAGCAGAGCCGCTTGGCCGGTCCCGCGCCAATGAGCCTGGCAAGGCGCATCGGACCCAAGGCTGCAACGACGCCTTCTCTGACGGCAGGGATGCTCATCACAGCGTCGGTGCTGGCGATACGCAGATCGCAGGCGAGCGCGACTTGCAGGCCGCCGCCGAGGCAGTAGCCATGGACTGCGGCTATGGTGATGGCGTCGAGATTTGCCAGCGCGACGACGCCGCGCTCCCAGGTGGCGAACCACTCGCCGCTGAGATTGCCCTGCGCTAATTCTTTGACATCGAGGCCGCTGCAAAAGGCGCGCCCTTCGCCGCTGACGATGACGACATGCGCCTCCGGGCTGTTCGCCAGATAGTCCGTTGCGGTGACGAGATCGTTGACCCAGGCCCAGTTGGCGGCGTTGAGCGCCTCGGGACGATTCAGGCGCAGCCGCGCCAGGAGTCCATTCACCTCGCAGCGCATGGTTTCAAGTTCTAGTGTAGCCATAGGATGTGTTCTCCTGCTAAGAAAGTGGCTTAGCGTTTATAGCTTTCTCAGGTCAATGGTCCGGCGGAGTTTGCCGCCTTCGCTGCGGGCAACCGCGCCGGGTGGCATGAGGGTAATCTGCATGTTCAGGCCGATGCTGCCCTTGAGTTTTTGCTGGATGTCGCCGCGCAGGCTGCGCAAGCGATGATCGGCAGTGATGACTTCTTCGGAGAGCGTTTCCTGGGCAACCTCGCGGAAGAGCGCTTCAGCGACCTCTACCTTGACTTCGACCTCATCGAGCGTGCCCTCGCGCTGCACCACGATTTGATAATGGGCGACGATGCCCGGAATGTCCTTGAGCACGGCTTCTATCTGCGTGGGATAGAGATTGACGCCGCGTATGATGAGCATATCATCCGTGCGGCCTCGGATTGGCCCCATCCTGACATGCGTTCTGCCGCAGATACAGGCGTCGTGGGTGAGATAGGTGGTGTCGTTGGTCCAGTAGCGCAGGAGTGGCATGGCCTCTTTGGTGAGATTGGTGAAAATGAGCACGCCTTCCTGGCCGTCTGGCAGCGGCTCGCCTGTGGTGGGGTCAACCACTTCTGGGTAAAAATGATCTTCCCAGATATGGCTGCCAGCGCGCGCTTCGATGCATTCCTGGGAGACGCCCGGGCCGATGATCTCGCTGAGGCCATAGAGATTGGTCGACCTGATGCCCAGACTGGCGTCGACATCGGCGCGGATGGTTTCGGTCCAGGGTTCCGCGCCCATCAGAGCGTATTTCAGACTGATTTCTTCTGGCGCGATGCCCAGCTTCTTGAACTCTTCGCCCAACGTTTGTGCATAGGAGGGCGTACAGCAGAGGACTTCGGGTTTGAGGTCGAGAATCAGGGTGATTTGCCGCTGCGTCATGCCGCCTGAGACAGGAACGACGGTCATGCCCAGTTTTTCGCCGCCATAGTGAATGCCCAACCCTCCAGTGAAGAGGCCATAGCCATAGGCGTTGTGGAGCAGCATGCCCGGGCGCGTGCCTGCGGCGATAAAGGAGCGAGCCATGACTTCGGCGAAGAGGTCTATGTCGTTTCGGGTATAGCTGACGACGGTGGGCTTCCCGGTAGTGCCGCTGCTGGCGTGAACGCGGATGACTTGCTCGCGCGGGACGGCTAGCAAGCCAAAGGGGTATTGGTCTTTCAAATCTTGTTTTTGAGTAAAGGGAAGTTTCGGAAGGTCTTCGACGGAGTGAATGTCGGATGGTTTGAGGCCCGCGCGGTTGAACTGCTCTTGATAAAAGGGAACACGTTCATAGACATAGCTGACGATGTGTTGCAAGCGTTCGTTTTGCAGCTTCCTGAGCTGGTCGCGGGGGAGCGCTTCGACCTGCCTGTACACGTTGATCTCCCTCCTTTGGCCTCAAACGCTGAGGTTTGTCACGTAAGATAAGAAGTGGGGATGCAAACGTTCCTCTTTGCTGCCATTGTAGTCTGTTGCCGGGCCAGCATCAAGGGGGTAGATGGATCGGTCGTGTTGCGCGATGCGCTCCCCACGCAGTATACTTCGTGGCAATTCTGCTGAGGAGTGAACCCATGTTGGATGTTGAACGCCATACGCCGGTTTTTACGATACACGATGCCAGCCGCATTGCTGCGGCATGCTATGGTCTGCACGTTGAAGCGGAGTCGCTGCCTGGGGAGCGGGATTATAACTTTTATCTGAAGGCAGAAGCAGGGCAGGCGTTTGTCTTGAAGATTGCGCCTGCCGATGAACAGCGCGCGCTGTTGGAGATGCAGAATGCAGCTCTGGAGCATCTTGCCGCGCGTGGCGTGTCGCTGGCGCTGCCGCAGGTGCGCGCCACTTTGGCTGGAGAGGCGATTGCCACGGTTACAAGCGCGGCAGGCGCGCAGCATTTCGCGCGGCTGCTCACGTACATTCCTGGGATGCTTTTTGCAGCAGCGCGACCCCATAGCCCTGACCTGCTGCACAGCCTGGGCCTTGCCCTGGGGAAGCTGGATGGCGGGCTGCGTGATTTTGCGCACCCGGCGGCGCAGCGCTACTTGAAGTGGGACTTGCGGCATGGCTTGTGGATTCGCGGGTATGTTCAGCACATTGCCCGGCCCGAACGGCGCGCGCTGGTCGAGCAGTTTCTGGCGCAGTTCGAGGCGCAGACGTTGCCTAAATTAGCCGCGCTGCGCACGAGCATTATTCATAACGACGCCAACGATTACAACAGTGTGGTCAACGAGGCCAGCGCCGCGCCTCGGCAGGTGGTAAGCCTGGTGGATTTTGGCGATATGGTGCAGACGTATACGGTCTGCGAGGTGGCTATTGCTGCGGCCTATGCGATGCTGGGCAAAGCCGACCCGCTGACAGCGGCGGCACAGGTGGTGGGAGGCTATCACGAGGCGTTTCCGCTAACCGAGGCAGAGCTAGAAGTGCTCTATGCGCTGATGTGCATCAGGCTGTGTATCAGCGTGGTCAATTCAGCCTATCAACAGACTCTGAAGCCGGGCGATGAGTATGTGACGATCAGCGAGCGGCCAGCGTGGGCGCTGCTTGAGCAATTGAAGGATGTTCCAGCGGCGCTGGCGCATTATACGTTTCGCCATGCCTGCCATTTGCCACCGTGCCCGACGACCGGCGCGCTTGTCGAATGGCTGCAAGAGCATCAGGACAAGCTGGGGCGTGTGGTTGAGCCAGATTTGCGCACTTCCAACCAGGTGATCTTCGATTTGAGTATTGGCAGCCCGGAGGTGGCAAATCTGGCGGAGACGGCTGACGTAGAAAGCTTCACGCGCCGTCTGTTTGGGCGGATGGACGCGGCCAATGTTCGCGTGGGGATTGGTCGCTATAATGAGGCGCGCCTGATTTATACGACTGATCTCTTCAAGGTGCCAGGGGACGACGGCCCCGAATGGCGCACCGTGCATCTTGGTCTGGACGTGTTTATGGAGGCTGGCTCGCCGGTTTTCGCGCCTCTTGATGGGGTGGTGCATAGCTTTCGCAATAACGCGGCGCTGCTGGATTATGGGCCGACGATCATTTTGGAGCATACGATTGCCGAGCAGCAGCTTACGTTTTATACGCTGTATGGACATTTGAGCGAAGATTCGCTGGGTGGTCTCTATGAGGGCAAAGCGGTGGCGCGGGGAACGCAGATTGCCAAGATTGGGAGCTATCCGATCAATGGCAACTGGCCGCCGCATCTGCACTTCCAGATCATCACCAATTTGCTGGGCCGAACTGGCGAGTTCCCCGGCGTGGCGCGGCCAGGCCAGCGCGATATCTGGCTGAGCCTGTGCCCTGACCCGAACCTGATCGTTGGCATTCCTGCTGATTGTTTCCCACATGATGGTCTGAGCTTCGAGCAGACGCGGCATCTGCGGGCGCAGCACATCGGTAAATCGCTCAGCATCTCGTATCAGAACCCACTGAAGATTGTGCGTGGCTCGATGCAATACCTGTATGATGAGGATGGGCGCGCCTATCTGGATGGGGTCAATAATGTTTCGCACGTTGGGCACAGCCACCCGCGCGTGGTCAGAGCAGGCCAGGAGCAGATGGCGGTGCTCAATACCAATACACGCTATCTGCATGACAACCTAGTGCGCTATGCCGAGCGTTTGTGTGCCAAGCTGCCGCCAGCGCTCAGCGTGTGTTTCTTTGTGTGTTCGGGGAGTGAGGCGAACGAACTGGCGCTGCGGCTGGCGCGAACGCATACGAAGCGCAAAGATGTGATTGTGCTGGATGCGGCCTATCATGGGAATACGACGGCGCTGGTTGAAATCAGCCCCTATAAGTATGAGGGGCCAGGCGGGACGGGCGCGCCGCCTTATGTTCACAAGGCTCTTATGCCGGATGTCTATCGCGGGAAGTTCAAAGCGTCCGACGCGCAAGCGGGCATCAAGTATGCACGCCATGTTGAAGGAATTATTCAGCGAATGGAGCAGGATGGAAGCCAGGTTGCGGGGTTCATTGGCGAGTCGCTGCTGGGCTGCGGTGGTCAGATTGTGCTGCCAGAGCATTATCTTGAGGAAGTGTATCGCCATGTGCGCGCGGCAGGTGGTGTGTGCATTGCTGATGAGGTGCAGGTGGGTTTTGGGCGCGTGGGCACACATTTCTGGGGATTCGAGACGCAAGGTGTTGTGCCGGATATTGTGACAATGGGTAAGCCAATTGGGAACGGGCATCCATTGGCGGCGGTGGTGACGACGCCTGAGATTGCCGCTTCGTTCGATAACGGTATGGAGTATTTCAACACGTTTGGCGGCAATCCGGTATCATGCGCGATTGGGCTGGTGGTGCTGGATGTGATTGCCGATGAGCGGTTGCAGGAACATGCGCTCAGCATTGGCGAGCATTTGCTGACAGGATTGCGGGGGTTGATGGAGAAGCATCGCATCATTGGTGACGTGCGTGGGCTGGGTTTATTTGTTGGCGTCGAGTTGGTGCTGGACCAGGAAACGCTGTCCCCGGCGGCAGCGCAGACTTCGTATGTGGTGAATCGGTTACGGGAGCGAGGCATCTTACTAAGTACTGATGGCCCGCTGCATAATGTGCTGAAGATCAAACCGCCGCTGGTCTTTTCTGAAGCGAACGCGAATTTGCTGGTGGCGGCGTTGGATGACATTCTGGCTGAGGATTTTGTGCGGGTCTAAGTGCGATGCTCTGCGCATTGGAGGGATAAGATGGCGCTGACCTGGAAGCATCAGCCGGTATATAAAGATGCAAAGATTATTACGGCACTGGACGCGCATGCCGCCGGGGAGCCGCTGCGCATTGTTATGGGCGGATTGCCTGAACTGGAAGGAGCTACGATTTTAGCGCGGCGGCGCTTTATGCAGGAGCATTACGACCATATCCGGCGTGCGCTGATGTGGGAGCCACGCGGGCATTTCAATATGTATGGCTGCGCCCTGACGCCGCCGGTTACGCCCGAAGCCGATCTGGGTGTGATCTTTATGCACAACGAGGGCTATAGCACGATGTGCGGGCATGGGGTGATTGCTCTGGTGACGGCGCTGGTTGAAACGGGCACATTTCCGGCGAGAGGGACGAGAACGCCAGTCAATCTGGATACACCTGCCGGGCTGGTGCGGGCGACGGCGCATGTTGCCAGCGATGGGCATGTGGAGCGCGTCACGTTTATCAATGTGCCGTCGTTTGTGTATGCGCGTGATGTAGAGATTGTTGTGCCAGCGTGGGGAAGCCTGCACGTTGATGTTGCCTTTGGCGGGGCATTTTATGCGTTTCTGGCAGCAGCAGATGTTGGGCTGAGGGTGGCTCCAGAGCAGACGGCTGAACTGGTGGCCGCTGGGGAAGCGATCAAGAAGGCGGTCAATACTGTGCTACCTATCAAGCACCCGTTTGAAGCGGATTTGGGCTTTCTCTATGGCACGATTTTGACGGGCCCTCCAGATGATCCAGGGCATCACAGCCGCAATATTTGTGTGTTCGCTGATGCTGAGGTTGATCGCTCGCCAACGGGGACGGGCGTTTCTGCCCGGTTGGCAATTCACCATGCCAGAGGAGAGCTTTCAGAAGGCCAGCAGATTATCATCGAGAGCATTCTGGGAGCCGAGAGCGCGTTCAGCGGGCGCGTAGTGGGACAGACAACAATGGGGCCATATGAGGCGATTCTTCCAGAAGTGGGCGGAACAGCGTTTATTACCGGGCGGCAAGAATATTGGCTTGATCCCCGCGATGCGCTGGGGCGCGGCTTCCTCATCAGCCAATAACCTGACGCTTCTTTCTTCGTATTTACCCAGCGATGGTAAGCAGGAGACCGGCAGGATGCGCCAGCCAGAGCGCTGCCAGGAGCAGCGCAGCGATGCCTACGAACGGGCTGAGACAGCGCCCACCTGGCACGGTCTTTTCCACGAGCATCACGCCGGTTAAGACGGCCATCCAGGCCGGGCTGCCGACGCCGACGCCAAACATGAGCAGCATGAATGCCCAGCAGGAACCCAGGCAGCAGCGGCCATGATGTAGGCCCAGACGCCAGGTATCATAGACTTCTGCACGAGCGGGCCAGGGCAATTGACGAAAGGCTCCTCTGCATCCCAGGAGCGAGCGCCGCTTGAGCGGGCTGAATTGAAAGACGCCAGCCACCGCGAAGGTGACCGCACCAATGAGCCAGGGATGCCTCGCCAGCCAGGACCACTGATTTACCAGCAGGTGAATGCCGGTATCACCCAGAAAGGCGAGGGCGGCGAAGGCTGTCCAGGTGAAGGCGTAGCCAGCCAAGAAGGCTGCTATGCTGGCATGCGGAGGGCGAACGGCGCGGGTGAATCTGAAGAGCAGCGGCAGGCTGGAAGGCAGCATCATTGCGGCGATCATGATTTGCCAGCAGATGAGGAAAAAGATCAAGGCGGCTATCCAGGGCAGCCCGCTCTCTTGGATGAGGTAATCGTGGTTGATGAGGTAGCTCTGATGTGTCCACGCGGCGAGCAGTGCAAGTGCCCAGGCACCGGCCACAAGCAGCCAGGGCCAGTGAGCCAGCGGTGGCGAATCTCTTTCTGCTGGCTCAACCAGTTTGGCAACTTGAGGCCGGTTTCCTGTATCCATCGCATGTTTCCTTTGCTCAAATCAGGCAATACCATTGAGCGCCGTTTACGCCTGGGCAGTCAGAGCGTCGAGCGCGCGCTGCAAGCTTTCAGTGGCTTTGACGGGTACCTGAACATCTACCAGATGCCCAGACTCATCAATGATAACCTGGCTGCGGGTGATGTATCCCGCGCCCTCTTGCCAGGCGCCATATGTCTGGGCGACGGTGTGGTCGGCATCTACGAGCAACTGGAAAGGCAACTGATACTTGGTCTTGAATGCCTGGTGCGAAGCGCTGTCGTCGGGGCTGATTCCAAGCACGACGGCGTGCTGTTCCTCGATCTGTGGCGCGGCGTCACGAAAGTTGCACGCCTGAAGCGTGCATCCAGGGGTATCGTCCATAGGGTAGAAGTAGACGACAACCCGCTGCCCTCGCAAGCTGGCAAGGCTGACGATCTCGCCTGCTTCGTTGGGCAGGGCGAACTCGGGCGCGAGATCACCCTGCTTGAGAGGTGAGTTAGACATAAGTTCCTTCTTTCTCAGCAGTAGATGGATGAGCAAAGCTGCTCATGGCTTGATACGAGAGCAGGATACGTTGCCTCGCATATTAGTTCTGTTTGTTGGAATGGGATTCGGAGAGTGCGCGTTCTAGATGTGCCAGGGAGGTATTGCCGCCCGAACAGATCAGCCCGACTTTCTTGCCCTGAAGTTGCTCGCGCAGCCGATACGCTCCAGCGAGCGCTGACGCGCCAGCGCCTTCTGCCAGGGTGTGGGCATATTCGATCATCCAGACCATGGCTTGCAAGATTTCTTGCTCTTCGAGCACGATAAAATTGTGCAGCCCTTCCCAGAGAATCTGCTGCGTCATGGCGAAGCCAAGCCCGGTAGCCAGGCCCTCGGCAAAGGTCTGGTTGGCGGCCTGGGCAATTGTGCGCGTGCGCCAGGATTCGTAGGCGGCTGGTGCGGCGGCGGCTTGTACGCCGATAACCTGGATGGCTGGATTGACAGCCTGGGCGACGATGCAGGCTCCAGCGCCGCCACTGCCGCCCCCGATGGGCACAATGATGACCTCCAGGTCAGGCGCATCTTCCAGCATCTCTAGAGTTTCGGTGGCGACCCCGGCGATGAGCAAGGGTTCGTTGGCAGAATGGACGTAGCGGTAGCCTTCGCTCTGGGCGAGCGCTTCGCAGTGCAGGCGCGCGTCGTCGAAGGTCGCGCCATGTGCGATGATCTGCGCGCCCATGCCAGCGATGGCGGCCACTTTCCCTGGATTGGCGCGCTCGGGCACGACGATGCGAGCGGGAACGCCAAAGAGCCGGGCGGCATAGGCGATGGACTGGCCGTGATTGCCGGTGGAGGCGGTAATCACGCCGCGCTCGCGGGCTTCTTCGGGAAGTTGGGAAAGATAATTGATGCCACCGCGCACTTTGAAGGCTCCCACCGGCTGATAGTTTTCGTGTTTTATGTGGACCTGCGCGCCAAGAAAGGCGTTCAGGGCCGGATAGCTGTGCAAGGGAGTGCGCGCCAGATGGGGTTGAAGGCGGCGCTTGGCATGAAGAACATCGTTGAAGGTGACAGGCTGCATACGCCTCTCCTTTACGTGAAGAGCTGCTGATGGATGCACTATAGCATATTTGGCAGGGAAATCTGGTAGTAAACTTGACGCAGGTTGTTTGAACGACTAGAATGCTGCAACCGGGGGTATTATCTCATACGTGCATATCTTAGAAAGAGAGCCGAGCATGACCTGGCAGCCGGAGATTGACGAGCTTCATCAGCGCGAGCAACTTGCGCGCCGTATGGGCGGGGAAGAGAAGGTTGCCAGGCATCACGCGCAGGGGCGGCTGACGGTGCGGGAGCGCATTGAGGCCTTGCTGGACCCTGGTACGTTTCACGAGGTTGGCGCGCTGGCTGGGTCTGCTGAATATACGGAGGGGCGGCTGGCTGCCTTTCGCCCGGCCAATTTTGTGATGGGGACTGGCGCTATCGCTGGGCAGAAAGTAGTTGTTGGTGGAGATGATTTCACGGTTCGCGGCGGCGCGGCAGATGCTTCGGTGGTTGGCAAGCAAATTTATGCCGAGCAGCTTGCCAATAGCCTCCAGATTCCGATGGTGCGGCTGGTCGATGGCACGGGAGGCGGGGGCAGCGTCAAGCTGCTGGAGCAGCACGGCTATACCTATGTGCCAGCGAACCCCGGATGGGATTATGTGGTCGATAACCTGAGCCTGGTGCCGGTGGCTGCCGCGTGCCTTGGCTCGGTTGCTGGGCTGGGCGCGGCGCGGCTGGTGGCCTCGCATTTATCAGTGATGGTTGCGGGCACGGCGCAGTTGTTTGTGGCCGGGCCGCCAGTGGTGAAGTTTGGCATGGGCGAAGATTTGACGAAAGAAGAATTAGGCGGGGCTGACATCCATCAAAATAGTGGAGCGGTCGATGTGATTGTGCAGAATGAGCAAGAAGCTTTTGTGCAGATTCGCCGCTTTCTCTCGTATCTGCCGCCGAATGTGTTTCATCTGCCGCCTGTGCAGCCTTCAGAAGACCCGGTTGACCGACGCGACGAATATCTGCTGGCGGCAATTCCGCGCAACCGACGCCAGCCGTATCGCATCCGCCCGATTCTGGCGGCTCTGTTTGATGCTGGTTCGGTCTTCGAGCTTGCCCGCTATGGCCGGGCGACGGTGACGGCCCTGGCCCGGCTGGATGGGCATCCGGTTGGGGTGGTGGCTGCGGACCCATTTGTTGGCGGCGGTGGGCTGACTGTCGAGGGGGCGGAGGCCATGATTCGGCTGGTTGATCTGTGTGAGACGTTCCATCTGCCTATCGTCACGTTGACTGATCAGCCTGGGCTGGTGATTGGGCGCGGCGCAGAACGGAGGGGAACAATTCGCTATGGGGTGCGGGCTGTTGCTGCGGTGTATCAGGCGACGGTGCCTGCGGCGGAGGTCATTATTCGTCGGGTCTTTGGGGTGGGCGGCGCTGGGATGACGAACCGGCACCGGTTTGTGCAGCGGTATGCGTGGCCTTCGGCTGATTGGGGGTCGCTGCCCATCGAGGGCGGTCTGGAGGTGGCATATCGGAGCGAACTGGAAGCCAGCGCTGATCCTGCGGCGCTGGCTGAGGAGATTCGCGCCCGCCTGGATGCGGTTCGCTCGCCATTTCGCACTGCCGAGCACTTTGGCATCGAAGAAATTATTGACCCTCGGGATACACGCCCGCTGCTTTGTGACTGGGTGCATGACGCCTATCGGCTGCTGCCAGACCAGCCAGGCCGCCCGACCCACGGGACTCGACCCTGATTGCGAGGGAGGAGAAGCGGATATGTCAACCAAGGTGGCCGCGGAGGTGACGGGGGTGGTGTGGAGAGTTGAAAAAAGTGTGGGCGATGTGGTCAACGCTGGGGACGTATTGTTGATTTTGGAATCGATGAAAATGGAATTGCCTCTGGAAGCGCCAATTGGCGGGAAAATTGCAGAGATACGCTGCAAGGAAGGGCAGAGCGTAAGCGAAGGTGATGTGCTGGTCATCCTTGCTTAAGCTGCGCTATACGAGGCTTCACAGGAAGTGAAGGTTGTTAGAAATCAGGGGGTTGCTTGCTATAGATTCTTGTGCTATACTAGCAATAAGCCGCTGATAGCGAGTGAAAGAAGAAAGGAAAACACCATGGCTACGAGTAAGCGCGGACCAGAGCCAGGCTCTGAGAAGGCCAAGCACGGCGGACAGGCAGTGCGCCAGAAGTACGGCCCGGAGTTCTACGCACGTATCGGCAAGAAGGGCGGCGAGGCTGCCAAGGCGAAGTTGGGATCAGAGCATTATTCGCAAATTGGCAGGATGGGTGGCGAGGCCACGAAGCAGAATCACGGTTCGGCGTTCTACAGCCGAATTGGTAAAACTGGTGGCGAGCGCGGTCGTAAAAAGGTGTAACGTTACTGCGCTTTGGCTCCGCTCTGGCAAGGCAGCATGTTGCTGCGTTCATACCCCCGAGGCAGAAATCCTGCAAGGCGTTTTCTGCCTCGGGGGTATCATGTATCTTTTCATGAGAGTATCCCGGCACGTACTGCTCATTAGGAGAAGCCTCTGTATGCTGTGCCAATAAGGGGTTTTCGGTTCTGACTCCCTCAAAGGATAGGCTATGTCCCCGCGCCTCACCGATTGGAGCCTTGCACTTACTGTTGCTATTGCGTCAGCGACGGGTCTCTTGGGCTTGTTTA
>Ga0209060_10002911_pt1 | contig 15115 bp, 11 predicted proteins | sample Coa_R1_8_FD_187155 | JGI IMG/M metagenome (GOLD analysis project Ga0209060, IMG submission 187155) | Surface soil microbial communities from Centralia Pennsylvania, which are recovering from an underground coalmine fire - Coalmine... | ecosystem: Environmental > Terrestrial > Soil >...
AGCCGATAGACGGATATCGCACGCTTCCCCCGTCATGCCCATGACTGTCCAAGTTCAATGAGCCTTACTGCGGAGTTGCCTCCAGCAGAAGGTGTTTCGAAAAATCTGCAGACAGGCGCGCGACTGGCCCGCGAACGATCCCAAGGTCTTTCCCTTCCACGTAGTCGACGACGTGATACGCGCGGTCATCCAAGCCGCGCAACTCCAGAGTGCCTTTCCAGTTTCCAGCAAAGAACGCGTAGTACATCTTCTTATCCTTGCGGATGACGTGGGTTTCCGGCCGATCAAATCCAATATCGTAGAGCGTGCCCAGATACTGACCACGGGAAAGGCCTTTCTCCCGGTAAAGCTCCAGCCACTTTTGGAAGCTCTCCGCATGTTCGGGCGTCAGATCGAAACGGCCATGTTTCTCGACCAGAGAAGGCAGCACGAACTGGGTGCCTACGACTCCTCCGATGCCAAGGGTGGACGCGAAATCGTCGTGGTTGTCGCTCAATTCAACGTGATCACCAAAGTAAGGGACATCGTCGCCCATGAGGCCTTTGATGGTCTTGCCTTTGGTGCGCACCTGGAAAGAACTTCTCGGATCGGAAGCCACTGACATATTGAAATGCGGCATCGTGAAGAAAGAATACGCAGTTCCACAAGGACAGAATTCCACCAACGATCCGGGCTTGGCTTTTTGGGCTGCGTCATAGATTTCACGGAAGAAATCCGGGAGAGCTTCAACCGAGTCCTCGGGGCGCTTGTGGTGGTGGGCAGGGTTGTAACAGGCAGGGACGCCGTTCATGTGCTGGCCGTCGAGTTTAAGGCCGTCAAATCCCCAATCAACAAGAATCTTGCGCACCAGTTCTTTGTGATACTCCACAACCCGCGAGTTGGCAGGGCAGAGATAGTAGGAATCCCACCAGGAAATCTTGCGCGGCGATCCGTCTTGATTTTCCAACGCCAGATCAGGTTCATCCGTGAGCAACTTGGAATCCGGAACCGCGCTGAGTGGCGACCACCAGAGCTGCGCCTTGAATCCCTCCTGGTGAATCCGTTCCACCATTGCTTTGATATCGGCGTCGCCGTGGGGAAACTTCTTCGGATCGAGTTGCCAGTCGCCATAGTTGTTTTGCCAGCCGTCGTCCAGGGTGACCCATGTAAATCCCATGCGCTTCACGGTGGGCAGCGTGTCGTAGACCTGCTGCGGCTTGAAGTCGCGTCCATATCCCCAAGCGCACCAGATCGCTCCGAAAGCGCTATCCGGGGCTTTGGCCATCTGGAACCCTTGTTTCGACATAAACCGGCGGTAGGTTAGCAGCGTCTGGAAATAATCCCCGCTATGGACGGTAACGAAGGTGCGAAACGTGTGGAAGCTTTCGCCGGGTTGCAAAGACCGATCATGGCGATACTGCACACTGACCTGAGCCTGACGCGCGTTGAGCATGGAAACTGGCAGGGAAATCAGACGTGGCCGCGGTTCGACGTGCCCAACTCCGATGCCCGCATCTCTGCGCCACACATCCACTATCGGCGTGCCGCCTCCGTAGTCGCTCGCGTTCATGCCGAGATAGTTCTGCTGGGAGAATCCTGCGTGCAGTGGGACGATCCAGTCAGGACGACGCTCGTAAGAGCCACTCTGAAACGACCAGAAAGGCACATCGGCGGGGCTGGGCTGTGCGTTGATTGTGTAGTTGTTGTTGGTCCACTCCAGAATCTTCAGTTGTGTCTTCCCAACACTCGTATAGCTGACATCGAAGACCGCAAGATTGGGAAACTCGTCGTAGATGGTGACGGAGAGGTTCTTCCTCAGTACGCCGGACGTGCCGGAAAGTGTAAGTTTCTCTCCCGAACCATAGTTGTCGGTGACGCGCTCGAGCTTCTGCGACGCCAAAGCAAAGTCGTACCATGAGCGGTCACTGCCTTTCACAGTCTCGGAGGCGGAGAACGCGCCGAGCGGAATCTCCTTGCTTCCGAATCGTGCAACCACGCGGCTGCGCATGTCTTTATCGAACTCGATGCGTAAGATGGGGCTTTGAATTTGAGCCGCGGACGCACGATGCGCTCCGGATCGATCAGGCCGGGCTGACGACTGGCCCGCTGCCAATAGTGCTGTGAAGATGAGCAATGAAGAGAACGCTTTGTTCATGGTTCCACCCTTAAAATCCATGATGGAGGTTAGAGCGCAGAGTGAGTGAACCATCTTCGTTGAGCTTCTGCCGGCAAGCCCATTGGACTGGGTAATGCATGCCTTTCACTTCGATCTCCGCCCTGAGTTTCAAACCTGCAAATTGTGTCCCTTTGGGCAGCACGAATTGCGCCTGCCTGAGCTTTCCGGGCAGGGGATAACCGGCGTCCAGACATCCGCTCGTCAGAGCTTTCCCGTCTTCGGTCTCTACGGTCACCCGCAGTACGCCCGGAACACCGGCGATGCCATCGTTTGCAAAGGCGATGATAAGGCCCAGGTAGCCGCCGTCATCATAGCTCCAGATCATGGACGGCCTGACGCGATAGCCAATTCGACGATTGATCTGGTCGAACGATTTAGGGAATGCCTGGTAATAGCTCAGAAGATTCTTAGCGCTGATCGCATGAAAGTTCCAAAGCGACCAGTAGTTCGCACCCACGTCGATTACATGAGCAATCATGTTTTCGGCCGGGGATAGGCCTTCCTCCAGCGGAAACGAGTCCGGACTCTTCGCAGGGATCCCTTGTTCAAGTGCCGCCGCGATCCACGGCGGACGGTTACTCAGAGTTTCGATTTGCTCGTTCTCGATAAAGATGGTGTCGCTACGAATCCAGTTATGACTGCGAATCGTACGGTCAAGGACTTCGGAATTCCCGACGCGACTATAGTCAGGCTGGGTATTGGTCATCAGCGGAGTCTTGGTAAAGTGCTCCTGCTGAACTTCGAACATTTTGACCCAGGTCTTCTCTGCGGTTTGGTAGTCGGGAAACGGAGTATTGACGAAGGGCCAAGTGTGCCCTTCACCCCAGAATCCGTAAAGAAAAGTATCAACAAACTCGACCAACGGGTTGCCATTGAATTCCGCCGCGAGAAGACCGACCAGTTCACTGAACGCCTGCTGAAAAAAAGGATGGTCGAACCGGGGCTGATATCGCGAATATTGATTCTCGATAAAGCGCGCGGCCGCCTTCTTTTCTTTCTCATCAGGAATAAGGTCAACGGTCGGTACTTTGTCGAGAACGAAGTCCGGGAGTGCCGGATGGTGCTTATAGTCGGGAGCGCTCATCTGAATGCGAAGTCCAACTCTTTTATTGTTCTTCTTCGCAAGATCGAAAATGAGCTTCACGTAATCAGGCAACTCAAGTCGGCCCGGTCGCGGCTGGACCTCCCGCCACGTCGGCCGTATGTAAAGCTGTTGCCCCAAGGGAAAACGAACCAGGTCTTCGATGGCCTGCGGAATGTTGTCCGACTTGATTTCTTCTGTGCCACTGTCGGCCGTGATGTATGTGATCAGTCCCTTGCCATAGTTCGGGACGACTTCTTCTGAAGGCGTCGTAGTCATCACCACATCATCAGTTGGGATAAGAGCCTCGGGCGCATACTGCGGAAAAGGCCCCTGATTGAGTCGGTCGGCGACTGGCGGGCCAGAACCAAAGTCGTAGTTGTCCCAGTTGTGGGCGGGAACGAACCCGTGAGCATTGGTGGTTCCAAGCTCAGCAGCTACGGCCAATGCAACACTGCTTTTCAGAAAGTCTCGACGCTGCATCGAAGCTGAGTCCTCTCCGTGCCATCCGGGTGCACTGAATACCCGCCGTTAGCAACAGTACTTTCGACGTGTTTCTCTTTATATCGTTTTATTTCGTTTTGTCCAATGCTAATCGTAGAGATTTCCACTGACTGAGAACAATTTGGGGTGTCCGAAGGAAACCGGGACACCTGGGCTAAACTGCATGCAGTGAGAGAATCGCAAACTGCTGCTGGACATATACTTCCAGCTCAGAATCATCACCGGGACAGATGCGGAGGGCTGAAACAAACAACGGTAATCTACAACTACGACGAGTTCATTCAGAAGAGGCAGCACTGAATCGGACCCTGAAGCGCGGTATGCTGGTGGCGGCTTGTGGTATCACACACCTAAGAATTCCGGCGTAATTGCGCCCTTCAAGTCAGAGGTCGTTCCGCTGAGTCCGGTGGCGATAAAGGAAGGTCAGACGAGGTTCACGCCTCATGGATGACCATAGCCAGCATCGAAAACATAAGAGCCACTACGAACTACCGGATTGAACGCCCTGACTCTCGGGGATATTCGGGCTCATTGGGCAGGGACTTCGCGGGACAAACGCGGGACACAATGATACGCGGGTTGGGCGACTATCGCTCAGACCTGCATACTCATTACCTAAAATCTGGAGCCGACGAGCGGACTTGAACCGCTGACCTGCCGATTACGAATCGGCTGCTCTACCAACTGAGCTACGTCGGCCTGAGTGAGACTCTGCCTAGTGTACCAAATCGTCCGGCGGAAGCCTTCCTCCGCGCGACGCAGATTCTCCCTCTTAGTCTTTCAACGTCAACACCGAAACGGCGAATGGCATCAGCCGCAGCTTCCCTTCGTTTACGTCCTGCTTTACGACATCGGGCGACGCACCACCAATCGTCTGCACAGAGGCGCCGGCACATTCTTTCGGGAGGTCCACATCAACTTCACGGTTCCTTTGATTGATCAACAGCAGCTTTCGTTGATCGCCCCTGGTGAAGGCCTGCGCCGTGATCGCGTCTGTATCGGCATTGTTGCCGTGGTCTAACACCTCGGTACCTGGCAGTTCGTCGCCCGGAGCGAAATTGTTTCTGATCAGATCGAGCACGGTGTACCGTGCGTTCGGTTTACCGGTCGTCCAGTCCACCATGGTTACGCTGGGAAATTGACTGGGAAAACCCACCAACTGTGATTCCCCTGCGACATCGACCCCCAGCTGTGACAGCTCGACGTAAAGATAGGCATACAGCGCCCCGCTCAGGTTCCAGTAGAACGCAGGGATAGGCTTCTCCACGTGATTCGGCTCGCCTTGCACCATGTCGCCCGGCAAGATCGAGCCGGCCTCATTCACCATAATCTTCGTCGCCGGAGACAGCCGGTTGCGGACCCCTACGATGTATCGCGCAGCTGCCAGAAACTCATTTGCTCGCGCAAAAAACGTGAATTGCCAGGCATCCTGAGGCTGGTCGGCTCCGGGCGCCGCATAGGTGTGAAAGGAGATGTAGTCCAGTGGTATTCCCGGCCTGTGATTGTTCGGATCCAGGAAATATTCGAACATGTGCGCTCCGCCCTCCGGATACGACAGTGAGAGCCCCACAAACTTCATGTCCGGCACAACCTTGCGCACCGCTTCGACGATGGCATCGTAGTGCTCCACATACTGCTTCGGGGTCGGTTCATGCTCGGCATCGATCTCGTTGAATACCTCCCAATAGCGCATATCGTAGTGATGCCCGGAGGTATGGAACTTCCCAGATTCATCGGTAAAGCCCCCTTGCGTGTACCAGCTGGCCAAGCGACCGTAATAGTCGCCGAGCGCTTGTACATCGGGCAGGCCATTTCCCTGCGAGTAGTTCCACATCACCTGATTCACGTCATCGGGATACACCACGGGTTGAGGTGTCACGAACATCCATTCTGGAATTGTGCTGAAACTCCAGACTGCCGGATGTCCGCCGCTCGCTGCCTGAAAATCCTCAACGAGAGGATCCATATATTGAAAATCCCAATAAGTCTGGGCCTGATCAGGTTGCTTCAGTTCCGCGACCGATAGATGGGGGTACGGGTACCAGAAGGCATAGCGAGCATAATCGCAGCCCAGCTTTTGCAACGCCGCCATCGCAGCATCATGGATCGGCGAACCACGTCGAAGCATGGGATTCACTACCGCCTGCAGCGTGGGAGTGGTGCGATTCCGTGACTTCCTATTCCAGTTCACCACTACCGAAGGGCGTCCCGGCGTAGCACTCTGCGCAAAAAGAGCGCTCACGCACCCCGTTGTGAAGACCAGGATTGAGATTGCAATTCGAAAGAACTGAGAAATGCTAACGCGCAGATGGAATGGCTTCATCGGAACTTATGCTAGGGACGGAACCACCGGCAAGTCAACGCGGTCCTCGGGCGCATCACGTCGTTCGCGCCGCCAATGCGTCATATTCCTGTTGCGACTGACCCGGCAGCAGCACCCACATGGTGTAGACGCCGATGGCAGTGCCGATGGGAATATTGAGGAAGAGAGAAATAAAGGCCAGCACCAGCGTCCACGGCCGTGCCCACGCTTCGCGATGCAGCAATCCCCAGCCGGCAAAGAATCCCAAGGCGGCCTTCGCCAGGATGAGGATTCCGATCGTAGTCAGCAGTGCGCTTAAGAAACCGACGGGGACGTCTCGTGGCGCATCAGGCAGCTCGTGCAGATGCGGAAAGAAAATGCGGCCCAGAAACAGCAGAACGATGCCGCCGAGCGTGTTGAACGCCGAATAGGCAAGCCACAAGATGGCGAGCAAGTGAATGTGACGCTCGACGCGGCCCGGCAACTGTCGGATCGTCGTGATCGGACCGACGACCTGCTTACCGCACTTACTGCAGAATGCTTGACCAGGTTGCAACGCACCGCCGCATCCGTCGCAGAACATCGTTCCTCCAAGCCAATCGGGAGTGACTGCAGCTACAGAACAAGCACAACACATAATACGGGCAAGAATTGCAGGAGTTCCCCGATAAATCTCAAGTGCAACGCGCGAGTTCGCGTTTCAACGAAATGAGAGGGAAACGAAAAGGCCACCCGGCAACTGGGCAGCCTTTTCTTCAAGGGAGAATAGTTCCAACGGAGGCAATTGATTCCGTCAAAACTTTCTGCCGAAATCTTATGAGCCTAAAAACAGGGGTGTCAAGGGATTTCTGGGAAATAAATGTCTTTATTTTCAATAGCTTACGAAATCCGTTAACACTCGCCGGAAATGCCGCGGATTAGGCCAAAATCGCCTATCGAGGGTTCTAAGCCAAGGTTTTCAGGGCACTTACCGGGATTTCGGAGGCTCCTACCGCGCCTCGCTCCGCCCTTCCGGACCATCCGGAACCATCCCTTTGACGGTGGTCTCGGTCAGATGCAGCGAGATGAATTCCATCTGTTCGGGGCGATCAAAAACCCTATCGGGATAGAGTCGTTTCATCAGAATTCTGAACCCACCAAACGCAACACCCGCAATGATCGCAAGACCTGCGAGAATCGCGCACAGGACCACGATGTTAAGGATCAGCATGTAAAGATCGTGAACCTGCCCACCCTCAGTTGGCGTATTCCACGTGACTGTGGCTTCGTAATTTACTCTTCCCAAGAGCGTCTTTGCGTCGCTATCGGAGATCCCCCCGGTAGCGATCGCCACGATGGGGCCTGTGCGCTTGTCGAAGAATGTTCCGGAACCATTGACGGTCGAAACACCAGGTTGAGGCTGCGCCAGTTGATGCGCGGCGTCGATCTTCTTCAGATGATCTGCTGCGAGCTGCGGAGTGGGATACGAAATCAGCATCAGCGTCGCTTCACCGCTCGGCGTCGTGTAGTGTGCCAGCGACGCTTCGGCACTAGCGGCGAAGTCGACGAGATCCCCAGATACTGGCGATCCCAGCGCGGCCAGCGCATACGGACCCATCACGTATTTCTGCGTGTTGGCGATGTAATCGCGATGCGGCAGAAACTCGATGAACGACGGCAGATTCCCCAATGCCCCTCGTGGGCGTGGGAGCGCACCCGCCAACTCCCGCAACTCCGCCGCTGACATCGGCGTCTCCTGGCTGAACTGCGCGTCGATCAAAACGTGCCCGCGATAGAAAAGCGCACGGTCGCCGATCGAAACACCCCGATCACCGAAGTTTTCTCTCGTCATCTGCGGACGCAGATAAAAGGTGTATGCGCCAAATGCGCCGGAGGAATCGGCGAAACGCGCAGCACGGATCTTCAACGTGCGGCCGTCATCCCGCGTATAGGTGGCCGAAGCAAAATCGCTAAACCGATACTCCTTCAGCACAGCCGCGTTCGTAGGGTCGGCTGCCTCAGGATCGGTGCTCGTTTGTACGTTGCCCTGCATCTCCCACCCGGCAAACTGCGTTGGAAGAATCGGAGATGCCTGGGTCGCAGGGGTAGAAGCCGCGGACACCACGGCTGTGAGACTGCTAAAAACCAGAAAAACAGGAAAAAAACGCTGAAATCTCATGTATAAGCGGACGAATCCCGCCTCATTTATTAGACCACAACTGCCCCGGAAAAGTTTCCAAGAAGGCCGGTGGAAGTGGTCAGTAGTCGGTCGTGGACCTAGTGGTCATTGGTACACCGCAATGATCGTACTGCCCACCGACCACTAGCCATTGACCGCTTTTGTCTTCTGTTACCTTCGTGCCCTCTCCCCTACCCGACGGGGCCATTCCAACCCGAACGATCCAGAGGCACACTAGGGATGGAGAAACGAATGCAAGCCGGTGGTGCGGGAGCGAATCAGCGTAGAGGAAGTCGCACGAAAGCGGTGCTCCCGGTACGGATCAAGGGTAAAGATGCTGCCGGGCAAGCATTCGAGGAAATGGCGCATACGCTGGACGTGACTACGACCGGCGTGCGCTTAGGGTCGGTACGACGCGAACTGAACCAGCAGGATGAAGTGACACTCTTCTATCGCCAGCGCAAGATGCAGTTCCGTGTGGTCTGGACGAAGAAGATGAAAGGCACTTCAGAGTTTCAGGTTGGACTGCAGGCTCTGACTCAGGAGAAGGAAGTCTGGGGACTGGGCCTTGTAGAACGGCAGAGCCAGCCGGCGTCACAAGAGAATTTCGCGCGTGCCTCGAGCATCGCATAGAAGGAAGAAAAGGGGAGAATATGTCGCAGGAAAACAACAAGTCGTTCGCGTGGATCAAGCAACTCTGGTCAGATGAGGAAGGTCAGGATATCGCCGAATATTCGGTGATGCTTGCGGTGATCCTGGTCATCGTTGTCGGGACGGTGCGCATGATTGGATCGAACGCGAATAACGTTTTCTCGCAGGTGGGCAGCGCGATCCAGTAGCTCCTAGTTCGTGTCGAGTACCTATTGGCCAGCGGCTTTGTCGAGCTTGCTGGCCATTTTTATTCCGCTTAATCCATCCACATATTTCGCGATTCCCCGATAAAGCGACTCGGCAATGCGCTGGCGGTACTCGCTCGTCTCGAGACGGCGCTCGTCGGTAGGGTTGGAAACGAAAGAAATCTCCGCCAGGATCGATGGCATATTCGCGCCAATCAGCACGATGAACGGCGCTTTCTTGACGCCTCGGTCGCGAATGGCAGGACTCTTCGCCGCCAGCCCACTGTGCAACGACGACTGCACGTCGCCAGCGAACTCGCGGGATTCCTCGATCTTCTCCTTCAGCGCGATCTTCTTGACGAGATCGCCGAGTTCATAAATCGATTTTTCAGAGACCGCATTCTCGCGGGCGGCGACTTCCAATGCCTCAGGCGATGAAGTGAAATTCAGATAATACGTCTCGACCCCACGCGCGTCTGGATCATGGCTCGAATTCGCGTGAATGGAAATAAACAGGTCGGCGCGCTGCTGGTTCGCAATCGCCGTCCGCGTTTCCAGCGGAATAAAGGTATCGTCCTTGCGTGTGTAAACCACCTCGGCTCCCAGCCGGGTTTCGAGCAACTTGCCCAACCGTCGGCCGACCTCAAGGACCAGATCTTTTTCCTCGAGCCCGTTCGGACCGATCGTGCCCGTATCGTGCCCGCCATGTCCGGGATCGATGACAATCTTTCCGATCTTCAACCCCAGAGTGCGGATTAGCGAACGGTCCCCTGAAGCTGTAGGCTTGGCAACGCGCACGTCCAAATCGGGTGCGCGCTTGCTGGCCGTCGAGCGCGAGGAAGACTTACCAGGAACCGTAGAGGGGGCCGCTTCATCGTCCGCAGCCGAGTCATCATCGGGTAGGCTATCATTCTTGTTCGCAGCGGTTTCGACGGTCTTTGCGCGTGATTTCCTTCCAGTACCCTTGGCTACGGACTTTGCTGGCGCCGCTTCATCGTCATCATCATCGTTATAAACGATGACTTTTTTCACGGAAGAATTCGATTTGGCCTGCACCTTCGCTGTGTCTGGTGTCTCCGCATTCGAGTCCGCGGTATCGGCGTCCGATTCCGAATCCTGGTCGTTATGAATTTCTTCCTTCTTAGTGGCTGGCTTGCCGGCCAGCGCCTTCATGTCGGCTTTCACCTCCGGCTTGGGCACGCGCGCCCTCGAGCCTACCTGTGGAGGCGCCTCAACGTCGGCCAAAGCGGCAACTTCCTCCTTGGTTAGCTTGGCATGCGAGACCTTGTCGCCCTTGCCGTGAATGTCAATGATCAGCCGGTAAGGATTCGGCAACAAAAACGCTTCGTAGGTCGAAAGACTGTCGACTTCAAGCACCACTCTCGTGCGCTCCGGCTGAAATTGCGCTACGCGGATTTTCTTCAGGAATCCATCGTCGACATCGAAGCTCTTCCCCACCAGTGTCGAGGCCAGCTTCGTGTCCCGCAGATCGAAGAAGATGCGATCAGGATTCGCAATACGCTGGGAGCCAAATTTCACTTCGCTCTCCAGATCGATTGCCACCCGGGTGTAGTCCGGAGTCGACCAGTGCCGGATCGCCGTAACCCGGGGCAAGTGGTGCGAGGGTGATTCCGCGGTTTCAGAAGCAGAGGCTTCGCGATCATTCTCGGGGTCTTTGCTTTCCGACTCCGCGGGAGGCTCGACGTGAGCTGATTTCGCCGGCTTCTCACCGATGCCAGCGCCATTCTTCGCCTCAGACTTTTTCTCCGCTTTGGCGTCTTTCTCTGCCTGGGCTTTCTGATCGACGCTCTGCTGCTTAAGGTCGACAATGGCCTGCTGCGCGTCCTCGGCCAAACGGTTGTGCGGATAACGATGCAGGAATTCCTCAAACGTCGTACGCGCTTCGTCCGGATCGTTCAGATCGTCTTTGTAGATTTCGCCGATCGTGAAGAGCGCATCCGCCCGATACTTGCTGCCTGGGTATTCCTTCCGCAGAAATTTGTACTGGGCAATCGCTCCTTCGAGGATCTTGTTGTCATCAAAGCGCCGGCCCATCTCCACCAGCACCTCAGCGACGGCTACCGCGCTGGGATCGGCCTTGGTGGAAACGGGTGCGCCGTAGTAGACGTTGCGGAAGGCATTGATAACGCGCTGATAATCGTGGCGCGTACGCTCGGCGGGCGGGCGTCCGTTGAGCGCCTCACGCATCCGGTCAGCAGCAGCATAGCGTTCGCGCGCCCAAGCCTCGCTATGATGCTGACGGGCGTGCGCCGGAATCGCGGACAACGCCGCGAGCACCAGTAACACCCCCCACCACCGACCGCTCTGGGTCACTTTCCTATTCACAGAATCCTGAACAGCCTTGTCATCCGAGGCTGACGCTTCCGCCTGCCGAATGACTACCGCGGGCCGGAGATGCGTCACACTTTGCACAACGCATCAAGACCGCATTTAGCCCGCTTCCACTATTACGCCGCTGCAGTTGAAATGCCTGGATACCTGAGAGAATTCAAATAACCATTAAACAGATGCTGCCAACTTAATCCGTGTTGCTGATGTAAAGGACGCCCCGCGCATCCCGTTGAACCTTCACGGGATCGCGGCTTGATCCGAGTTGCGAAAGACCTGACCCGCCGTAGTAAAGGTTCGTGATCTTCCGTACGTAGTCCTGGGTTTCGGCGATGTGCGGTACGCCGGCACTGCGCCGCACAGCCCCTTCCCCGGCGTTATAAGCGGCAAGGGTCAAGTTTACGTCGCCGTTGTAGTTTTCCAGCAAGTACTTAAGATGTCGAACTCCGGCATCCACATTTTGTTGCGCATCAAACGGGTTTTTCACTCGCAGCTCGCGTGCTGTCTTGGGCATCAGCTGCATCAGCCCCATCGCGCCCGTGCGCGAAACCGCGTTCGAGTTGAAATTCGATTCCACCTTCACCACCGCGCGCACCAAATTCGGATCCACATTGTGCCGTGCCGCCGCCATTACGATCGACTGATCAATCTCTTCCGGCGAGGCTTGATGCCCATGCGAATTGGCCGCCATGATCTTCGCATTCGCCGACCGCATTGAATCATGCCCGTAATATTCACTTACTTCTGCAGCCGCCGACCGCGCCGCCTGCATGGATCGCGTATTCGCCGAAGGCACAGGCTTCCAGCGGCTCTCTTTGCTGCTCCAATAGACGAGTCCGGAACGCTTTGGCTCAGGCGCCGGCGCTGGCGTCGCACGTTCCCGGGCCGGATTATCTTCGTTCACGTAAATCATGCGGCCATGATCTTGCTCGGCCGTGATCCCGTGGGCCGGGCTGTCTCCTCCTTCGGCCCAGGCGCACGGTGCGCTGCTGGCTAAAGGAAAGAAGGCTAAGGAGGTCGCGATTGCCGTCGTTCTCGTCAGCATCAGTGCGAGTTGCAGGCGTTTTCGCATATCCGGGTATATCCCTTCACCAATCCTTCGCTGGAGGCGCAGCGTTTAAACAGACTGAGCCTTCCCGAGTTCTACCCGGAACCTGATGGAGAATCGATCTACCAGAGTAGGACGATTATAGGTGGGCCATCCGGACCGGACAATCTCTCTGAAGGGAGTAGAACCATTGGAGTAATTTCCGGCAACTCATTGAAAAGCATAAAGATTAGAACAATCTGTCCGATCGAAATCTGGCGTCGTCAGTAACCGGGAAGGTGGTTACTCAGGCTGGAGGTCGCTACCTTGATCCTGTCCAAAATCCACTTCACTCTATTACGGCTCGGCCAAGTTTCCTCCTGTCAAAGCGGCTAGATAAGCGAAAGCCCCGCCGGGTATGGCAGGGCCAGAAAATTTCAGGAATGAGTAAGCTGCTTATTGTTTCAACTTGCGTCTCAAAATGCCTGCCAGGCCAATGAACCCAGTACCGAGAAGGGTTATCGATGCCGGCTCAGGCGTAACGATCTCCCTTAGTCCATTGCCGCTGATGTTGGTATCGCCGCTGGAGATTGTGGTGGATCCATTAAAGAAGCCCTTACCGGTGTTGATGGTAAGCTGAACCGTTGCTCCGTCAACGATCTGCCCGCTAAACCAGGTTCCCGTTAGCTCGCCCGTCAGGGTGTAGTTGTGGGTGCCGTTCGACAACGTAATCAGGGTCCAAGTCAGCGGTCCTGAGAAGGTACCGTTGAAAATCACCCCGTTGGGGATGCCGTCGGCTCCGTTTCCTGTAATTACAAACGACCCGCCGGCAGCGAAAGTCCCCCCATTCTGCAGGCTTCCAGTACTCAGTGCGCCCGTAGAGAAGGTGACGCTACCAAAATCGCCGGTAATCAAGCCCAGGGGCGGCCCGTTTATCGCGATCAAGGTCGAGCCAGTCAGGCTCAATCCCGAGTTGCTGCCGCTGAGTGTGCCGCCGCTATTGCTAAAGTCAATGGAGTCGGCAAACCCCGCGACCGGCAGCGCCAGTGCCAGCAAGAGCAACCAAACGATCTGCTTCATACTTACTTCCTCCTAGCATACAGTCCTCGGTCCCTGTCTTTTCATTGGGAGAAAGAAACGGAGACCAACAGATTCGCTTACACTCTCGTATTTCTAAGAGGTCGGAAACTGGCAGATATTACAGTTTGGCGTGAAGTGGCGATTGACGGCTCAACGTTTTTGGGACGGTCGAGCTTCGACCTTGGCTTGCTGGGAGAGCTAAGAACTGTTCGGTCCACTGCAAGAAACGCGAACCCGAAAACCGGCCTAGAAGGCTCGCCTACTTCTCAAGCGCCGCCGCGAATGCGTCCAGCGACAACGACCGCAGCAAATTTCTCCGCATCCCGCGCTCCACCTCGGCCAGGCGATCCGACGCCGACGTGATCCATTCGAAATCCGCCGACTCCGCCATCTTTTTCAAGTCTGACGTGATGTCAGTATTCCGAACCAGCTCGGGCGCTCCCGACTCGATAAACACAAGATCGCGCAGCAACGAATACAGCGTCCGAATCAACGCTTCCGTTTTCTCTCGACCCTCAGCACCCGAACGGTACGACTCTGTGATCTTGAATAGCTCGCTGTGCTCTCCGCCCCGCAGCGCGGAGTTCAGAATCGCGAGCGCATGCTGCCGCGCCGTCACGTACGCTTCGAGGTCGAAACTGCGCGCCCTGCCAACCGCTCCCTCGCACAGCCGCGCCACCAGAGTGCGCTGCGCAGGCTTCCAGTCCGGATGGTGTCTCGCCAGATCTTTCTCAATCTCCTCGCTCGATAGCGCTCCCAATGTGAACACCATCGACCGCGACCGGATCGTCGGCAGCAACTCCCCTGTGTTCTCCGTGAGCAGAAAGATCGTCGCAAACTCAGGGGGCTCCTCGAGCACCTTCAGCAACGAGTTCGCCGCCTCTTTCATGAAGGCCGAGTCGGTGAAGATGTAAACCTTCTCTTTGGCCTCCGCCGGACGGTAATAAATCGTCTCAATCACCCGGCGCACCTGATCGACCTTGATCATCATTTGCGGCGGATCCGGCGGAATCACCAGCACCTCGGGATGCGTCTGCACAAAAATCCGTGTCTCTTTCTTGTCGGTCTCGCGCAGACTTTCCCGGGTCTCAACTGCCTCGGCAAAACGCGCATCCAGATCGAGCGAATCTGCAATGCGTGTGCAATTCGCGCACTCGCCACAGAAGTCCGGCAGCCCCTCCGTTTTAGGAGGATTCAGACAATTCAATGCCTGGGCCAGCATCAGCGCCAGCGTGTACTTCCCCGATCCCTTGCCGCCAGCTAGAACCACGGCATGCGGAAAATGATCGCGCGCCAGCATGTCGCGCAATCGATGTACGACGTCGGAATTTCCGTGAAAATCAGAGAAGGGCATGAGAAAAGAAAAATCTACCACAGAGACACAGGGGCATGGAGAGAAGCACTTGGGATGTCATCCTGAGGAGGGCGGCAAGCCCTCCGAGGGACCGTACGTCGTTGTGTATTACCCGTGCAGTTGAAAAGACAACCCACACTGCATGCGCCTTGGTACAGTCCTATCGACGTCATCAACACTGCACACCCGCGTTCGGTCATCTCGATTTGTAGCGTTACATCCGGAACTTCTTCCGTACGATTTCCAGAATCTTCTGATGCGTCTGCCCG
>Ga0209060_10002918_pt1 | contig 15085 bp, 7 predicted proteins | sample Coa_R1_8_FD_187155 | JGI IMG/M metagenome (GOLD analysis project Ga0209060, IMG submission 187155) | Surface soil microbial communities from Centralia Pennsylvania, which are recovering from an underground coalmine fire - Coalmine... | ecosystem: Environmental > Terrestrial > Soil > Unclassified...
AAGCCCTGTGTTTAATGGATGGGAGGCTCGCTCGTCGTCATCTGTCGAGGCAAATGTCGAAGCTCGACACGAACTTGGGCTGACCGTTTGTCGACTCGTACAGGTGGCCGACACCGGCGCAATTCCAAGCGAGCGACGCCAAGTGGAAGTTGGGCTGGCATCGCATCAAGTTGCCGAAACACGCCCTAGTCGCGGATTGAGAGCGTGTTGGCCCCGGCAGGCCAGCGGAGGGTATGTTCAACCAGTTCCAACTCTTTCAGATCAGCGGCTAGCCGAGGCAACTGCCCATGCCGGCTGACGGACGTTCTGTCGAATCGTGTTCGCGGCCCGAAGGGCCAAGGCGGCGATGGTCAGACCCGTGTTGAGTGCTCCCGCACGCGGCAGGCTGCTCGCGTCGACAACATAGAGCCCGTCCACATCGTGCGCGCGGCACTCCGAGTCAATCACGGAGGAGCTCGGATCGGCACCCATCCGCGCGGTGCCGACCGGGTGCCAATCGGTCTCGGCGCGCCGCGAAGTCAAGACGCGATAGCCGGCCGCCCGAAAGAGTTCCGACCCCAGACGACGGAGTGTGGCAAGAGCCTTGCGGCTGGGCGCGGGTTGCGAGAGGAGTCTGGCTCCTTTGTCCGACAGCTCAAATCCCGCGTCGTGGGAAGGGAAAGCCTCGGTCATCAGGAACGTCTGGATGCTATTGCGCAACAACGCGGCAATGGCCGGACGCAAAGGAGCCCGATAAGAAAGCCAGGCTTCCATGTAACCCGCCGCCTGGATGGTGCCGCAGCGATAGGGCCGGCCCGGGGCGGAATCGTAAAACGCGTTAATGGCGAACGTTTTCTGATGGAATTCTTCTTTCTGCACTCCGGAGACGAGCGGCAGGAGCCATGAGTGAGTGTGCGCCCCCATGTTTCTTCCCAATGCGCCCGAGGAGTTGGCCAGCCCGTTGGGATGTTTGGCTGTTCTCGAACGCCACAGGAGAAGAGGGCTCTCGGTGATCCCGGCGCTTACCACCACGACGGGCGCGTGAATCGTGAACTCCACGCCATCCCGTCGTACGCGGATGCCGTTCACCTTCCTTTCATCGGGCGCAACCAGAATCCGGAGACATTCGGTGTTGGTCAGGAGCTTGACCGACCTCGTCTCCAGGGCTGGGCGCAGAGCAGCGATCTCGGCATCCATCTTGGCGTCACGCGGACAATAATAAGCATCGCAGTGCCGACACAGAACGCAACCATTTCCGGCGGGGTCATAATCGAGAGCCCTTGGTATAAAGGAAACCGGAACACCGCTCGATCCAGACAGTCGCGAAACCATTTCCCGCGCCGGGCCCTGATGCGGAATTGGTGGATGCGGCCATGGCCGGGAGCGGGGCGGTTCGGTAGGATCGTTCTCACTGGAGCCGTGTACCTTATACAAATACTCAGCCTCGCAGTAGTATGGCTCCAGGTCCGAGTAGGTAATGGGCCAGGGGAAGACCGGACCGTGTTCGGTCTCCGTTCCGAGAAAATCCACTTGCCGCAACCGATACATGGCGGCACCGTAAAACTTCGACGGACCGCCGACGACAGAACCTGGGCCGAGCTTATCCTTGTAAATGGGAATCAGACTGCCGGAGTGGGGCCGCAGAAAATCGCCGCGTTCAATCAGAACCACGTCGATGCCATGGCGGGCGAGACCATAGGCGAGTGTGCTCCCGCCGAGGCCGGTACCGACAATCACCACATCCGCCGTCAGATTGCCGGACATTTATCCAAGCCCCCTAAAAATGCGGTATTCTCGCATCTCGCCAGCGGTACGCAGCATCTGGGTGTGATACGTAATCTGTTCCGTTGCGATCATGGTCGCGACAAACCGGCTGGTGGCGGCCAACCGCGTTTGGGCCTGTATCCAGCGGAACGAGGATTGTACTAGCCGGGCGCAGCAAAAGAGGCGGCCTAAGACAGGATGCTTATGGAAGAAGGAGGCGTGTTTGACCGTGCGGCGGAAGGGGCGGAGCCGCACCTCCGCGTTCGAGCGGCCAACCTTGATCGCCCGCTCGGCAATCCGGGCTTTATCCAGCAGTCGTTCCTGAATCCGATGCCCGGCTACGGCGTCGGCTCCGGAGATGCCGCCGTAACCCAACTCCACCAGGTCCAACATTAACTTCGGTTCGGTCAGCCAAATATCATCGAAGCGGATGCCACTTGCCAGGCATCGAGAACGGATCCAGAAGTGATTGCCGGAAAACCAGCGGCCATTGCCGAGGGGTATGTCCTCGCGGCCGAGATCGATAATGGAATACATCCAGGTCTGCAGAGTCAGATTTCGCCTAATCTCAGGCGGAGAGTCCGGAGGCCAGATGACGTAACTTCGGCCGGTAAACAAATCTTTGTCCGGCCAACGGCGGCAGATAGCGGCTACGCCTTGAAACCAATCGGCGTGAGGACTCATGTCGTCATCGAGCACCGCGATGATTTCGCCGCGGCAACCTTCGTCCAACGCCCGGTTCAAGGCATGGCTCTTGCCGTAAGCGCCTTGGCGAGGCTCAAACACGTAGCGGACATGTAACCGGTCTTCAAACGTGCTCAATACCTCAGGGGTCTCGTCTGCGCCGTTATTGTCGACAACGATGACCTCCACGCGGAGCCCGGTGCGGTCGGCGTTGGCCAGGCAGGTGAGCGTTTGACGCAGTGATGCCGCACGATTTCGCGTACAGATCACAACGGAAATATCGCATTGTCCCACTCGGTTCCCCAATCGGTCAGCGGAAGCGAACAGCGCGGTGCGTCCTGGAGCAAAGTTTGGCGAGGCCGGGGAAGTCGATGGCCGGTCTTACCAGATTTAAGAGGGGATGAAAGCATCGGTAATAAAGTTCGGGAAGCAATCGGAGTCGGCCTCCAAAACCAGTTTTGAAATCCGTCACACCCGAATAGGCGTCGAGGATTTTCTCACCGTTGAGGATTTTGCGCGCATGCTCGGGTGGAATATGCATGAAGTCAAACTCGCGATAACCGTTTTCCTTGCCCCACCTCATCATTTCCCAGTGCAGCACGTCGTTCGGATTATGCCTGAGATACTTACCGGACCAGCCCACCCTCCAAAGTTGCATGGAGGGGCCGGACAGCAGAACACACGCGGCCGAGACCGGCTCGCCCTCGATTTCGGCGATGAAGAACTTCAGCTTGCGAGTGGTACCGAGTTCGCGCCACATCATGTCGTAATAGTTGCGTTGCGGAGGTGAAGGACGAATGCCCCGGCGGCTGCAAGCCGACCAGACGAGCATGCGCATAGTTTCGGCATCCCGGGCGCCACCGAGCCTGACCCGCACTCCCTTGCGGATTCCCCTCCGGATGTTCTGCCGCTTGGCTATGGACATGCCGGCCAGCAGGGTATCCACATCCTGCTGTAAGTCAATTAGCAGCGTGGCAGTCCCTACACCGGTCGGAGGGAAATGCGTGGGTTTGACGCGGAACTTTCGTTCGTCTAACAACGAGACAAGGCCATCCTCTTCATAGGGTGGCACGATGACTAAATAAGCCAGCTTAGATTGGGCGAAGTCGCAGAGAGCCTCGGTGACAGCGCGTTTCGCGCCGGGTTCCGCCGGATCCCAAACCGGTCCTCGTTCGACGTATCCAATCGTTGCCAGCCCGGCAACGCGGCGCGTCAGAACCATGGCCCCACCGATCATTGTGGAATCGCGGTTCGCACAGACTAAGGTGGGCTCCCATCCGTATGCTTGCCGCACCCTGGCCCATTCGCTTGTCTGCTCAATGTGCGCACCAGGGCACTTGAACTTGAGGAATCGATCCCATACGTGAGTTTGATTCGTCCGATCGGCGCATGCGGTCGCAACTTCTTCCAGCATTGTCATCACGAGGCTAACCACAACCTCCATTTGGGCTCCCGGCCCTTTTCGAATACTGAAAGTATAAGCTGAAGCCGGGATGATTTACTTCATCCGCATTGCCGTGAATTGTACTGGTTGTAATGGACGAAGCTGTTGTGCTCCGTCTTCAAAGAAAAGCCCCACGCGCAAACCAATTTTGCGTCAGAGCTATTTTCCTGTAACGATAGCGTGGCACTCAGGGGATCGCGGGCGTGTTTGACCAAGCGGCTTCACGTGTTAATTAGCGGCAGTGTTTTAGTACCGATAACGCCGATTATTCCTACAGTACTGTTGGTGGGCCTGCTGGCCAAGAAAGTGTGTTTGAACTGCCTGATAGAGGCGGCGAGAGGTATTTCCGAGGCGATAGGGGCCACAGAACATGAAGGGCGGCAGCAAAGAGAATCACGACAGCCGTGGACAGAATGCCCGCTTCTCCAAGCCACACGCCGGAGCTGACCGTCGATCCATCAAACGGGCCCAGGATCACCGCGTTCCAGACGGCATGAGCCCACACGCACGGCCAGATGCTGCCGGATGAAAGCCGCAACCACGCGAGCACGTATCCCGCGCTGATGATATCCGCGAGAAACACGCAAACGGACAGGAGGGTATGCGGCACGGATGGGTATTGGCCACAGAAGATGAGGGGGAGGTGCCAGAGAGCCCAAATCAACCCACTCATGAACACGGGTGCTGGAAATCGAGAGTCGATCAATCGGCGCAACATATAGCCGCGCCAGCCGAGTTCCTCACCCGCAGCCGATTTGCAAGCCCAGAGACTACCGGCCGTCAGACTGAGCAGTAGGAATTTGAGGAATCGAGCAAAGGAGGAACCGGCGAGGGTCACCCCGAACAAGACCGGCGGAATCCCGGAGGGTGAGAACTGCGTCAACCCCGTCTGCCAACTGATGCCATAGGCAGTGAATCCGACCACCACGGGAAAAACGGCGCCAACCAGGACGGCGCGCGTTCCAGCCCGACCCCCCCAGCAAAAAGAGAGGTCCCGGAAAGATTCCCTGCGCACGAGGCGCGCGAGAATCGACGAGGCGGCCACCCACCACATGTAAATCAACACGAAGTGAGCAGAAAACCGGTTTCTGAGAGGCGGGATTCCGTATTCCAGAAGGGCCGAGCCAATGATCAGCGCAGGGAGGAATACGGCCAGACCGGCACGCGCCTTCCTGCCAGATTCCATGTTCCAGCCCTGCTTGGGTCCATAGCGAGCCGCCAAGAAGCGCCTCGCCATGACTAACGGACAACCTGCGAATGTCCGGAGGAAACGTGGCCTTGGGAATTCGGAGTGAGCGGGATGATCCGGACTTGACTGGTTGACGGCACCGATTCGCCTTCGCCCCAACCGAATCGTTTCCGAACCGAAAGAATCGGAGTCTCCACAAAATAGAAGGACGCCGCGGCCGCCAGCAAGGCGGCGATCAAATTGATGGGAAGCCTGGTAATCCAACCGGAGTCCTGGTGATTCAGAAACGGCATCTGCCATAGGTAGAGCGAATAACTAATGCTTCCAAGCCACGTCATCGGCCGAGAGTTCAAGAGGCGGCCGATGCAATCTTCCGGATAGGTAGTGACGCGTTCAACGATCAGAGCGATGCCGAAATTGATCAAGAGCAGACCGATCGAATCAAGCAGGAGTATCGAAATGCCGTGGTCAAACCGATAGTGCAGGCTGTCCAAGGCCACCACGACGAAGGTAAGTACGAGCAGCCACGGAGCGGTCATCGACTGAATCGTGACCTGCCAGCGCCGATTTTTTGAAAGCAGAGCCAGGAGACAGCCGGTGGCTATTGCATCGCAAGCGGTCGGGAACCACTCGGGATTACCCTCGTGTGCGCCGGGCAGTGTGAGCAGCGCCGCGACCCGAAGTAAAGGTGCAAGCACGATCGCGACAATTGCTATCCGCCTTCCCGCTCTCCAGCCCCCCAGGACGAGGACCAGCGGCCAGAGCAAGTAGAATTGTTCTTCCACGGAGAGCGACCAGATGTGCCCGATATACCACGACCGGCCCATTTGATAGTAGTTCACGGTGTAAGTCAGCGAACGGAGAATCTGGATGCGCGGCACACTGATGATCCCGACGAACGAAAGTCCCGCGATTACCGCGATGTATACCCACAGTGCAGGAAAGATACGAAGCGTACGGCGAATGTAAAACCGCTTCAAGGAGATCGAACCAGTGCGCCGGCGTTCTTCCATTAAGAGACGCGTGATCAGCATTCCCGAGATGACAAAGAACACTCTCACGCCGAGATTCCCGAGCCCAACGAAATGTGGAAAGGGGGTATTCTTCATCGCCCCGACATGAGAGAGGCATACGATGAGAATCGCGATTGCGCGCAAACCGTCCAGAGATGGGATCCGAGACGTCAACCGGTCAGGTCCTTTCTGGCAACGTTTTCTGTTGGTTGGTCCGTGACCTGGCGCCGAACCGCATTACGCTGCTCCGTGAGTTAAGGTTGCCTGGGGAAAGGCCGGTCACAGAATTACATATCACGAGCTCCGTTTCAATGCGCAGAAGGTGAACGCACCGCCACAAAGTTCTATATGTTCTAGTATTTGCCTGGCGGCCGGAGGCGGAATAGCTCGCCGGCGGCCGGCGCTCAGCGAGGGACTCCGGCTTACCGGACCGGGTCCGGCTCTGCCAGGAAACGCTTGACGCTGTCGCCTAGTTTGAGGAACTCGGCGTAGCTCGAGGGTTTGCAGAAGTAATCTTTCACGCCCAATTGAGCCATGTCGGTGCGATCTTTAGCCGAGTTGGATGAGGTCACCACAATCACGGGCGCGGCGGCACAGCGGCGGCTCTGTTTGATCCGCAGAAGGACTTCGCGGCCGGGCAGACGCGGGAGGTTGATATCAAGAATGATCAGCGCCGGGCAAGGCGCGGAGAGATCGCCATCAGCCTGCTCGATAAACCGGACGGCGCGCTCGCCGTCCTGAGCGAAGTGCAGCTCGGCATCAAGACCGGCCTTTTCGATCGATTCTCGAATCAGAAATGCATCCGCCCGATTGTCTTCGACGATCAGGATGTGATACTGGCCGCGCGGCGAATCCGTTTCAGAGCGGGATGCTGAAGAAGAAGGTGGATCCCGTTCCGGGTTCGGATTCGACCCAAATGCGGCCCCGGTACCGCTCCACAATGCGCTGGCAGATCGCGAGGCCGATACCCGTTCCCGAGTACTCCTCTCCAGTGTGCAGGCGCTTGAAGAGCCCGAAAATATGCTGCTTGTATTCATCGGCAATGCCTATTCCATTATCGCGAACTGAAAACACGTAATACCCGTTCTCCTGCCGGCCGCTCACGTAAACGAGGGGCGCGCGTTCGGGATCGCGATACTTGATGGCGTTCCCGATCAGGTTCTGAAAAAGCTGGCCGAGGTGAGTGCCGTCGACCCGAACCGAAGGCAATGTATCGCTGATCACGCTGGCGCCGCATTGCTTGATGGCCCCGCTGAGGGCGGAGATGGTGCGGACCAGCACCTGATTGGCATCGATGGTTTCGTTGGGGAGTTCGAAGCGGACCACCTGCGTGTAGGCAAGCAGATCGCGCACGAGCGATTCCATGCGGGTGGCGCCGGCACGCAAGAACCCGATGAACTCGCGTCCTTCTCCTTCCAGGCGGGAAGCGTAGCGGGACGCCAACAACTCGCCATAAATCTTGATGGTGCGCAAGGGCTCCTGCAGATCGTGGCTGGCGGAGTAGGCGAACTGCTCCAGATCCTCGTTCAGGCGACGGAGGTCGTCCTCGACGCGCTTCTGTTCGTCAATATCGGTTGTGGTGCCGAACCACTTAACGATGGCGCCGTCGGCGCCGCGAGCGGGGAGAGCCCGGGCCAGAAACCAACGCCACCGCGTTTCGCGGCGGTCCCATAGCCGGCACTCGACGCGGTAAGGGCGGCCGGCCTTGACGGCGTCAAGCCAGCCGCCCGCGGCGCCGGCGACGTCGTCGGGGTGGAGCAGAGTTTCCCAGTCGGCGTTGTTAAACTTGTCGTGTTCGAATCCGGTGAACTCGTAGCAGCGCTCGTTGTAGTAATCGATGGATCCATCGGGTTGGGCGGTCCAGACGATTTGCGGCATGGCATCCGCCAACTGACGGAAGCGGGCCTGGCTGGCGCGCAACGCTTCTTCGGCGCGGCGCCGCTCAATCAGGTCGGCGGCCAGCCGGGCGAGAATATCGAGCAGACGGATTTCGCGGTCATCGGGCCGCCGAGACCCGCGGTAGTGCGTGGAAAAAGTTCCGAGCACTTCGCCGGACCGGCCGATCAAGGGAGTGGATTGAAGGGCGCGCGCGCCTGCGTCGCGGAAGACTTGCCGCGCCCCGGCATCAAAGAGCGGGCAGTCCGCCACATTCTCGACGATCAAACGCTCGCCGCCGTTGAGAGCGGCTTGGCAGGCGGATTCGCCGCTGCGCAGGCTATCAAAGAATTCAAGAAACGGCGCCGAAAGGCCCCGGTGGGAAACAATGCGAAGGACGCCGTCTTCGAGCAGCCGGATGTCGCCCATATCGGCGGCTGTAATTTCGATGGCGGCATCGAGAACCTCATCGAGCAACTGCGGGAAATCGCAGGCTTGCACCAGGCGCGCGCTGAGCTGCTGCATGCGGGTCATGGCAGCGAGGTCGGCGGTGAGCTGAGCATTCAGAGCCTCAATGGCGCGCTCGGCGCGCTTACGTTCGGTAATATCGCGGGCGATTTTAGAAGCGCCGATGATCCGGCCGGTGGCGTCCTTGACCGGGGAGATGGTGAGGGCGATGTCGAGGAGCGTGCCGTCCTTCCGGCGGCGGATGGTTTCGAAATGATCGACGCGCTCGCCGCGCCGAAGCTTGGCCAGGATCTGAGGCTCTTCGTCGAGCCGGTCCGGAGGAATGAGGATAGTGATCGGCCGGCCCACGGTCTCCTCGGCGGTGTAGCCGAACACGCGCTGGGCGCTCAGGTTCCAGCTGGTGATGATGCCATTCAGGTCTTTGCTGATGATGGCATCGTCGGAGGAGTCGACGATGGCGCTCAGCAGCAGCACGGCCTGTTCGCGGCGCCTCCGGTCGGTGATGTCCCGGGTAATGGCAAGCTGGACCGTCGCCCCATCGGGATTGTGAAGAGGCGCGGCCTGGGTTTCCATGTGGCGCAGGCGGCCCTTGAGGCCGATGATGTCGTATTCGAGCGAGCCGCGATTGCCGCGGCAGATGTTCTCGTTGAAAGCTCGGAACTCCTGGCGGAACGCGGGCGCGATCAAGTCGTATACGCATTTGCCAATTGCGTCTTCGGGGCGGTCGGCCCCGATCATCGCCAGGCCGGCGGAATTCATCTGAAGCAAGGTGCCATCGGACGCGACCACTTTCACACACTCGGGAGTGGTTTCGACGATGGCGCGGAATCGTTCTTCCCCATGGCGGATCGCGTCATCGGCGGATTTCCGCTCCGTGATGTCGGCGATAAACAGAGAGAAACCGCCACCGGGGTCCGGCATGGCTTTAATGTGCAACCATCGCTGCCATGGCGTGTAATAATTCTCCATTTCCACGGAGACGTTTTCCCGAGCGGTGCGGAGCAGGTCCCGGTACAGTTCGGTTTCGAGCGCGGCTGGAAACAACTGCCAGATGTTTTGGCCGAGGGCGCCGCCCCGACCGACGCCGAGGAGACGCTCGCTTTCGGGATTGAAATGGGTGATACGCCACTCCGAGTCAAGCGCTACAAAACCATCGTTCATGGCTTCGAGGATCGAGCTGATCCGGTCGCGAGCCGCGGCGGCCTCGGCCCGAAGAGCGGTTTCCCGTTCGGCGGCCTGACGGCGCGCCCTCGCCATTCGCAGGTGGGTAGCGACGCGGGCGCGCAGCTCGTTCGGCGTAAAGGGCTCGAGAAGATAATCGTCGGCGCCGTTTGGGAAGTCTTCGACGCCGCTTTCTTTCGGGGAGCGGGCTGCAAGAAAGATTACGGAAACGGTTTCGGGCGAAAGGCTGGAGCGGAGGGCGCGGAGCAGATCGAAGCTACCGGCGCCGCTCAGCAGCAGCAGGTCCGGAGGATTAACGCGGATCAAGTGGAGGGGGTCTTGCCCGTCCGCCAGCGCGTTCACTTCGCATTCCTGGCCCAGAATACGGGCTACCTGCTCGCGAATGCCCGTGTTGCCGCCGGCAACCAGGAGCCGGGGCTTGGGCACAACGCCGGCGACGAAGTCAGCCTGAAACGTGCCGTTGGCCGCCATCAAGCAGCGGTTCTCCTGCGGATTTGAATCAACAGCATGGGTCTGGGATCCCGGAGAGTGCGGGGGAACTTAGTGAACCTTCCTCCCCAAGTCTAACCCAGAGGTCGGCTCTCGATCCGACGTTTCCGGGTTGGGAGCGGGCTGGGAGGCGGCATTGTGTAAAAAAGTTCACCGTGGCCCCCAGGGATGGGCCTGTTCGTACGATCCGGATAGCGGCCCGGCGGCGCCGCGTTATGAACTCGCCCGTAACTTCGGAATGGTGAAATGGAAGGTAGCGCCTTGGCCGAGCGCCGATTCGACCCAAATCTGGCCGCTGTAGCGCTCGACAATCCTCTGACAGATCGCCAGCCCCATACCGGCTCCGGGATATCTTCCATCGGACCCGTGAAGGCGCTTGAATACGCGAAACACGTGGGCGTGATACACGGGTTCTATTCCAATTCCATTGTCGGTAACCGAAAAACACCAGTTACCGGCTTGCTCAATGGCCGAAACGTGCACACGCGGCGGCAGATCGTTCTTCTTGTACTTGAGGGCGTTAGAGATCAGGTTTTGCAAAACCACTTCCAGGTGTAAGGCCTTCATGGGAACGGAAGGCAACTGGTCATGAACGATAGTGGCCCGGCCTTCTTCAATGGTGCGACGGAGGTTCCGGAGCACTCGTCCGAACACTTCTTCCGCATCGGAGACGGCGGGGGAGTCGCCGAGGTCATCCACCCGGGCGTACTCGAGCAGGCCGGAGACCAGATCGGTCATGTGGCGGGCGCTGTCCATGATAGTTTGCAAATACATGGACGCTTCCTGGTTCAGACCGGCCCCGTAACGAGTGCCCAGCAACTCGCTGTAGATGGCAACGTTGCGAAGCGGCTCCTGGAGATCATGTGAGGTGGCATATGCAAATTGCTCGAGAGCCTCGTTGGCGCGGCGGAGACGCGTGGCATGTTCCCGGAGTTCCTGGGTGCGCCAGGCGACGCGCTCTTCGAGACTCTGATTGACATCGCGAAGCTGCTCCTCAACCCGCCGCCGCCGGGCCACTTCCTCGGTTAAGACGGCGTTCGAGATGACGCATTCGCGGCTCTTGCGGTACAAGGCAGCGAAAACCGCTACTTTGGAGCGCAGCGCGGCCGCATTGACGGGCTTATAGAGGTAATCGACGGCCCCGGTATCGTAACCTTCGAGGACGTGAGCATCTTCGTTGTAGTAGGCGGTGAGAAAGATGATCGGCACGTGCGCGGTCTTCTTGCGCTTTTTGATCATCTGGGCCAACTCGAATCCGTTCATGCCGGGCATTTGGATATCGAGGATAAGCAAGGCGAACTCGCGATCGATCAAAGCGAGCAGCGCCTGGTCGGCGGACTCGGCCCTTACCAGGCGATAGGCGGGATTGGCCAGCACAGTCTCGAGGACCGTGAGATTTTTCGAATCGTCATCGACGAGCAGGATGTCGATGGGAGCGGCTTCGAGCGCGGTATTCAGGTCTGTATCGCGGTCACTGTCAGACGGAATCATCGGGCTGGGCCGGGCACTCATCGGAAAAGCCATATGCGAAGGAGCGACAGCAACTCGTCCGTATTCACCGGCTTGGAGATATAATCGCTGGCACCGGCGTCGAGGCACTTCTCGCGATCGCCCTTCATGGCTTTGGCGGTCAAAGCGATGATCGGGAGCATGCGAAACTCGGGCGATCTACGGATTTCGCGGATGGTCTGATAGCCATCCATATCCGGCATCATGATGTCCATCAGGACAATGCTGAGATCCGGGGCAGACCGGATAGCCTCGATGGCCGCCTGACCGCTGGTCACGCTCATCACGTCCATTTCGTTATTCTCCAGCAGCGACGTAAGGGCGAAGATGTTGCGCGCGTCGTCATCAACGATCAGAATCTTGCGGCCGCGGAGCACATCACTCGACCGATGGAGACGTTCGAGCATCTGCTGCTTCTCGATCGGCAACTCGGTCACGACGCGATGCAGGAAGAGGGCGGTCTCGTCCAGCAGGCGTTCGGGAGACTGGACGTCTTTGAGCACAATGCTTTTGGCCATGGCTTTGAGCCGAGCCTGCTCGTCGGCGCTGAGGTCTTTCCCAGTGTATACGACAACCGGGACGTCGGTCAGTTCGGCCGCGGCGTGAATCTTATCCAACAGATCGAAGCCGCTCATGTCGGGCAAGCGCAGGTCCAGGACGACGCAATCGAACCTGGCTGTCGTCAACGCAGCCAAGGCATCGGCGCCATCGGGAACGGCGACGATATCGACATCTTCGTAGCCGAGCAACTCGGTGATGGCCTGGCGTTCAATGTCGTTGTCTTCGACGACCAGGAGGCGCTTCTTGCGCGAGGCGGTGAAGTCCTTAATTCGGAGCAGGGAGGACTCCAAGGATTCGGTGGTGGGCGCCTTGACGAGATAAGAAAAGGCGCCATGGGCCAGACCGTGCTGGCGCTCCTCTTCCAAGGTAACGATTTGCACGGGAATATGGCGGAGAGCCGGGTCGAGTTTCAACTGGTTGAGAACAGTCCAGCCCAACATGTCGGGAAGGAAGATATCGAGCGAGATGGCGGTTGGGCGGAACTGGCGGGCGAGCGAGAGGCCGAGGGCGCCCTTCATGGCAACGATTCCCTTGAAGCCTTTGTCCCGGGCGAGGGAGAGAAGGATGCGCGCATAGTGCGGGTCGTCCTCAATGATGAGAAGAACCGGATCACTGTCATTGATGGAATTGCGATCGTCTTCGATGTGTTCTTCGCGGGGCGGGGAAAGGACCGTGAGCGTCTGGGGCTTGGCGTTGGCGCTCGCCATATTTCGCAGCGGGATGGTGCGGCTGGTGTCGGGACCGGCATAGAGAACCGGTAAGAAGAGAGTAAACGTACTGCCGGTGCCGGGGGCGCTAACCAGCTTGATTTCGCCGCCGAGCAGCAGGGCCAACTCACGGCTGATGGCGAGCCCCAAACCGGTCCCGCCGTACTTGCGGGACGTGCCGGCGTCGGCTTGCTGGAAGGCCTCAAAGATGAGCCTTTGTTTCTCGGGCGGAACGCCGATTCCGGTATCCGATACCGCGAATGACACGACCTGCTGGGCGGTGCTCAGCACCGGGTGATCGGGCGTCCATCCGGCGGAGGCGAGGCCGACACGAACCTCCACATGGCCGTGCGCGGTGAACTTGACCGCGTTGGAAAGCAAGTTCTTGAGAATTTGCTGGAGGCGCTTGGAGTCGCTGGCCATGGAGCGAGGGAGATCTGGATTGAAAATCAGGCGCAGCGGCAGGTTCTTGGCTTCCGCGACGTGGCGGAAGTTGCGCTCTATATTCTCGTGGAGAGCGGAGAAGCTGATATCCTCGACATCCACGGTAACGGTGCCGGACTCAATCTTGGAGAGATCGAGAATGTCGTTGATGAGGTTGAGAAGATCGGAGCCGGAAGAATTGATGTTGCGGGAAAATTCGACCTGTTTGCTGGTGAGGTTTTTCGCAGGGTTCTCGGCAAGCTGCTGGCTGAGGATCAGAATGGAGTTCAGCGGCGTGCGGAGTTCGTGGGACATGTTAGCCAGGAACTCGGATTTGTACTTGGAGGTGAGCGCCAGCTCCGCGGCCTTCTCTTCCAAGGCATGGCGCGCCTGCTCGACCTCGGCGTTCTTGCGTTCCACTTCGGCGTTCTGCTCGGCCAGGAGCCTCGCTTTGTTGCCCAACTCTTCGTTGGTTTGCTGGAGTTCGCTCTGACGGGCCTGCAGCTCGGCGGTGAGCTGCTGCGACTGTTTGAGCAGGCCCTCGGTGCGCATCGTGGCTTCAATCGTGTTGAACACAGCGCCGATACTCTGGGTGAGGAGATCGAGGAAGGCCAAGGAGCCATCGCTGAAGCTCTGAATGGCTGCCAGCTCGATGACCGCCTTGGTCTGGCCCTCGAACAGCACCGGCAGAACGACAATGCTGAGCTCGCGGGCCTGGCCGAGGCTGGAAGTAATGTTGAGGAAATCGGGCGGCACCTTGCTGAGCAGGAGGCGCTTTTTTTCGCGGGCACACTGGCCGATGAGGCCTTCGCCCAGCTGGATGGTGCGGAGCTGGCGGTCGCCGGCGGCGTCGGCATAACTGGAAAGGAGCTTGAGTTCGAGTTCTCCGTCGATCTCGGCGAGGTGATACACAGTGCCCTGGTGCGCATTGACCAGCGGCGCCAGCTCCGACAGAAGCATCTGGCCGACGGTATTGAGCTCGCGCTGTCCCTGCAACATGCCGGTGAACTTCGCGAGGTTTGTTTTCAGCCAGTCCTGCTCGCGATTGCTTTCGGTGGTTTCGCGCAGGTTGGCGATCATGGTGTTGATGTTGTCCTTCAGCTCGGCGACTTCACCGCGCGTCTCGACCTGGATGGAGCGGGTGAGATCGCCCTTGGTGACGGCCGTGGCCACTTCGGCAATGGCGCGCACCTGGGTGGTGAGATTAGCGGCGAGAAGGTTGACGTTGCCGGTGAGATCCTTCCAGGTGCCCGAAGCGCCGGGCACGTTGGCCTGTCCGCCGAGGCGGCCCTCGACGCCGACCTCGCGAGCGACGTTGGTCACTTGGTCGGCAAAAGTGGCGAGGGTGACGGTCATATTGTTGATGGTGTCCGCCAGAGCCGCGACTTCGCCTTTGGCCTGAACGGTGAGGCGCTGGGTGAGATCACCGTTAGCGACAGCCGTCACCACCTTAACAATGCCGCGGACCTGCTCGGTGAGGTTGGACGCCATGAAGTTGACGTTATCGGTGAGATCCTTCCAGGTGCCGCCGACGCCCGGAACCAAAGCCTGGCCGCCGAGTTTGCCTTCGGTGCCGACTTCGCGGGCAACGCGGGTCACTTCGCCGGCGAAGGAATTGAGCTGATCGACCATGGTATTGATGGTGTTCTTGAGCTCGAGAATTTCGCCTTTGACGTCGGCGGTGATTTTGCGGTTGAGGTCGCCGCGGGCAACCGCGGTCGTAACCTCCGCGATGTTGCGCACCTGAGCGGTCAAATTGGTGGCCATCGCGTTGACGGAGTCGGTGAGATCCTTCCAG
>Ga0209060_10002919_pt1 | contig 15082 bp, 9 predicted proteins | sample Coa_R1_8_FD_187155 | JGI IMG/M metagenome (GOLD analysis project Ga0209060, IMG submission 187155) | Surface soil microbial communities from Centralia Pennsylvania, which are recovering from an underground coalmine fire - Coalmine... | ecosystem: Environmental > Terrestrial > Soil > Unclassified...
TAGGAGCCATCGTGACTACCGCGCATTCCAGTGAGCGCCGGCGGATCGTAGCCCGGACGATCTTGAGCAAACGTTGTGGCCCCATCCGCGGTTCGCGCGAAGGCGGCCGCTCCCAAGGCCATGGAGACGCCGTCCAGGAAATCGCGCCGGGAGATGGGCCGATCCATTCCGAGATCGCGATCGTGCTTGGGATCGTACGGGGCGTCGGACATAGTTTCCTCTCGTTATCTATCTTAACCTTGCCAAAGTTGTGTAAAGTGTACAGAAAATCGGAAAAACTGTCAATCGCTTAGTTTCTGTGAGGAATGCCGCATTTTTCGTGCTACGATTCGTCTGTCATGAGCTCGCTGAAAATGCCAGATCAATCTCGCGATGATTCGCGTGGCGCGTATGCCCGGCGGCAATTCGTGGCGGCGGGGCTTTGTGCGCTGGCGCACGGGCAAGCTTCGGCGCAGCCGCCGTCGCACAGCAAAGCAGCGAAAATTTCCGTGGCGGCTGCGTCGCTCAAACCGGACGTGATCGCAAGCAAGGATATTATTTCGGGAAGTCCGCGCGCCGGCGACCTCGTTTTCTCCAAGTCGGAGGACGGGCGCGAAACACGCGGCATCTGGTCCTGCACTCCCGGGTCGTTCCACTGGACATTCGACACCGACGAAACAGCAATCATTCTTCAGGGCGCTGTCGCGGTGCGCCTCGAAGACGGAACGGCGTTGGAACTCAAGCCCGGCGACCTCGCCTGCTTTTCGAGAGGAGCGAAAACCGTCTGGACGGTTCACGAAACTTTGCGAAAAGTCTACGTGCTTTATCATTAGGCAAATCCGCCCAGCGCGATCACTTTTGTTTCCAGATACTCGTCCAGGCCCTCCGCGCCCGCTTCCTTTCCGATACCGCTCTCCTTCCAGCCCGGAAAGGGCAGTTCCGTTGTTTGGGGCGCCCACTCGTTCACTCCGACCATGCCGAAATCAAGCCGCTCGGCGGTGCGGATGGCAGTGCGCAGATCGTTCGTCCAGACGTAAGCGGAAAGCCCATAACGCGTGCTGTTGGCGACTTCAATCGCCTCGTCGGCACGACCGAAAGTAGCGATGGGCAGGACGGGGCCGAAAACCTCGGCCTGGAAAAGACCGTTGTCGGCGCTCACATTTGTTACGACGGTCGGTTCGTAGAAATAACCCTTCAGCAGCGCGGCTGGTCGCTTGCCGCCAATTGCAACCTTCGCCCCTGACGCGCAGGCGTGTCCAACCATTTCTTCCACCCGATCGCGCTGCTTCGCATTGATGAGTGGCCCCACGGTGGTGCGGGATTCAAGACCATCGCCAACGCGAATTTTCGATACATGGGCGGTGACAAGCTCGGTGAACTCATCGGCGATCTTCTCCTGCACCAGGAAACGCTGCGGCGAGATACATACCTGTCCCGCATTACGGAACTTCGCGAGAACGGCGCTGGCCGCAACTCTACCTATATCGACATCCGGGAAGATTAGCACCGGAGCGTTTCCGCCGAGTTCGAGCGACAGGCGCTTGACAGTCTTTGACGCGCCGTCCATCAGCAGCTTGCCGACACGCTGGCTGCCAGTGAAATGGATTTTGGCGCAAACGGGATTACGGAGCATCTCCTGGCCCATGCTCTCCGGCTCACCGTTGATGAGATTCACGGCGCCGCCTTCGATGCCGGCCTCGACCAGGATGTTCACCATTTCCATTGCAGTCTGAGGCGTGTATTCCGACGGGCGTAGAACCACGGTACAGCCTGCTGCCAAAGCCGCCGAAGTGGCACGGGCCACATTGTAGGCCGGGAAATTCCAGGCGGTGATGATTCCGACGACACCGATCGGCTGCCGGATCACCAGCTGGCGCCGGGCGGGATTGCGCGGAGGAACCCAGCGGCCGTAAGCGCGCTTGCCCTCTTCGGCGAACCATTCGAACAGATCGGCTGCCACGCCCCATTCGCCTTTTGCCTGCAGCAGCGGCTTGCCGCTTTCGAGCACGGTGGTGCGGGCCAGATCCTCGGCGCGCTCGCGCATGAGATCCGCGGCCTTCTTCAGCAGACCGCCTCTCTCATACGATGTCTTCTGCGACCACCCTCGCAACGCGGCAGCCGCGGAATCCAGTGCGAGACGGCAATCCGCGGCGTCGCCGAAAGGAACCGTACGCACTACTTCTTCGGTTGCGGGATTCAGAACGTCCCAAGTTGCACCGTTCGCGGCATCGCGCCACGACCCGCCAATGAACTGCTGGTATCGATAGCTCATGCTTCGTAGACTCTTTCGCCGGCGAGGAAGGTCATCTCGACTCGGATATCCGGGATCGCTCCCGGCTCAACGCTGAGGGGATCCGCGGAGAGCACCGCGACATCGGCCCACTTGCCTTCCGTAATGGTTCCTCGCGAATCGAGATCGCCGGAAGCAATCGCTCCTCCCACGGTATAGCAATGCAACGCTTCGTCGACAGTGATGCGCTGTTCCGGTTGAATGACCCGGCCATCTTTGAGTTGGCGCGTCACCGCTGCGCGCATGCCCATGAGCGGGTTGTCATCTTCGACCACGGGCGCATCGGACGACAGCGCCACCGTGAGCCCAGCGTCCAGCATGGAGCGGATGGGATACGTGCGCGAGAAGAGGCTATCGGGAATCATCTCCAGGAAGTTCGCGCCCAGCGCATGGATAAAGATGGATTGCGGCACTGAGATTACGCCGAGCCTGGCGGCTCGAGCGAGCTGCGTTCCGTCGGGAAGTCCAAAGTGTTCGATGCGGTGCCGCAATCCCCTCGGATGCGCGCCCAAACTCTCGTAAATCGAGAGCACCAGGTCGATTGTTACGTCGCCGATGGCGTGCGTGGCGATTCGCCAGCCTTGGTCGTGAGACTCCTGGCAAAGCTGGCGCAATTCCTCCGGATCGAAACGCAACGTCCCTTTCGTATCGGCGTGCCGATAGGGAACGCTCAGCGCGGCGGTAGCGCCGCTCAAGCCTCCGTCGGCGAGAAATTTCACGGTGTCCACGCGCAGCATGTCGGACACGTGCTGCTGGGGAAGAGGCACCGGATCTTTCCGCGAGTCCACGCGGCGCAGGGGCATCACATTGACTCGCGCGGGAAGCTCGCCGCGCCGATCCATGTCCCGATACACTTCCAGCAACTCCGGCGCAACGCCGCAATCGGACGACGCCGTGATGCCGAGCGAAAGTTGATGACGCAGAGCGGCGCTGACCATTTGCTCGTAGTCTGACGCGGAGGGCGCAGGGAGGACGCGATTGATGAGCCCCATGGCGGTCTCATGCAAAAGCCCGCTGGGTTCACCGTTCTTGTCGCGCTCGATCACTCCGCCTACCGGCGCTGGAGTGTCGGCGTTGATGCCGGCGGCCCGTAGCGCGCTGCCGTTCACCGCATAGATGTGGCCGCAGGTTCGCGTGAGAACCACGGGCCGATCCGGTGCCGCGAGGTCAAGGTCGTGTCGCGTGGGCTTTCGCTTTTCCTGCATCGCAACTTCATTGAAACCTCGGCCGAGCAGCCACTGCCCGCCGGGTGCCTGGCGATGGCGGGTGTTCACGGCTGAGACCAGTTCTTCCAGGCTGGATGTCTTACGCAAATCGAGCATGGTGGTCAGAAGATGACCGATCTTCCAGATGTGCGCGTGGGCGTCCGTAAATGCGGGCACTACGGTGCGTCCGCCCAGATCGATGACTGGAGTGCCGGTGGGAGCCTCGGCGCGCAGTGTTTTCGTATCGCCGATTCGGGCGATCCGGCCTTGGCGAAAAAATACGGCGGACGCCGGGCGCCCGCCGTTCACCATGGACAGGATCTTACCGTTAACCAGGAGCAGATCCGCAGCCAACTTCTTACCTTGTCTCACCGGCGGCCGAAAGCGAGGCGTGTTGCGCGACAGCGGCTTCGATGGAGCGCCCGACGGCCTCGAGGCCTTCCCGAAGCATCTCTTCGGGCATGTTCAGTGGAGGCAGAAAGCGAATGCAGTTGCTGAAAAGACCGGCGCGGATCAACAGTACGCCATTTGCGACCGCGCGTCGAACGATGGCCAAGGTGTCGACCGGCGCGAGCGGCGCCTTCGTTTCGCGATCAGCGACAAGTTCGACAAGCATCATCGGACCCAAGCCACGCACGTCACCGACAAGCGGCCAGCGACGCTTCCAGCCTTCCAAAACTTCCCGCATTACATTCCCCAGCCGATTCGCATGCGCCAGGAATTCGGGCGACCGGATCATCTTCAAAGCTTCGATCGCCGCGACGCAGGCCAGCGGGCTACCGCCATACGTGCTCCCGACGCCACCCAAATGCGCGGAATCCATGATTTCAGCACGCCCCGTTACCGCGCCGATCGGCATCCCGGCGCCCAGGGACTTCGCGGAGACGATCATATCGGGCACGATGCCGTAATGCTCCACGGCAAAAAGGCGGCCGGTCCGCCCGGACCCGCATTGCACTTCGTCGGCGATCATGACGATATTGTGCTGTGTCGCGAGTTCCCGAATGCGATGCAGGAATCGCGGCGGGACCGGCAGAAAACCAGCCTCGCCCTGCACGGGTTCGATCAGAATAGCCGCAACGGCCGACGGATCGACCTGAGCGATCATGGCATTCTCCAGCTGCTGAATGCCGAAATCGACATATTCATCGGGGGTCATGCCGGCCGGCGTCCGGTAGACGTTGGGGACCGGCAGACGCACGATTTCAGGCGCGAAGGGACCGAAACCGCTCTTGAAGAGTCCGTATTTGCTGGTCAGGCTGAGCGTCAGCAGCGTTCGGCCGTGATAGCCGCCCTCAAAACAAATGATGGTGGATCGGCCGGTGAATTTACGCGCTAGCTTGACGGCATTCTCTACCGCCTCGGCGCCGCTGTTGGCGAAGATCGATTTCTTTGGGAAATCTCCAGGTGCTAACTCGTTGAGCAGTTCAGCCAGTTCTACGTAAGGCTCGTAAGTCGCGACCAAGGCGCAGGGATGAATATACTTTTCGGCCTGCCGCTGAATCGCCTCTACGACGGGCGCCGGGGAATGACCCACCGCGAGCATCCCGATTCCGCCGGCTAGGTCGATGAACGTGTTGCCGTCCACATCAAATACCAAGCCTCCGTCGGCGCGTTCGACCACCACATCAGTCGCGCGGCCCAGACCGGACGGAACAGCAGCGGCTCTCCGGGCGAGAATATCTTTGGCACGAGGCCCCGGCACTTCGGTGTTGAGGCGAATATACGACATGGCATGCTCCCTGGATGCGCCCCGCACGTCGGTGGCGGAGTCGAGAACTAAAAGAACGCTGTAGTTATCGCAAATCGGATCGTTCAGGTAATTGGCCAACAACCCACGCGGCTGAAAACCAACCTTCATCTGCGCCGACAGCGTAGGATCCGCTAACCGGCCGTCGAGCACGCGCGCGTAATATTCTGGGACGGATATCGATCCGCGCACCGAATCGTAGCCCGGCAGCATTCCGGCCGTGACCTGTCCCTGGAGGCCCAACCTCCAGACAACCTCTTGCCGAGCCGCGTACAGAGCTCCCGCCAAACCGCGTCCTCGATATTCCGGCAAAACGCCGATGTCGGCGCCGTACAGCCATGCGCCATCCGGATCGTGAGAGGTCAGCCAGCCGCCCTGGATAATGTCAGCGAAAGTGTGATCAACGTGAGCAAAATCGAAATCGAGGCGAAGCGTAGTAGTCGCTCCCACGACGCGGCTGCCGTCCAGGACCATGAACTGGCCGGCGTCGAACAACTCCATGTGCTTTCGGTAGTGTTCACGCTTGAACCGCTGCGCGTCCTCGAGTGTGGGGAAGCAGATGCGCTGTACCTTTTCCAGTTGTGCGGCGAACTCAGGTCGTGAATGAGTGACGACCAAACCGCCAGGGAGTCTCCTGTAATACCAGCGCATGATGATCGTGAGCCTAGGGCCAGAACCTTACAATAAACAGATAGACTAGCATAAACTCGCGGCCTCGGCCACCGCTGGCGCGTGCCGCGGACCTTTGCCCGAAGGACGCGTCAGCGGCGCGGCACCAGCGGTGATTGCGGAATTGCTTCGCCGTCGCCGCGCGGGTCGGATGCGCCATAATGAACGCCTTTGCCATCTACCATGACGGCATTGCCCCGGCCCATCGAGTAGTTGAAGGGGCCCGTGACGCGGAGCTGATGACCCCATGCGATCAGCGCGCTCCTTGCGGCCTCCGGAACAGGCGATTCGATCATCACATCGCATCCATCGAAGTTCAGCTTCGTGAAACGAGGCGCTTCGAGGGCGGCTTGAATATTGAAGCCGAAATCGACCAGGTTCGAAACGAACTGCGCGTGCGCCTGAGCCTGATTAAATCCGCCCATGATTCCGAATCCGATCTTCACGTCGTCTTTTTCCATGAAACCGGGAATCAACGTTGTAGTTGGCCGCTTGTGCGGGCTGACTGTATTCGGCTTGCCCGGCTCGAAGTCGAATAGCGCGCCGCGATCGTGCAAAGGGAATCCGGCGCCGGGGACCACCAGGCCGGTCCCGAACTCGTCGTAGACGCTCTGAATGAGGGAAACGATGTTTCCTTCGGCGTCCACCACCGACAGATAGGTGGTGTCTTTTCCCATGGCATTGAGCTTGTCCGTGAGATCGGACGGGAGCACCTGGCAGTGCGCTTGGTTGGGATCAATCAATTTGGCTCGCTGCTCGGCGAGCGACTTCGAGATGGCTTCGGTGACCGGAATCGACGACGCCGTGGGGTCGCCATCGTAGCGCGCCACGTCGGCATAAGCCAGCTTCTTGGCCTCGATCATCACGTGCAGCGCGCGGGCGCTATTTTGTCCGTAGTCGCTCAAAGGGAAGCGCTCCATGATGTTCAGCATCGACAGCGCGGCCATGCCGATGGAAGTGGGAGGGAGCTCCCAGATAGTCCAGCCGTGATAAGTAACCGAGATGGGATCGACCCATTCCGGCTGAAACGTTTCGAGATCCGCGGCGGTCATGGTGCCGCCCTGCGCCTTCGAATACTGGACAATGGTGTTGGCGAGCGGACCGTTGTAAAAGCCATCGCGACCATGCTCGGCAATCAGCCGCAGGGAACTTGCCAGTGCCGGATTTCGGAAAACCTCGCCCGGTTTGGGAGCCTGGCCGTTCGGAAGAAATGTTTCCTTGAAGCCAGGCACCGATGCCAAGCGGGTTCCGAACTGATTCCACAGGCCGGCCATCCTTTCCTGGACTGGAAAGCCTTCCTCGGCGTAATAGATCGCGGACGTCATCAGATCGGCAAATGGTAGCTTGCCGAATTTGTGGTGCAGCGCGTCCCAGCCGGCAACCGCGCCCGGAACGGTGACGAAATGAATACTGTGTGCCGGCGGGCGTCCGTGGATTCCTCGCGCATCGAGTGACGCCAGGCTCAGTCCGGCCGGGGCCCAACCGCTCGAATTCAAGCCGTAGAGTTTCTTCGACTTGGCATCGTAGACAATGGCGAGGAGATCGCCGCCTATGCCATTTGTCACCGGCTCCATCACACCGAGAACGGCGTTGGCCGCGATCGCCGCATCGACGGCCGAGCCGCCCTTATCGAGAATCGCGGCGCCGGCTTGCGACGCCAGTGTCTGGCTGGCCGCGACGATTCCTCCCCGGCTGACAACAACGGAACGCGCTTGCTCGGGATAGCGGGACTGCGGCTGCCGGGGCCCGCCGGAAGACGCCGGCTGAGGCGCCTGCCCGCGCACCGAAACAGCGAGTAAGACGAGAAGAGACAACTTCAGGGTACGGCTCAGCACCAGTTCCTCCTAAGGCAGCATAGCCTAGAAGGTAACGCGCAGGACCAATTGCCCAATTCGCGGCGAAACGTCCGAAGTGATCTGACCGAATGTTCCGGAAGTGTACGAAGTTGACGGGAGGTTGTAATTGACATGGTTCAGCACGTTGAAGAATTCGGCGCGGAATATCGTGTTGACTCTCTCGCCAAAAAGCTTGGTCCGCTTCTCGAGCGAAATGTCGAAAGTGGAGAGGCCTGGTCCCACCAGAGAGTTGCGTGGAAACGTGCCCTCCGTCACCTGGCTCGCCGCCGGAACGTATGTCGAACTCAACCATATGGCGGGGACATTGAAGCTGCTGGGGTTGAAGTAGAAGTGCCCCGTCTTGCCATTGATGGTTTGCACCGTGGATGCGGCATAGAGCGGGACAGATCCGGCGGTCATGTTCGGTTTCACCAAGCCTGGATCGCCGTCGCCGCCCGGCCCTGGCGCGAACAGGCTTGCTGCTCGGACACCGGCGCCGACGTTAAAGGGCCGTCCGTTCTGCACGGTAATGATGGGGAACAGGCTCCATCCGCTGGTTAGCCACTTAGGTCCGCTAGACCAGGCCTTGGCAAAAGGCAGTTCCCATCCGCCGCTGAGAACGAAACGCTGCCGGATGTCGAAGTCCGAGTTGCCGAGCAGCGCGTTGTGGCTGTAATACGGGATGGAAGAGGTCGGCTCCTGCCAGCCGGAGGCATTATCGATCGCGTGGCTCCAAGTATAGGCGGCTGTAAAGAACACTGAGCCAAAGGCCCGGACGTCGCCCATGCGCTTGGTCAAGCTGGCTACCAGGCCGTTGTAGTTTGAGTGCCCTACGTTGTCGATGGTTTGGGCGGACCGAAACGATTGCGGCGCGACTCCTGGATAGGTGTTCCATAGACGCGTCGAAGTGCCGATGATGGTGGGATCTTCATCCATATACACCAGCAGCCGGTGCGAGCTGTTACCAACGTAACCGACTTCCCCGACCAGACCCGCGCCGAATTGCTGTTGCGCGCTGAGGTTGTATTGATAGATGTATGGCGTGCGCAGATGTGGATTCACCCAGGCGCCGATTCCCGGGCCGAAAGGCAGCAGTCCCAAAGACGCAAAGTTCAGATTGGACGGCGGTGGCGTCGATGGGAAAGGATCCACCTGTCCTGCCGCGGCGTACGGATTGGACAGATAGTTCAGAGGGCCCGAAATCGCTCCGGCCGGGCGCGTATTGATGATTGCGGTGTTGGAATAAAACGGCGGCGCTCCATTATTCCATTGGTCCTGCTCGCCGCGGAGAGCATCATAAAACACGCCGAAGCCGCCGCGTACGCTGGTTCTACCCTTGCCGAACGGATCCCACGCAAAGCCGAAGCGCGGCGCCCAGTTTTTCTTGTCGGGGAAGTACTGCCCTTCCGGAGAGCCAGGATCGCCTGGAAATACAAGCCCTAACGGTGCGTTGACGAAAACTTTCGACTGGACGCCCGGCATGAAAGTGAAGGTTCTCCCGAATGGGTCGGTGATGGGTGAGTTGTACTCGTAGCGAACGCCGATGGTGAGCGTAAGACGTTGTGTTGCTTTCCATTCGTCTTGCAGGAAGACGCCTACTTCCTTATCGCGAACATTGCTGTGCGCGCCCGGTAGCTCTCCGAAATTACTAGGGAGCCCGAACAGGAAGTCAGCCAGGTCGCTCCCGGAGCCGCCGGCATACGTGGAATTGAAGGTAAAGGTACCGTCCGTGTCGTAGAGAAAAACCGCGTTGTTTTGTAGCGCGGCGAAAGAAGCGCCGGCCTTCCATGTGTTTCTGCCCCGGATCCAGGTCAAGGAGTCGGTGTAGCTATAGGTGGTATCCGCTACCTTGCCGTCGTTGACATTGAATCCCAGGGTGCCTCCGCTTGAAAAGGATAAGTAAGTCGGCCCGGTAGCCCCGTCGGTATTAATGTTCACGCCAAGCTGCTTGAAGGTCGGCAAAGTCGCGGCAGGGTTGTTCTTGAAATTGTCGTAGTGCTGGACGGTGATGTGTGCCTCATTGAGCACGTTCGGAGTAATGGTGCGTGTGTATGTGATATTGCCGAACTTCTCACGCAGGGTGGTCTGCACCGGAAAACCCGGCAGATTGCTGCCAAAGGGATTCACCAGCGGATTCGAGTTATATCCCAAGGTCACGGAAATGCGGTCGTTCGCGGTGGCGTAATAGTCGCCTCTTCCGGTGTATTCATCGGCGTTGCTGAGCGCCTTCCCTGTGGGCACAAGCAGCCCGGTCGGCGATGTGGGGATAAGCCCGGCCTTGATGTAGGCTTGAGCCACCGGATCGATTTTGGCGGGGTCGATTATTCCCTGGGAGGCCAATTGCGGGTTCGATTGGAAATAAGGATTGTTCTGGAGGAATTTCGCGACGTTCGGATCTGCTCCTCCCTTAACCGCTTGCGAGAAATTCCCCTGTAGTTCGGCGGGCGTGAACACCGTCACGGCTGAACCGATCTGAGTGCCCGTCTGACGCTGCCCCTGGTAGCCGAAAAAGAAAAACAGCTTATTGCGGCCATTCACCAGTTTCGGAATCACCACCGGGCCGCCGAATGTGCCGCCGAACTGGTTGCGATTCAGGACGGCTCTCGTCTGCGAGGTGGCGTTCAGGAAATAGTCATTCGCGTTGAGATCGGTGTTTCTCAAGTAGTCGTACAAACTGCCGTGCAGCATGTTAGTGCCGGACTTCGTGACAACGCTCACGACCCCACCACCGCTGTGACCGTATTCTGCGGTGTAATTATTCGCCAGGATTCGAAATTCGGCGATCATGTCGGGATTCGGATCGAGCGTGACGCCGTTATAGACGACATTGTTGTTGTTCCCGCCGTCCAGCAGAAATGTAACTTCGTCCGGCCGCCCGCCCGCCACGGTCCAACTGCCGGCCACGGTGGATTGAACCGGCGCAGGAACCACGCCAGGCTGTGTAAGTGCGAGATCCAGCGTATTCCGGCCGTTGAGGGGCAAATTTTGAATCGGTGAACCTGTGACTGTCCCGCCTATGGTCGGCACTAAGGTCTCGACTTGGGCCGCCTCCGCTTCCACCGAAACACTTTCCGAAACGCTTCCGAGCCGGAGCGGCACGTCAATACGCAGGTTTTGATTGATCGTTAGCTCCGTTGCGCTGGTAACCGCTTTCGTAAATCCATCCTGCTCGACCGTGACCGTATAGTTCCCGATCGGTAGATCCAAGACTTGATAAAAACCATTGGCGGCCGTCCGGGTGTCCGATTGAATGCCGGTCCCCGTGTTCGTGATGGTGACCCTCGCCCCAGCGATGGCGGCTCCCGCCGGATCGGTGACAGCGCCGGTAATTCTGCCCGTTGCGTTCTGAGCGGCGGAGGGACGCGCGAGGATAGAAATCAAGGCAAAAGCTGCTAACGCTTGCAATCGGACCATCGAATACCTCCGAGAATCTCTCAAGTTCCGGAACGAGAAACTTTCACATAGCTTGCTTGATTCATGTAATCTTGTCAAGCTCGGATTTACAATGGAGGCTATTAGAAATTGCGATAAGGTCCGCGCCCTGTCAGACGCTCCAGTGGCTCAACTCTGCCAGACGGTTTTGGCGTTCACAAACTCGCGGATTCCGAGATGGCCCAATTCGCGGCCATAGCCGGATCTCTTCACCCCGCCGAACGGCACGCGGGGATCCGATGCCACCATCGCGTTCAAGAAAACCTGTCCGGCCTGCAGCTCATTGACGAAATACTCCTGTTCGGCAGGATCGTTGGTCCAGGCCGAGGACCCCAACCCGAACGGCGAGTCGTTGGCAAGCTCGACAGCCTCCTGCGCATCGTGAACACGAAAGAGCATGGCTACGGGGCCGAAGAATTCTTCCCGGAAGACATCTGAGTTCCGCGGCACGCCGCGAAGAGCAGTGGGCTGGAACATCAAGCTGTCGGCCGAGACGCGCGCGCCGCCGGTAAGAATCGTCGCTCCGGCCCGCACCGCCCTTTGGACCTGATCTTCGAGATCCTTGACGATTTGGGCATTCGCCAAGGGACCGACATCCGTGGATGGGTCCATCGGATCTCCGGTCTTCAGATTCTCGAGGCGCGCCACAAACTCACGCTCGACCGTATCGTAAATCGAATCGGCGAAAAGAATCGCTTTGCCGCGATGCACGATTGTCCGGCGTTAATCACGCGGGCCTTTACTGCCGTCGCTACCGCATCCTTCAGACTGGCGCTGGGCATGATGATGAAAGGATCGCTGCCGCCCAGCTCGAGGACCGTCTTCTTGATCTTGTCGCCGGCCTGCCTGGCTACGCTGCGGCCTGCCGGTTCGCTCCCTGTCAAAGTAACAGCCGCAATGCGATCGTCAGCGACGAGATCCGCAACAGCGTTCGATCCGACGAGCAGCGTCTGGAATTCTCCTTTGTCGAAGCCGGCGCGGCATAAGATTTCTTCGATCGCGACAGCGCACTGGGGCACGTTCGATGCGTGTTTGAGCAGACCGGTATTCCCCGCCATGAGCGCCGGGGCTGCAAACCGAAAGACCTGCCAGAACGGGAAATTCCAGGGCATAACGGCCAGGACCGGCCCGAGAGGTTGGTATCGTATGAACGACCGCGACGCGTCCGTGGGAATCACCTCATCGGCAAGCGCCGCCTCTCCGTTTTGCGCATAATAGCGGCACGCCAATGCGCATTTCTTCGCCTCCGCTTCGGCGGACGCGATCGTCTTGCCCATCTCGGCGGTCATGACTTCGCCATATTGCCTGGCGCCGCGTTCCAGAATTTCGGCGGCCCGCAGCAGTTTTTCGCGCCGCTCGGCGAAGGAGCTATGCCGATGCACCTCGAAGGCATCCGCGGAGAGCTGAACGCGGCGCTCCAGTTCGGAGGCCGAGAGCGACTCAAACGTCTTCAGAGTCTTGCCCGTGTAGGGATTCACAGAAGCGATCATGATGCCACGACCTTAACATTGCCGAGATCGGACCCGGCGCGAGCATAGTAACGAAACAAACCGAGTCCGACGCCGAGCAGAAAAACCAGCGTCAGAGCCATTTTCAGCTCGAAAGACCACAGGGAAGAAATCTGGCGCGAAGGCACGAAAGCCATGATGAAACCGAGGAACGTCATGGCCGTTCCCGCGAGCGCGGCAATACGAAGAACAATGTGCTTGAAATACAGCGGAGTATACGCGCTGGAAAAAGAACGCCGCAGGAGCGACGCGAATAGATACAAGTATGAAAGCATCTGCAAGGCGACCGCTAGATCGAGCAACGTGAGATACGCATCCTTCACCGTGGCTCCCACGAAGCTCATGGCGATGATCGCGGAAGCGAGAACGCCAAAAAGAACAAGCGCCACCCAGGGAGAACCGTAGCGCGGGTGCACCTTCCCCAGGCTACGCGGCAAATAGCGGTCCAGCCCCGAGACAAAAAGGATCCGGGCCGAGCCGCTCACCCACGCCGAGGTGGAACCGACAATCGACGCGATCATCAGGATCGCGAGCGGTGCCAGGACCCACGCCACCCGGAGCGAAGAACTCATTTTGTCCAGCGCCTGCATCAACCCCTCGACTACGGTGATCTGCGATTGCGGGACGGCCAACGCAAGTGAGATCGTCGAGCCCGCATAGGCCATGGCGCACAGCGCGCCGCCCCAAAAGATGGCCCGCGGAAACGTTCTCCGCGGATCGAGGACTTCGTCGCCCATCACGGGTCCGATCTCGAGCCCGACCATTGCCAGACAAACCACGCCGATCGTGGAATACGACATCGATCCCAGGTCGTGCGGGAGCAGGTCCGTCCCGTGCACTACGATTCCTCCGCGCAGCAGCGCGATCGTCGCCAGGCCGATCATCGCCATTGCAATCGTTAGAGCGCCGATGCCGCCAATATTGTTCACCCACTTGCCCACCCCGAGCCCGTGGATGTTCGCGATGACGGTGAGCCACAGGAGTCCGTTGGTGAGAATGAAGAAGAATGCACGGTTGTCCTCCAGACCCAGCGCCCTGCCCCCCAGGTAGGCCGTCACTCCAGTGATGTAAAAGAGCAGAGACGGGACGAAGAACATATTGGTCAGCCAGTAGCACCAGCCGCAAAGGAAACCATGCAGGTCGCCGTACGTTTCCTTGGTCCAGAGGTAAAGTCCGCCTTCGCCGGGCATCTGCTCCGCCAGTTCGATGACCGCGATGCCTTGCGGGACAAAGAAGAAAAGAATCGCCGCCGCCCACAGCCATGCTGAGCGAAGTCCTTCCGCCGCCACAACCGGGACAATGTTCAGATTGACCACGGCTACCAGGTAAAGCCAGGTCAAATCCCATACGCCCAGGGCGCGAACCAGGGTGGCTGCATTTTCATCCGCGCGGGAAGACATTAAAAGGACCGGCTCACAAACGGAACGAAGTCATGAGAATCATTGCGATACTTTTGCAAGGTTATTGAAAAAGTATAGCGACGAAAGACCGCTTGGTGCAAGGACGCCGGCTAGAACGTGGGAGGCGTATTGACCCAGAGGATCAAAGCCGTCGTCTCGCCGGGGTTCGACCAGTGATGCGGTGTTTGGCTGCGAAAATAGAAGCTATCGCCGGCCTGCAGTAAATATTCCTGATCCTCAAGCGTAATGCGTAACTGCCCACGGATCACATAGAGGAATTCCTCGCCCTCGTGCTCGTATGATTCGCCGCTGCCTGCTTCCGGCTCGATGCGGAACAGGTGCGGCTCCATCGTCGTCTTGCCCGAGGCCAGCAGTTCCATTTGGACGCCCGGGCCGCCTTCTAGAATCTTCCGTTCCTTAGGCCGCACGCGGGGACCACTGGCTTCCAGAGGATCGAAGAAATCCAGGATATTAAGTCCGTAATACTGCGCTAAGCGCCGCATGATGCTGACGGAGGCGCCACTCTGCGATCGTTCCACGTTGCTGAGAAATCCGATGGAAACACCGACCGTCGCCGCCACTGTTGACAGAGATTCGCCGCGCTGCAGCCGAAGCCTTCGAAGGTGATGCCCCAGGAGAGTATTGTCGGGGGCAGGCTGCGACGCGCCTTCAGAAAGCAAGCCCTCGCGCTTCAGCTGCCGCAGGATGGCAGCTGCATTCAAGCCCTGCACACGGCGCAAGTACACCGCTCGCCGCAGGACCTTCAAGTCCTCTTTTGTATAAATTCGATACTTACTGTTCGTGCGCGCCGGTCGAGCCAGGCCCAACCGCTCCCAGGCGCGCACCAGCGATGCGGACACCCCAAGACGCCGCGCGACGTCTCCGATCTTCAGCGATTCGCCGATCGCCTTTGGAACTGCCGAAGAGGAGTCACTCCGCTCTTCGATTGGAGATGGCAAATGGCGCGCAACTTTTCGCAAGGCTCGATCCCGTACCAGAGTATATCAACCCTGC
>Ga0209060_10002922_pt1 | contig 15071 bp, 12 predicted proteins | sample Coa_R1_8_FD_187155 | JGI IMG/M metagenome (GOLD analysis project Ga0209060, IMG submission 187155) | Surface soil microbial communities from Centralia Pennsylvania, which are recovering from an underground coalmine fire - Coalmine... | ecosystem: Environmental > Terrestrial > Soil >...
GGCAGAGCTTTTCCGGCATGTTCAGAACTATGGCCACCGGCAGCACATGAAACTCGCGGGCCAAAGCCACCAGAGGCTTGCGCGACTCCGGTTGCACATTGGTAGCGTCCAAGACGGTCAAGCGACCGGATGCAAGCCGCTTCCGCGCGATGTAGTGAAACACATCGAATGCGTCGTTGGTGGCGGACTGATCGTTCTCATCGTCGGACACCAAACCGCGGCAGAAGTCCGATGAAAGAACTTCCGTAGGCTTGAAATGTTTGCGAGCGAAGCTTGATTTTCCGCAACCTGAAGGACCGATGAGGACAACCAGGGACAACTCAGGAATCGAGATGTTCAAAGCTCAAACACCCCCATCTGAGTCGGCGAGCCCACGGCCGGGTCTTCGGCGCCTATAGGAAGAAAGCGAACGTTATATCCAAAACGCTCCGAGATTTGTCCCGACCACTGCTGAAACTGCTGCCGCGTCCACTCAAAGCGGTGATCCTTGTGGCGAAACTGCCCGGCGGGCAGGGTCTCAAACTTTACGTTGTATTCGGCGTTGGGCGTGGTAACAATCACGGCTTTGGGCCGTGCCTCCTGAAAGAGCACCTTTTCAAAAGCGGCCAACCGGGGTGGATCAAGATGCTCGATGACCTCCACAACCGTTGCCGCGTCATAGCCCGCCAATCGCTTATCGCGATACATGAGAGAGCCGTGAATCAGCTTGAGGCGCTCTCGCTGGATCGTGGGAAGGCGATCGAGGTGAAGCCTCTGCGCGGCGACTTCGAGAGACCGGTGCGAAACGTCCATGCCGACAATCTCTGTCAACGCCCTCTCTTCGAGCAGCGAGCGCAATAACTTGCCTTCCCCGCAGCCAAGATCCAGCACGCGCTGCGCGCTCACGGAACGCAGAGTGGCCATGACCGCAGCAATGCGCTGCCGCCAAAGCTGGAGTGGAGCTTCCATCTTCTCTTCTTCTTCGGTGCGAACCTGCTGGGTCTCGTCCGGATCGGCGTCATCTTCTTCGGAAAGACGCTTGAGGGCCTCTCGCGCCAGTTGCCTTTGCCGGGGCAGGTAGCGCCTGACGATGGATTCTTTCTGCGGATGGCTCGCCAGCCAGCCTTCTCCTTCGCGCAGCAATTTCTCCACTTCGTCCTTGCCGACCCAATAATGTTTCTCGGCATCGAGCACAGGAATGAGCACGTAAAGATGGCGCAGTAAATCTTGAAGGCGAACATTGGCCTCAAGCGTCACCGTATAGTATGGCCCTTCGCCCCACTCCGCGAATTTTTCATCGAGCGGATGATGCGTCGCCTGGACAGCATAGCCGAGCGGCTCAAACAGTTCGCGCAACAGGCCATCGCCGCCTCTGCAAGGCAACACCGCTAGGACTGCCTTCAAGGGAATCTTACTCTCCGCAACCTCCTGACGCTCTTTGCTGCGGCCCGACATCGCGGTGGCGAAGGCCCTGCCCATGGCGACACTCATGAATGATGAGAGCACATAGGCACGGTCGTTTACATATTGCTCCAGTGACAGGCCAGCGCCGCGCTCCCGCCTTCCACGGACGAGTCCAACGGGATCGACATCGAGCAACAAGGCGGCCGTGCATTTCTCATCGCTCGCTTCGGGATAGAAGACATGGGCCTTGCCGAACGATAGTTCGAAGGTATGCACCCGCGCTGGATTTTTGTGGAGCAGGAAACCCAGGTCCGTAGCAGGACGGTGCGTAGTCGTAAGGGTCAACAACATGTTCCCGATTATACGAGGCGGCACCGAACCTCCCGTCTAAGCGCTTTGCTGGGGCGCGGGCGACGCCGTTCCCTTAGAGTTCGGAAAAGGAAAATTTTGGGATGGTGATCTGCTGAATTTCGGTGCTGCCCTCGATGATTTCCATTACCTTGGCGTCGCGCAGATAGCGAGCCACCTCGTACTCTTCGGTCAGCCCGTTTGCGCCGTGAAGATGCACCGCATCATTGGCCGCATTCACCGCCGCCCGGGAAGCAAAGTATTTCGCCAGAAGCGTTTCGGCGGTGGCACCGGGGTCTTGCGTCTCGCGCAGGTATCCGGCGCGATAGCACAGGAGGCGGGCGGCACGGGTCGAGGCAATCATATCGGTAAGCTTTTGCTGCACCAGTTGATGGTCGCGCAGTTCACGACCGAATTGCTTACGTTGGGAGGTGTAATCGAGGCAAGCATCAAGGCAAGCCTGGGCTATGCCCACCGATCCCCAGGCAACGCTGTAACGCCCGTGATCGAGAACCGTCGCGACGACGTGGGTGAGACCAAAACCAATTCTTCCCACCAGGTGGCTCTTCGGAATACGGCATTCATGGAGATCGAGTTGCGCCAGAAGAGACGCCCGCGTGCCGACAATGCCGGTCAAGGCCGTGCGCGTGAGCCCGGAAGATGTGGCCGGAACCAGAAACGCGGCCAACTGACCTGTTTGATCCACCTGATTTTGGCAGCGCGCCAAGACAAGAAACAGGTCCGCAATCTGGCCAAAGGTAATCCATTTTTTGGTTCCGGTCAGCAGGTACTCATCTCCGCTCAGAGTGGCCATCGTCGAAACGGAGGCGGCATCGCTTCCAGCCTCAGGCTCGGACAAGGCCAGAGCGCATAGAAGTTGCGCGGACGCTGTTGCCGTCCCGTACTGCGCCTTCAGGTCGCGGCTTCCCCAGCGCCAGATGCCGAGAGACACCATGTCATGCACGGTGAGCAACGACCGGACCGAGGAACAACCGCGAGCAAGCTCTTCGGTGAGCAGCCCATAGGTAATAAGATCCATGGGGCCACCATGATCGTTGCGCGTGGGGTGAACGGCGCCGAGATATCCGCGCGCCCGTAGAGCGTCCACTATCTCGAGAGGAACCCGCTGCTCCCTATCCCATTGCCCGGCGAAGGGAGAGATATGCTGCTGCACAAAATCACGAAAGCGCAGACGCGATTCCTTTTGAGCGTCTGAGAGCTCCATCTTCATGCCTGCCGTCGCGGCATCTGCCTTCGGGGCAGCGCTCTCCAGTTGTCCCATTTCCGCCAATTCGCCTCCGATTCAAGAACGAGGGCCAGAAAAGATTAGCCCTGCACCGCCGCCGATCCCAGCTTACGCTCCAGCAACGCGTTCATGTTATTGATGCTCTTGAAGTTCTCGAAATCCAGATCTTCATCTTCAACCGTAATGCTAAATTCCTTTTGCAGGAAGTTCACAAGCTGCAGGGCTAACAGCGAATTCACAAAACCCAAAGAGAAGATGTCGTCGTCATCCTGAAGCTCACGATTGCGAAAAGATTTGGAAAGGAAAGCGCGGATTTTTGTCTTTCTTTCTTCCATAGATGTTTCCTCTTTATGCGTTACGCGCGGCTTTTCTTGATAGAAGAGCCGCGCCACAATCTCGATCCCGAATGTTTACAAATAAGTGCGTGTGAAATATACGCCCGCCAAATATGTGCCCTGGCCGGGCCGGTAGCGCGCTTAGTTCGCAGCCGCAGCGAATTCCCCTTCGTAGTTGTAAAACCCGCGACCGCTCTTGCGCCCATGAAGGCCCGCATACACCATCTTCTTCAGCAACGGGCAGGGACGAAACTTATCGTCGTTATAACTTTCATAGAGGACATCGAGCGAGTAGAGGATGGTATCCAAACCTATCAGGTCTCCGGTCTCCAGAGGCCCCATCTTGTGACCGAAGCAGGTCTTGAACAAGCGATCGACATCTTCGGCAGAAGCAACCTGGTCCTGCACAAGATAAATGGCCTCATTGATCGTGAGCATGAGCACACGATTGGAAACAAACCCCGGCATATCGTTCACGACGATGCCCTCTTTGCCCATCTCGGCAAGCAGTGTCTTGGCCTTATCCAAGGTGGCCTCGGAGGTATGGAAGCCGCGAATCACCTCCACCACCGGCTTGAGCGGCACGGGGTTCATGAAATGCATTCCCAAGATCTGCGCTGGGCGCTGCGTCCATGAGGCAATTCGTGTAATGGAGATAGCCGAGGTATTGGCGGCAAAGATACAGTCTTTCCGGCACAAAGGATCGATGCGCCGATAAACTTCCTCCTTGACCTGCGGCTTCTCAACTACGTTCTCGATCAGGAATTGCGAAACCTCCAGGCGATTGGGATCGGTGGTAAAGAGAATCCGTTCTATGACGACATCCGCCTTTTCCGCACCGGGCTTCTTCTTGCTGAAGAATGCGCTCATGCGAAGGTTGGAGCGGATGGCCTCTCGCGCCTTTTCAAGTTGCTTCTCGTCGTTGTCCATGAGGACCACCTGATGACCGGTCTCGGCGAGGCTTTGGGCCAAGCCAATTCCCATGACGCCAGCACCAACGACCCCAACGTGGGTAAACTCCATTTGCTCTCCTTCTCAAAAGCTACTGGTCCAAAGATTGCTCAAGGTGGCCCTATTTCCGACGTCACGCACACTCTCGAAGCCCTGCTGCCAACCAAAAAGGGGCAGCTACCAAGTATGCCAGAGGCGAGCAGGTTCGGGCGACGGCTCTGCAAGAAACAGATCTCCGCGCAGGTTGTCGGCCGTTCCGTGCCAGTGTCTGCGGGGATGACTTTTGCTTATTTTCCCCATTTTTCCTGAGAGTTCAGCCACTTAACAAAAGAAAGACATTTTGCGATTTCGTATTTTAATATTCGGTAAAATTTGACGTATATTACGGGCCCGTTTTTACTCGTCCATTCAAGCTCAGCTAGGCTCTGGATGCGGCTTGGAGGCAGCTAACACCTATGGCGCACGAACTGAAATCTTCATTTTGATCGAGTTTTAGGGCCGTTTTGAAATATGCGAATTAATGAAGTGGAATGAGCGCTTTGCGGATGGTTTTACGCGGCGCAGCATCGGCACTTTTTCGTTGCCTGGACGGGACACTTTTCCCAAAATGAGAATGTCGCGAGGGCAATGCTTCTCTCTTGCGCGGGCTTTTCTCATAGACAATCTTTTTCGTACGCACTCTTTCCTATGCAAAAGCTTTTTTTGCGCGCAATCTTTTCTATGAACAATCAGGAATGGGTCATTCCTTCCGTTCATCTTTCCTTCCGTTCATCCTTTCAGGAGCTGTTTCAGAAGGCGGACCGCGCCGGGTATTTGCGTGACCGAGGCATTGCCAAAGCCAAGAACGAAACCCTGTCGAGGAGCAGAGCCAACGTACGACAAAGACAGCGCCGAGAGCCAGAGTTGCCGCTGCGCGGCTTTCGCGGCAATGTCAACGTCGCGAAACCTTTCGCGAAACAGAATGGTAAGGTGCATTCCGGCGGCTGAGCCCACTATTTCACAGGAGGAGCCAAGCTGCCGCTCGATTTCTTCAACGAGCACGCCTCTACGTTCTTCATAAACTCTGCGCATTTTGCGGATGTGGCGGGTGAAATGGCCCTCTTGAATGAACCTTGCCAGCACCGACTGACTGGCGTGGCTGGGGCAGATGTCCATCGATTGCCGAACCGCGGCGAAGGGCCCGATGAGATCGAAGGGCGCCACGATGTATCCCAATCGCAGAGAGGGAAACAACACTTTGCTGAACGTGCCGGTATAGATGACTCTCGCGTGGTTATCGAGCCCTTGCAGGGAGGCAATCGGCAATGAACCGTAGCGGTATTCACTGTCATAGTCATCCTCAATAATCCAGGCTCCGGCCTGACGCGCCCATTCAAGGAGCTGGAACCTCCGGGTGGCGCTCATGGTAACGCCGAGAGGATATTGATGAGAGGGCGCAACGAACGCGGCGCGCGCACCGCGGCATAGCTTGATTCCGGCGCTCACATCCAATCCATCCGAATCAACGGGCACGGGCACAATGGCGCAACCGGCGGCAGTGAGCACATGGTGCACGAGCCAGTATCCCGGCTCCTCAACCCACACACGCGCTCCGGGATCGAGCAATACGCGGGTGGAAATATCCAGCGCCTGCTGCGAGCCGCTGACAATCATGATCTGCGCCGGTTCACAACGCACGCCACGCGAGGTACGGAGATAGGTGGCGACCGCCTGCCGGAGCTCTTCGAGGCCCAACGGGTCTCCGTACTGAAGCGCGTTCACCTTTAGCTCGCGGGAGTAACGCATCAAGAGCTTCGACCACAGGTGCATGGGGAAGCTTCGCAGTTCAGGCTGCCCCACCTGAAAGGCCCCGAGACTTTCCGCCCAGGAGGGCCGCTCGAATCCTGGCAGCGCTCGGGCACGCGCGGAGAGGGGCCGGGCTCCCTCGGCAACGGTCGTCCCTCGGGCAGCGGTTTTGGACTCGGGGGTTTTGGACTGCGGGGCTTTGGATGGCACAAATGGGGACGGAGCTTCAAATCGCGGCCTAGCAGGAATGGTGGCAGCCACAAAGGTGCCGGAGCCGGTGCGGCTTTCGAAGTGCCCCTCGGCAAGCAGTTGTGAATACGCGGTCAACACCGGAAGCCGCGAAACATTGAGTTCACGGGCCAGCTCACGCGTGGAGGGCACCGGCTGACCGCTCCTTAACTCTCCGCGAACGATCTTGGCCCTATAAGCATCGTAAACCTGCTGATAGAGCGGCTTCGGAGACTTGCGGTCAACGGCAATCAGAGAAGGGAGCCTGCGAAGCGGCATCTTCGGAGACTTTGAAAGAGACTTTGAAGGCGACTTTGAAGTGGTCATGTCAAATCAGACAAAAGTGGCTATTCAAAATAGCCATTTCCCAGTTTATATACCAGATCAGCGCTGTCCAACAGGCCCAGCCAAACGGAGAAGAAGTTCGGGCCGGCCTTTGCATGCCGCAAGCTTTTCGACCAAAAGGAAACCAAGCTCATGCCGTTCCGTTCCTTGCTCTCGTACTTTCTTGCATTCGCCTTTTACGCATCCTCCTATGTATTTCCCGCCGCTTCAATGGGGCGCACTCCGATGACAGCCAAGGAGATGCCCCAGTCCGGCCAAAGCGCAAAAGGTGGCGATACGGCCGCAAGGGATGGACAGCACGATTTCGATTTCGACTTCGGCACATGGAAGACACACTCACGGCGGCTTCTGCATCCTTTGACAGGATCGACCACGTGGGCCGACATGGACGGCACTACCGTGGTCAAAAAGATCTGGGACGGGCGCGCCAACATCGCCGAATACAAAGGCGACGGTCCCGCGGGACATGTGGAACTCCTGTCGCTACGCTGGTACAACCCCGACTCCCATCAATGGTCTCTGGATTTTGCCACGCCGAACGCCGGCACGCTGGGAATTCCCAATGTCGGCGAGTTTAAGAATGGCCGCGGCGACTTCTACGATCAAGAAGAGATGAATGGAAGATCGATCATGGTGCGCTTCTCCATCTGGGGCATCAGCGCCGACAAGGCACAGTCAGAGCAGGCATTTTCGGCGGATGGCGGAAAGACATGGGAGACAAACTGGATCAATCACTACACCCGTATCAGCAACCAGACGGAAATCGATTGGAGCCAGCCGTCTTCCGTTTTGAATGCGGCAGGAGCTCAAGATTTCGGCTTCAAAGTCGGAACCTTTCATACCCAGATCAGCCGCACCATCGATCCCTTTGCCAATCCGTCCAATCCGTCCAAATCAATCGCCCTTGCCGGAACCGTGAGCGTACGGAACGTGTGGGGTGGGCGCGCCAAACTTGAGGAAATTGAAACAGACGGGCCCAACGGCCACTGGGAGGCGCTTACCCTCTTCCTCTATAACCCTCAGTCCCACCAGTGGAGCCAAAACTTCATCAACAGCAAACGTGGGGTTCTTGCCACGCCGCTGATCGGCTCCTTCAAAGATGGCCGGGCAGAGATGGTGTCAACGGATACGTATCAAGGCAAATCCATTCTGGTTCGAGGCATGTGGTCCGACATTACGCCCAACACCCACCGATACGAAGAAGCATATTCCGATGACGTGGGTAAAACCTGGCTCACGGCATTCAGCGCGAACCTGACGCGCATCAAGGAGTGAAATGTCTTGGTTTGTCTCCAGGAGCTACCTCCATTGTTCGTTATCCGCCGCTCCTTATTCCTTACGGCGATATTCATCACGCGCGAGCTCCTTATCTATTACGCGAGATCCGTCGCGCTCGCATCATTCCATTGCACCCGAGGACCAGAACTATGCTTAAACACGCCCTACTCTTGTTCACTGCAACTGCCATTTCCATGCTATTCGGCACTATGAGAATGGAAGCCCAATCGGCAATGCTCAATCTACCCGACTCCAGCCAGGCGGCGCGCGTGGCGCAGCGCATCGGCATTACGGACATCACCATCGACTATCATCGGCCATTGGTTCGGGGCAGGAAAATCTTTGGCGGCCTGGAACCATATGGCAAGGTGTGGCGTGCCGGAGCCAATGTCAATACGACCATTTCTTTCAGCGATCCAGTGATTATCAACGGCCAAGCCCTAGCACAGGGCAAATACGGGCTGCACATGATTCCGGGCGAGACCTCATGGGTAGTTATCTTCTCGAAGAACTCCGCCGCTTGGGGGAGTTTTACCTACAATCCCGCCGAGGATGCGCTGCGGATCACCGTGAAACCGGAGACGATTGCGAACCAAGAAGCCCTCAAATACGATTTTGACGATCTCGACGCCAACTCCGCGATTCTATCGATGCTATGGGAGAAGGTTGCGGTGCGGTTCAAAGTAGAGGTGAAGACGGCAGAAATCGTCGAGAAGAGCCTGCGCTCGCAGCTACAGGGACGCATCCAGTTCGAATGGCAGCCCTGGGAAGAAGCGGCCAACTATCTGTTGGACAATAAGCTAAGCGCCCAAGAGGCGGAGCAAGACGCCGAACGGTCTGTCGAATTGGAAGATCGCTTTGAGAACGAAATGACCAAGGTGCGGGCCTTGACCGCTTTGGGACGCGGGGACGAAGCTCAAACTGCGAAAAACAAGGCCATTGCCATCGGCAGCCAGTCGCAGATCCACGACTTTGGCCGCAGACTGCAACGCGAAGGGCGGCAAGCCGACGCCTTCGATCTCTTTACCGGCAACATCAAGAAAGACCCGAATACGTGGATGGCGCACAACGAGGCTGCGCGCATTGCGGTCTCGAAAAGCGATTTTGCAACCGCGATCAAGGAAATGAAGCTGGCCGCCGATGCGTCTCCAGGACCATTGAAAACGCAGCACAACGATCTCATCCGCCAACTCGAAAATAAAGTCGACATCAACAAATAAGGGCTGCGCTGTAGGGAGCAGCCTTTGCACACCGTGTACTGCGCGCGGTGTGCGTCCCGGAGCCTCACACTTTGGAGCCTCAAACCTGGAGCACTACACGGGGGAGGCTCCGGGAATAATACGGTCTGTCCCACACCCCTCACGAAAGCAACCGCAATTTTCGCAAAGAACGCAGTTGCATCCCCAGCCTATAACACTCCTAGCGCACCGGACACGGGCAATCGATCCGGGGGCGCGAGCGGCCACCAAATCACAGGATAAAGAACCTGTTCAGGAGGATAGAAACGATGGCAAGCAAAGCAATTCAACCAGAGACAATATCGGCCAAGCTGATCGCACGCTGGGAAGAGACCGGAAAGAAGATCGCGGCCCTTGCGGAAGAATTTCCAGAAACCAAGTTCAGCTACCGGCCTGTTGAAGAGGCGCGAAGCGTTGCCGAGGTGCTACGGCATGTGGCGTTCTGGAACCTTTACGTTGCCAATTCGGCGCGAGGTGAAAAGGCGGACGATAGCGCGAACGAGCTTCCGAAGGAGCAGTTCACCACAAAGAAGAAGATCGTGGATGCACTAAGGCAAAGCACCGCGAATGCAACGGCCGCACTTCAGAACCCCAAACCGAGCCTTTCCCCAGAACTGGCTGAGATGGTGGTGATGTTTCTCGAGCACACGTGCGAGCATTACGGGCAACTGGTGGTGTATGCGCGGCTCAACGGCATCGTTCCGCCAACATCGAAGGGCTAAACGGCCTTTCGGAACCGGAACTTAGATTTTTTGCGAGATGGCGTAAAGCAAGTCATTCATTTATCACGAAGAGCCAGGGGCTAAAGCCCCAGATTTGTTTGTACGCTTGGACGGGGCCCTGAAGGAGCCCCTCTTCCACAGTTGTGCCAACTGCATCGCTAGCTCTGAATATCAAGGCTCCGACAAATAGATAAGAGATATGCCAGCGTGAAAAAGTGAACTTACGATAACGCGATATTTTTGCGATTGGAGAAAACAGAGACATGGCTACCATACGAAAAGAGATTCTGACCGCCTCCGACCCGAATGCAGTCTGGGAGGCAATTCGTGACATCGGCGCGCTGCATACCCGGCTTGTTCCCGGCTTTGTCGTCGATACCAAACTGGCGCCCGGCGAGCGGATTGTGACCTTCGCCAATGGCATGGTGGTGCGGGAGTTGATCGTGAGCCTGGAGGAAGAGGAAAAACGGCTGGTCTGGTCGGCCATCAGCGACCGCCTTACGCACCACAATGCCTCCGTGCAGGTGTTTAGCGGCGAGAACGGCGGAACCATTGATCGTGGGAGCAGGGTCGTGTGGATCGCCGACATTCTCCCCAACGAAGCTGCCAGCGCCATCGACGGAATGATGGAGCACGGCAAGAATGCAATGAAAAGCGCTCTGGATAGTCTAGCGACGAACACTTAATCGTGAATCCATGCGGCCTCGCAGAGGATGAATTGAAAATACTCGGCGCAGCGAGTACAGCCCCTGCGGGCGATCCGCCAGCAACCTGCCAACTCCTATCGCATCCACCCGCGATAGGAAACCTGGCGGGTGCTTTCGATTCATCAGGGACTTACGCACGCCGTAGGAGCCCGAAAACTCAACAAACCGGGGAAAGATCGAAACTCGAGAGGGATGCCGTTGACCTAAAATAGTGGCCGCCTGTTCGTTGGGGGGGTACGCTCATGTCCGCACACACTCTACGGCAATGGATTCCAGAGTTTGCCGATCATGGTAGAGAACAGCTCTTCAGGGCGCGACATTATCAAGAATCCATTCGCTATGCAAGGGTTGTTCTGACCGTGGGATGTATTACAGCACTGCCTTCGATCCTCAATGATTATCTCTTTTGGAGCCTAAACACGAAGTTCTACGTCCTGCTCGCCCTGCGAGCAGTCGTAGTCGTTGGCTTGACGTTGGGAATGATCTTTTTGGTCAAGCATCTTCAGCGACCGGTAGCCTTGGATTGGTGGATGTTCGCTTGGCTCGTTGCATTTATTTTGCAAAGTGCAGTGGTTGCCGGGTTGCGCCCGCGAGGTTTCGCTTTAGATGCGCTCTCGTGGCAACTCATCGTCCTGGCAAGCTACTTATTCACACCGTTACGTTATTTCCACCGCCTCATTTGCGGTATTGGCGCCACGATCCTCTATCTGGCAGTAATCCTGGCAATCAGGTCTATCGTGACAGGGGAGTTAGGCTCCGTTGTTGGCGCCCTGATACTCACCAATCTGGTCGGCATGTCGACAATATTTCAGATCGAGCGCCTGCGCCGCCTCGAATATGCCCATTTGATGGAAGAGCAAACCGCCAACGTCAAACTCTCGGCGGAAATCCAGGAACGGGAGCGGCTGGTCATAGCATTGCGTAACGCGAAACTGATGGCGGAGGAATCTAATCTGGCCAAGTCACGATTTCTGGCGGCAGCAAGTCACGATCTTCGTCAACCCGTGCATGCGCTTGGCATGTTCGTCGGCGCGTTGCGCGCACGGCCGCTCGATAGCGAAGGGCGCAAGATTGTGGATCATATCGACGATTCCATCCATGCGATGAGTGAATTGTTCACCGGGCTGTTAGATGTTTCACGCCTCGACGCAGGAGTCGTTCAGCCCTGCTTGCAAACGTTCTGCGTGCAAACTTTGCTGGAGCGCATCTACCATCAATTCCTTGAACCAGGGAGACGGAAGGGATTGTGCCTGACGCTCCATCCATGCTCGCTCTTTGTTTGCAGCGATCCGGTCCTGCTGGAACGCATCCTTCGCAACATCGTCGCCAACGCAGTGCAATACAGCGATTCAGGACGCATCGCTATGGGCTGCAGACGCCGCGGCGGCGGGCTGTCCGTTCAGATATGGGACATGGGGCGGGGCATCGCGTTGGAGCATCAGGAACTTATATTCCAAGAGTTTTATCAAATCGGGAATGATGAACGGGATCGTAGCAAAGGAATGGGCTTAGGTCTTGCCATCGTCAAGCGCCTTACCACACTGCTGCAAACGCCGCTGCACTTCAGCTCCCAGCTTGGGAAGGGATCCATGTTTGCCGTGGAGGTGGCGCTGGCCAGTGCGGCATCTTACATACCGACGGTCGAGCAGGAATCAAAATCGGCTGGGCCGATGCAAGGCTTGGTTCTGGTGGTGGATGACGAGATCGCCATTCAGCAAGCCATGAGAAGTTTGCTGATAAGCTGGGGATTTTCCGTAATTGTGGCCGGATCGGGCCGTGAAATCCTGGAGGCGGTTGCTGGTTGTGATACTCGCCCAAGCCTGATCCTATGCGACTATCGCTTGCGCGATGCCGAACGCGGCATCGACGTTATTCAGCGCCTAAGAAGCGAATTCAACGAGGAGATCCCAAGCGTGCTGGTGAGCGGAGACACGGCGCCGGATCGCTTAAAAGAAGCGCAAGACAGTGGACTTATCTTGCTGCATAAGCCAGTTCCCAATGGCAAATTGAGAGCCACCATCACAAGCTTGATTCAAGCGAGAGAGACGGCATCGGCATAGAACAATTAACCCCGATCCGGCGCCCTTACGAGCTGGGTGCTTCTCCTTCTTCATTCAGGGCGATCGGACTCGACGCTGACAAGACCGGCCTGGCGCGCAGCAAGAGCGGCCTGCGTGCGATTGACCACGTTCATGGCTTTGAAAATACCAGAGACGTGCGCCTTGACGGTTTTTTCCGAAAGACCTAGCCGGCAGCAAATCTCTTTATTCGACAATCCAACGCATAACAGTTTCAACACCACGAGTTGGCGTTCCGTTAAATGGAAGTCATAGCTGGTTCGCAAGCCTGCGTTTGCCGTTCCAGCTGCACCGGAAACAGGCATGCTTTGCAGCAGCAATGGAGGAACGTAAATGTTGCCGGAGAGCACTAACCGCAAGGCTGAAAGAATCGTCTCGGGGCTTGCCGATTTGGGCAAATAGCCAAACGCTCCAAGAGCCATTGCCCGCCGCACATCGTGCGGATCTTCCGATGATGACAGAACAACGACCGGCAACCGCGGGTGCTCGCGAACAAATTCCTGCAAGGCCATCATCCCGTGCATGCCCGGCATAACAAGATCGACAAACGCCGCATCCAGATCCGGATGCTCTTGCGCCAGCCGCAAGCCTTCGGGGCCGCCGGCGGCCTCGAGTACTACCGTTCCTGCCTCGGCTTGACTGAGCAACAACTTCAAACCGGCTCGTAATGAAGGATGATCATCCACCACAAGGAGCTTCATGATACTTTCCCTTCTTGTGCAATCGTGGAGGATCCATTGTCTACGATTCTCCATTTTTGGAACAAGTCCTAAGACGGTCCTAAGACCTAGGCTTGCGACCTCTGCCCAATTTACATCACTCATCAAGAGGGTGCATTGTCTTCTCCGAGAGTAGATTCATGAGCGGCTCTACTTAGAGCTTGAAGCACAACATCGGATCCTAGTTAGGGCATGTTCATGTAAAGGCATTTCAGAAAATATTTTGAAGGAGATGCAAGCTATGAGTAGAACATCGATACAGGTTAATGTAGGTCCTGCTTACAATCTAATTGTGGCAAGCCCAGTTTTCAGCGGTACTGATTTTGCAAATACCCTTGCGGTGGGTACTCCTATACCTGCCAACAGCCCCAACCTGCAGGTTGCTACGATCGGAGACCCGGGAAAAAGTGAGACAAACCACTGGGGCTGGCTCTATTTTGACGCTACGCCTGTAGCAGGTGGTAACACAGTCAAAATTCAGCTGTTCTATCAAGAAAGTCATGACCAAGTTAACCCCAACTCGTCGGCTGGTTTTTATAATCCGGCCTCTACGGAGGCAAATCCTCAGCCTTCCGGACAGTTACCACCCAACACCTGGAACTTTACGTTTAACCCAGCCCCTCCGGGCGGTACGGTGGTATACAGCCTTGGGATCGCCGCGGCAGCCGCTTTCACAGGAAATCCGAGCCGGTAACGTTCCTTAGCTTAATTGCCGAAGGCGGGCTCTGGTGAAAACCAACCCGCCAAGAGATAGCCAACCGGAATTCATCGACGCCGATAATCGCTGGGCGGGTGCATCTACAGCCCTCATGACACATTGAAGTTATGAAATCGTCTAGACTCGAAGTATAGGCCTACAGAGACTCTAACCTTCAAAGGAAAAGAGTCATGCCCGAAGATACGAATTCAGTTTCATTTCAACAAGTCACTTCGATAACCTGCGACAATGCGGCGTGATTTGTTATAGATTTCCAGGCGGGCTGGAACAGCGGAACAATCAACCCTACCAAGAAATCCTGAGGCAGTCCGATCATGGACTCGATTTTCTCTCAGCACGCGCAGCCACCGCATGACTTCCCTTGTATCGCCTCCCAACCTTCGCGAATGACAATCGGCAGAAGCAGCAAAGCAGCAGCGGGATCGGCCCATGACAACTTGAACAGGGCATTTAAGAGTAGCCCTGCCAGTGCGATCCATGCCAGATATCCACACATTGAACTTTGGACAGCATCTGCCCGGAGAGAGCCACTACCCGTCTTTGCCGCAAGAGCTCTTTTCCGCGCGGAGAGCCAGGGCATGACCATCGAAGTTGCAACAAGCAGCCCGATTCCCAGATAGCTTACTCCCGAACGGAACGACTCTCGCGTAAGCGCCAGGACGGAGGTTGTGAAGATAAATACCCCGAGCAATAGCAGCAAAATGCCGGCGATCCGCGATGCCAGCGCCTCGCTAAGACGCACGCTGTCTTTAAATCGCAGGAGCACGACGACTGCGGATGCCAACTCAATCACGCTATCCCCGCCAAAACCAAGAAGCGCCACGCTCCTTGACTGAATGGCAGCGACAATGGCGACCGCAGCCTCCAGGCACATCCACAGGACCGTGACACGCTGCAGGGCGATGATTTCGTTTCTTATTATCTGCCCGGGAATCACACTCATTTCGATGCTTTTGTATTCAACTCCAATCGGCAATGCGCATTGCGCGT
>Ga0209060_10002923_pt1 | contig 15069 bp, 11 predicted proteins | sample Coa_R1_8_FD_187155 | JGI IMG/M metagenome (GOLD analysis project Ga0209060, IMG submission 187155) | Surface soil microbial communities from Centralia Pennsylvania, which are recovering from an underground coalmine fire - Coalmine... | ecosystem: Environmental > Terrestrial > Soil >...
AATCGCTACATATCGAACAAGCCATGGGAAAATAGGCAGTAGATGGATACCACAGAGACATACAACCTTGCAACTGAAACTGCCGCGCCCCGAACCGCACCACCACGCAGGCGCAAACGCTGGCTTCTGCCGTCACTGTTGCTCGTCGCTCTGATAGGTGGTATGACCGCCTGGATGGTACATATTACCGCCCGGCGCCCGTTCGTTGGCAAAACAGATCCGGCATCAGGCTATCGTTGTGTCTTCACTATAGGGCAGGGCTGGCAACCAGATAATCCCGACACTTGGCCGAAAGAGAAAGCCTTGGATGCTTTCAGCTTCCAACCACCGAAACCTGCACCCTTCCAAGAATGGCTGGAGCAGCACCTCCTACATCACACTGCGTCCGCGACTACTCCTAATCCGCCTCCTGCAGTCGCTGTCTTGAGTTTCGTGGGTACTCCCCCTCCCGGGATGGATATGGAGCTTCAGGACAGCTACCCGATTCTAACCTTCCCCAAGGACGCATTATCCATTCCTATCATCACACAAGAGCAGAAGCGAACGCTTATTTCCGGTCATCGTGCCACCTGGAGCGTCTACAAAATTGACCTTTCCAGCCTCAATCAAGGCACTCCATCCATCTCTCCTCAAATCTACCATGCTTATGCTTTTCTTATCAAAGTGACCGACCGTCCCCTCTGGTACGCCGTTGTCGGTACCTCCGACGAGGCACACCATACGGTCGTTCTCAATGAAATGCGGCAAATACGCGATTCCTTCCGGATCGAGCAGGCGAATCCCCATTAGCAAGGGGTAAGGATGTTGAACACGAATGAAGTGCAATCCATCCGTGCTTCGCTCCGGATAGAACGGATCGGGGATAAATAGTCAATTCAGCATATGGAGAAACGAAGCCAAATGGACACACAGGAAAGCGCAGTTGATTCTCCCTCCCAACAGCCGCCTCGGCGCAGGCGCTGGCTCCTGCCCACGCTATTGCTCATCGCACTCTTGAGTGGAATGACCGTATGGATGGTGCATATTAATGCCCGGCGTTCATTCGTCGGCAAGACCGATCCGGCAACAGGCTATCGCTGTGTTTTCACACTGGCTCCAGGCTGGCAACCAGGTCCACGCTTACAACTAGCCGCACCCAATAACCTGGTACAAGAGAGAGCCAGGGACACCTTCAACTTCCAACCGCCGAAACCCGCGCCTCTCCAGGTCTGGCTGGAGAAACACCTGCTGCATCGTCTCTCGCCAAAAGCTGCCGCGAATCCGCTCCCTCAAATGAATGAAATCAACATCGTGAGTTCTGTCGGCACATCCGCCAATGAGATGAGAATAACCCTTCAGGATGGCTACCCGGACCCCAAAATCGACCGCGGTGTACTGCCCATTGCAATCACCACAATGGAACAGAAGCGAATGCTCGTTTCCGGACAACGCGCCACCTGGAGCGCCTACAAAATAGACCTGAGCGCATTGCTTGGCCCCGCATGGACCGGGAATACACCCAAAGTCGTCTATGCCTACTCCTTCTTGATTAAGGTAACCGACCGTCCCCTCTGGTATATCGTCTCCGCTACGGCAGACGAAGAGCACCGCACACTCATTGCCAACGAAATACGACAGGTACGCGACTCCTTCCGGATCGAGCAGGCAGGTGGAAAATAGCACAGGGGTTAGAACATAGGATCATGAACACAGTCGAAACTTCTGCGCCGTCAGCAGCGCGCCCTCCCCGACGCATGCGCCTGCTATACCTCACGCTTCTTCTGATCGCCTGCCTCTGCGCGGCTGGCTTCTGGTTTGCCCACATCAACACGCGCCGCCTCTATGTGGGCAAAACCGACCCAACAACAGGGTATCGGTGCGCTTTCACCCTCGGGCGGGGCTGGACACGGATTGATAAACCCAGCAGCATGGCGATACCGGGGCAATCTCTGGATTACTTCTTCTTTGACCTTCCCAAGCCGTCTCCCATCCAGACCTGGATAGATGAGCGCCTGCTTCATCGAACCCCCGATCCCATGCCTTACGGTCTGAAACCTGTCCTTGATATCTTTAGTTCGCGTACAGAACGCTTTGCAAATTTCGAACTTCAGGACGGTTATCCGGCGATCAAACTCCCACCACCCCCTCAGCTCTATCAGATTACCCCCCTGGAGACCTCCCATCTCCTTATCTCCGGCCAGCCTGCCACGTGGTTTGTCACCCGATTAGATTTCCCATGGAACCCTCCCTCCCCTGGCGCTTCCAATGGCTCCCGTTTGTATTACTACATGCTCGTCATCAAAGTCCGGGATAAGCCCCTCTGGTATGCTGTGGGCGGAATGACAGATGACGCCCACCATCGCCAGGTGGAGAAGGAAGTCCGAGCTATTCGAGAATCGTTTCGCATTGAACGCATCGAGGGCCAATAGGCAAATCGAAAAGGCGAATTCAGGGAGGAAGTGACACAGCCGGTGGCGAAACGCCGGATTAGACGCCGCCCGCTCCAGCCCTTGCGCATGGGCTGCGTCTGACACCTCTCCAAAGAAGGATAACCAACCACCATGCAAGCGTGCAAAGTCGGCATCATCGGATGCGGCAACATCAGCGGGATCTACTTCAAGGCGGGCAAGACCTTTTCCATTCTCGACATCGTGGCGTGCGCCGACCTGGACCTGGAGCGCGCCAGGGCGAAAGCCGAAGAGCACGGCGTTCCGAAAGCCTGTACGGTCGAAGAGCTGCTGGCCGACCCCGAAATCCAGATCGTCATCAACCTGACCATTCCCAACGCCCACTACAGCGTCTGCCGCGCCGCCCTCGAAGCCGGCAAGCACGTCCACGTTGAGAAGCCGCTCTCCATCACCCGCGCAGAGGGCAGAGACCTGCTCGACCTGGCGGAGGCGAAGGGCCTGCGTGTCGGGGCGGCCCCCGATACGTTCCTCGGCGGGGGCTTACAGACCTGCCGCAAACTCATCGATGACGGCTGGATCGGCGAGCCCATCGGCGCGACCGCCTTCATGCTCTGCCACGGCCACGAATCCTGGCACCCCGACCCCGAATTCTACTACAAAGTCGGCGGCGGCCCCATGTTCGATATGGGTCCCTACTACCTCACCGCGCTCGTCTCGCTCATGGGACCCATCCGGCGCGTCACCGGTTCGACCCGCATCACCTTCCCGGAGCGCACCATCACCAGCGCCCCCAAGTACGGCACGAAAGTCGCCGTGGACGTCCCCACCCACGTCGCCGGCATCATGGACTTCGCCAACGGAGCTATCGGGACCATCCTCACCAGCTTCGACGTCTGGGCCGCCAACCTGCCCAACATCGAGATCTATGGTACGGAGGGCTCCATGCGCGTTCCCGACCCGAACGGCTTCGGCGGCCCGATCCTGGTGCGGCGCGCCGGAGCGAAAGAGTGGAGCGAGATGCCGCTCACCCACGGCTACGCGGAGAACAGCCGGGGCATCGGCGTCGCGGACATGGCCTACGCCATCCAAACCGGACGCCCCCACCGGGCCAGCGGCGCCCTGGGCTACCACGCCCTCGAAGCCATGCACGGCTTCCACGACGCTTCCGACTCCGGCGCCCACTACGCCATGCAGAGCACCGTCGCCCAGCCGGCGCCGCTCCCCCGCGACTTCCCCCGCAGCGAGTAAACACATTTGAACCACAGAGGCACAGAGACACAGAGATCACACAGAGAAAAACGAAGAAAGAGAGAAGAGATTTATCCACAGATTGTCACGGATGAAAGCCATGGAGCGAAGGAAAGAGCAATTATTCCGTCGATTGGGAAGGATAGATTGTTCTTTTGCTTTGTTTGTAATCTGTGGTAATCTGCGTTAATCTGTGGATCGTTCTTCTGCTTTTCTCTGTGTGATCTCTGTGTCTCTGTGCCTCTGTGGTTCAAATTCATTTTGCAGGCTCTCCATTGCGGGCGACCGGGATCTTGTCGGGCATGACCTCGCCGGTCTTGGCGTTCTTCAATCCCGCGTGGGAGTACTGGATGACGTAGGCTTTGCGGGTGCCGGCGGTGCGGTTGACCCCGCTCTTATGCATGGTGAGAGAGGAGAAGACCGCCATCGAGCCGGCCTTCACTGGGACGCGCACGCCCTGGTCGGGGTCGTCGAGTTCGTGACAGATGAGGCCGATGGGACTGGGCCGATGGGGAACCAGGCCGCGCTTGTGCGAACCGGGGAGGACGGAGATGCAGCCGTTCTCCTCGGTCGCATCGTTCAAGGCCAGCCAGAGGGTCAGGTAAGGAGAAGGATCAACCGGAGTGTATCCGTCGTCCTGGTGCCAGGGGAATTGGCTGCTCCCATCCGGGCCTTTGAACACCGATTGGTTCCAGTAGAGGTCGGTATCGGGACTGAGCAGTTGGGTGGTGATGGCGACGAACTCCGGGCGCAGGCAGAAGGCACGGATCGTCTCATCCTGCTCGGCCAGGAAGGCGGTAAAGGTGATCTCTCCTGCGCGGGAAATGCCCTCCGTACCGCCCTTTGCCGCCAGCGCCTCCTCGTGTCTCCGCTGAAACGCTTCGATGGCCTCCGCCAGCATGTCCATCTCCTGCGTGGTGAAGACGTTCTCCAATACAAAGTAGCCCTTCTCGGCGAACTGTTGCCGCTGCACCTCGGTAATCGTCGGGATCATGGGGGTCCCCCTCCGGCTCGTGTGATTTGATGTTTCATTGTACCGAAAACCGAGGCGGCAGTGCCTATCGAAGCCCGTATATTTTTCATGTACATGAAGTATTTTCCCCTCTCTCAGGCGTAATATCCCCATCGTTCACTCCGGGACAAACCACTCCGCTCTCGATTGAAAGCGCTTTGAGCGGTCTTGAAACCGCCCGGTTGTCCAGATAGGCGCCTTCCCGTTAGAAAGAAAGAAGTTTATGTGGATCGTTCAACTCGCCCTGCGCCGCCAGTACACTTTTATCGTGATGGCGCTGCTGATCGTCATTCTCGGCGTATTCACCATCCAGCGCACGCCGACCGACATCTTCCCCGTCATTGACATTCCGGTGGTCAGCGTCATCTGGTCCTATGGCGGTATCTCCCCCGACGACATGGAGAAGCGCATTTGCACCATCAGCGAGCGCGCCGCCACCACCACCGTAGCCGATATCGAGCACATCGAATCGCAGTCCATGCCGGGCATCACCGTCATCAAGTTCTACTTCCAGCCCGGCGCCAAGGTAGAGGCGGGCGTCGCGCAGCTCACCTCCATCAACCAGACCCTGCTGCGCGTTTTGCCGCCCGGAACCACCCCGCCGCTCATCATCCGCTACAGCGCCTCCAGCGTGCCGATCCTGCAGTTGGGGGTCGGCGGCAAGGGCCTCTCCGAGCAGCAGCTCTACGACAACGCCACCAACTTCGTCCGCACCCAGCTTGCGACCATTCAGGGCGCGTCGGTCCCCCTGCCCTACGGCGGCAAGCCTCGCCAGATCATGGTGGACCTGGACCTGCCCGCGCTGCACGGCTTCGGCCTCACGCCCATCGACGTCAACAACGCCATCAGCGCCCAGAACCTGATCCTGCCCGCCGGAACCGCCAAGTTCGGCGAGCGCGAGTACAACGTCTTCCTCAACAGCAGCCCGGACGCGGTCGAAGCCCTCAACAATATGCCCATCAAGCAGGTCAACGGCGCGATGGTCTATATTCGGGACGTGGCGCAGGTACACGACGGCTACGCGGTGCAGGCGAACATCGTCACACAGAACGGACGCCGCTCCGCCCTGCTCACCATCCTCAAAAGCGGCGACGCCTCCACGCTTAACGTCGTCGGACGCGTCAAGGAGGCCCTGCCGAAGATCAAGAAGACCCTGCCGCCGGAACTGGAGTTGGAGCCGCTCTTCGACCAGTCGCTCTTTGTCCGCGCCTCCGTCAACGGCGTCATCCGGGAGGCGCTGATCGCCGCCTGCCTCACCGCCGCGATGATCCTCCTCTTCCTGGGCAGTTGGCGCAGCACGCTCATCGTCGCCATCTCCATCCCGCTCTCCATCCTCACCTCCATCATCTTCCTGGGCTTCCTGGGCCAGACGATGAACGTGATGACGCTGGGCGGGCTGGCGCTGGCCGTCGGCATCCTGGTGGATGACGCCACCGTCGAGATCGAGAACATCCACCGGAACCTGGGACAGGGGAAACCGCTCCAGCGCGCCATTCTGGACGGGGCGCAGCAGATCGCGACGCCCACCTTTGTCGCGACTCTCTCCATCTGTATCGTCTTCGTCTCCGTCGTCTTCCTGTATGGGCCGGCCAAGTACCTGTTTACGCCCCTGGCGCTCGCTGTGGTCTTTGCGATGCTGGCCTCCTACCTGCTCTCGCGCACGCTGGTTCCGGTGATGGTAAAGCTGCTGCTCAATAAAGAGCTGCACCTCTATCGGGAGGCGGCGGACGGCTCACTGCCCGTGAGCAACGACCCCATCTGGCGGGTCCATCAGGCCTTCAACCGCGTCTTTGAGCGCTTCCGCAACGGCTACCGCAACCTGCTCAACCACGCGCTGCACCATCGGGCGGGCACGATGCTGCTCTTCGGGCTCTTCTTTGCCGTCTCGTTTCTGCTCCTGCCGCTCGTGGGGCAGGACTTCTTCCCGAAGGTGGACGCCGGGCAGTTCCGCCTGCACGTCCGCGCCCCTGCCGGCACCCGCATCGAAGAGACGGAGCGCCTGTTCCACCAGGTCGAGGACACCATTCGTGAGACCATTCCGGCGAAAGAGCTCAATCTGACGCTGGATAACATCGGCCTGCCCGTCGGCGGCGTCAACCTGGCATTCAGCGATACCGCGACTATCGGCTCCGCAGACGGCGAGATCCTGGTCTCCCTGAAAGAGGAGCATGGCCCCACGCCGAAGTACGTGGAGATCCTGCGCCAGAAGCTCAACGCCCGGTACCCGCAGATGACCTTCTTCTTCCAGCCTGCCGACATCGTGAGCCAGATCCTGAACTTCGGCCTGCCCGCGCCCATCGACATCCAGGTGACGGGCCGTGACAAAGGCAATTATGCGCTGGCCAAGCAGATTGCGGAGGATGTGAAGCTGGTTCAGGGTGCGGTGGACGTGCATGTCCACCAGGTGCGTGAGACGCCCTCCGTCAACGTAAATGTGGATCGTGAGATGGCGCAGACAATGGGTATGACCCAGCGTGATGTCGCCAACAGCCTGCTCATCTCGCTCAGCTCCAGCGGGCAGGCGTCCCCGAACTACTGGCTCGACCCCAAGAACGGCGTCAGTTATGCCGTCGCCGTGCAGACGCCCCAGTACAAGATGGACACCATGGACGCGCTGGCGAACACGCCGCTGCCTGCGAACGGCCCCGATCAGCTCCTCAGCAACGTAGCGACTTTCAAGCGGGGCGAATCGCCGCAGGTCATCAACCACTACAACGTGCAGCCGGTCTTCGACATCTATGCCAACGTGCAGGGGCGGGACCTGGGCGGGGTTGCGCGCGACATCGATAAGCTGCTACAGAAGTACAACGCAAAGCTGCCTCGCGGCACGACCCTGACGATGCGCGGCCAGGTGGACAGCATGAACGCCTCGTTCGTCGGGCTGGGAATCGGCATCGCCTTCGCCGTCATCCTGGTCTACCTGCTGATGGTGGTCAACTTCCAGTCCTGGCTCGATCCGTTTATCATCATCACTGCATTGCCCGGCGCGTTCAGCGGCATCCTCTGGATGCTCTTCGTCTCGCAGACGACCTTCAGCGTCCCCTCTCTGATGGGCGCGATCATGTGCATCGGGGTGGCGACGGCCAACAGCATCCTGCTGGTAACCTTTGCCAACGACCGCCGTGCGGAGGGCGACAATGCCCGGGAAGCGGCGCTTGCCGCCGGCTTCACCCGCCTGCGCCCCGTCCTGATGACGGCGCTGGCGATGATCATCGGCATGCTCCCCATGGCGCTGGGATTAGGCGAAGGCGGAGAGCAGAACGCACCGCTGGGGCGCGCCGTCATCGGAGGGCTGCTCCTCGCAACCGCGACGACGCTCTTCTTCGTCCCGGTCGTCTACAGCGTCCTGCGGCGTAAGCAGCCGCACGCGATCACCCCCGAAGAGCCGGAAGCACACGCATTTTCCGAGGCGAACGCATCGGCATAAGGATGAGAGATAGAGAAGATGGAAACCACAACACACACACCGCCCACTCCCATCAGCGGGGGTAAGATCCGGTTCGGCCTGCTTGCGCTCGTCGTGACCCTGGGCGCGCTCTTTGTTATGGGGCTGCTGCCCCGCATGCACAATCAGGAGCACCTGTCGGCGTTGGCGCAGGAGACGCGCACCAGCGCCCCCGTCGTGACCACCGTCACGCCGCGCCTCGCTTCGGATGCGGATCTGCTGCTGCCGGGCAATATCCAGGCCATCGAAGAGACAACGGTCATCGCGCGAACGAGCGGCTACCTCAAAAAGCGCTACGTGGACATCGGCTTCCGGGTGAAGGCGGGCGACCTGCTGGCCGAGATCGAATCCCCGGAGATCGACCAGCAGTTGTCGCAGGCCGACGCGGATTCCGCCCGGTCGCAGGCCACGGTCGGCCAATCGCAGGCGGATGTCACCCGCCTGCAGGCGCTGGTGACCCAGGCGCAATCGGATGCGGCCCGCCAGAAAGCCGGTGTCAAGCAGACGCAGGCGCAGCTCGCCGGCACGCAGTCCCGCCTGGCGCAGGCGGAGGCCGCGCAGGCGACGGCGGAGGCCAAGGTGCAGCAGGCGCTCCAGGCGCTCGAAGTGCAGCGTGCCAACCTCCAGCAGGCGCAGGCGCAGAAAGACCTCGCCGACTCCACGTTTGAGCGGTACGACAAACTGCTGAAGCAGGGTTTTGTGGCGCAGCAGGATGTGGATGAGAAGCAGGCTGGGCTGAAGACGGCGGCGGCGAACGTCCAGGCGACCCGGGCGGCGATCCAGGCGGCGCAGGCCGATGTGGATGCGGCAAAGCAGGAGGTAAAATCCAGCGAGTCGGCGGTGCATGCGGCCCAGGCCGATGTGCAGGCCAGCCAGGAGAGCGTCACGGCGGCGGACGCGGCGCTCAAATCCAGCGAGGCCAACGTGGATGCGGCGCGCTCCAGCGTCCATGCCAGCCAGGCCACGGTCTCGGCGAACCGCGCCGCGTTCGGTTCCAGCCAGGCGAATGCCCGGCGTTACGAGGTCCTGCGCTCCTTCGAGAAGGTCGTCGCCCCCTTCGACGGCGTTATCACCGTCCGCAACGTGGATACGGGATCGCTGGTAAAGGCGGACACGGACCCCAGCAGCACCAAGGGGCTGTTCGGCATCGCGCGCACGGATGTGCTGCGGGTTCAGATCAATGTGCCCCAGGCCCTGCTCAACGCGCTCCGACCAGGCCAGCCTGCCAGGATCCTGATCCGCGAGTTCCCCGGCAGAACCTTCACGGGCACGATCTTCCAGAGCGCCGGTGCGCTCGATCCCACGTCGCGTACCCTGCTGACGGAGGTCCATATTCCCAATCCCGACAACCTCCTCCGGCCCGGCATGTACGCACAGGTGCAGATCACTCCGGCCAATGTGCACACGCGCCCCCGCATTCCCGCCAACACGCTCATTACCAATGCGGCAGGGACGCAGGTCGCAAGCGTCACCCCGGAGGGCACGGTGCACCTGATCCCGGTCCAGATCGGGCGCGACTTCGGCCCGGAACTGGAGATCACCCAGGGCCTGCAGGGGAACGAAGCGCTGATTACCAACCCCTCGGACGATCTCAAGGAGGGTACGAAAGTCCAGGCGACCGCTGCGCCCCCAGCACAACCCGCTGTGCACTGATGTCAGTGAGGGGGCTGGAGCAGACCCTGTACTTTCAGCCAGTCGCCGAAGCGTTCGATCCAGGTATCCACCGGCAGGCCGCGTTTGTTCATGCCGAAACCATGACCGCCTTTCGAGTAGATATGCAACTCGGCCGACTTGCCGGCGGCCTTCCACTCGGAATAGAGTTTGGCGCTCCCGATCGCATTGGGCTTGTCGTCATCGGCGACCAGGAGAAACAGGGGAGGCGCATCGGGCGGAATGGGCGCGCCCCCAGTGCTTCCGCCGTAGATCGGCGCGGCGAAATTGGGGCGGCTTTCCGGAGTATGATCCATCACGGCCCCCATGGTGACGACGCTGCCTGCGGAGAAGCCGAGAATGCCAATCCTATCCGGCGCGATCCCCCACTCCGCCGCGTGCTGCCGCACCACCCGGATCGCCTGTCTGCCATCCGCAATCGCCAGGGAGGGCAGTTGTTTCCTCTCGGCCTCGTCTATCGGTTTGATGGCGGGGTCGCCGGGCTTAGCCGTGCCGAACAGTTCCGCGAGATGCTGCTGGAACTCCGCTTCGGTCGCTCCTGTGTTCAGGAGACGGTATTTGAGGACGAATGCGACCACGCCACGATCTCGGAGCCACTTCGCCACTTCCAGCCCCTCACTATCCCAGGAGAGAAAGTGGAACCCGCCGCCGGGACAGACGACGACGGCGGTACCGGTGGCTTTGTCGTGGTCGGGCAGATAGGCGGTCAGGGTGGGCTGGACGACGTTACGAACCATCTTCCGTTTGCCCCCATCGAGATATTCCACCTCTTTTTGCGTCCAGTTTTCGGAGCCGGGGGCGACACCGGGCCAGACGGGCAGGACCTGTTGGGTTGAGGCTGTCACGGAGAGTGCCAGGAGGCCCGCTACAATGCCGCAGCGGGTCAGGCCCTTTCTGAAGTGTGAATGCATCGTTTCTACCTTTCTACATCTTTACATCGGGGGTTTGTTCTCCGCATCTCACTGCCGAATCGCGCGTATTTTCAAGTATAATGTTGGGCAGAGTTGAGGAGGAGAACATGACTGTAACGGCGCCCGTGCTGACCACCGAGATCCCCGGCCTGCAGAAGTTCGCAACCGGCAAAGTGCGCGATGTGTACGACCTGGACGATACGCTGCTGCTGGTGACCACCGACCGCATCTCGGCATTCGATGTCATTATGCCCAACGGCATCCCGGACAAAGGGCGCGTGCTGACCCAACTCTCCCGCTTCTGGTTCCGACAACTCCGTCCGATTGTCACAACGCACTATATTACCACGGACGACGACTATATCGCCCAATGTATTGTGGAAGCCGGCGGAACGCTCTCGCCGGAGCTCCGCACGGCGCTCTCCGGGCGCGCCATGCTCGGCGTGAAGGCGCAGGCGTTTCCGGTCGAGTGCGTGGTGCGCGGCTACCTGGCGGGTTCGCTCTGGAAAGAGTATCGCCAGGCAGGCGGCGAGCAGCATTCTGTCACCCTGCACGGCATCGAACTCCCCGGCGGACTGCGCGAATCGGCCAAGCTCCCCCAGCCCATCTTCACCCCGGCCACCAAGGCCGAGACCGGCCACGACGAGAATATTAGCCAGGTGGAAGCCGCCCGGATCGTCGGGGAGGGCACTATCTGGCAACTGGCGGAGACCAGCATCGCCCTCTACAACGCCGCCGCCGAACGCGCCGCCCGCAACGGCATCCTCCTCGCCGATACGAAATTCGAGTTCGGCCTGCACCGGGGCGCAATCACCCTCATCGATGAGGCCCTGACGCCCGATTCTTCCCGCTTCTGGGACGCCGCCATCTACGAGCCAGGCCATGCCCAGCCCTCCTATGATAAGCAGTATGTCCGCGACTGGCTGGAGTCCAGCGGCTGGAAGAAGGAGCCGCCTGCACCGGAACTCCCGCCTGACGTCGTCGCCCGCACCGCCGACAAGTACCGCGAAGCCTACCGGCGTATCGTCGGCGCTCCCCTCCCTGCCTGAACCTTTTCGCCCTCTGCAGGAACCAATAAAGTCAGCAGAGAAAAGTCGTTTAGGGAGAGAACAACAGGAGGGAACGAGATGGCACAACGAGGATGGCTGGCGGCAGGGCTAGCGGCGCTGCTGCTGGCAGGGGGTTGGTGGACGATCAGCAGAGTAAGGGCGCAGGCCGTCCCGGCGGCGGATACGCAGACGGCCCGCAAGGGCGTGGAACTCACCATCTACAACGAGGATTTCGCGCAGGTGCGGGAGTTGCGGCCCCAAACGCTGACCCAGGGCAACAACAAACTCCACGTCCTGGACGTAAGCAAACAGCTCGACCCCCAATCGGTCGCGCTCCACTGGCAGGGCGAGGGCGCCAACCTACCCCAACTGATCGCACAGGCGTATGACCTGGGCGTAGGCAATAGCGAGAACCTGCTCAAGCGGTACTTGGGGCAGAAGGTCGAGGTCGTCCGTTACGGCGAAAACGGACACGAAGCGGAGCGACAGCAGGGCGTCCTGATGGTCGAGGGTAACGGCGAGCGAGTAGTCCAGTCGGATGGGAAGTTCTATGTCAACCCCGCCGGGACGATTGTCGCGCCAACCAATCCCGACATCATCACCATCCCGCAGCTCTCCGTACAGGCCGACAGCCCCGCCGCGCAGAACGCCGCGCTCGAAGTCGCCTACCTCACGCGGGGCCTCTCCTGGACCGCCGACTATGTCGCCACCCTCTCGCCGAAACAGGACAGCATGGCGCTCGAATGCTGGGCGACGGTAACGAACCGCACGGGCGTAGACTTTCCCGGCGCCAAGGTCTCCCTGATCGCGGGCACACCGAACCGGGCCGTCGTCCAGGCGCAGGCGAGGGCGCAGGATTCGGCGAAAGCCCTGGATTTCGAGGATGGCCGCGCAAAATCCAGGGGAGCGGGCTTCTTCGGCGGTGGAAGAAGCGCGCCAAACCTGGAGGGTGGGATGCCGCAGACAGTCGGCGACTTCCACGCTTACAACATCAAGAACCCCACCACGGTCGTGCAGGAGCAGATGAACCGCCTGCTGATGTTCTCCAGCACGAACGTCGCGATCAAAAAAGACTACAATACCCGCCCGCCGCAACTGGGAGACTGGGAGGACGGCATCAACTGGGCGGAGGGTCACCCCGCCCAGCGCAGCGAGGTCGCCTTCGCTATCACCTTCGCCAATACCGAGAAAGAGAGCCTGGGCCTGCCACTCCCGCAGGGCATGATCCGCCTGTACGAGCCGGACAGCGGAGGCTCCCTGCGGTATGCCGGCGCGGCGTCGGTGGAGAACACTCCGGAGGGCGAGAAGGTCTATCTCACTCTTGCGCGCGCCTTCGATGTCTTTATCGAACGGTGTCTGGTCAAATCCCAACAGATAGACCGCCATACCGTGCGGAAGACGGTCGAGTATACCCTGCACAACGAGAAGGCGAGCGCGATGGACCTCCGGATCGCCCAGGGGTTCTATGGCCGCTGGAAGATGGTCTCGGAGCCGCAAAAGCACACCAGCCCCGACGCCTCGCTGGCGCAGTGGATCGTCTCCGTGCCCGCCAACAGCAAGCCGACCTTCACCTTCAGTGTAGACCTGATTGAATAGGTAAGTTAGGCATTCGCCAGTTCGTAGAGGGCGTGGGCGTAGATCTTCGCCGCATTGAACAGCGTGGAGAGCGCGAACCGCTCGTCCCGCTCGTGCGCCGGGCCGTCGCTGCCGCCGGGGAAACCCGCCCCATAGGCGACGGCATGCGGCGTGGCGCGGGCATAGGTCCCTCCGCCCATCGTGCCCGGTTCCGAGACCGTGTCGCCGCTCTCTTCGCGATAGACGCGTAGCAGGGTGGCGACCGGCTCCTGATCCAGCGGCACATAGAGCGGGTCCTGGTTGTGATGCTCCGCCAGGGTCCAGCCGTTCTTCTCCAGCACCGGCGCGTTTTTCTCTAGCACCGCCTCGAATTTCCAGGTCACCGGATAGCGGATATTGTAAGTGAGGCGCACGCTTCCCTCTGAGGTCGTTTCCAGTATCCCGAGGTTGCAGGTGAGCGGACCCGCCACCTCATCCGTGCCGCGAATGCCCATCACCTCCCCGGTCGTGTCTGTGGAGGTGTTCAGCCAGTCCAGGATGTCGTTATAGGGCTTGAGATCGAGGGTGCGCAGAGCGCGCGCCAGCCGCGCCACCGCATTATCGCCTCCCTGCGGACGGGCGCCATGCGCCGATTTGCCCGCCGCATGGAGGATCAGGCCGCCCTCCGTCGGCTCATGGGTCACGTTCTTGTCCCAGAACTTATGGAGTTCCGTAACAGCTTTGTACAGCGCCTCCGGCGACCCGGTGAGGAGCACCTCGGCAGCATCGGGCACCATGTTGGGGCGACGCCCGCCGCTGAGATGCTGTATCTTTAGCGGCAGATCCCCCGTCGGAAGCGGCTTTTCCAGGATCAGGTTGCAGATTCCCTTCTCGGCATAGATCAGCGGGAAGCCCGCGTCCGGCGTAAAGGCATAGACCGGGCGCTCCTCCTTCGCCACCTCCCAGTAGTGCTCCACACAGCCGAAGCCGCTCTCCTCGTTACACCCGAAGACCAGGCGGATGCGACGTTTGATCGGCAGCCCGGACGCCATGATCGCCTTGGCGCCGAAGAGTGCGGCGTAGGTCGGCCCTTTGTCATCGGCAGCGCCACGGGCGTAGATATAACCATCCTGCACGGTCGCGCCATAGGGCGGGAAGGTCCAGCCGTCTCCTTCGGGCACCACATCCAGATGCCCCATCGCGGCCACCATCTCCTCGCCGGTCCCGAACTCCGCATGGCCGGCGTAGCCGCCGACGTCCTTGGTGGTAAATCCGAGATCCTTACAGAGGTTCAACGTATAGTCCAGCGCCTCGCGGACCGGCAAGCCGAAGGGCGCGTTCGGCGCAGCCTCATCTTCCAGGCTGCGAATGCGCAGCACGCCCTGCAATGCCGAAACTATCTCCTCCTGGTGGGCGTCAATCCAGGCGTGAAGTTTCTGTATATTCGGATCGGTGGGTGGGATCATGAAAGCTAAGCTCCCTTTCGCGTGTGGTTGTTCGTCTCATTATAGCGCACCACACCTGGAAAAAGGAAATCTTCGCCAACGCGGCGAATTGAATCTCCACTCCCCAAGAAGGACGTTGGTCGGGTACAGAACGTACCCGCCTGGAGAGCCTTCGGCTAACCGTCCTCACGGACGGAAATGCTCCCAACGTTGGAAGGCGTCCGGAGGCGGGTGAATGCGCGTAGCGCAGACGGAGCGATAGCGCGAAGCGCGTCCATCGCGGAGAGAGGGCCGGACCCTGGGTGGCGGAACGCCCGTGGTCTCCGCCCCCGCCACGGGTCCGAGGG